>Ga0209750_1000222_pt1 | contig 32081 bp, 19 predicted proteins | sample YNPBryulayer2012_FD_185813 | JGI IMG/M metagenome (GOLD analysis project Ga0209750, IMG submission 185813) | Anoxygenic and chlorotrophic microbial mat microbial communities from Yellowstone National Park, USA - YNP Bryant MS upper layer 2012... ...
CCTCAGCCGGCCGCGCGCAGGGGCGGTTCGCAAACCGCCCCTGCTCAGGATGACAGGGTCAGGGTCCGCCCGTGCCGCGCCACAGCGCTTCTTGGGGAGCAGCATCGTCGCCCCTGCCCGTGAGCGGATGCATCTCTGGGTTGCTATAATGGAAGCGGTGAATACTCCTACCCACTTGTCCACCGAGCATGCCCAGCAGGACGGAGCCGGCGTCAAGACGGGCGACCCAGAACGCGCCCACCCACCACAGAGCGGGCGCAGAGCCGCTGCCATTGCCGTGCTCGCAGCGGCTGTGATCATCGCAGCCATGGTGGGCATCATTTATCTTCTGCTACAAAACCCACCGCTCACAGCAAACATCCGCGATATTGTAATCATCGTTGCTGCTCTAGTATTGATCGTGACGAGCAGCATAAGTAGCCTACTGCTCATCATTCTGCTCTATCGTCTCCAGGCGTTGACGCAGTTCTTGCGGTCAGAGCTGGTGCCCATCCTCATGGATACTCAGAGAGCCGCCCGCACCGTTTACGGCACAACTGTGTTCCTCAGCAAGAGCATCGCCCAACCAACGATCAAGGCAGCGGGCTTCGCCGCCCGCTTCCAGCGGATGACCCAGGTGATTGGCCGAAAGCTTAAGACGAAGTGATGGGCGCGCCTGCGCGCAGAAGCAGCTTCGTCGCCAGCATAACGGGCAATAAATCATCCCAGAAATAGTGTCTCAGCAAAATCCCCGTTGCACGCGCCGGCGACCCCGCAGCGTCTCTCTCACTGTTATACAAGGGGCATAGCAGTACTACGCCCCCACGCGAAGCATCTGAAATCCCGCCCGACCATGTCGTAGGGGCATAGCGGCGCTACGCCCCCCGCGCAGCCACCAACGCCCCGCCTCAGTGACCCCGCAGTGCCTTCCATATTTGTCATTCTGAGAATCTAAACTCGCGCCGTCAAATTGTTGTGGGGGCACCTGGGCTGCGCGGCTCCGGACTGGCGGATGCTTCGCAGCGCGAAAAGGCAGCGGGGCGTTGAGTGAATCCTCGAGGGCTTGGTTTGTCAGGAGCTTAGATGCTTCGCTCCGCTCAGCATGACACACTAAACAACCGCCCCTACTCGTGAATACACGGGTGCATTCACGGCCAGGGGCAAGGCTAATTCTCACGCGGAGAACGCGGAGAACGCGGAAAGATGATATAGAAAGCACAGCGTCCCTACCGGCGTCTTCTGCGGCCCAGAAGCGGAGCGTCCAGAAATCGCGTTGCCCCTATTGGTGAATGCACCCGAATACACCCGAACGCATCCGCTGTGATAGACTTGTGATCAAGGCCGGCCTAAAACATCACCCGCAGCGCAGAGCGATTTCTATTTGACCAGCAAACAGGGAGCGCTCTCCAAGCGCTCCCGTTTTGTTTTATCTGCCGACCCAAAGGAGGAGCACCATGCAGTATCCCGCCGGCGCGCTGCGTCGCCGATGACCAACGCAACGCGGTCCGGCCCCAGAACGGCCGCTGCGACGTGGGCGCGGTGGAGTTGAGGGTATGGCAGGGGCATCTGCCGATCGTTCGCAGGTGAGCCGGGGCGTCAGGGGATCACATAGCCGCGCTCCGGCGCAAAGTCCCAGCCGACCCACTCGCCCTCGGCGAATATGCCGCCCCACACGGCCTCTCTGTCGCTGACGGTCAGCGTCTGGCCATGGGTCTCGATCTCGTATTCGACGGCGCTGCCCAGGAACGTCACCGCCCGCACGCGGCCTTGAAAGCGCGCCGTGCATGCGCCGGCGCGCCCGGCGAGGCAGATCGCCTCCGGGCGCAGCATCAGCGCCGCCGGCCCTGGCCCGACGTTGTCGTGGGCCGGCACGCGCATCGGGTGCGCCCAGAGGGTGATCTCGGCCCAGCCACCTGCGACGCGCTCAACGGCGACGTCCAGAAAGTTGGCTTGGCCGATGAAGTCGGCCACGAAGCGCGTGGCCGGCCGGGTGTAGAGTTCAGCCGGCGCGCTGGCCTGTTCCACCCGCCCGGCGTTCATCACCACCACACGATCCGAGAGGCTCATCGCCTCGGCCTGGTCGTGGGTGACGTAGATGCTGGTGATGCCCAGTTGCTTTTGCAAGCGGCGGATCTCCGCGCGCAGCGCCACGCGCAGCTTGGCGTCCAGGTTCGAGAGGGGTTCGTCGAACAGCAGCACCTTGGGGCGCACGGCCATCGCGCGCGCCAACGCCACGCGCTGTTGCTGGCCGCCGGAGAGCGAGGCCGGCCGGCGGTGCTCCAGGCCGCTCAGGTTCACCAGCGCCATCATCTCGCCCACCGTCCGCTCAATCTCCGCCTTTGGCCAGTGGCGCAGCCGCAGGCCGTAGGCGATGTTCTCGAACACGCTCATGTGCGGGAAGAGCGCATACGACTGAAAGACCATCGCCATGCCGCGCTTGTCGGGCGGCACGTGGGCGATGTCCCTGCCGTCGAGCAGGATGCGCCCGGCGGTGGGGAACTCGAAGCCGGCGATCAGGCGCAGGGTGGTGGTCTTGCCGCAGCCGGATGGGCCGAGCAGCGTGACGAACTCGCCCTGGCCGATTGACAGCGACACGTTATCCACCGCGGTGACCAGCCGGCCCTCCGGCGTCTCGAACACCTTGGTCACCGCTTCCAGCACGAGCGAATGGGCGTCCGTCATGGGGCAAGCGAAGATTCCGGCGCGACGGTGAGCGGGCGACTGGCGGGTGCCGCGCCCTTCCCATCGCGCGGCCCGATCAAGGCATAGAGCGCGCCGATGGCCAGCAGCACGATGGCGATGAGCACGGCCACGTAGGCGAACGCATTGCCGAAGCGGCCGGCTTCGGTCTCGTTGAGGATCTGCTGCGTCATCACGCGCGTCTGCGGCGTGGTGAGGAAGAGGATGGCGCTGACGGTGGTCATCGCACGGGCGAACGCATAGATCATGGCGGTGAGCAGGGCCGGGCGGATCAGCGGCAGCGTGACGCGGCGGAAGGTGGTGGCCTGATCAGCGCCAATAGAGATGGATGCCTCCTCGATAGCCGGGTCAATCTGCTGGAGGGCAGCGACGCCGGCGCGCAGGCCGGCCGGGGCCGAGCGGATGACGTACACCATGATAATCGCCAGCGCCCCGCCGAAGACGGCCGCGCCGCCGGTCAGCTTCGGCAGGATGGCCAAGCCGAAGATCTCGGTTGGGCTGTTGAAGGCCAATAGGTAGCCTATCCCGTAGATCGTGCCGGGCACCGCTATTCCCATCATCATGCCCAGGTCGAGCAGGTTGCGGCCGCTGAACCTGCCGCGCACCACCAGGAAGGCGATCACCATGCTTAGAAAACCGGCGCACAGCGTGGCCAGGATGGACATGCCGGTGGTGTCAAACATGGCTTTTGCGCCATATCCGAGCAGCACAAACTCAAAGTTGCGCAGCGTGAATGCGTTGTTGGCGCCCAGCGAGATGGTGAAGGCGCCGGCCAGGATCGTCAGATATATCAGCGCGATCAAGCCCACCATAGTTAAGGCGAGGGCGACGAGCGGGACGACAACGCGCCGGTCGGTCACCACCTGCGGGCGGCCAGTCGGTCTGCCGGTGACCGTCACCACCGAAGCGCGCGTCACCAGCCGCAACTGGACGAAGTACAGCACAATCGAAGGGACGAGCAGGATGACGGAGAGCACGGCGCCGGCGGTGATGTCGTACTCGCCGATGATGGCCAGATACAAGCGCGTGGCCAGCACGGTGTAGTTGCCGCCGAGCACCAGCGGGTTGCTGAGATCGGCGATCGCCTCGACAAACAGCAGGAGGAACGAGCCAGCCAGCCCAGGGATCAACAGCGGCAGGGTGACGGTGCGAAAAGTCTGCCACTTGTTCGCGCCCAGGTTGGTCGCCGCTTCGTCCAGCGCCGGGTCCAGGCCGCGCATCAAGGCGGCCAGGTTGAGGTAGGCCACGGTGAAGAACGATAGGGTCATCGCCAGCGTCAAGCCGGGCAGGCCGTAGATGTCGGTGCGCAGGCCGAGCAGGCCGCTGGTGATGAATCCGCTGCGTCCGAACAGCACGATGATCGCAATTGCGACCGCAAACGGCGGGCTGACGACCGGCACCAGCGCGGCGATGTGAATTGCGCGCTTGATCCAGGCCGGCGCCGCGAGCCTGACCTGGACGTAGGCAAACAGAAAGCCGATCGCTGTGCCCAGCGTCGCAACCGTCAGGCCCATCACCAGCGTGTTGAGGATGATGCGGTGATAGACGGGCCGGCGCAGCACGTCGGCCAAGGTCTGCGCGCCCGCCGGCGAGATCGCCTCCGCGAGCGTGGCCAACAGCGGGTAGAGAATGGCGATCGCGATGAAGAGGATCGCGAGCAGCAGGGCGATGAAGTAGATCGGGTCGCGCGTCAGCGCGCGGTACTCGCGCCAGACGCGCCGCCAGCCGGATAATTGGATTGGAATAGGTGGAGCGCTGGCTTGCACAGCTATTAAAACGCAAGGTCGGGGTGAGACGCTGCCCACCCCGACCTTGCTCTTTCTCGGTTTACTGCGGCGCTGTGGTGATCTCGTCCTCAAAGCGCTTGGTGATCGCCTTGCGGTTCTTGCCGGCTTCTTGGAAGTCGTAATTCACCAGCTTGATCTCCGAGAGCTTGACCGAGCGCTCCGAGACTTTGGCGTTGGGGTTGGTGGGCAACTGGTAGGACTTGACCGTTGGGCCGATCTCCTGTGCGCTGGCGGTGAGCACCCAGTCAATCCATATCTTGGCCGCCTCTGGTTCGGGCGCGCCCTTGATGAGCGCCACGCCGCCGATTTCATACCCCGTGCCCTCCGCGGCGAAGGACACCTCCAGCATGTTCATCCCCTCGTCGGCGAACTTAACGCAATCGTGCGAGAAGATCACGGACACAGCCACTTCACCGCGGCCCGCCATCTGACCCGGCGCCGAGCCGCTCTTGGTGTACTGGAGGATATTCTGGTGCAACTGCTTGAGGTAGTCAAACGCCGCGTCCACGCTGCCCAGCCTGGTCACCTGCGTCCAAACGGCGGTATAGGCCGTGCCGGAGCTGGCCGGGTGCGCCATCGCCACTTGGCCCTTGAGCTTCGGATCGAGCAAATCCTCCCACGAATCCGGCTTCTCAACGCCAAGCTTGCTCAGGGCGTCCCGATTTGAGCAAAAGCCGAGTGCGCCGACGTACACGCCGGTCCACAGGCCGTTGGGGTCCTTATACTCGCTGGGAATCTCGGCCGCGTTGGGCGAAACGTAGGGTTCCAGCAAATCCTCGGTGCTGGCTGCCACGTAGGTATCCACCGGGCCACCCCACCAAACGCTGAACTCTGGGTTGTCTTTGGTGGCCCGCAGCTTGGCCAGCGCCTCGCCCGAAGACAGACGAATGTAGCTGGTCTGGATGCCGAACTGCTCTTGGAAGGCTTTCGTCATCGCCTGGCACCAGTCCTCTTGGGGGGTGCAGAGCACGGTGAGCTTCTCTGGTTTCGCGGCGGGCGCCTTCGGCTCGGCCGGTTCAGGGGTAGATGCGCTCGGTGCGCTGGCTGGGGGTGGCGCAGGGGTTGGCGGCGCAGCCGGCAGTGCACATGCTGATGCGACAAAAGACGCTACTGCGATCTGTATCAGTAGACTTCTCGACATGTTATCCTCCTTTCAGTAGCACAGTAGCAAGTTTTCTTTAAGCTGTTATTAACTAATACGCCCCGCGCCCGGAAAGGGCATACGGGATGGTCTTCAAGATGATCTTCAGGTCCAATGCGGGCGACCAGTTCTCTATGTAATACACGTCCAGCAGGCACATCTCGTCGAACGACAGCTCGCTGCGCCCGCTGATCTGCCATAGGCCGGTGATGCCGGGGAGCACGCGCAGCCGCTCGCGGTGCCAGTCGGCATACTCGGCCACCTCCGAGAGCATGGCCGGCCGCGGCCCGACGATGCTCATCTCGCCCTTGAGCACGTTCCAGAACTGCGGCATCTCATCTATGCTCAGCTTGCGCAGCACGCGCCCCACCCGCGTGCAGCGCGGGTCGTCGCGGATTTTGAACAATGGGCCATCGGCTTCGTTGAGCGGTTTGAGCTGGTCTTGCAAGCGGTCGGCGTCCTGGAACATCGAGCGCAGCTTGTAAACCTTAAACGGCTTGCCGTCACGGCCGGCGCGCCATTGGCTGAAGATCACCGGCCCGGGCGACTCCAGCCGGATAGCAACCGCAGCCACGGCGATGATCGGCAGGCAGATCAGGAGGAACAGCCCGCCGAGCAGCAGATCCATCGCGCGCTTGACCAGCCCGTTCGGACCGCCCATGCTGCTCGGCGTATCCCGCGGGCTGAGCATGGGGATGCCGCCGAAGTCGTCCACGTCCAACCTGCCGAGGTTGATTTGGAGCAGCGACGGCACGACGCGGGCGCGCACGCCATGGCTGCGGCACAGCTCCACGATCTCGAGGATCTTCGGCTGAACCGACCACGGCAAGGTAATCACCACCTCATCCACTTGCTCTCGTCGCAATAGGTCGGGCAACGCCGAGACCGGCCCCAGCGCCGGGAAGCGACCGATGCTGGTGTGCCCGCGCTGCGGGTCGTCGTCCAGGAAGCCGATGCAGCGATAGCCGAGGTCAGGGCGGGCGAACAGGGTGCGCATGACGGCGCGGCCCAGCTCGCCGGCGCCGACGATCAGCACGTTGAACACCCCCACCCCCTGCGCGCGCTGGCGGGCTTCGTAGGCGTTCTTCACTGCCCGCGAGAGGCCCAGCAAGATCACCAGGAAGATGCCGGCTTCGGCGATCAGCAACCGCGAATAGACAGCCGGGCCGTAGATGAAGATCGCCAGCCAGACGATGCACACGGCCTTTAACACGCTGCCGCTGATCGTCCAGATTTGATCGAACCAGGAGAGCGCGCGGCGAGGCGCATAGACCCCATCAAGGGTGAAAAATCCCAGCATCGCAACGTTAAAGAAGACCAGAATGGGCCAATAATCCGCCAGCGACGCATCAAACGCGATGTCGCGGAACAACTGCCACCGATAGCGGGCCACGTAGCCCAGCACGAACGCCAGATTGATCAAAAGCAGGTCGCTGATGAAGGTGAACAGGCGGAGCTTGCGGCGCGCCAGCCGATGGCTGGCCAAGCGCGCATCGCGTTCGCAGCGCGCGTAGGGCTGGGCTTCAACCGATGGGGAGATCATACATGCGATAGGTCTTATACACCCGTGCGCCGGCCTGCTCGATCACGCGATTCATCGCGTCGTTGGTCTCCAGAATCCACGACATCTCGCCGCCGATGTAGCCCTTGCGGATGCTGGTCTGGAGGATCCTGAGCATCATCAGCGCCTCGATGCCCAGGCCGCGATACTCTTTGAGCACGCCGGCCAGGATGACGCGCACGCTGTTCACCAACTTGCGGCGGTAGTAGAGAAACTTAAGCAACGTCCACCACTCAGGCGTCTTGGGGTTTGGATAGGCTTTGCGCAACGGGCGGTTGACGTTGGGCAGCGCAACGGCGATCCCGATCGGTTTGCCCTGCGCTTCGGCGATCAGGATGAAGTCTGGGTCGGCAAACTGCTTGAGGTTGTTGACCACATGTTCCAGCTCCTGGTCGGTCATCGGGACATGGCCCCAGTTCTCGCGCCAGGCGCCGGATTCGCTGGCGTATACCGCCTTCAGGGCCTGAACCTCCTGGGGGAGGCGGTGAAAGTCCGCCGTGCGCAGGGTAAACCGGCCGCGCTTCTCGATCAACTGGGCCAGGCGCTCCAGCCGGTCGCCGATCACTTTCTGAGCGGTGTCGGACGACACCCACCAGGCCCACAGGTCCATGGCCTTCTTGAAGCCGTAGCGCTCGACCAAGCGGACGTAATACGGCGGGTTGTAGGGCATCAGCACCATCGGCTCGCTGTCGAAGCCGTCTATCAATAGGCCGCACTCGTCGTTCAGGCTGAGCGTGGCCGGCCCGCGCAAGACGTTCATCCCGCGCGCCTTGACCCAATCGCGGGCGGCGTCAAACAGCGCCGACGCAACCTGGAAGTCATCTACCGTCTCGAACCCGCCGAAGAAGCCGGTGCGCTCGCGATGGAACTCGTTGTGCCGGTTGTTGACGATTGCCGCGATTGTGCCGACGACCCGACCATTGCAGCGGGCGATGAACAGCGCGGCGTCGGAGTGAGCGAAGAAAGGATTCTTCGATTTATCGTAGAAGGCCATCCGCTCGCTGACCAGCGGCGGGACCCAGTATGGGTTGCCTTTGTAGATTTCCCATTGAAAGGTGATGAACTGGCGACGTTCCGCCGGCGTACGACACTCAGAAACCACGACGTTGTCGCTCATGCCGAAGGGGATTGTAAACCGAGCCGTGATATAGTTAAAGGCCGGCATGTCGCGCATCGCTGCGACGCCGCAGATTTCCGCTCGCGCCGCGCTCGCGCGGGCAGCCATACCGAGGAAATGAGCGATGATGCGAACTTACGAGCTGACCTACATCACAAAACCTGATCTGGACGACCGAACGCTCCTCGCCCTCACTGAGCGGGTGAATGGGATGGTCACCGCCGATGGCGGTTCGGTCATCAAAGTAGATCGTTGGGGGCTGCGCCCGCTGTCTTATCCGATCCGCAAGTATCGCGAAGGGCACTACATCTTCGCGCTGCTCGCGCTGCCGGCCGATGCGCCGGCGCGATTAGAGCAGCGCTTGCGGTTGACGGAAGATGTGATCCGCTATCTCCTGGTGCGCGCAGACGAGGCCGATCAAACAAGCGATTCATCGTCGCCCTCGACCGAGGCCATCAAGCAGGACATCCCCCCTGTTCCGGTTGAAGAAGCGCCCAGCGTGATTGAAGAGCCGCCCGCTGTGGTTGAAGGGCCATCCGCTGCGCCGGTTGACGAACCATCTGAGGCTTAGTCGCTCGCGATTATCGAGCCGCGCTTCTGCGCCAAAAGTGATGGGTTGCCATGCGGGGTTTGAATAAAGTCATCCTCATTGGACAACTGGGGCGCGACCCGGAGTTGCGCTACACGCCCAGCGGCAAAGCGGTCACGTCGTTTGCCGTGGAAACGCGCCGCGACTGGTTCACCCAGGATGGGCAAAAGCACGAAGAGGTGGAATGGTTTCACGTGGTGGCGTGGGGCAGCCTGGCCGAGATTTGCAAGCAGCATCTCTCGCGGGGGCAGCAGGTGTATATCGAGGGCAGATTACAGACCCGCGGTTGGGAAGATAGCGAAGGCCGGCGCCACTACCGCACCGAGATCGTGGCCAGTGAGATGATCATGCTCGGTGAGCGACGCTCACCACCGAGCAGCCACGCCGACCACCAATCCCCCTCGGAAGCGCAGCAATCATAAGCCGGCTCCATTCTGAAGCAACGCATGTTTAAGAGAAAACTCGCCGTGAGCGCGATGCGCTCCCGCTATGAACGCGAGCGCTTGATCAGACAGATCGTCATTTACGGTAGCCTCGGCCTTGGCGTGATCGTCGCCATCTTGGTGGCGCTGGCGCTGCTGCAAATTCTCGTCCTGGAACCCCAGCGCGCCGTCGCCGCGGTTGGCGAGCAGACGATTAGCGTGCGCGCGCTACAAACGCGCATGCGCTACGAGCAGGCGCAGTTGCTCAGCCGCTATAGCCAGCTTTCCGAGCAGCTCTCCCAGTTGGGCGGCCAGGGCGACGACAACACCGCCCAGTTCATCCAGCAGTTCTACCAGCAGCAGCTTCAACAACTGGTGGCCCAGGGCAGCGCAGAACGGATCGCCCAAGACGCGCTGGACGCGATGATCGAGGATTTGCTGATCAAGCAGGAAGCCAACCAGCGCGGGATCACCGTGACGCCCGAAGAGGTGACCGAGGAGCTGGAGGTGAGCTACGGCCTCTACCGCAAGACGCTGACGCCCTTCCCGACTTACACGCCGGTGACGCCGCCCACGCCGGAGCCGACGCCGACCGGCACGGTGACCGAGAGCCGGCCAACGCCGACGCCCGCGCCCACGGCCACCCCGCGCCTTCAACCCACCTCGATCAGCGAGGCAGACTTCCAGCAGCTCTGGCAGAACACGCTGGCCAGCTACCAGCCGTTGGGCCTGAGCGAGCAGGACTTGCGCGAACTCATCGCCAACGGCATCTACCGCCGCCGGCTGCAAGATGCCTTTGAGCGCGATGTGCCGACGACCGCGCCGCACTACACGTTCGACTACGTGCGCTTCAACAACCTGGAGGAGGCGCAGAAAGCTGCCCGACGGCTGGCCGCCGGCGAGGTGGACTTCGCTGCGCTGATCTCGCAGACCAACGCTATCACCGAGCCGGCGCCGATCGGCAGCGGCGACAGCGTCGAGCTGCTCAGCCGTTTCAGCGTCCGTGACCGCTTCGGCGAGGCCGTGGTCGAGCAGTTGGCGAGCGCGCCGCTGAACCAGCCAACGCCCGTGATCACCTCCTCGTTCGGCAGTTTCTATATCTTGCTGCCGCGCGGACGAGAGGAGCGCCCGTTGGAAGAAAGCGAGCGACGGAATGAACAGCAGCGCCTCTTCGACGAGTGGCTGCGCGCTGCGCGCGGGGACGAAAATCGCGTCAAACGCCTGATTGACCCCACGACGATCATCCCATCGGTCGTGCGCGAGACGGCGCGCAACTTCCAGGCCCAGTTCGGCGGCGGCACGCCCTAGCCCTTCACGCCGCTGCTGGTGACGCTGGCCACGTAGTAGCGTTGCGCCAGGATGAACACCAGCGTGGGCGGGATGATCGCGATCGCCGCGCCGGCCAGGATCAAGTTCGGGCTATCGCTGGCACGGCCGCGCAGCACGTTCAGCGCCAGCGTCAGCACCTGGGCGCGGGTGTTGCCGGTGTTGACCACCACGAGCGGCCAGAAGAAGCTGTTCCAGGCGTACAGAAAGGTGAACGTGGCGAGGGTCGCCAGCGCCGGCACGCTGGCGGGCAGAAAGATGCGCGTCAGGATGGACCAGCGCGAGGCCCCATCTATCAGCGCCGCCTCCTCGATCTCCTTCGGGATCGTGATGAAGAACTGGCGCATCAGAAAGGTGCCGTAAGCCGTGTAGAGCCACGGCAGGATGAGCGCCGGCATGGCGTTCACCCAGCCGATCGCCACCATGAGCTGATACAGCGGGATGATCAGCACCACAAACGGCACCATGATCGTGCCCAGGTAGAACAAGAATATCTGGTCGCGGCCGGGGAACTTCAGCCGCGCGAAGGCGTAGCCGCCCAGCACGCTGGTGACGAGCTGGCCGATGACGGTGAGGATGGTGATCATCGCCGTGTTGCTCAAGGCGCGGTCAAAGCCCAACAGGTTGACGACCTCCAGGTAGTTCTCCGGATGCGCGGTCAGGCGCGTCACCGGCTCGCTTAAGCGCACGTTCGCCAGGGCCACCTCTTCGGGGTTCTGCGGATTGACGAAGCGACCGACCGTTGTGCGGGTGAGCACGACCATCTCGGCGATGGTGTCGCCGACCGGCACCTCATACACCGGCACAGCCTGGCCGTTCACCACCACCTCTTTGGGCGTTGAACCGCCGGCCACCTTGACCTCGCCAAAACGGCGGAGGACGGCGCGACTGTCATCCGGCTTCCCCGCAGCATCCAGCGGAGCAAAGATGCCCACCCGGATGTTCTCCTCGGCCAGCGCCATCTGTTTGCGCTCGCCCGATTCGCTGACCACGTGATACAGAGGCAGGGGGCGATCAAAGCCGGCCACTGCGGCGGTCACCTGTTCAACGGGGAACAGCCGCGGCGGATAGCTGAAGGTGTCCGCAGGCGTCTTGAGCGAGGTGAAGAGCATCACCAAAAATGGAAACAGCATGATCAACGCGAAGATCGTCAAGATCGCGTAGATCACGACGGCGCGGACGATGCGAATCGCTCGATAGCCCATCACTCGTCATAAGCGCCGCTTGCGCGACGCTGGCGGCGAAACTGGACAAGGGTGAAGACGAAGATCACGATGAACAATACCCAGGCCAGGGCGCTGGCATACCCCTGCCGAAAGCTCTGGAAACCATTCTGATACAGGTTGAGCGTCATGGTGAGGGTGGCTGTGCCCGGCCCACCGGTGCCGTTGCTGACGATAAATACCTGGTCGAAGACCTGCAGGGCCTGAATGGTCGTGGTGATCAGCACGTATAAGGTGGTCGGCGCGAGCATCGGCAGGGTGACGTTGAAGAATTGCTGGCGCGCGTTCGCGCCGTCCACCGTGGCTGCCTCATAAAGCTCGCGCGGGATGGTCTGCAAGCCGGCCAGGAAGAGCACCGTGTTGAACCCTATCCATTGCCACGCGCTCATGATCACCACCGAGAGCAGCGCGTAGTCGCTATCGGCCAGCCAGCGGATCTGCGGGTCGCGGATGTTGCTGCCCAGCACGGCGTTGAGAAAACCGATGGCGCTGCTGACGAAGTAGTTGATCCAGCCGACCTGCGAGTTGTACATCCACTGCCAGATCAGGGCCACGCCGACCACGGCGGCCACGCTAGGGACGAAGTAGAGCGTGCGGTAAAAGCGCATCCCCGGCAGTTGGCTGTTGAGGAGCGCGGCGAGCAGGAGCGCGGGCAGCACGGAGAGCGGCACAGCCAACAGGCCAAAGACCAGCGTGTTGCGCAGCGCGATCCAGAACCGCTTGTCCTCGGCGCCGATCAGGATGCCTTGTCCGAGGATGTTCAGGCGCAGCAGCTCATCGTAGCGCCCCGCGTCCATCACCTCGCGCAGCGGCTGATCCGGCGTCGCCAGCACGCTCACCGAGAGGTTGAACACCCGCGCATAGTTGGCCAGCCCCACCCAGTCGCGTTGATTGAACGAATCCCAGTTGGTGAAGCTGACGTAGAGCGAGAAGAGCAGCGGGCCGGCGAAGAAGAGGACGAAGCCGAGCAGGTTTGGCGAGAGGAAGAGCCAACCGCTCAGTCGCTCGCTGTGGATGTTCTTCGCGCCCAGCGCCTGGGCGCAATCGCGACGGCTCATGCGCCAGAGCATGCCGCCGGCGAGGAGCATGACCAGGGTCAGGGCAAAAGGAAGCCAACCCAGCGCAGCATATCTGCCGGGGATTGACGTCAGCGCGGTCAGGGCGCCGACGCTGAACAAGAAGCCCGCCGTCCCGCTCACCATGAACACGCGCCCCAGCGCGCGGCGCGCTGCCGGCACCGGCCGCTCGCGCACCTCAACGGTGCTGATGAAATAGCCGGCGACAATCAGCAAAAGCAACAGGTAAGGGATGCCGCGGGCCATCGCATCGGCCAGGTCATCCAGGCCCATGAAGACCCCCAACAGATGGGCGAGGGCCAGCGCGCTCCCCAGGCACAGCAGGTAATTGACCGTCAGCGACAAGGTGCGGCCGAGGTGGTTGCGTCGCGCGATAAAGACCGCGGCTCCCCCGCTCGCGATTCCCAGGAGGATGGCGACACCTGCCAGGATCGCCGCGATCAAGTCAACAGCCCCCAGAGTACTGAGCGTGAGCAATGCTCCGCCGATGAGCAGTGGCGCGAGGACCAGGTGCCACGCTGTGAGCACGTTCAAGACAGCATGGCCGCGCTTACCGGTCGCGGCCAGAGAGGCAGCCGCTGCGCTCATGGCTCGGATTTTGCGATAGAAGCGATCAGCCAGCAACTGCTGACGGCGCTGCTGGCTGATCGCCAACTCCCGCTTGCGGGGCGAAACTCACTTGTTGAACGCTTTATTGGCTTCGTCACAGACGGTTTGGCCGAACTGCTCCACGGAGAGTTTGCCGGTCAGCACATCGCTCACCTGCGCGCCCATCACTCTATCGAAGTCCGGCCAGCTCCCCGTCCACAGCGGGCCTTCGGCAGTGGGCTTGTCGGCCAGGCCGTTGAGGAAGGCTTGGTTGTTCTTCTCCGGCAAGATCTTGAGGAACTCGGCGAACACCGCCTCGCCGACGCGGCTGGGGATGTTGGTGCCGCGCGCGGCAACCTCGGCCTGAATGTCCGGCTGGGTGAGCGCGTCCACCAGCTTCCACGCTTCTTCTGGGTGCTTGGTGTTCTTGTTCACGACGTAAGCGCCCCAGAACAGCCAGTTGCCCATGTGTCCGCTGGGGCCTTTGGGCAGCTCGACGACGTCCCAGTTGAACGTGACGGTGCTGATGCCTGGGGTGGCCCAGCGGCCGTTCTGGAACATCCCGACCTTGCCGGCGCGGAAGGGCGGCTCGCTGTCCTCGCCGTAGGGGACGGCCAATCCGGCATCATAGAGTTCGCGCAGGAAGGCCAGGCCGGTCAGGGTTTCCTTGCTGTTCAGGTTGCATGCGTTGCGCTCCGCGTTAAAGAAGCCGCCGCCGGCTGCGTTCATGAATGCGCCGAACGGCCCCCACCACGCATTCATGCCGTAGCCCTTGATGTCGCCGCCCAGGGCGTTCACCTTCTCGGCGACCTGCTTGAAGGCGTCCCAGTCCCACTTCCCTGCCTTGGCCAGCTCGCGCGGGTCGGGCGCGCCGGCTTCGTTGATTAGATCAAGGTTGAGGTAGAGGACAAAGGTGGACACGTCGCGCGGCAGGCCCCAGAGCTTCTCTCCCAATTTGCCTGTTTCGGGGTTGTAGGTAAGGTGGAACATCGGTTCTGGGTAGTAGTTGGCGTCGCTGTAGCCTTCGGTCTTGGCCGCGTAGGGGCGCAGGTCGAGCAGCAGGCCGCGCTGGACGAAGTCGGCGATGTCGGTGCCGGGGATCCAGAACACGTCGGGCGCTGTGCCGGCGGCCAACTCGGTGCGCAGCACGTCTTGGTAGCTGGCCGTCTCGCTGCCGCCTGGCTCATACACCAGCTTGATGCCGAGCTTCTTGGACACTTCGTCGCTGATGCTGGCATAGACATCGGCTTCTTCTTTGTTATCGGGCCGGGTGCGCCAGCGTAAGACGATCTCGGCGGATGGCGCCGGCGCGGCGGGCTGGGTGGCAGCAGGTTGCACCGGCTGCGCGGGTTGGGCCGGCTGCGCGGGTTGCGCTGGCGGCGCGGCACAGGCAGCCAAGGCGAGGCTAAGGGCGGCCGTGAGGCCGATGAGACGATAGGTTCTGTTCATCTTCGGCTTTCCTCCTTCATGGGCATTAAGCTTGCGAAAGCGAGGGCCACACGCATCCGATCTGTGCCCTCACCTGACGCCGTAATCGGAGAGGTGCTGTAAAGCCCGCACAGTGTAGGCAGAACAACTTGAAGCACCCCATCTTGCTTCAGGACATTTACCGACGGGCTGAACAGTCGCCCTGTCGTAAAATCCCGTTAACGTTCACGGGACTTTATATCACAGCAATGGCAAAAGTCAACTCTCCCCGTCGCATCACGATCCGTGAAGTGGCCGCCCAGGCCGGCGTATCCGTGCAAACCGTCTCGCGCGTCCTCAACGGTCATCCCGACGTCGCAAAGCAAACGCGCGAACGCGTGCAGGCGGTGATCGCCCAACTGGGCTATCTGCCGAATGGGGTTGCGCGTAGCCTGGTCACCCAACGCAGCCAGCTCTTGGGCGTTGTGGCCAGCGGCTTCCAGTTGTTTGGGCCGGCCCAGCTCCTGACCGGCATCGAGCAACAAGCGCGCGAGCTGGGCTGGAGCGTGGTCCTCCAAGTGGCCGATGCCTCTACGCCGCAAGCTTACGCGCATGTGCTGGCGGAGTTGGCTGCACAAAACGTCGCCGGCATCATCTGGGCGTATCCTGAGCTTCACGCCGAACGCGATCGCGCCCTCCGCTTGCGTTTTCAAGCGCCGCCGATCGTCTTCCTGAGCATGGCGCCGCAGCCGGGCGCAGCAACGCTGAACGTGGACAACCGCTACGGCGCACGGCTGGCCACGGAGCACTTGCTCGCGCGCGGCTATCGCCACATTGGGATCATCACCGGGCCGTTGACGCTCTGGTCGGCCCAGCAGCGCATGTTGGGCTGGCAGGACGCGCTGAGGGCGAATGGCAGGCTGCCCTCGGAGCGACACGTGGTCGAGGGGGATTGGACGTCGGCCGGTGGCGCCTCCTGCCTGCGCCAATTGCTGAAGCGCATCCCCAAGACTGACGCCGTGTTCGTCAGCAACGACCAAATGGCGCTGGGCGCGTTGAAGGCTGCGGATCAATTGGGGCGGCGTGTGCCCGACGACCTGGGCGTGGTGGGGTTCGACGACATCCCGGAGGCGGCCTTCTTCAAGCCGGCGCTCACCACGGTGCGCCATGACCTTCTGGAATTGGGGCGCTTGGCCGTGCGCGAACTACATCGGGTTATCCAGGCGCACCGGAGCGGCCGGCCGGCAGCCGCAACGTCGCTGGTGCTCCAACCGCAATTGGTGTTACGCGAGAGCGCCTGAGCGGGCCGCGTGCGCGGCCACGGCAGAAGGGGGTGAGCATCTGCCGGCAGGGTCACCGAGGCCCTGCCCCACCCTTGTCACCCGAGCGGAGCGAAGTTCGCGAACCACCCCTGCACGTGGCCGGCTGAGGCGCTGCGGGGTCACTGAGGCGGGGCGTTTGGTGGCTTCTCAGCGTCTCGGTCGGGTGAGATTTTAGATGCTTCGCTGCGCGAGCATGACAGATGCGCCCCTTTGCCTTCCCGCAGGCTGCGCAGCCTACGGGAGTTTGGAATCGCTAGGAGATAGCTTTGCTCCTCTTGGTGAACACACCCTAGGGCACTTCCAGAAATTCACGCATCTGCTCAGCCGAGATTTATCTCGCCTTGTTACCTTGAGGTCAAAGAGGAAGTGAGATAAGGTCATGCAACGCTGGCTTTCGTGGCTCTCGCCGCTCGTCCTGCTGGTGCTTTGGGAAGTGCTGGCCCGCGCCGGCTTGATTGACATGCGGTTCTTCTCCATGCCGAGCGAGGTCTTCGCCCGCCTATTGGCGTTGATCGAAGACGGCTCATTGTTGGCCAACACGGCCATCACGCTGCGGCGCGTGGCGGTGGGATTTGTGTTGGCGACCGTGCCGGCAGTCATTCTGGGCGTGGTGATGGGCGTCAGCGGCATAGCGCGGGCGCTCTTTGCGCCGCTGGTGAACGCGCTGTATCCGGTTCCTAAGATCGCGCTGGTGCCGATGGTGGTGCTGCTGTTGGGGATCAGCGAAGCGGCCAAATACGCCATCGTGGTCATCTCGGTGTTCTTCCTGGTGGCCATCAACACCGCTGCCGGCGTGCGCAACCTGGACGCGCGCTACTTCGACATCGCGCGCAACAACGGTGCGAGCCGCTGGGACTTGATCTGGACGGTGGCGCTGCCGGGCGCGCTGCCCAGCATCCTCACCGGCGTCAGCCTCGGGCTGGGCTTCGCCCTCACGGTAATCGTCGGCAGCGAGCTGCTCCTGCCGCGCGGCGGGTTGGGCGCGATGATCTGGGCCGCTTACCAGGTGTATGACATCCCAACCATCCTCGCTGTGCTGATCGTGGTGGCCCTCCTCGGCTACGGCGCAAGCTGGTTGATGGACGAATTGGAACGCCAGCTCGTGCCGTGGAAGCAAGAGAGACAGGCACAACCATCCATGCCCAAGCCCAGCGAGCCTCGCCTGCGCCGGCTGGTGCGCACCTGGTGGATGGCCACGCGGCCCTTCAGCTTCACGGCCAGCGTGGTGCCGGTGACGCTGGGCGCGGTGTTGGCCGGCTATCACGGCCAGTTCAACCCCTGGCTGTTCGCGCTTACCCTGCTCGGCTCCGTGCTCATCCACGCCGGCACCAACCTGGCGAACGACTACTACGACTGGAAGAAGGGCGCAGACACGCCGACATCGCTCGGCCCCAGCCGCGTCATCCAGGAAGGACTATTAACGCCTCGGCAGATCTTCATCGGCGCGCTGGTGTGCTTTGGGCTAGGCTCGTTGATCGGGCTATATCTGGTTGCGACGCGCGGGATATTCATCCTTCTGATCGGCATACTCAGCGTGCTGGCCGGCTGGTTCTACACGGCTGGCCCTAAGGCGTTCGCCTACATTGGCCTGGGCGAAGTGGTGGTGTTCATCTTCATGGGGCCGGTGATGGTGATCGGCAGCTATTACGTGCAGATGCAACAGGCGCCGCTGTCGGTGGTGCTGCTCTCGCTACCGATCGGCTTTCTGGTGGCGGCGATTCTGCACGCCAACAACATGCGCGACCTGGAGAGCGACCTGGCCCACAACAAGCGCACGCTGGCCAACATTCTGGGCCGCCAAGCCAGCCGCTGGGAATATCTGCTGCTGGTCGGCGGCAGCTTTGTTGTGCTGATCATCCTGGTGGCGCTGGGCTATGCCCCGCTGCTGGCCTTGCTGCCGCTGTTGATGCTGCCGGTGGGGATAAACCTGGTGCGGCGCGCGTTCTACACCGACGAGCCGCGCAAGCTCAATCGCGTGCTGCGGGCGACGGCCAGCTTGCACGGCGCGTTCGGCTGGCTGATGATCCTCGGCTTCGTCGCCGCGATCGTCGCCAGGCTATGAGGTGACTTACTGTATCAACTTCTTCAACTCGTAGAGCACAGTGAGCGCTTCCAGGGGGCTAAGTGCGTTCGGGTCAATTGCCTTGAGCCGCTCCAGCGCCGGCGAAGGCTCGGCGAACAACGAGAGCTGGGTCGGTTGCTGAGCTTCGGTGCGTGGCGCAGGCGGCGATGTGCTTATGCCTTGCTCCAGGTCGCGCAGCACGTCCTGCGCGCGGTGGATCACCGCCGGCGGCAGGCCGGCCAACTGCGCCACATGGATGCCATACGAGCGATCCGCCCCACCTTCGACGACTTTATGCAGAAAGACCACTTTGCCCTCCTCCTCGCTCACCGCGACGTTGTAGTTGCGCACCGCCGGCAGGCGCTCGGCCAGTTGGATCAGCTCGTGGTAATGCGTAGCAAAGAGCGTGTAGGCCTGATGTTCAGGGTGGTTATGCAAATACTCGATCACCGCCCAGGCGATCGCCAGGCCATCGTAGGTGCTGGTGCCGCGGCCGATCTCATCGAGGATGACCAAGCTGCGCGGCGTGCAGTGGTGCAAGATGTGCGCTGTCTCGACCATCTCCACCATGAAGGTGCTCTGGCCGGCGGCAAGCTCATCCTGGGCGCCGATGCGGGTGAAGATGCCGTCCACCAGACACAGATCCGCCTCGCGGGCCGGCACGTAGCTGCCGATCTGCGCCATCAAGGCAATCAGCGCAATTTGGCGCATGTAGCTACTCTTGCCGCTCATGTTCGGGCCGGTGATCACCAAGATGCGCGCGTCCCGGTCAAGATAGGCATCGTTGGGGGTGAACGGCACCTCGCTGAGCAACTGCTCAATCACCGGATGTCGGCCGTCGCGGATGTGGATGCGGCCCTCGTCGTTGAATCGGGGACGACAATAAGCCTGGCGAGCTGCCACTTCAGCCAGCGCAGCGGCCACGTCCAGCCGCGCGATGAGTTGGGCGGCCTCGAACAAAGACCGTGCGCGACCGGAAAGCGATTGGATCAGCTCGACCAGCAGGCGACGCTCAATCTCGGCGATGCGCTCATCGGCGTTTAGGATCAGCGCCTCGTACTCCTTCAGTTGCGGCGTGATGTAACGCTCGGCGTTGGTGAGCGTTTGCTTGCGCATGTAATCGGCCGGCACTGCCTCGCGATGGGCATGGGTCACTTCAATGTAGTAGCCGAACACCTTGTTGTAACCCACCTTAAGCGAGCGGATGCCGGTGCGCTCGCGCTCGACGCGCTCCAGGTTGGCGATCCACGTCTTGGCGTTTTGCGCAGCCGCGTGCACCTCATCCAATTCAGCGCTGTAACCCGGTCGGATGAAGCCATCTTCATCGGGCGGGTCTTTGATCGCAGCGGCGATCAAATCGGCTGCCGCGCGCAGGTCGGGCAACAGAGGGCGCAGGTCCACATCGGCCAGCGCCGGCATCCATTCGCCGAGCACGGCGACCCGCGCACATGCTTGACGCAGGTGCAACAGGTCCTGTGGTGTGGCGATCTCGCTCACCAGGCGCGTGGTCAAGCGTTCTAGATCGGGGAGCTGTTTTAGCGCTTCGCGCAGCTTGGCCCGCAGGAGGGCATCAACGACCAGGGCATCTATGCGCGCCAGGCGCGCTTCGATCGCAGCCTGGTCGAGCAAGGGGCGGACGATCCAGGCGCGCAGCAAGCGCGCGCCCATCGGCGTCTGGGTCTTGTCCAGCACGCCCAGCAAGGTAGGGGATTGTCGGCCAGCCTGCGCCGGTCGCAGCGGCTCCAGCAACTCCAAGTTGCGGAGGGTGACCGCGTCCAGGTTCATGAACTGGGCAACGCTGTAGGTGCGCAGCGCGACAAGCTGGCGCAGCGCAGCCGGCTGGGTCTCGCGCAAATAGGCGACGATCGCGGCAGCCGCGCGCAAGGCCGCCGGCCGCGCCTCCAGACCGAATCCTTGAAGGGTGTTGACCCCGAAGTGATCGCACAAGACCTGGCGAGCCTGGCCCAGCTCAAAGCGAAACGCCGGCAAGCCGGTCACCGGGAAGCGTCCATCAAGCGACCAGCCCTCCGGCGCGAGCAGCTCACGCGGCTGGATGCGCGCCAGCTCGCGCTCCAGTTCAACCGGGTTATCGAGCTGGGTTGCCTGAAACTCGCCAGTGGTGATGTCGCAATAGGCGAAGCCAAGCGGCCCAACGCCCCCGCCTTTTGGCTGGCTGCCCACCACGGCGGCCAGGTAACTGGGCCGGTTGGCGTCTAACATGCCCGGCTCCACCACGGTGCCGGGTGTGATCACGCGGCGCACCTCGCGCGGCACCAACCCGTTGACCGCCTCGTTGCCGATTTGGTCGGCGATTGCCACACGATAGCCACGCGCGATCAGGCGCGCGATATATGCGTCGGCAGCGTGGTGAGGCACGCCGGCCATCGGGACGCGCACATCCTTGGCCACCGGCCGCGAGGTCAACACCACGTCCAGCTCGCGCGCCACCAGCTCAGCGTCGGCATCAAATGTCTCGAAGAAATCGCCCAGCCGGAAGAACAGGATGCAATCGGGGTATCTGCGCTTGAGCTCGAGGTATTGGCGACGGATAGGCGTCACGTTCTGATCGGACATCGGGCGCGAAAGATAATAGCATGGGCAGCGCTCCGGAAAGGGGATTCACTAACTAATGGGGGCAACCCTCTGGTGCGTGTGAACACATCCAGCGATCCCTCGTTGTGGATCGGAACGCCCAGCATTCAGCCACTTCTCAGTTCAACCTTCTACACTCTATTTACTCGGCTAAGTCGCCCGGCCTGTCCCGCCGGCGGTCGGTGAGTGCCATTTGTCAGCCTGCCAGGATATGCGAGCACAAGCACGATTGCACCAACCCATTGCTATCGGTATCTGCGTCATGCTCATCGCAGTGCTCACTGGCTGCGCCAACCCACTCGCACGGGACATTACCCCTCAGCCGGCGCTGCTGCCCACGCGCACGCTCTCGCCGCGCGCACAGGCGACACCAACGCAGATTGTCGAGAAGCCAACACCAACCCGCAGCTTGCAGGCCACCCGCCACCCTGCCTGCGACGTCGCGCGCCCAGACATTCGCCCCATCGCCCTGACGCAACCCGATTCCGAAGGCCAAATCGCTTTCATCGCGCCTGATGACAACCTGGTGTTGACTGACCTCAGCGGCCGACGGCGTGCGCCGATCACCAGCGACGCTTTTATCAACGAGGCTCAAGGGTCAAGGCGCGTCTATCGCTTCCCGACTTTCTCTTCTGATAGTCGCTTTCTCGCCTTCGTCAGCCTGAACATATCGAGGAACGCCAGAGTCATCACCAGCAGCGTGCACATCGCGCCAACGGTCGCCGGCCCCACCATCCGCACGCTCTACAGCACGACTGAGTGGAACATCCCTTATCTGGACTGGTCGCCGGACGGTGAGCTGATCGCCTTCCTGACGATCAGCCCGACGGCCGGCGCGATCCGCGTGGTCTCGCGCGAGGGCGGCGAACCATCCATCTTCGACACCGGCATCCCCACCTACTGGCACTGGCGGCCCGACTCCGCCGGCATGGTGACCCATCTGGGCGGTCGGGCGACGACCAGGGGCAAGGCGAACGTTTCAATCATCACGTCCAGCGGGGCGACGAAGGACGCGCAGACCGTAATCGCGGACTTGCCCGGCGCGTTTCAATCGCCACACTGGTCGCCAGACGGTCGCTATGTCCTGCTGGTTGCCTATACAGGCGGACAGGATGAGTTGGTATTGGCCGACGCAGCCGGCAAGCCCATCTGCACGCTTCAGGTCGTTGAATACAACGCTTACTTTGCCTGGTCGCCTGATGGGCGAGCGGTTGCTGTGTTGGACACTGCCCCTTCTCCCGCAGGGATTCTGCTGCCCGGTGAGCTGGTTGTATACGATCTCGCCAACGGGGACAGCCGGGCCGTCCATGATGAAGCCAGCATGTTCTTCTGGTCTCCCGACGGACAAAAGTTGGCCGTCTACTCGCTTGCGTTTGACGCCCAGCCAACGCCGCTGAGCGACGGCGGCAGCCATCGGCTAAGCGCGCCGGCTGCGCAGCAACGAACTGTTGCCTTGAGGATAGAGATTCTGGATCTGGCCAGTCGCCGGCGCGTCAAAGTGGCCGACACGTCTCCTTCCAGCGTCTTTAGCCAGTATTTCCCGTACTTCGACCAATACTCGCGCGCCGTCACGCCGTGGTCGCCGGATAGCCGGCGGTTGGTCTTCGCCAGCTTCTCGCCCGGCGACGACACAGCGCACGTAGCGGTTGCTACACTTAACCCGACAGGGGACGCGGTCAGCATCACGCGCATCGCCGCGGGTGTGGCTGCGTTCTGGTCACCTCGCTGAACAGCCATGTTTACGCTTCGCCGATCTGTTCTGCTCCTGTGCGCTGTGGCATCCCTAAGCGCGTGTTCGGCCCCGTATCAGCAGCCGCGCGTGGAGCTGCCCCAAGAGTTTCGCCTGCCCCAAAACGATATTGTGAAGATCTTCGAGCGGCGTGTGGGCCGGATCGCGGTGATGAATCAGGACGGCAACATCCTGGTCATGGACCAAACCGGTGAGAACGTTGTGCAGATCACGCGCGATGCCAGCTTGCGTCCCAGGAACGGGGAGATACTCTCCTATTACTTGCCGGTCTGGTCGCCAGATGCGAAACAGATTGCGATGGTCGAGCTGGCCCGCCGGCCGGTAGACAACAATTTGCACATTGAGCTAAATCCCGAAGCCGTGCTCATCCAGCGCGGCGAAGAGAGCGCGGTGATCGAGCAAACCCAAGAGGGGCCGGCAGTGCGCAGGCCGGACTCGGAGACATATATCGCGCGGCGGCCTGAGCGCGTCATCATCGAGCAGAGCAGCGAGGATAAAGGCTTCCTCTACAGCGCGCTCTACGTGGCCTCGGCGGATGGCCGGCAGCCGCTGCGCGAGGTCTTCGTCTCTCGCGCACACGAGATTGAATATATAGATTGGTCGCCTAGTAGTGACCAGATCGCCTTCCTGACCCGCCATCGCACGCGACAGACGGTCAGCCTGAACCTGGTAGGGGTGCATGCCAACACCCGCGCGCGCCGGCTCTGGGAGGGGCTATCTATCGCCTGGCACTGGCATCCCGACGGCCAGACGATGCTCGCCAAGCTCGGGGCTGCGCGCGGCGGCGCTGACCGGCTGGTGCTTGTTGACACCATCGGCGAGAAGATCACGCGCCTGGTCAGCGGCAGCCTGGCCTTTCAAACCCCGCACTTCTCGCCGGACGGCGGTTATATCCTGCTGACCGAGCCGCTCAAGGGGGATCGTCATCAGCTCGTCCTCGCTGACCGCAACGGCAAGCCCGTCCGGACGCTGGTCGAGTTCAGCGGGCGCATGAGCTTCGCCTGGTCGCCCGCCGGCGCGAAGTTCGCCTACGTTGTGCAGTCGGACCCCGATTTGCCGGGTGGGCCGCTGATCGTGATGGACGTGAACAGCGGCAGCCGGCGCGTGATCAGCAACAAGCCGGTGGTGGCGTTCTTCTGGTCGCCCGATGGCCAACGCATCGCCAGCTTCAGCCGGGCGAGCGACACCGACATCGGGCCTGGGTTCAAGGGCTTCGACTTCACGCCGCCGCTGGACGTGCCTTTGATGCTGTTGGAGACGATCAATCCCGAAGACGGCAATGTGCGTGGCCTGTTTTACTTTGCGCCCACGCGCGCGTTTCAACAATTGGCCGACGAGTTCGACCGCTACAGCCGCGCCGTCACCATCTGGTCGCCTGATAGCCGCAAGCTGGTGTTCACGCTCACCTTCGGCAACGCCAACGGCACGCGCGACTTCGTATTACAGACCGAAGCTTCGGGCAGCATCAACCCGCGCGTGATCGGCAACGGGCCGCTGGCGTTCTGGTCGCCGCGCTAGGCAAGGTGAGCGAAGAGGGCACGGATCAGCGTGCGCAGGTCATCTACCGTGGTGTAAGCCTGGACGGACAAGCGGGCCAATTTGAACTGGCCCCAGCGGATCAGCGGCATCTCGATCCGATAGCGCTCGCGCAGAAGCGCGCCCAGCGCGTCCAGGTCAACGGAATCGGGCAGGCGGATGGTAGCCATCTGGCTGAACCAGGTGAAGGATTCGGGGCAGATTGAGGACGTGCCGAGGCCGGCCTCAATCATGCGCCGCACCTGGCAGGCCAGGGCATGACAGCGCATGCGCACGGCGTCCCAGTCGTGCGCGCGCACGAAATCAATCGCCGTCGGCACGGCCAGGAAGGCCGCCAGGTCGCGCGTGCCGTATTGTTCCACATAATCTTGCAGCGGCTTCGCAGAGAGGCGATCTGGCTGCCAGCCGTGGCCGACGATCAGCGGCTCGATCAGGTGCTGTACCTCGCGCCGCGCGTAGAGGAAGGCGCTGCCCTTCGGCGCGCATAGCCACTTGTGGCAATTGCCGATGTAGAAGTCGGCCCCGACCGCCTCTAAATCCAAGGCGCGCTGGCCGGGGACGTGTGCGCCATCCACGATTGAGAGGATGCCGGCCTCGCGCGCTCGCCGGCAGACCATCTCCACAGGAAAGGTCAGCGCCGTCGGCGAAGTGATATGGCTGAGGTAAACGACGCGCGTGCGCGGCGTGACGCCGGCCCAGAACGCCTCCAGCCAAGCTTCGGGCGTCGTCACTGGCAGCGCGATGGCGCGACGGATATAGCGCGCGCCGGTCTTTGAGCACACATACGCCCAGGCGTTATCGCACGCGCCATACTCGTGGTCGGTGGTCAGGATCTGGTCGCCCTCGCGCAGCCACCCGCGCAGCGAATGCGCCACCATGTTCACGCCCATCGTCGCGTTGGTGACGAAGCCAATCTGGTCGGGCGCAGTGCCCAGGTAACCGGCCAGCGCCGCCCGCGCCTGATCCATCATCTCTAGCCAGCGCGCCACAAAGCCGCCAGGGTGATGCTCAAATTCGCGCTGCCAACGCTGGTAGGCCTCGAACACCGGTCGCGGACAGGCGCCGAACGAGCCGTGGTTGAGCAGCAGCATGTCGCGGCGGAGCAGGAATTCGCCGGCCAGCGCGGAGAGGTCAAGTGGGTCGTCGAGGGCTATCTCTGGTTCAGGCATTGACGCGCCGGGGCATCTGTTCGCGGCTGATTATAGGTGTGGCGAAGCAGGGAGGGTGCGTTGGGTGCGTTCACAGTTTGAGGGCAAGGCTGATCTCACGCGGAGACGCGGAGAACGCGGAAGGTTGTTCATAGAGCACAGCGTACCTGCCGGCATCTTCCGTTGCCTAGAAGGCAGCACTTTCAGAAATCGCGTTGCCTCTATTTGGTGAATATACCCCTCGATATCCAGCACCGCGGTGTGCGCGCCAGCCCACAGGCTGGGGGGCTCTTGCGCGCTTGGCGCAGCGCGTCGAGGTCATCCATGGTGTGATAGCTTCAGCCGCTGAACGGCTCAGCCCGCCGCAGGAGGGTGCTCTTGCCCACCTGCCGCGCGCCAGTGAGCACGACCACGGGGTGCGCTTCGCATGTAGCGCGCAGCAGCGGCGTCAGCCAGCGTTGATAATAGACCGGCGGGTCTGAATGAAATCTATTCACGACCTGAATAATAACAACCCACTGCTTAGTTGAAAGACTCACAGATGGAGCTAGTGAGTAGAAACGCGGCTCTCATAGTTCTGACAAGCACACTTGCCGAACGCACCGCATCACTGAACTTTCGTCTAATCGCGAAGGTTTCACGCTTCCAGCGCTGACCAGACAAGGCTGACTAGCATGGATGGAATCATTGGACACGGCATGCCGCGCTCTAGCGCTTAGGATGACATTCGGTAATTGCAAGTGCGTCGCCACCGCTAATTTGAGCACTCCCCGGGTGCATTCACCAATAGGGGCAAGATGTCACTCCCCCTGTGACGCAGGAGCGTGATAGAATAAAAGTAAAGAAGCGACGGTATACGCCCAAGACACCTGCTTCTCCTAGTTGCGCAATCAGTTTTGGCCGCTTGACAGCTCTTACTCTATTGGCTGAGTGTCTGACGGTATCGCTCCTGGCCGATGGGTAAAACAATCCTATGACCTCACCGATGCCGAACGGGAACGTGCCACCCTCATCCGCGGAGTTCGTCATTTATGTTAGAACCTAAGCAGGCTCAAACGCTGAGCGAGGCGTATGCGGTTTTGGACCCTCTGCGCTTCCTCAGCGGGGAATGGCTGAAGAAATTCTACGTAGATCGGCCCGAGGAATGCAGCATCGCTGGTCTCCACGATGCACTGCTGCTAGATCCCAGCGATGACGACAAAACCCTTTTCACTGGGACTCGCGGCAGCGGAAAGACCACTGAGCTGCATCGCCTGGAAGAGACCTTGCGTCAGGATCATCTGATCGTCTTTATGGATGTGGCGGACCTGCTGAACCTGGGGGACATCCGGTACACGGACCTGCTGGTCCTCCTAGGTCTAGAGGTGTTCAAGGCAGCCCACCAGGCCGGCTTCGGCGCGGACGAGAAAATGTTGACTCAACTCCGCTTCTGGTATGAGGAGCACATCCTGGAGCAAGACAAGGGCGCCTTGAGCGCAGAAGTCAAGGCTGAGTTGGATGTGGCAGTCGCTCGGATCAGCGGACAGGTCAAGGCCGATGCGCCCAAGCGGCAACGGATTCGGGCGGAAACCCAGTCCCATCTATCCGACCTGCTAGAGCGCCTTAACTACCTCCTGCAGGAACTGCGCAAAAAGGCAGGACGGCGCATACTGGTTATCGTGGATGGGCTAGACAAAGTGTACGACCTGAACCAGGTGCGGGACCTGTTCCTACAGGGGGCAAATGCATTGCTCGAGCCGGCTTGTCGCGTCATCTACACTGTGCCTTTTGCCCTCTCTTACACCAACGACTTCCGACAGGTGAGCCTGACCTTTACGCGCTTTTGCGAGTTGCCCAACGTGAAAACCCACCAGGCCGATGGACAGATTTACGCCCCTGGGGTTGACATGCTGCGGGCGATCCTGGATCGACGCATGGATCCGGCGCTACTGACCTCAGAGGCCGTAGACCGGCTGATCGAGCATTCCGGGGGCTTAATCAGGGAGCTGATCTCCCTCGCGCGCAGCAGTCTGATCTCGGCGCGGCGGCTGCGTGGTGACCGAGGGCCTATCCAGCCCGAGGACGTGGAGCGCGCGATCCAGCAAGTGCAAAACGCCTATTCGGCCTGCCTCACAAAGGAACATTACCATGAGCTGGCGCGCATCCTGGATGGCGAACAGTTCGTGAACAGCGATGTGGCCAAGGAGCTGATCCACAACCTTAGCCTGCTGGCCTATGATGGCGGGCAAGCTTGGCGGGGCGTGCACCCCATCGTGCGCCCGCTGGTGGAGAGGTGGAAGCGTGGGCAAAGCGTCTGAGCAGATCGGGACAGATTGGGAGCTCCTGGAAGAAGTCCTCTCCCTCACTCAAGAAGCTGCCTTTTTCTTCGTCCTCTGCGACGAAGGAATGTTTCGGGAGCGGCAGATGCAGCGCCTTCGAGAAGCCGTAGAGGCCAAAGGCCGCTCAGTTCAAGTCGTCCGCTTTGACCCGGAATCCCCGCATCTCTTCTCCAAGCTCGATTCTCTACCGATTGATTCCTCACCAGTGGTATTCGTGGACGTGCGGGGGATCGAGCTGGCCCGTGAAAGTTATGCTGAAATGGTAGGGCCGCGCCAACCAGCGCTCAACGCCCGCCGGGCTCTGCAATCCCTCAACTTGCAGCGCGAGCAGCTCGCTGCGCTTAAGACCCCAATCTTGTTCTGGGTCTCTGCCCAAGCCATGGGCCAGATTGCTCAACGGGCTGCCGACCTGTTCGCCACTAGGAGTGGCATTTTTGACCTGCGCGGATTCGAGTCGTTCCCGCGTCTGGAGGTCAGCGCCCCTGAGCGCACAGTGCGTTCGCCGGCCCTCTTGCGTGCCACACTGGACCTCCCTGCTGATGAGCTTCGGCGGCGATTGCAGTTATATGGCCGCCGCCTCCGCGAGGAAGAAGCGAAACCCTCTCCGCATCTCCCACGGCAAGCTGCCCTGCATCAGGAGCTTGCCCGAATCGCCTGGGCACTTCGAGAGAGCACCCAGGCGTTGGAGCACCAAGCGGCCGCAATAACTTTATACCGGAAGCTGGCGACAAATGCTAGGGAGGATTTCCTCGCTCATCTGGCGGCGAGCCTCCATAACCTAGGCGCGATGCTCTCCGACTTAGGCCGGCGGGAGGACGCCCTGGCAGCTACACAGGAAGCTGTGGATATCCGCCGCAAGCTGGCTGCGCAACAGCCCGACGCCTTCCTCCCTGACCTGGCAGCCAGCCTCAACAACCTAGGTAGGGCGCTCTCTGACCTAGGTCGGCGGGAGGAGGCCCTGGCAGCGGCACAGGAGGCCGCTGAGCTCTACCGCCGGCTGGCCGCGCAGCAGCCTGACGCTTTCCTCCCTGACCTGGCAGCCAGCCTCACCAACCTAGGTAGGGCGCTCTCTGACCTAGGTCGGCAGGAGGAGGCCCTGGCAGCGACCCAGGAGGCCGCCGCGCTCTACCGCCGGCTGGCCGCGCAACAGCCCGAGGCCTTCCTCCCTAACCTGGCAGCCAGCCTCAACAACCTGGTCAGCATGCTCTCCGACCTGGGCCGGCGGGAGGAGGCCCTGGCAGCGGCACAGGAGGCCGCCGAGCTCTACCGCTGGCTGGCTGCGCAACAGCCCGACGCTTTCCTCCCTGGCTTGGCGATGAACCTCAACAACTTGAGTGGGGCGCTCTCCGCCCTAGGCCAGCGGGAGGAGGCCCTGGCAGCGGCACAGGAGGCCGCCGAGCTCTACCGCAAGCTGGCCGCGCAACAGCCCGACGCTTTCCTCCCTGGCTTGGCGATGAACCTCAACAACTTGGGTGGGGCGCTCTCTGACCTGGGCCGGCGAGAGGAGGCGCTGGCGGCGGCTCAGGAAGCCACTGAGCTCTACCGCAAGCTGGCCGCGCAACAGCCCGACGCATTCCTATCTGGACTAGCTAGCAGCCTCAACAACCTTGACAACAGCCTTTCCGCTCTAGGCCGGCGCGAGGAGGCTCTGGCAGCTACTCAAGAAGCTGTGGATATCTGCCGCCGGCTGGCTGCACAACAGCCCGACGCCTTCCTCCCCAACCTGGCGATGAGCCTCAACAACCTGGGCGTCACGCTCTCTGACCTAGGTCGGCGGGAGGAGGCCCTGGCAGCGGCACAGGAGGCCGCTGAGCTCTACCGCCGGCTGGCCGCGCAGCAGCCTGACGCTTTCCTCCCTGACCTGGCAGCCAGCCTCACCAACCTAGGTAGGGCGCTCTCTGACCTAGGTCGGCAGGAGGAGGCCCTGGCAGCGACCCAGGAGGCCGCCGCGCTCTACCGCCGGCTGGCCGCGCAACAGCCCGAGGCCTTCCTCCCTAACCTGGCAGCCAGCCTCAACAACCTGGTCAGCATGCTCTCCGACCTGGGCCGGCGGGAGGAGGCCCTGGCAGCGGCACAGGAGGCCGCCGAGCTCTACCGCTGGCTGGCTGCGCAACAGCCCGACGCTTTCCTCCCTGGCTTGGCGATGAACCTCAACAACTTGGGTGGGGCGCTCTCCGCCCTAGGCCAGCGGGAGGAGGCCCTGACAGCGGCACAGGAGGCCGCCGAGCTCTACCGCCGGCTGGCTGCGCAACAGCCCGACGCTTTCCTCCCTGGCTTGGCGATGAACCTCAACAACTTGAGTGGGGCGCTCTCTAACCTGGGCCGGCGAGAGGAGGCCCTGGCAGCGGCTCAGGAAGCTGCTGCGCTCTACCGCCAGCTGGCCGCGCAACAGCCCGACGCCTTCCTCCCTAACCTGGCGATGAGCCTCAACAACCTGGGCGTCACGCTCTCTGACCTAGGTCGGCGGGAGGAGGCCCTGGCAGCGGCTCAGGAAGCCGCTGCGCTCTACCGCCGGCTGGCCGCGCAACAGCCCGACGCCTTCCTCCCCGACCTGGCTGGCAGCCTCAACAATCTGGGCATCATGCTCTCCGACCTGGGCCGGCGGGAGGACGCCCTGGCAGCAGCTCAGGAAGCCGTGGATATCCGCCGCCAGCTGGCCGCGCAACAGCCCGACGCCTTCCTCCCCAACCTGGCGATGAGCCTCAACAATCTGGGCAACAGGCTCTCCGACCTGGGCCGGCGGGAAGAGGCCCTGGCAGCGACACAGGAGGCTGCCGAGCTCTACCGCCGGCTGGCCGCGCAGCAGCCCGACGCCTTCCTCCCTGACCTAGCCAGAAGCCTGGCAGTCTATGGCGTCATTCTGCGCGGCCTGGGCCGCCACGCCGAAGCCGCTGCTGCCTTCGCCGAAGGATTGCGTGTCATTCACCCCTTCGTCCGCGCCTCCCCCGCTGCCTTCGGCGAGCTGGCCAATGCCCTGTTACAGAATTACCGCGGCGCGTGCGAGGCGCTGGAAGAAACGCCTGATGAGGCGCTGGTGGCGCAAGCGCGCCAGGCAATCGGGTAAGTCTCTCCTCCGTTGGGCCGGAGGATGAGGTCCTCTAGAACAGATCAAATCCCGATCTGCGATCGGCGTGAACTGCGGAGTGCAGATAGGTTGGGCGCATCGCCCTGCAGCATTACTTGCCTGCCACCTCGCCCGCGGCGCGCTGCGCCGTGCGCCGCGTTTGGCGGCGCACGATTGTGTGCATTCATAGCCGTGGGGAGTGTTCCAACTTGGAACAAAAGTCCGCCCAAGCTGTCATCCTGAGGTCAACCAGGGCCGCGCGCGTCGAATGGCGTTGTGGTTGGGCGCGCGCTTAGACCTCCTAGGATGACAAGGGCATAGGCCTCGACAATTAGCAAATACGTCAATCACTGCTAACTGAGCACTCCTGCGCATCCCAGACTCAGCCGGCGCGTTTATAATCCCGGCTCGCAATTGCGATAACGAAGGAATATCGCCCGACTCATGCGTCAACACTCGTTCACTCGCCTGCTGATCATCCTCACCTTGCTCGTCATCTCGGCCTACATCGCGCTGCCGCTGCCCAAGCCTGACTTCGTGCGCAACCTGGTCTTTTGGCAAGAGGTGCGCGGGCGCGACTTGCAACTCAAGCAGGGCCTCGACCTGAAGGGCGGACTGCAGGTCTTGCTCGCCGCCAACCTGCCCGGCGGCGCGCCGCCCACGCCGGAGCAGATGGAGTCGGCGCGGCGCATCATCGAGGACCGCGTCAACGGCCTGGGCGTCGCCGAGCCGATCATCCAGCTCCAGGGCGAGGACCGCATCCTGGTTGAGCTGCCGGGCGTCACCGACCGCAACCTGGCCATAGACCTGATCAAGCAAACCGGCCAGCTCGAGTTCGTGGACGCCGGCTTTAACCCGCTTTCGGAGGGCGCGCTCATCTCCACGACCTACAGCCTCTACGGCGGCTTGCTCTTCCCGCAGACGCTGCCCACCGGTAAACCGATCAGCGAGACGTTGGACGCGCAGGCCGGGGCGCGCGTGTACAAAACCGCGTTCACCGGCGAGATCTTGCAGTCGGCCACGCCGGCCCTCGACAACCTGGGTCGCAACGTGGTCAACTTCACCATCAAGCCGCAGTTCCAGAGCGACTTTCAGCGCTACACCAGCGAGAAGCTCAACCAGGCGATGTGCATCGTGCTCGACCAGCGGGTGATCTCCTGCCCGATCATCCGCGGCGTGCTGAGCGCGGAGGGCACGATCAGCGGGGCCTTCACGCGCGAAGGGGCCAACAGCCTGGCGCTGGTGTTGAGCTACGGCGCGCTGCCCGTCCCGCTGACCATTGAAACCACGCGCGACATCGGCGCGACGCTCGGCGCCGACTCGATCCGGCGCAGCCTGGTGGCCGGCGCGATCGCGCTGGTCGCTATGCTGAG
>Ga0209750_1000231_pt1 | contig 31548 bp, 25 predicted proteins | sample YNPBryulayer2012_FD_185813 | JGI IMG/M metagenome (GOLD analysis project Ga0209750, IMG submission 185813) | Anoxygenic and chlorotrophic microbial mat microbial communities from Yellowstone National Park, USA - YNP Bryant MS upper layer 2012... ...
TGAGAAAGAAGAGTGATAAAATCGCTATTCCCTTCAGCCACCAAATCTAACTGATCTTCCATTTTTGCGGTAAAATCAATTTGAAAAATATCAGGAAAGGCTTTTTTAAGATAATCAACAATAACCACGCCAAGTTTTGTTGGTTTAAAATAACGATTTTCTTTTTCAACATAATATCGATTTTGAATAACTGAAAGAATTGAGGCATAAGTTGACGGCCGACCAATACCCTTTTCTTCAAGAATTTTAATTAAAGAGGCTTCATTATACCGGGGTGGGGGTTGAGTCGTTGACAAAGTTGATTCGATTTTAGAAAGGTTGACTTTTTCTCCCACTTTAATTTCACTTAAAGCAATATTTTTTTCACTAAAATCCGGTTGTAAAAGTTTTAAAAAACCATCAAAAATTACTTTCTGACTTTCTGATAAAAAGGTATTACCTAAATCACTCCCGATGGTTATTTTTATTGTTTTAATTTTGGCTTCTTTCATCTGAGTGACCACGGCGCGATTAAAAATAAGTTGGTAAAGTCTTAGATGATTAATAGTCAATCCATCTTTTTTTTCAATTTCCTCCAGTCTCGTTGGTCTTATTGCTTCATGAGCCTCTTGGGCGAGTTTTGATTTGGTTTTATATCCTCTTGGTTTTTCTAGGGTATAAGCTCTACCAAATTTTTTTTCAATATAATCTTTAGCTTGAAAAACAAATTTGGTTGATAAATTAAAAGAATCAGTTCTATGATAAGTGATATATCCTTGTTCGAATAAATCTTGGGCTAACTTCATTGTCATCTTTGAAGAAAATCCAAAACGATAAAAAGCCTCTTGCTGTAAAGTGGAGGTAATAAAAGGGGGTGGTGGATAACGGTAGACAACTTCTTCTTTAATCTCCAAAACTTTATAAGAATCATTTTTTAATTCATAAACTACTTTCTCGACATTTTTTTTATCAATGATTGTTTTTGAAAACTGATAAGGTCCAGCAAAAAGATCTAATGTTTCTTTTTTCTCAATCGGTTGATGATGAAAGGTTATTAATTTTGCTTCAAGATGATTTTTGTCAATCTCAAAAAAACCCTTAATTCGATAAAACTCCTCAACTAAAAAATTCTCAATCTCTTTCTCCCGTTCAACGATTAATCGCAAAGCAATTGTTTGAACTCTTCCGGCCGAAAGCCAGTTTTTGCCAGCCTTTTTCCACAAAAGAGGCGACAGTTCATACCCAACGATCCGATCCAAAAGACGCCTGGCCATTTGGGCTTTTACTAAATCCATTCGTAAATCCATTGGGTTTTTCAAAGCCTCCTCTAATGCCTTTTTGGTAATCTCATGAAAAACAATTCTTTTTATTTTTTTTGGAGTTTCCACTTTTAAAAAATTTGGCCACTTTTCTTTAAAAAAACCCAAAAGGTAAGCGATATGATAAGCAATTGATTCTCCTTCCCGATCAGGATCGGTGGCTAAAATTATTTCATTATCTTTTTCCGCTAACTTTTCTAATTGATCAATCACCTTTTTTTTATTTTTAATAATTTCGTATTTTGGTTGAAAGTTTTTTTCATAATCAATCGCCAGTTCATCACTTGGTAAATCACGAATATGTCCCATGGTAGCAAAAACATAAAAATCTTTTTTTTGTTCTTTTAATAAACGATTGAAAGTTTTGGCTTTAGTAGGTGACTCAACGATAATCAAAAACATAAAACCTGCCTTTCTTTAGGTAACTTAAGTAACCGATGAACTTCTTTTTCTTTTTCTAAGAAGCTTGCTATCAATCAAAGAACGACGAAGAAGAGCAACCGCTTGTTGCTTTTGATCATCGGTCTTGGCTTGTTCTAATAGTTTTTTTGCTTGCTCTTTTGCCTCTTCAATCATCTTTTCATCAATCTCATCTTGCCCATAAGCCCGAGAAACCAAAACATTAACACCTTCACCATCGGTTTCCAAATACCCCCCGCCAATTGCCAAATAATCTTCATTACCATCATATTTTATTTTGACAATCCCTTCTTTTAAAATAGCAAATAGATTGGCATGATGAGGAAGAATAGTAATCTCTCCTTCTTCTGTTGGTAAAGTAATTGACAAAATCTCTTTTTCTAAAACTACTTTTTTTGGGGTGATAATTTTTAAATGCAAAGTATTCATTAAAATTAATCAAATTGATTAAATTTCTAATTGACAAATTTTTTGTCATTTCTAACTTGATCAGAAATCTATACAATGTCATTCCTGACTTGATCAGGAATCTATATAATTTTAATCTTATTTTTATATTAATCTTTGTAGAGACACGCCATGGCGTGTCTTTAAATAAAATTAACCTAATCTCCCAATCTCCATTAATCTCTAATTATCTCCATTTATCTCTATTTATCCTTTTCATATTCGCATCATTCGTATTATATCTATACAACATCATCAATCATCCCCTTCATATAAAAGCTCATCTCATTTTTATCATCATGTTTTCCTTCTAAAATTTCAGCAAAACCTTTCACAGTCTCTTCAATTGGGACATATTTTCCTTCTCTTCCCGTAAATGGTTCGGCGACAAACATCGGTTGAGTTAAAAATCTTTGGATCTTTCTTGCTCGAGAAACAACTAACTTATCCTCATCAGATAGTTCCTCCGTGCCTAAAATGGCAATAATATCTTGCAAATCCTTATATCGCTGCAATGTCTTTAAAACCTCCCACGCCACTTTATAATGTTCCTCACCAACAATTTCTGGATCTAAGGCTTTAGATGAGGAAGTTAAAGGATCAATCGCCGGATAAAGTCCTTGCTCTGCTAAAGACCGCTCCAAAGTCAAAGAAGCATCAAGATGGGAAAAAGTAACAACCGGAGCCGGATCAGTATAGTCATCGGCCGGCACATAAACTGCTTGAATTGAAGTAATTGATCCCGTGGTTGTTGAAGTAATTCTCTCTTGTAAAGCTGCCATTTCTGAAGCTAAAGTTGGCTGATAACCAACAGCTGAGGGAATTCTTCCCAAAAGGGCCGAGACTTCACTTCCGGCTTGGGCAAAACGGAAGATATTGTCAATAAAAAGTAAAACATCCATCCCTTTTTCATCGCGAAAATACTCAGCAATCGTCACCCCAGTCAAACCCACCCGCAACCGGTTTCCTGGTGGTTCATTCATCTGACCAAAAACTAAAGCAGTTTTATCAATTACCTTCGACTCTTTCATCTCTCGCCAAAGATCATTCCCTTCTCTTGAGCGTTCTCCAACACCGGTAAAAACCGAAACCCCCTGGTGATATTTGGCCACATTATGGATTAACTCTTGAATTAAAACTGTTTTTCCAACACCAGCGCCACCAAAAACAGCCACTTTCCCTCCTTTGATAAAAGGCACCAACAAATCAATCACTTTAATCCCGGTTTCAAAAATTTTTCTTTCTGGTGATTGTTCTTCTAAAGTTGGTGGTTTTTTGTGAATTGGAGAATATTTTTTTGCTTTTAATGGTTTTTCATCAACCGGCTGTCCTAAAACATTTAAAATCCGACCCAAAGTCTCCTCTCCAACTGGCACTTTTATTGGTTCACCGGTATTGACCACTTTCATTCCTCGTCTTAGACCAAAAGGACTACCCATAGCAACACACCTTACCAATCCATAACCTAAAACTGCCTCAACTTCCAAAGTTAAAAGTGTAAAATCTTTTTCAGAAACAACCAAAGCATCATAAACCTTTGGGGTTTCCCCTTCCTCAAATAAAATATCAACCACTACCCCTCTTACCGCAACAATTTTTCCTTCCTTTTTCATATTAAAACAATAAAAATTTATAACAAAAACTAAGTTTCCTCAACTGATTGTTTGGCCGTGACCATATCCAAAAGTTCATAAGTAACTTTTTCTTGACGGACTTTATTTCGCAAAAGAGTTAAGTTGTAGATAACATCGGTGGCACTATCGGTGGCATTTTTCATTGCCATCATCCGGGCCGAATGTTCCGCTGCTTCTGACTCAATCAAAGCCCCATAAATCTCAACCTCAATCATGTTTCTTAAAGCACTATCGATAATTTTTTCCGGGGAGGGTTCAATTATATATTCTTTTTTAACTTCTTTGTCTTCGGCAACTTTAAAATTTTCCTTTTCAAAATTTATTGGGAAAATTCTTTTTTTTACCGGTTCAAAGCTGACAGTACTTAAGAAACGATTATAAACTAAAAAAACATTGGCATACTCGCCTTTAAGAAAAGGATTAAGAGCGGTTTTAAAAATCGCTGAGACTTTATCTTCTTCATAGGGAGAAGAGAAATCAGCAATCACAACCCCCCCCATTTTTTTGACAAACAACGCTCCTTTTTTGCCAACCGTAATAAAATCCACTTTTTTAAAATCAACTTCTTTGACTAAAAAACGCAAAATATTAAAGTTAAAACCACCGCATAGACCTTTATTGGAAGTAATAAAAATTACCAAATCTTTTTGGGCCAAAGGATTAGTTTTTGATAAAAGGGGAGAATAACTTTTTTCGATGAGAGAAGCGGCGACTTTTTGAATGATAAAAGAAAGAAGTTCCCGATATGGTTTTCCCTCGAAGGCTTTTTGTTGGGCTTTTTTCATTTTAATCGCCGAAACCAACTGCATGGCGTTGGTGATTTTTTTAACGTTTGAAACTGCACGAATTTTTTTTCTAATTTGTCGAAGGTTCATAGCCTAAGCGCCTTAAAATATTTTTAACTAATTTCTCCATTTCTTTTTCTTCTTTTTCGCTAAAGTCTTTGTTTTTATTAATGGCGGTTAGAATATTTTTGCCTTCAGTAGCAAGACTTCTTAATAACTCTTCTTCAAAATTTAAAATTTCATTTAATGGAATATTATCGGAAAAACCCTTATTAACCGCCCAAATGACCACTACTTCTTCGGCTAAAGAATAAGGGGCGTTTTTCTTTTGGGTAAGAATCCGGGTTAATTTTGCCCCTCGATTTAAAAATTTTTTTGTCTCCTCATCAAGTTCTGATTCAAACTGAGAAAAAGCGGCCATCTCCCGATACTGAGCCAGATCCAGTTTTAGTTTTGATGATACTTTTTTCATCGCTTTAGTTTGAGCCGCACCGCCAACGCGAGAAACAGAAAGGCCCACATTAATTGCCGGTCGAATTCCGGAATTAAATAAATCAGTCTCCAAAAATATCTGACCATCGGTAATGGAAATAACATTGGTTGGGATATATGAGGAAACATCCCCTTCCAAAGTCTCAATGATAGGTAAAGCGGTAATCGACCCACCCCCATATTTTTCATCTAATCGACAAGCTCTTTCCAAAAGTCGAGAATGTAAGTAAAAAATATCGCCCGGATATGCTTCTCGCCCAGCCGGCCGGCGAAGAATCAAAGAGATTTCTCGCCACGCCCAAGCATGACGCATTAGATTGTCAAAAATCACCAAAACATCTTTTCCCAAATCCATAAAATACTCGGCAATAGCCATTGCCGAATAAGGAGCAAGATACTGAAGTGATGATGGTGATGAGGCTGAGGTAGAAACAACAATCGAGTATGCCATTGCTCCTTTTTTCTCCAAAAGATCAACTACTTGCGCCACTTTGGCATTGCGTTGTCCAATGGCGCAATAAATACAGATTAAGTCCTCATTTTTTTGATTTAAAATCGTATCAATGGCTAAAGTGGTTTTTCCGGTTCCTCGATCACCAATAATTAGTTGTCGCTGCCCGCGGCCGATAGGAATTAAGACATCAATTGCTTTAATTCCAGTCTGAACTGGGACAGAGACCGGCTTTCGGTAAATAACCCCTTGGGCAATCTTTTCAATTGGATAAAATTTCTCTTCTTTTATCTTTTCTTTTCCATCTAAAGGATTAACCAAAGGATCAACTACTCGTCCCAAAAGCTTTGAAGATACCGGAATAGAAAGGATTTTTCCCAAAGCAAAAGCTTTATCATTTTCTTTTATCTTTAAATAATCACCTAAAACAATTGCCCCCACTTCTTCTTTTGTCAAATCCACCACATACGCCAAAACTCCATTTTCAAACTCAATTAACTCACCATAAGAAATTGCCTCTAAACCTGAAAGAATCACCACCCCATCCTTTACTTCTTTTACATACCCCACCTCATAAACCAATTTTTTTTCTTTTTTTTCTTCTTTTCCAAAAGAGGAAATTTTTCCTTTTAGGGAAAGATCGATAATTTTTGAACCATACTCAATAATCAAACCCCCAATGATTTTAGGATCAACTTTATTTTCAACCGTAACTTGCTTTGGAAAAAATTTCTTAACCTCTTCTTTTTCCTCATTACTCAAAGGATAGGTGGAGGTAATTATCAATTTTTCTTCCTTATCAACTTCTAAAAAAGAAAGATATTTTTTAATATTGTTAATAATCTTTGGGTCAAGCATAAAAAATAAAAATTTTAAATCTTATAATTAATTAATAGTCTTTTCTAGTTCGGTTTTAAGCTCTTTTAACGAATGAAGAATCTTTTGATTGACCTCTTTTTGTAATGATGGTGTTAGTACCTTTCCCAGAACTTCCGCCACAATTTTTAAGCTTAGTTCTTTGACCTTTTGGTCAATTTCTTGGGTAACTTTTTTTTGATAATTTTCCGCTTGTTTTCGAGTTTTTTCAATGATAACCTCACTTTCTTTTTTCGCCTCCAAAATCATTGCTTCTCGCATTCTTTTCATTTCCTCTTTTAGTTCTTTAATCATTCTTTTTTGCTCTTCTTTTAATTTTTGAACTTCTTTTTCTTTCTTTTTATTAAAGTCCTCTTCTTTTTGTTTTAAATCAGCCAAAATCTTTTCTTTTTCTTCTTCTTTTTTCTTTTCGATAATTAAAAATTGAGAAAAAGGTTTAGCAATAAATTTTTTAAAGATTAAAAAAAACAATAAAAAATTAACAATCTGAGCGATTAAAAGTTTAACATCAACCCCTAAACTTTCCATAAATTAAAAATTTATAAAAATTTTTAAACAAACTTAATAATCAAAGCCACAACCAATGCATAAATCGCCACCGCCTCAGCAAAAGCAATGGCTAAAATCATCGTGGTTCTAATTGCAGATTCGGCTTCAGGATTGCGACCCAAAGCCTCAACTGCTTTGGAGCCAATCATTCCAATACCAATACCTGGACCTAAAGCTCCAAGACCAATGGCTAAAGCAGTGGCTAAAAATTTAGCGGCTTCAGTTGCCATTTTTATCACCTCCTTCTAATGATGTTTTGCAATGGCAACACTAATAAAAACGGTTGTTAACATCGAAAAAACCAAAGCTTGAATGAAACCAACAAAAAGCTCTAAAATTAAAAACGGAAACGAGACTAAAACCGGAATTAAAAAAGCAATAATCGTCAAAAGAACTTCTCCGGCAAAAACATTGCCAAAAAGCCGAAAGGCAAAAGAAATAACTTTAGAAAATTCAGAAATGACTTCCAATGTTCCAATAAAAAAACTCATCGGATCTTTTAAGCGATAAAACTTATTAATATATATTTTAAATCCCAAATATTTAATGGCAAAAACCTGACTTAAAAAAACAGAAATTGCTGCTAAAGCCAAAGTAGTGTTTAAATCAGCGGTGTTGGCGCGAAAAAGAGGAACAACGATTAACTCACCATGTTCTTTAATCTTTATTAAAAGACTGCCTACTCCTGGCAAAAGTCCTGCCCAATTTTGGAGTAAAATAAAAAGAAAAAAAGAAGCCAAAAGGGGGAAAAAATAATCGGTTTTTTCTTTCAAAACGGAATAGAAAAGATTATAAAGACTTTTAACGATAAAATTAACAAGATAATAAAAATTACCTTTTTTCTTTTCTTTTGATTGATGATAATAAATTAAAGATCCAAGAGTAAAAATTAAAAAAACGATGAAAGATAAAAGAAAAGAGTTGGTAATTGGAAAGCCAAGGATTTCAAAAATTTTTTCCGCTTTAATACTGATATGTGGTTTTTGACCTTCTTCCATTTTTATTTTTCTTTAGTTAATCGATAAAGATTATAAAAGGAACTAAAAACTCCCAAAAACAAAAAAAAGATAACCCAAAAAGGCTTTGTTTTAAAAAATTTATCAAAGTAAATTCCAATTAGCAAAAATATAATAATGGGAATTAATAAATAATAACCAATATCAAAATATTTTTCAAGAGGATTTTTATCCCAAAATGATTTTTTTGAAATATTTTTGACTAATTTTTTTTCAAATTCAATTTTATCAACTTTTTGTAAATAAAAACTTTTATCGATCTTAAAATATTTTGTCATAGATAAAAATAAATAGAAATTAACCTAATTGTCATTCTTTGCCCCCCCGAATCGGAGGGCGGGTTTAATCAGGAATCTATATAATTTTAACCTTTTTTTATATATCTTTTTTTATATATTAAGTTTTAAGTTTAAGGTATGACTATATAGATTCCTGCCTTCGCGGGAATGACAAGTACTAAATAAATGAAATTAACACCTCCTAAGGTGTTATAGATTCGTCACCTCGGGATATTTGGAAAAACACGTCATGACGTGTCTCTGCCTAAAATTAACCCAATCTCCCAATCTCTATTTATCTCTATTTATCTCTCCATATTCTCATAATTCGCGTCATTCGCATATTTATTCGTATCATTCGTATTATATTTTTATTTTTTCCAAATCCACCGCATTTTCCAAAATTATTGTCAATCCTCCCTCTTTTTGATCAACCTTTCCTTTAAACAAAATCACCCGGTTAATTTGTAAAATTGATTTTAATTTGACATAAGTTTTGGGAAAGGCAATTAAATCAATTGTTCCCGTTTGATCATAAACGGTTAAAATCGCCATTTCTTGGTTATCTTTTTTTGTTTTTACCACCTTTTTGCCATTGACGATTCCGGCCAAAATCAGAGATTTTCCAACATCCGTTTCTAAAATATCACCGATGTTTTTGCTTATTTTTCTTTCAATAATTTCCTTATATCGAGAAAGAGGATTTTTACTAATCAAAAAACCAATAATTCTTCTTTCCATCTCAAAAATTTCTTCTTCTGAAAATTCGGCAACTTCTTTAAAGTTATCAACCAACTTCTTTTTCACATCGCTTTCCCCAAAAAGATCAAATTGGCCTTTATCTTGTTTCATTTTTTCTTTTTGAACTTCTTCAAGTATCCTTGGATAATTGGCAAGCAGGGTGGCGCGGTTGGCAAAAGAAAAAAAAGCTCCAGCAGCAATTAGACTCTCAACAGTTTTTTTATTTACTTTTCGCAAATCCACCCGAAAAAGAAAATCTTTAAAGGAAACAAACTTTCCTTCTTTTTCTCGCGTTGAAAGAATCGACTCAATCGCTGCCTCACCCACATTTTTAATGGCCGAAAGACCAAATCTGATTGCTCCTCCCTCGATCGTAAAACCAGAAAAAGAATAGTTAATATCGGGTGGTAAAACCGCAATTCCCATTCTCTGACACTCTTCAATCGCTTGGGCCATTTTTATCTCCCGCTGCGGTCCGGCCACCCCTGAGAGTTCTGCGGTTAAAAGAGCAGTCATAAATTCAACGGGAAAATTAGCTTTAAGATAAGCTGTCCAATAAGCAATTAACGCATAAGAGGCCGAATGGGGTTTATTAAAACCATAACTAGCAAACTTTTCCATAAAGTTCCAAATCTTTTCTGCTAAGTTTTTTTTATAACCGTTTTTGATACAACCGGCAATAAATTTTTCTTTTTCTTTTTTCATTAGTTCCTTTTTCTTTTTGCCAATGGCCATTCTTAAATTATCGGCCTCACTCATTGTGTAACCGGCCATTTTATTGGCAATCTGCATCACCTGTTCTTGATACACTAAAACCCCATAAGTTTCTGCCAAAATCTCTTTTAAATCCGGATGAATATATTTAATTTTTTTAGGGTTATTTTTCCCTTCCAAAAAAGAAGGAATAAGATCCATCGGTCCTGGCCGATACAAAGCCACCATGGCTGAGATATCCGAAAGTTTTTTGGGCTTTAATTCTTTGGCCAAATGTCTCATCCCCGAAGACTCAAGCTGAAAAACGCCAATGGTATAACCCGATGAAATTAAGTCATAAGTCTTTTTGTCGTCTAAAGGTATTTGATGGATATCAATTTTTTGACCGGTGTTTTTTTCCACATAACGTAAAGTATTCTCTATAATCGTCAAATTCCTTAAGCCCAAAAAATCCATTTTTAAAAGTCCAATTGCTTTATTATCAGAAACAGCATTTAAATCTAAACAATACATATCATATTGAGTAATGATTCTTTCTTCTTTGGGATCTTTTTGAAGAGGAACGTATTCGGTTAAAGGCTTATCAGCAATAATCACACCAGCAGCATGAACTGAAGAATGACGGGGTAATCCCTCAATTTTTCTGGCAATATCCAAAACTTTTTTTGTCTCTTCTTCATTTTCATAAGCAAATTTTAAGGTAGGTGATTCCTCAAGGGCTTGGGCGATGGTCATAGCAAATCCTTGACGAGGTGGGGGGATCATTTTGGCAATTCGATCACCTTGGGAATAAGTCAGCCCCAAAGCGCGGGCCACGTCTCTTACTGCCAATCTTGCTTCCATCGTCCCAAAAGTAATAATTTGTGCCACATGATCATGACCATATTTTGAAGAAACATAGTCTAAGACTTCATCGCGACGGGTATCAGCAAAGTCAACATCGATATCAGGAGGAGTGGGTCTTTCGGGATTTAAAAACCGCTCAAAAGGAAGATTGTGATCTAAAGGATTAATATCGGTAATCCCCAAAATATAAGCAACCAATGACCCAGCTACCGACCCTCTTCCTGGACCAACACCAATCCCTTTATTTTTTGCCCAGTTAACAAAATCAGAAACAATCAAAAAATAGGTAGCATAGCCTTTTTTAATAATAACCGAAAGCTCATATTCCACTCTTTTTTTTATCAAATCACTATCATAGCCTTGTACTCGGCATATTTTTTGATGAGTTAATTTTTTAAGATAATCCTCTGGGCTTTCACCGTTGGGAGTTTCAAATTTAGGCAAAATCCAGTTACCATAAGGAATTTCTAAATTACATTCAGAAGCAATTTTTAAGGTATTGTCAATTGCCTCGGGCAAATCTAAAAATAATCCCTTCATCTCCTTTGGGCTTTTAAAATAATACTCTGGGTTATCAATCATCGAAAGAGGACGATTTTTTTCAAAAATCACTCGCTGGGTTTGAATACAAAGAAGAATCTCTTGAGCGTAGGCATCTTCTTTATCAAGATAGTGAACGTCGTTGGTGGCCACTAATGGCAGACCAAATTTTCGAGAAAGCTTTATAAGTTCTTCATTTAAAAAATCACTTTCTTTAAGTTTTGGATAGCGTTGAATTTCTAAATAAAAATTTTTATCAAAAATCTCAATGTATTTTCTTATCAATCTATCTGCTTCAGAATAATCACGATTTAAAATCGCTGAAGAAATTTCAGATGATAAACAGCCAGAAAGAACAATAGTTCCCTCGCGGTATTTTTCCAACAACTCAAAATCAACTCTTGGTTTGTAATAAAATCCCTCAAGGTGGGCGGATGAGACTAATTTTAAAAGATTTTTATACCCCACTAAATTTTTGGCAAGAAGGGTAAGATGATAAGTAGTATCTTTTTCCAAACCAACCTTTTTATCAAAACGGGAGTTTTTTGCTTTGTAAACTTCAACCCCAATAATTGGTTTTACCCCCATTTCTTTTCCTTTTAAAAAAAATCTAAACGCGCCATATAAAGCACCATGATCAGTTATTGCCAAAGCCGGCATTTCAAGTTCTTTGGCTCTAGCAAAAACCTGATCAATCCGCGTCATTCCGTCAAGTAAAGAATACTCTGTATGTAAATGCAAATGGACGAAAGACATATGATTAAAAAGTCAAAAGTTCCTCCTTCGCGCTAAGGCTTCGGAGGGACAAGCAAAAGTTAAAATAAAATTAACCTAATTGATCTAATTTCCAATTGATAAAAACAACTTTTACACAATATTTACACAACTTTTTACACTACTTTTACACAATTTTTACACAATATTTACCAATTCAGACTTGGTTTACACTACTTTTTACACTAATTTTCACTCTCCCAATCTCCATTTATCTCTACTTATCTCTATTTATCTCCATTTATCTCTTTATTCTTCTTTCAATCTCCTCCCTTACTATCCTTGCTTCAACTTTTCCCTTCATTTCTCTTATCACTTGACCCACTAAAAACATAATGGCATTTACTTTTCCTTTTTTATAATCTAAAACCGCTTTTTGATTCTCTTTTAAAACTTTATTAATTATTTCTTCTAATAAGTTTTTATCTACCTCTTTTGGTTTTAAATTTTCAATTAATTTGTTAATAAACTCGTCGGGCGGCAATTGAGAAGAAATTTTTTTATTAACGATATAATTAGCAATGAGTTGGCTTGGATTTTGAATTTTTAAATTTAAGTTGGCGATTTGCGTTTTAAATTTTGTATTTATCTTATCAAAATAGTCGGACAAATTTTTATCTCGAGTTAAAATAAACGCCTCCTCATATCGAATCCCCAACAAAGATACATATCTCTCAACTTTTTGCCAAGGGAGTTCTGGCACTTTAATTGAATCAAGATACTCTTTGGTAAAAACCAAAGGTGGAATATCTGGTTCAGGAAAATAACGATAATCAGAAGCATCCTCTTTTATTCTTTGGGAGTAAGTGATTACTTTTTTTTCATCAAAGCCCCGCGTTTCTTGAAGCGGAGTTTTTCCTTCTTTTAAAATCTCTATTTGCCTTTTTATTTCATAATCAATTGCCTGTTTAACAAAGCGAAAGGAATTAATATTTTTAACTTCTACTTTATAATTTGGTAATTTTTGATTTTTGATTTTTGATTTTTGATATCTTAGAGAGATATTCGGCTCCATTCTCATTGTCCCTTTTTCCATATCGGCATCTGAAACACCAAGATAGCGAATGATTACTTGAAGTTCCTCCAAAAACCGTTTGACATCGTCACTGTTATCAAAATCCGGTTCAGTGACAATCTCAACCAAAGGGACCCCCGATCGATTAAAATCAATTAAAGTCCCGTTTTTTGAATGAATAAGTTTTCCCGTATCTTCTTCAAGATGCACCCGGCGAATACGAAAAATTTTTTTTGTCAAGGCATTTTTTGCTTGATCTTTATACGCAATCTTAACCCAACCATTACTCGCAATTGGTTCATCATGCTGACTAATCTGGTATCCTTTTGGTAAATCAGGATAAAAATAATGCTTGCGATCAAACTTAGAAAAAGAATTGATTTGACAGTTTAAAGCCTTACCAATTAAGATTGTCCATTCAATCGCTTTTTTATTGGCAACAGGTAAAGCCCCAGGCATCCCTAAACAAACAGGACAAACTTGGGTATTGGCTGATTTACCAAAATAAGAGGCCGAGCATTGACAAAACATTTTTGAAGAGGTTTTAAGTTCAATATGAATTTCCAAACCAATCACTGGTTGATAGTTGTTCATATATTTTTATACCTTCCACACCTCCGAGGTGTTATAGATTCCACACCTTGGGGAATTTTTAAAATTTTTAATCAGGATAATTTTTCACTCCTTCTTTAATCACCCCCAAAAAATCCGTTTCTTTTTCTATCTGATATGTTAAATTCAAAATATTTTTTTCCTCAAACCACCGTCCCATAAGCTGTAAACCAATTGGTAAATTATCTTTTTTTGTCAAGCCAAAAGGAAAGCTTATAGCACAAATCCCCGCAATGGCAGCTGGCTCATTTAAAACATCCATCATCTCTCCAAAAAAAGGATATTTTTCAAACTCTTTTAATTTTAACGTGGCAATTGGTGTGGTTGGCGCCAAAATCATGTCTACCTCTTTAAAAACTTTTTTAAAATCTTCAATAATTAATGTTCTTACTTTTTGCGCTTTTTTATAATAAGCATCATAATACCCATAAGATAAAACATAAGTCCCAAGCATTATCCGTCTTTTTGCCTCACTGCCAAAAAAAGTCCGATTATTACCATATCTTATCCCATCATAACGGGCTAAATTAGAAGAAACTTCCGCTCGCTGAATGATTGTATAAACAGAGATGGAATATTTTGGTGACAAAAGTTTTATTTTTTTTATCTTATGACCTAGTTTTTCCAAAATCTCAACCAATTGATAAAAAGCTTCTTTAATCTCCCCATCAACCCCATTCAAATACTCATCAGTAATTCCGATAATAAACTTCTTTTTCTTTTTTAAACTCGCTACATAATCAGGAACTTCGTTTGGGGCAGTCGTGGCATCAAATTCGTCTTTGCCAGCAATTATCTTTAAAATAAAAGCAGCATCTTCTGTGGTCAATGTTAAAGGTCCTGGACAATCAAGTGACGAGGCCATGGCGATTAAACCATAGCGAGAAACTCGACCGTAAGTTGGTTTTAAGCCAATAACTCCCGACCAAGAACCGGGTTGTCTGATTGATCCAGCTGTTTCTGAACCGATTGCCGCTGGGGCCAAATAAGAAGAAACCGCTGCCGCCGACCCCCCCGACGAACCACCAGGGCAGCGCGACAAATCCCATGGATTTTTCGTTGGCCCAAAATCTGAGGTTTCAGTGGAAGAACCATGAGCCCAAGCATCCATATTAGTTTTTCCCAATATAAAAAAAGAGGCATCTATTAAACGTCTAGTTACGGTTGATTCGTATGGAGGGATAAAATTTTCTAGTACTTTTGATGAAGCCGTTGTTCTTATCCCTTTGGTACAAAAATTATCTTTCACCGCAACCGGCATTTCTATCTTATCCGACCCATCAGACTTATAAGACCTATTTACTGTCAAATAAGCATTAAGCTTTTTGTTATACTTTTCTATTCTTTTTAAAAAATAATCAATAACCTCTTTTGAAGAAATTTTTTTATTTTTAATAAGGGCCAAAATCTCAGTTACTGATTTTCCCAAAAGCATATTTTTTTATTCATCAAAAATTTTTTTAACCTTAAAGCAATTATCTTCTTTGTTTTGAGTGTTTTGAAAAACTTCTTCTAAATTAAGACCACGTTTATTTTTTTCGCCATCATAAAAAAATACATTTTTTAAAAAAGTAGCTGAAGAAGTAGGCAAAACATTATCGGTTGCCAATTCATTTAAATTTTCAATGTAAGAAATTGTTTCTTCCAACTGAGTTTTATACTTTATAATTTCGTCATCAACCAAAGTCAAACCAGCCAATCTCGCTAATCGAAAAACATCCTCTTTTGATAACGACTTTTTTTTCATAATTAATTAATTATATACTATATTCAACGTTTAATGTTTCACTTTTTTCCGATTCATCTGACTCTTACTAATTTTAACTATTTTTACCCAACGTTTACCCTATGTTTAAACTATTTTTACACCGCGAAAGACGCGGATTACACTAATTTCCATCTCCCAACCTCCATTAATCTCTATTTATCTCTTTTCTTTCTTATTACTATTTCTCTTGCCTTTTTTTCCCATTCTCCATCAAACTTTTTCACTAAAATCTTTCTTTTGTATTTTCTCTCAATTGCTTTTTCCAATAAAAAAAAAGTAACTTTTGGATTTTTTGGCAAAATCGGTCCATGAAGATAAGTACCAATCGTATTTTTATAAAAAATTCCCTCAGTTTTATCTTTCCCATTATTACCAAAACCAAAAATCACCTCCCCAAAAGCCAAATTTTTGTTGGATAAATAAGTCCTTCCCCCATGATTTTCAAAACCAACCACAATTTCGTCTTTAGCAATCTTTGTTTTTATCCCAATATCACCAATTAAACGAGGAAAACTCTCGCCCGGATTTTCTGTATAAAGATCAAAAATCGAAAGTCCAGGAATCTTTGTTCCATCTGCCGCCTTATAATATCGCCCCAAAAATTGATAGGCCCCACAGACAAATAAACCACAAACTCCCGCCTCAATTGCTTTTTTAAGAGCCTTACTTTTTCCGTTTTTTAAATCTTTACTTACTATTTCCTGCTGTTTATCCTGGGCTCCTCCCATAAAAAGAATGTCCATTTTTAAAATCTTTTCGTAAGGATCGTTTAAGGAAATTGGGCAAACTTCTAAATTAATACCTAAAATTTTTGCCCAATAACTTAAAGCAATAATATTTCCTCGATCACCATAGGTACTCATAAGTTGCGGGTAAAACCAACCCAAAAAAAGTTTCATAAAAATTTTTTGCCAACTAATAACTTTCTTACTTCAAGCATGGCTGAATAATTAGGAAAAACAAAAATCGCCTCATTTTCCTTTGTCTCTTCTAAAATCTTTTTTAAAGTTTTTTTCAAATCAATTAGGGGAATAGTCTTTTTTTTTGAATTTGGTAATTCATATTTTAAGCGAATTGCCATATCAAAAGCCCGATCACCCGAGACAAAAATCTTCTTTGCCAAAAACACTATTTTTTTAAACTCCACATCAAAGATCCAAGAAACATCCCGTCCATCTGGAATTCGATCATTTAAAATCAGCCAAAAAAATTTTTTTTGACCTTTGAAATACAAAGTTACTGCTTCAATTGATTGATTAAAACCGGCTGGATTTTTTGATAATAAAAGATAAAAAAAGCGATTTTTGTAGATAATCTTTTCTTGCCGACCAAAAGCCGGTTTAAAATCTTTAACAAAATCAAAAACTTCACTTAAATCAAAATTAAATCCCTTTATCAACACTAAAAAAGCGGCCGTTAAATTGTATTGATTATAAACCCCAAAAAGAGAAAAAGGAATGTTTTTTAATGATAAAGTAAAAATATTTTCTTGATGAAAACCACACTCTTGACAAAAAAAACTTCCAAGATGGGAATAAGCCACTTTTTGGTAGGATAAAAGATTAAAACAAATCGGACAGTAATTAAAATCAACATCAAAAGGAAGATTTTTATAAGGCATTTTACTTTTTTCTAAACCAAAATAAAAAACAAAAGAAGAAATATTTTTTCCCAAATAATAAAGATTAGGATCATCACCGTTTAAAAAAACCAATGTTTTTGATGAAAGGTTTTTCAAAGCCAAAAGCCAACGAGAAGCAATGGTATTAACCTCCCCATAACGATCAAGTTGATCACGAAAAAGATTTAAAATTAAAACGATATTGGGCGAAAATTCTTTAATAATTAAAGGAAAATTAAACTCATCTGCCTCAAAAATCGCCACCTGTTTTTCAATTTTACCCAAAAAATTGGCGTTTTTAATTAAAGAAGAAGCAATTCCATTTAAAAGATTGGCTCCCTCTTTATTGGTAAAAACTTGATATCTCTTTTTTTCCAAAAGATATTTTAAAAGAGCCACAGTTGTTGTTTTTCCATTGGTGCCGGTAACCAAAATCGTTTGAAGATGAGGATTTTTTTTAAAAATTTTTTTTAAAAAATTTTTATCAAAGATTAATGCCAAATGACCTGGCCAAGTTGAACCAGCGCCAATCTTTAAAATATAACTTAGAAGAGCAACTAATTTCCCCAAAATAATTGATAGATAAAAAACCATAAAAATTACATCATTTTCTCCAGCATTTTTATTCGCTCCTCAATCGGTGGATGAGTATTAAATAAATTAGTTAACCATGAAGAAAATTTTTTTGAAGAAAACGGGTTAACAATAAAAAGATGAGCAGTATTAGTTGTTGCATGACGCATCGGTAAATGATAGCTAGAAATTTTTCTTAAGGCATCAATTAAACCTTGTGGATTGCGAGTCAGCAAAACCGCTGAGGCATCGGCTAAAAATTCTCGCCGCCGAGAAATCGCCAAATGAATTAAAGTAGCAATTAAAGGTGCTAAAATTAATGTTAAAATAAATAAAATAAAAAGTAGAGGATTGGCGTTTTTCCGATTGTCGTTATCATTCAAGCTTCCCCGCCACCAAAAACTGTGCCAAAACCACTCAGAAACTAAAGCAATTGTTCCCACCAACACCGAAACAATCGAAGCCAAAAGAATATCATAGTTTTTAATATGAGAAAGTTCATGGGCAATTACTCCCTCCAAATCACTGCGATCCAAAATTTTTAAGAGCCCAGTTGTAACACAAACCACCGCATTTTTTGGATTTCGACCAGTGGCAAAAGCATTGGGGGAGGAATCATCAATCACATAAAGTTTTGGCATAGGCAATCCTGCGGCTAAAGTTAAATTTTCGGTTACCGTATAAAAATCAAAGTATTTTTTTTTATCCGCTGGTCTTGCCCCAACCGTAAAAAGAACAATTTTATCAGAATAAAAATAACTTATAAATGAAGAAAATAATGAAAAAATTAATCCTAAAATCAAAAATTGATTAGCCGACTGGGTATAATAACCAATTAAATAAAAAAATCCGCTAAATAAAGCGATAAATAAAGCCAAAATAAAAAAAGTTCTTCTTTTATTGTAGGTGATTTGAGAGTAAGGATTCATAATAACAAAAACACCTAACTTTTAACAGCAAACACCAAACACCTAACTTCTAACTTCTAACACCTAGCACCTAACATCTAACACCAAACATCTAACATCTAACTCTTTAACAAAGTGTAACGTGGAACGTGAAACGTGTAACGTAAAACGTTAAATATTAACAACGTTTACACAATGTTTACACCACTTTTTACACTAATTTCCACTCTTCCAATCTCTATTTATCTCTACAAATCTCTACTTATCTCATCTACTTATCTCAATTTATCTCTATTTATCTCTATTTATCTCTATTTATCTCCATAAATCTCTATTTATCTCAATAAATCTCTACTTTTACTTAATTCTCAAAACTAACTTTTGGTGTTTTTCTTTCTTCTTCTTTTGCCTCGAAAAACTCTTCCTCTTTAAAACCAAACATATTGGCAATTAAATTGGAGGGAAAAGTTCTTACTTTGGTGTTATATTCTAAAACATTGCTGTTGTAAAACTGTCTTGAATAGGCGATTTTATCTTCGGTATCTTCAAGCTGTCTTTGTAATTCCTGAAAATTTTGACTGGCCTGAAGTTGAGGATAAGCTTCAGCCACCGCAAGAAGAGATTTTAAGGCGCCAGTGAGTATGTCATCAGCTTGGGCTTTTTCTTTTGGTGTTTCTGCTTTCATCAAAGCTGTGCGAGCTTTAGTTACGTTTTCAAAAACCTCTTTTTCATGTTTTGCATATCCTTTTACTGTTTCAACGAGATTTGGAATCAAATCAGCCCGTCTTTTTAACTGAACATCAATGCCTGAAAAAGCCTCTTTAATTCTTGTTTTTAAAATCACAAAGGCGTTATAAGTCCCAACAAAATATAAGAATAATAAAACAATTACTCCCCCCGCAATAAGTAAGATATTCATATTATTTAAAAATTTAAATTATAATTGATTAATTAAAAAAAACATTTACACAAATTTTACACCTTTTTTACACCATTTTTACACAATTTTTACACTTTTATCATTCAAATAATTCGCGTCATTCGCGTCTTCATTCGCATCATTCGTATCTTTAAATGTTTGCGGGGCCAACGGGACTTGAACCCGCAACCTCTTCCGTGACAGGGAAGCGCTCTGACCAAATTGAGCTATGACCCCAATTGTTTAAAATTATAGCATAAATTTAATTTCAATAGGAAATTTTTTTTAATAACTCCTATTCAACTTATCAGTTATATAAAACTTATTTTTATTGTATAATAAAAAAAAGCGGGTGTAGTTGATCGGCTCAACGCTACCTTCCCAAGGTAGAAAGGGCGGTTCGACTCCGCTCACCCGCTCAAAAAATTGCTGGAATAGCTCAATGGTAGAGCAGCGGTTTCGTAAACCGCAGGTTTCGGGTTCGAGTCCCGATTCCAGCTCTTTATTATTATGAAAGACCTTCGAAAAAAAATATTTTTTACTCTTTTTTTACTAATTTTTATTTTTTACTTTCTTTTTACCTTTGGTTTTAAAATCATTTTTTCAGTCTCTACTTTTTTGGCCAACATTAAACCAAAACCAACTCCTAATTTTGAATCAAAAGAAGAAAATTTTATTGGCGATATTAATATCGACAGTATCCCCCAAGCCACCAACAGCGCTTCTTTTTTAATTCAAGGCAGCGTTTTAAATTTTAACGAAATAACTTTTTTTCTCAATGACGAAAAAATAAAAAAAATTGAACTTGAAGGAGGAACTAACTTCCAAGAAGAAATAGAAGGCCTAAAAGAGGGAAAAAATACTTTTTATGCCATTGCTAAAAATAAAGAACACTTCAAAAAAACACCAGTTTTTGAGATTTTATATAAATCCCAAAAACCAAAATTAGAAATTAGTCAACCAAAAGATGAAGAAAAATTTGCAAACGCCGAAGTTTTGGTTAAAGGAAAAACTGACAAAGAAACCTTTGTGAAAATAAATGACACTCCGGTTATCGTTGATGCTTTGGGCAACTTTGAAAAAACAATTACCCTTCAAAACGAAGGGGAAAACACCATTCAAATTACCGCCCAAGATATGGCTGGTAACTTAGAAACTAAAGAAATTAAGGTTTTTTATCAAAAATAGCTCTTGCCATCCCCAAAATAAAAATCAAAAAAGGATGAAGAAGTAAATTATCGGCTAAAGAGGAAATAGCGATAAAAAATATTAAGTAAAAAAACTCTTTACTACCATCTATCAACTTTATCAATCCTTTGCCAAAAAACAAAAGGCCCACCACGCCGGTGGCAACAAATAAAGTCACATACGTTGATTGAAACGAGGAGGCGCCATGGTAGATATTAAAATCGCTTTGCCAAAGAAGATTATTTTTTTGCCGGAAGAATCTTATTCGATTATAACCAATCCCAAATAAAAGATTTTTTAATCCCATTTCAATCCCCAAAATATTTTCTTTGATTCTTGATTCAATTGAAAAAAATCGATTAAGATTAACCCCAAACCCGCTTTTTTGAGGAAAAAAAATCAATAAAAAAATAAGAAAAACCAAAGTTATGAAAAAATATCGAAGTGATGATTTTTTCAAAAAAAATAAAAATAAGGTTAAAAAAAATGAAAAAATAACAAAACGACTGTAGGTAAAATATAACAATAAAAAAAGCGGTGGTAAAAGCCAGAAATATCTAGTATTGTTGTAATTCAACCAAAAAAGAAAAAAAAGTCCATAAATTGAAGCCGCCACTGACGTATCAAAAAAAACACCAAAAACACGATTTTGATGAACATCCCAACCTAAATAAGCTAAATTTCTTAAGTTTGGATATAAAAAAAATTGAACAAAAGAAAAGATAATTGTTAAAAAACTAAAAATCAAAAATCCCAAAACCAAATCTTTTTTTTCCTTCTTTTGATAATAAAAATAAAGATAGGTAAAAAAAAGAAAATAAAAAAACAGTCGCAAAAGATATAAAAATGAAACGATGTTTTCAAAAAGGGAGTAGTCAAAAAATTTAACAAAAAAAGAGATTAACAAATAAATAAATCCCCAAAAAATCCATTGTTGACTATCAAATAATTTTTTTAAAGGAGTAAACTCTAACTTTAAAAAATAAAAAAGCAATAAGATGCCCATCAAAACTTCATAAAGATAAAAATTCACTTGTTGATTAAAAAACGACACCCGCCCCAGTTGCCCCAAAGAAAAAAGAAAAAAAGTCAATAAAACCATTATCTACAATCAACCCTTAAATTCTAATATTAATTAAATTTTTCCAATTTATGTAATTTCAACTATTTTTACACCACGTTTACACAATTTTTACACGTTATTTATTCGCATAATTCGCATCATTCGCATCCTCATTCGTATCATTCGTATAATTTTTAATATACAACTTACCCCTCACCAAAAACGAATGAAAACTCATCATAAAAGCATAAACAAAACCGGGCGGTCCATCTAAAAACCCAAGGTAAATAAAGTAATTTAAAATAAATTTAAAAAGGGGATAAAAAATAATTTCCAAAATATTTGTTTTTTTTCCTTGACTAAAAAGCTCATTGGCTCTTAAAGAACTGTAAAAATTAATCTCTTGTAAAAACTCTTTAATGGTTGGGTGGGGATAATGATTAATAAAATTTTTCAATTTTCCAATTTTTAATTTTCGATTTGCAATTTTCAACTCTTCATGCACCTTTCCTTCCCATTTACCAAAACCTTTTTTTATTAGTCGCAAAATTCCTTTTTGTCTTACTTTTAAAACCTCACCAAACTTCACTTCTCTTCCCCAAAAAAAATCACGTCGTTTAATGTAAAAACCGACTAAATCATCCCGTTCCAAAGTCGCATATCTTATCACTTCTTTTATCTCTTCTTTTAAATCAGGAATAACCTCCTCATCGGCATCCAAAAACAACACCCACTCCCCGCTTGCTTTTTCCATCCCAAAGTTTCTTTGCTCAGAAAAATCCGAATTTAATTTTCTTTGAAAAATTTTAAATTTTGTTTTCTCATTTTGATATTTGATTTTTGATATTTGATTTAATGTATTATCACTTGAATAATCATCAACCACAACAATTTCATCAACAAAATCTAAAGAGTTTAAACACCTTTCAATATTCTTTTCCTCATTTTTTGTCAAAACTACGGCTGATAACATAAAGAAATTGATCTAATTGATCTAATTAACCTAATTAACCTAATTGACCTAATTGTTATTCTTTACCCCCCGAATCTGAGGGCGGGCTTGATCAGGAATCTATAAAATGTCATTCCTGACTTCGATTAGGAATCTATATAATTTTTAACCTCTTTTTTTATATTTAAGGTATGATTGTATAGATTCCCGCCTACGCGGGAATGACAAAACTGTGGTATCTGTCATTCCTGATTTAATCAGGAATCTATAAAATTTTACTTCAACAAAGACTCACATCAGTTCATCTCTACAAAAAATTTTTTTTTAAAAAATCTCTCCTAATCTCCATTAATCTCTACTTATCTCTACTTATCTTTACTTATATCCATTTATCTCTATCAATCTCTATTTATCTCTCTTTCATATTCGCATAATTCGTGTCATTCGCATATTTATTCGTATCATTCGTGTTATCTCAATACAATTCTACCAACTTCTTGACATATTTTTTCCACGAAAACTCTTCTTTCAATTTCTTAATTAAAAAAGTTGTTGGTCTTTTTGGTATTTCTTTCATAAGCCTCAAAAAATCATCTTCGTCTTTTGTTAAGTTAACATAATCTCTTAACTCCGGGATGATTGCCGACTCCAAACCAACCACCGGACATCCCAAAGACAAAGCTTCCAAAACCGGCAGATTAAAACTTTCATAGTAAGATGCAGTCAAAAACGCTGTCGCTTTTTGATAAAGACTTATTAATTTTTTTCGCCTAATATTTTCAACGTTAATTAATTTATAATCTGGATTTTTTTTCTTAAACGCAAAAAATGTTTTTTTGATAAAGGAAAAATTTTTAATCGGCTGGGAACCAGAAAGAGTTAAAAAAAATTTTTCTTTTGTTTTTCTTGGTTTTTCCTTTAGACAATCAAATGGTATCCCAAATGGTAAAACATAAATCCTATCTTCAATTTTTGGAAAAAGCAACAAAAACTCATCTTTTACTTTTTTAGAACTAACCACAATCTTATCGGCTTTTTTTATCATCTCTTTTAACTGATTATTTAAGCGATCGAAAACATTTTTTGGATAGCATTTTGGGAAAAAATAAAACGAAAGCCCATGGGAAAAAGCAATTGCTTTTTTTTGAAAATAAAAAGGAAGAGCTTGATTTAAAGCTAAAAAAACATCGGGTTTAAGCTGCCATTCTTTAAGACTAACCCCTAATTTCATCCAAAAAATTTTTGGCCAAACGGTTTTTTCATCATAAAAAAAATATTGATTATTTTTATCGTACTTTAATAATGCTTTTTTTAGATTTAAGCTAAAAATCTTTGTCCCAAAAAAACCTTTGCCAAAACTCGCTCCCAAATCAACTGAGATTTTCATATTGCTTAATAATTATTCAAAATTTGCGTTATTTATCATCAATTTCTTATTTCATTGTCATTCCTAGCTCCAACCAAGAATCCATTATCCTTTTAATTCTTGACTTGATCAGGAATCTATATAATTGTCATTCCTGATTTAATCAGGAATCTATATTATTTTTAACCTCTTTTTTTATTAAGGTAGGATTAATATCAACTCCTGCTTTCGCCAAGTCAGATCAAATAAGACTTGGTCAGACTCGGCTTTCGACACGTTTGACGTATCTTTCGCGGAAATCAAAATTATCAACTAATCGTCCCATGACTGGACAAAAACTTATTTTGCACCCTCTGATAAAAATAAAGACAAATAAAAAGATTAATCACTTCGCCAATTAAGCTAATATACGCGGCAGCAAAATAACTATATTTTGGAATAAAAATCCAGTTTAATGAAAAATTAAAAAAAAGCTGAAAAATCATCAATCCCAAGACATAATGAATTTTTTTAATGGTATAAAAAAAATTAAAAAAAATTGACGTTAATAAAATCAATGGCAAGGAAAAAATAATAATTTTTAAAATCGGTATCGCCAAAATGTATTTATTTTTAAACACCAACGGTAAAAAAATTGGTGAAAAAAAATAAAAAATTGCGCTTATTCCCCCACCAATTACCAAAAGAAAAAGAAAATCTTTTTTTATCTTTAATTTAATTAAATCCAAACGATTATTTTTATAAAAATTAACCAGCATTGGTAAAGCCGAAAGATTATAGGCCGTCACCATAAACATCAAAGCCTCCAAAAATTTATAGGCTGAGGAATAAATCCCCACCGCTTCTTCATTTTTTAAAAAATTTAAAAGAAAAACGTCAATTCGACTATACCAACGAGCAAAAATGGAAATTAAAAGATAAAAAAAAGAATAGCTAAGAATGGTTTTAAATTTAGTCCAGTTAAACTTTAGGCGAAAGTTATTTTCTTTACTTTTGAGATAGAAAAAACAACCCAAACCATAAATTAAATAAAAAACAAAGATGACTCCAAAAACATAAATAATATTCTTAAAAAGAAAAGAAACAACAATAATTGTGGCGGTAATTAATAATTGAAAGAGAAAACTAATTACAGAAAGAAGATAGATTTTTTCTTCATTAGTTAACTTAATCAAAAGACTACCAAAAAAACTACTCTGAAAAGAAACAAAAGAAACTAAAAAAATCGCTATTTTTGTAGTTAATGAATAAGGCAGCAATAAGGCGCTAAAAATCGAAAGAAAAAAAACCAAAATGGAAAGATAAAATCTAAGACTTAAGATATCAGAAAAACTAATCTTTTTTTCTTGGGGCAAGTTAATAATACCAAAGTTGGTCGTCCCAAAATCAACCATTGGTAAAAACATTCCAAGATGAGCCCAAGATAAAGAGTAAATGCCAAATATATTTGGCGGAAAGATTCTTACTAGAACAATAAACTGAATAAACGACAAAACCTTTCCTAAAATCGAAAAAAAATTGTAAGAAAAAAAATTAAAATAAAAAGTCCTCTTTCTTATCTCCTCAATCACCGTTTTTGGTAAACGAAAAAGTTCGTACATTTTTTGATAAAGATTTCCATAACGCCAAAAAAATTTAAGGTGATTTAAAAATAAATATTGATTTTTTTTGGGATTTTCTTTTGAAGTTTCAAAGTGTTGGTACTGATATTGAGTATCAACTCCAACACGGAAACCAGCTCTTTTTGCCCGAAAACAAAAATCAACCTCCTCATAATACATAAAATAACTCTCGTCAAAAAACCCAATCTTATTGATAACTTCTTTTTTTATAAACATCAATGACCCAGAAACAAAATCGGTTACGAAAAATCTTATTCTTGGTTTTTTATCACTCAATCCGGCGGTTAACCTTTTTTTATCCAACATTCCCCCATAATAAATTTTTTTATCTTGCTTCATCGCCAATCCCCAAATATCAAAATATTTTGCTGCGTCTAAAATTTTTTTAGACAAATTTTTCAGTGATATATCTGGATTAGCCACCACAAATAAATTACACCCATCTTTTAACGCCTGTTTGAGTCCACTATTGACACCATAAGCATAGCCTTGATGATTGTTTGAATTATCAGGAAAGTATATTCTGTAATCTTTAAACCCTAACTGTTTTACTTCATCTTTTAATCGCTCAACTTCTTCTTTTGGTGTTTTGTGCAAAATAAAAATAAAAGCAATTTTAAAGTCTTTATTCTGCTTCATGAAGTAATTTTATCATCTAAAGGAGTGGGTTGAAAATTTATTTTCCTCCACCTATTATTCTTCCAGAATGATTTCTACCAGTTGGGAAACTTCCTTTTGGAATATGAATTTTACCCTGTTTTTCTTATCTTATTTGTGCTGGTCAGGTGGATTATTTATTACCATTGCCGCAAATCTTCTTTTATCTCTTGGGGACAATCCTTTCCCTCCTAACTTTCTATCAGCGTGATGTAAAGTTAACCCTATTATTCCCAAAACCTGTCTTATTTCAGCTTCAGATAATCCAAACTTTTCAGCTAATGGTCCTTTTAAAATAGTTGTAGTCTCTTCATCTAAAACCCCGGCAATAAATTCTAATGCTTTTTTTTGTCTTTCGGTTAATCGCCTCTCCATAAGTCTATATTTTACCAAAATCGTGACAGATGTGCAACGAAAACAAGTCATAGCTGTTAAAACAAGTTCATGATGACAAAAAAGTAAATAATCTTTTTAATTTAAATATCAACAACCCCAAATAACTTAAAAACTCCATATATGCAAATCCTAAATCCAAAGGAATTCGAAATAGACCGTCTTTATAACCGCGATCTTTAATAAATCGGGCATAAAACATATGAGGCGCATATAAAAATAATTTTTTCAATGTTATTTTCTCATTTTTTTTAAGTTTTTTCTTTGCTTCTTCTATAGCATAATAAGTAAATTTTTTGTAAGTCTGACAAAGACTTTGATAAGAATGATGAATAATTTTTCCTTTTAAATAACCGACTTTTTTTGATTTTAAAAGATATTTTTGATGGGTTTTTTCCGGTGTTATGATAACTTTATTTTTCTTAAACAATCGAAGCATCTTATAATTTTCTCCGCCAAAATTTATCGGCCTCCCTAAGAAATGATTTTGAAATGGAATAAAATATCCATCATATTTTTCTAAGTTCTTTTTATTTAAAAAAAGAGTTTTTAATTCTTTATAAAGATAGTCTGATAAATACTCATCACTATCCAAAATCAAAACCCATTTTGTCTTAACATTTTTTAATCCCTTTTGATACTGCCGCCCCAAATTTTTGCCTTTATACGTAATAATTTTTGCTTTATATTTCTTTGCTATTTTAATTGTCTCATCAGTTGAATTATTATCAACCACAATAATTTCCTTAACCAAACCAGTAACCGACTCAAAAGTTTTCTCAACTGTTTTTTGACTATTATAAGTTGCTGTAAGAAGAGAGAGATTATTTTTCATTGGTGAAATTATACTAAGTATTTATCCTATTTATTCATAGATTAAATTTTTTATCATCTCAAATCAACCCAAACCAATGTTTTTGTTGACGATTATCTATGGATTTTTAAAAATAATTATGATAAAAAGTGTAGGTGATAAAAATTTTTATCATTGCTACTTTTTGTAGATTATTAGTCATATTTTTTAGCCAAAATATCTCTAATTTTGATTTACTGTCCTATAAAAAAATTGGCGAACTCACTCTTCAAAAGATAAATATTTATCCCCAAATAGCCAAAATCCATCATCCTTATTTCCCCTTTTATCTATACATCGAAGCATTAGCGATACTTTTCAATAACCGCTTTGGAATTAACTATATTTTTTTTCTGAAGTTTATTAATTTAATTTTTGATTTAGGTATTATTTATTTAATCTATCTTTTGTCCAATAAAAATTTAAAAACAACTCTTTTTTATTCCCTAAATCCTATTTCCATCTTAATTTTCTTCTTTCATGGTCAATTTGATGCTCTTCCTTTATTTTTTATTTTATTAAGCATTTATTTTTTAAAACAAAAAAAAGAATTGTTTTCAATACTATCCTATTCTTTTGCCTTTCTTGCCAAAACTTGGCCAATATTGTTTGTTATGCCAATATTTAAAAAAATAAAAAATAAAAAAAATTTGATACTAATATTTTTCTTTCCTGTTATTTTTATTGTTCCCTATGGAATAAGTTTTGGAAATAATTTTTTAGATATCATCAAAACTCCATTTACCTATCGAAGTCTTTTTAGTTTTTGGGGACTAGGAAAAGCTATCCATCTAACTTTTTTTCGATATCAATCACAACCCCCTATATATTTACAAAAAATTTTTTTAAGTCTTTTTTTAATTACTTTTTTTATTTACTCATTAAAAATTACTTACAAAAATTTAATAATTTATTTCTTTGATCTTTTGTTCTTTTTCTATATTTTTACCGTTGGTTTTGCTATTCAATATCTTTCTTGGTTTATTCCCTTTCTATTTTTAATTAAACCAAAATATTACTACTTTATTTATTTAATAACTTTTATTGCCGTTTTTTTTAATTACTTAAGTTGGGTAAACAATTCTCTCCCAAATCTTATTATCACTGCTTTAATTTTCTTAAATTGGGCAGCATTTATTTTTTTTATTATATATTGGAAAAAACAAGGCTTCAAATCAAAATAAATTCTTTTTTTTGTCGTCTCTACGCTATTGAAAACCGCTAAAAAATAATTTTAGATTTTTTTTAAAATGTATAAAAAACTTCTTTGTTTTCTATCATTTTTTATATTACTTTTTCTTTTTACAACAAAAATTCTTGCTTTTGATCAATTTATTAAATACGAAGAAAATCCCTTGCAATTAAAGATAGACACGAGGTATTCAACTATCAGACAAGCCCATTTATATAAAATAGAAAACTCATATGAAGGAGTAATTACTTTATTTGACTCTTTTAAAAATAAATTTCTCTTAAGCTCAATATCTTCATTAGACGGTATAAATTGGAAATTTAAAAAAGAAATTTTTATCAACGATGAAACTCAAGAGTTTTCTAACCCAAGAGTTTTTATCGATGATAACGGTAATAAACATCTTTTTTTTGCTAAATTGGAAAATAACAATATTTTGCAAATCTATTATTTAAAATGTGATAAAGATTTCAATTGCCAAAATCCTCCAAAATTAATCATTACTCCTGATTCAGATGAAAATTCCGGCGTCTTTGCTCCTTATGTTATAAAAATAGGAAACATATTTTATATCTTTTATGGTAGTTGGGGGCAGAGAGGTTTTAGTATTAGAATAGGTTATTCTTCTACCAATCTTGAAAATTGGGAAAAATGTCTAAAAAAAATCTTATCAGGTTATTATGATGGTCCATTTATTTTACAAGAAAACAACAGTATTTATCTTTTTTATCATCGATCAGATAAACAAGGGATAGGATACGCCGAAACTTCATTACCTTTAAATTGCGACTCTGTTTTTAACGATAAAGGAATAATCTTAACACCCACTCAAACATATGATCAAAATCATTTAATCTATCCTAGTTTAATTAAAGAAAATAATCGATTAAGACTATACTACACAAGCGCAAGTAATTCCTGGAAATGGAGTTTAAATTTTGCTTGCAGTGGTTTTTCTTGTAATAGTATTTATCAATTTCACCCTGTTATCCTCCTCCCCGGTCTTATGGCTTCATGGAATGGAAAGGCGATAATTCATAATCAAGAGGTTTCAATTTTTGATTGGAAGATTCCTTCTTTTGTCAAAGAATACACCGGCATTATCACTTCTTTGAAAAATTTAGGCTATAAAGAAAATCAAGACTTTTTTATCTTTCCCTATGACTGGCGAAAACCAGTTGAACAAGCAACCGTTGATTTAAATACCTTTTTACAACAAAAAATCTGGCAACAAAATCCCAATCAAAAAGTCAATTTAGTTGGTCATTCGTTGGGCGGATTGATTGCGCGGATTTTTACTCAAAAAAATAAAGACAAAGTCAATCAAATAATCTCAGTTGGCAGTCCCCATCAAGGCGCAATTCAAGTTTATAAACCTTTAGAAGCAGGCGAAATTGACAGGGAAAATACCTTTTTATGGTTGGCACAAAAACTAATTTTAGTCTTAAATAAATCAACTCTTGAACCCGACCGCGAAACAATTAAAAAACGCTTTCCTGTAGCTTTAGATCTTTTTCCAACTTTTAACTTTTTAAAAGATAAAAATGGGCAAGAAATCCCAATCGACAGCCTTTCGATTAAAAACAACACTCTTTTAACCTACAATTCAACTTTCTCTCAAATCTTTGACATTTTTACTGCCATTTACGGAGAAAAAGGTGAGCAAACACCGGCTGGATATAAAATTGAAAGTCCCAGTGTCCTTGATCAACTTTTAGGCAACTACCCTGATGGTAAACCAATTGCTATTTGGTATGAAAAAGGTGATTATACTGTTCTTTCAAAAAGCGCCAATCAAGATTCCGATAGTCAAATGCTTAACTTTGACCACGGAGAAATTGTTACTGAAAAAGAATCAATTAAAAAGATTTTTGATACCTTACATATTGACTATACTGATGAGAAAATTGCTTCCGGTCAAAAAACAAAAATCTCACCTTCTTTAATTTTCTTAATCCACTCACCGGCCAAAATGAAAGTTTTATTTGACGGGCAGACTTTTGAGGAAGATGATGGAATCATCTTTATCCCCGACGCCCAATCAGGTGAGTATCAGTTGAATGTTGAGGGCTTGGAAAAAGGTAAATACTCGCTTTTGATTGGGCAGATTTTAGATCAAGAAGATAAATGGTTAAAAATCGATGGAGAAATTACTAAGGACCCACCCGCATCGCAAACCGATATTTATTATCTAAACTTTAATTTTCAATCCTCTCACCCACCACAACTAACACAATCCGGTTTCGACGAACTGATTTATTATTTAACCGATTTAAATAAAACTTTGAAAAAAACTGAAATAAAAAATGCCATTAATAATCTTAAACAAGCCAAAAATTATTATCAGCAAAAAAACTATGGTCGTTTAAGATCTTTACTTAAGCTTATTCATCATCAAATCTTTATTGCGGAAAGCAAAATTAACGATTGGGGGAACAAATCATTAGTTATTTCTGCCATCGAAAAATTGGAAAATCTATATCATCAATCACTTCAATCATATCAATTTGGTATTAATCAATATCAATTAAATAAAAACTTGACCAATTATAAAAAACTTATTTCCCCAACAGCCAATTTTCTTTTAATCAATAAACAAAAAGGCAAAAATGTTAGTAAAAATACCCAAATATTAAACGAAATCAATCATCGCCTTTCTTTAATTGAAGAGGCACAAAATAAAAACCATCTTAATTTAGCCGAAATTTTACTTGCTTCAGTTAAAGAATTAGTTGAAGAGGTGCGTCGTTTATAAAGCTAAATAAAAACCAGAGATATACTTCTTCCACTTAAGTTTGTAATTTATTGTCATTCCTTGCGTTCCAAATCGGAGGACGAGCTTAACCAGGAATCTATAAAATTGTATTGTCAAAATTATATAGATTCCCGCCTTCGCGGGAATGACAAAAAGATAATAAAAGTTGCAAAACTGAGTTAGTTGGGTATATTAGTCTTTCCTTATCTCATTCTTGACCAACTCAGACT
>Ga0209750_1000252_pt1 | contig 29972 bp, 22 predicted proteins | sample YNPBryulayer2012_FD_185813 | JGI IMG/M metagenome (GOLD analysis project Ga0209750, IMG submission 185813) | Anoxygenic and chlorotrophic microbial mat microbial communities from Yellowstone National Park, USA - YNP Bryant MS upper layer 2012... ...
ACTTTTTTGGATCAAAATCGAAACGACTTTTGCCTTGCTTTTTTAATTCCTTTTCAAAAACATATTGTGTCTCAAAACCGGCATGATCAGCACCGGCAAGCCATAAAACCTCATCACCCAAAAGTTTATGATAACGAATCATAATATCTTCATAAACATATAAAGCATGACCTAAATGAAGATCAGCATTGGCATTTGGTGGTGGAAGAATAATTGAAAATGGCTTTTTTTTGGAGTTAACTTTTGCCTCAAAAAGTTTTTTTTCTTCCCAAAACTGATAAATTTTTTCTTCAAAATTTTTTGGTTGATATTTTGGTTCCATAATTAATTTATAGGTTATTATTATATAATATTTTCTTATGGATTGGCTAATTATTTCTTTTTATTGGTGGTCGATTTTATTTTTATTAGGAATTGTTTTTTATCCTTTAACTAGGCGGATTTTTTCTAATTTTTTTGATTTTGCCTATCCATTTTCAAAGGTTTTGGCAATAATTTTTGTTTCTTATACGAGTTATGTTTTAGGAACATTAAGACTTCTTTCCTTTTCTCGGTTTAATCTTATTTTAATTATTTTTATTTTTTTGATTTTTAATTTTTTTCTGTGGAAAAAGACGGAAAAAGAAAGAAAAAAAGAATCCCCACATCAATTTTTTTTAATTTTTTTAGAAGAATTTTTGTTTATTGCTGCCTTTTTCTTTTGGGTTTTTATTCGTTCTCAAGAACCATCAATTCATAGTCTTGAGAAGTTTATGGACTTTGGATTTATCAACTCCATTCTTCGAAGCCAATATTTTCCACCTTTGGATATGTGGTATTCGGCTGATAATTTAAAACCTCAAGGTTATCCGATTAACTATTACTATTTTGGTCATTTAACCGGGGCTTTATTAATTAAGCTTAATAATATTAAACCGGCAATTGGTTATAATTTAATCCTTGCGACAATTTTTGCTTTGGGGATAACTTTGGTTTTTTCTTTTGTTTTTAATTTAATATTTTTTTCTAATCAATTAATTGCCAAAAAAGTTAAAAACGGAGAGTTTTTGGGAAAATTGATTTTTATCAGTCTTTTAGCCAGTATTGTGACCAATTTAGGCGGTAACTTTCATACGATTTATCTTTTTACCAAAGGCTATCCCAATGACAATCCAATTCCTTTTTGGAAAATTTTATCTTGGTTTAATCCTACCTCATACTGGTATCCCAATGCCACTCGTTTTATCCCTTATACCATTCATGAATTTCCTTCTTATTCTTATGTGGTGGCCGATCTTCACGGCCATGTTTTTGATATTCCTTTTGTTCTTTTAACCCTTTTGATTTTGCTTCGTTTCTTTTTTTTGTTTAAAGATAATTTAGAAAGACAAAATAATTGGTTTTTGATGATAGTTAATACACTTCTTATTGGCTTTATGATTGCGATAAATTATATGACTAATGCTTTCGATGGCCCAATTTACTTTCTTTTGGCAATAATTTTATCTTTTTTAATCTTTAAAATCAGCGCTAAATTTGTTTATTCATTATTCATTATTATTTATTCATTTTTATTTTTTTCTTTACCTTTTTCTTTTCATTTCAAACCGTTTGTTGGCGGTATTGGAGTTAACTGCGCTCCCTCTTTTTTAGTAAATATTGGCTATTTAAAACCTTTTCTTTTTGAAAAAGACAACTGTCAAATATCTCCTTTTTGGATGCTTTTTTTACTTTGGGGATTTTTTTGGATCAGCTTTTTAATTTTTTTGTTTTTGAGAAATAGAGAGAAAATTTTTAATAAAGAAGCAGTTTTTTTACCTAAAATATCTGATTTTATTTTACTTTTGTTTTCTTTTGGAACATTTTTAATCTTAATTCCTGAATTTTTTTACATTAAAGATATCTACCCGGCTCATTTTCGTGCCAATACGATGTTTAAATTGGGTTATCAAGCATTTATTATGATGAGTGCGGCTTCAATAATAGTTTTTTATCAGGTTTCCAATTTAATCAAATGGCAATGGAAGATATTTTTTAAGATGTTGTTTATTTTAATGTTATTTTTTGTTTTAATTTATCCTTTTTTTGCGATTCCCTCTTATTACGGTGATTTAAGGAAAAAGCCACAAATTGATGGAAGCTTGTGGTTGAAAGATCTTTATCCTCAAGATAAAGAAATTATCGATTATTTAAATAAAAATGTTTCCGGTCAACCGGTGATTTTGGAGGCTCAAGGAGATTCTTATACTGATTATGAAAGAATTTCGGCTTTTACTGGTTTGCCAACGGTGGCTGGTTGGTGGGTTCATCAGTGGCTTTGGCGCGGGTCGGCTGATGTGGTGGGGAAAAGGATTCCCGATATTATTGAAATTTATGAGGGAAAAGATTTGGAAAAAACTAAAAATTTATTGAAAAAATATCACATTAAATATATTATTGTCTCTCAATTAGAGCGGCAGAAATATCCCAATTTAAACGAAGAAAAATTTTCTATACTTGGAGAAAAAATATTTGAAAGCTCTAACAAACTTGGGGCTTTGTATCAAGTAAATTAAAAAAGATATTGACAAAAAAAACTTTTTTTGTTAATCTTTCTTTTAAAGAGCATTACTACTCGTCGCAATCCCCATAAACGAGCGGTAGTGATGCTCTTTTTTCTTTTTTTATTCTTTTATAAATGATATAAGGTAATTGGAATTTTTAGATTTCTTTTTAGAAGCTTCTTAAATTGTTGAGCGGCAAAGTTTAAGAACTTTTCTTCTTTATATTCTTTCTGTTTTTTAATTTTTATTTTTATATCAATCATATTTGAAATTATAAACAAAAAAAATTAATTGTCAAGACCTATAATAAAATTGTTTTAAACTATAAGATATCCTATATAATATGAAACCAAAGGATTCCCTATTGATGGTATAATAATAAAAATAAAATGAATTTTACGTTTTTAACTTACAATACTTGTTTTAATCACGGTTTTTTAGCGATTGATAAAATCATCAAAAAATATCAGCCTGATATTATTTGTGTTCAGGAAGTTGAAACAACGGAGAATAATTTAAAATTAGTTGAGTCTTATGGTTATAAAATGGCTGATTTTTCTAATTCTTTTATTAAAAAAGGAAAGATTTATGGAATTGCCACTTTTTATAATTCAAAACGATTTGCTATTATTGATTCTAATTTTACTTTTCTTCCAAAAGTTTTTAACCAAATTCTTTCCTCTTTGTTTAATTTCATTACCAATACCAAAGAAAAAAGAACCGTTTTAGAAAATGTTTTTTTAGATCTTTTAACAAACAAAAAAATAAGAGTTTATAATAATCATTTTCCTGTTTTCACTACCAATGGTGAAAGGCTTCGAGCTTTAAAAAACTTACTGGACTTTTATCAGATTAAGAAAAAAAAATATGTGATTATTACCGGTGATTTTAACTACTTTCCTTACGGGCGAAAAAGGTTGGAAAAATTAGTTTCTTATTATGATTTAAAAGAAGGAACAAAAAATATTTCCTATACTATTCTTTATAATCTTAAAAATAAAAAAATTGCCAAAACTTACCCGTTAATCGGGCGCATTTTGACCAAGATTTTTTCCTTTCTTTTTACCGATAGATTAAAGATTGATTATATCTTTTACAAAGGATTTAAGCTTGTGAATTCCAAAAGAGTTAATGTGGATTTTTCTGATCATTATCCGATTCTTTCTATTTTTGACTACGAATAATTTTTTCCAAACCAGTTTCAAAATCAGACATTGGAAAAAAATTGTTTGTTAAACTGCGGATGTTGCTATATTGAGGAAAAGGCGATCTTCCTTTTATATATTCTTCGTAGGTTGTTTCTTTGATAAGAGAAAGAGGCAGATTAAATTTTTTGGCAATAATTTTTGCCGCATCATAAGGGGAATAGGGGGCACTCCCTACCAGGTGGAAGATTTCGGGAGCATAGTTTTTAATAAGGTATTTTAATCCAAAGGCAATATCGTCAACTAACGTAGGCGTCATTAATGCATTTTTAATCATTTTTAATTCTTTGTTTTGTTCTAAAAAATTTTTTAATTTATGGACAAAATCATGCTTTTTTGGGAAAAAGTTTCGGTAGGGGTAAGCGATTCTCACAATCATTCCTTTATTTTTAACAATTTTTTCGCCTTGATATTTAGTTTCTCCGTAAAAACCCACTGGATTGGGGGTTGAGGTTTCAAAAAAAGGCGCGTTTTCTTTTTTACCATCAAAAACAAAGTCAGTTGAGATATAGATAAATTTTTTCTTTTTAAAAGAGACAACTTCAAAGACATTTTTTGTTCCTTCAATATTGATTTTGTAGGCTAAATCTTTTTCTTCTTCGGCTTTGGCAACATTGGTGTAGGCAGCTAAATGAAGAAAAAGATCAAAGTTAGTCTCTTTTAAAATTTGATAAACTTGATTTTTATTAGTAATATCCATCAAAGATGAAGGGAGAGGAATAAATTCAAAATCATTATTTAAAAGTTCAATGATTCTTGATCCAACTAACCCATCGCCTCCGGTAATGACGATTTTTAACATTTTATTGATGTTTTAAAATTTAAAATTAAAAATTTAAAATTATTTTTGGTACTGTTTTTGATAATACTTTTGGTATTCGTCTGATTTTATTTTTTTCCACCAGTCTTGATTTTTTAAATACCAATCAACGGTTAGTTTTAAACCCGTGTCAAAATCGACTTCTGGTTTCCAGGAAAGTTCACGATTAATTTTACTCCAATCTATGGCATACCGGCGATCATGGCCAGGGCGGTCTTTTACATACTCAATATAACTTTCATCCCTTCCCATTATTTTTAATATTTTTCTTACCACCTCAATATTGTTAATATCTTCGGTTAGTCCGCCGATAAAATAGGTTTCACCCACTTTTCCTTTATGTAAAATCAGATCTAAAGCTTTGCAGTGATCTTCAACATAAAGCCAATCACGAACATACAAACCATCACCGTAAATTGGAACCTTTTTTCCTTCGATAATATTGGTTATTGCTAGAGGAATTAATTTTTCGGGAAATTGATAAGGACCGTAGTTATTGGAACAATTTGAAATAGTAATGGGTAAGCCGTAAGTAACATAATAAGCGCGAACTAAATGGTCAGAGGCAGCTTTTGACGCCGAGTAAGGACTTCTTGGGTTGTAGGCAGTTTTCTCGTTGAATTTTTCTTTGGAGTTTAAAGGCAAAGCGCCAAAAACTTCATCAGTTGAGATATGATGGAAGCGCTTAATTTTATTTTTTAAAGCCGCCTCAAGCAAAATATAAGTCCCTTCAACATTGGTTTTTATAAAAGGCGCCGGGTCCATAATTGAGCGGTCAACATGGGATTCGGCAGCAAAATGAACAATGGTGTCAATGTTGTATTTTTTAATAAGTGAGTCAATTAAAGAAAGGTTGCAGATATCACCTTTAACAAAAGCATAATTTAGATTGTTTTCAACAGTTTTTAGATTTTCAAGATTGCCAGCGTAGGTGAGTTTATCTAAATTTAAAATTTTATCCTGGGGATATTTTTTTAGCCAGTAAAGAATAAAGTTTGAGCCAATAAATCCCGCACCACCGGTAACTAAAAGATTCATAATTGATATTTTAACATTTTAATTTATTTTTTGGTAAAATTATCTTAATTAAGAAGGTACGGGGAATAGCTCAGATGGCCAAGAGCGCACGCTTTGGGAGCGTGAGGTCGCGAGTTCAAGTCTCGCTTCCCCGACTAAAATTTTATGCAGCAAGATCTTTTTGATTTTGAGGAAAAAAAACAGGTAGTGGAGCAGGTGGGTCAAAAAAAGATTAAATGGCTTTCGCATAGTGCTTTGGAAGAACTTCATCGCTGCCCGCGTTGTTTTTGGCTGTCATATAAAGAAGGAATAAGGCAACCCGAAGGGATTCAGTCACGGCTAGCCAACCGTTTTGATATTATTTTAAAAAAATACTTTGATAGTTATCGAGTAAAAGGCAAACTTCCTCCGCTTGTTGATGGCAAAATTAAAGGTAGACTTCAAAATCCATTTCGAGAAAGATATTATTTTCAGTTTGATGATGATTATGGATTTTATGGAAAATTAGATGAGTGTTTGATTGATGAGCAAGGTTTTCATATTCCAGTTGATTTTAAAACCGCCTCATCTGATCCACGTGAAAAAAAAACTTTATCAGCCTATCAAAACCAGATTGATGAGTATTTATTTTTGATGGAAGAAAACGGAAAAAAAGTGGCTAATTTTGGTTATTTGATTTATTTTTTTCCTGAGATGTCAGTAGAGTTAACTAATGGTTTTCCAATGGTTATACATATAGTAAAAATTGAAAGAAAGGTAAAAGATATTAGAAAAAGAATTGAGGCGGCAATTAAAATTCTTCAAGGACCAATTCCCCAGTTATCACCAGAATGTGTTTTTTGTAATTGGTTTTTAAGGGTGAAAAGATATTATTGAAATTTAAAATTATAAATTATAAAATAAAAATGAGTTCCTAACTCAGCGCCCTTGCGCTTTTCCTTCCCCAAAAGGGAAGTTGCCTTTTAGTGCAAGGGCGCTTTTATTATAGTAAAATAAAGAAATAATTCTTTTTATGTTTAATAAAAAAAAAGGCTACAGACTTCATTTAGAAAGAATTATTTATAGTGGTGGAGAAATTACTCGTTCAATAAAATATTTATTAGCAAGTCATTCTGATAGTCAAAAAAATAAAGAGCTTCTCAATAACTTTTCTCAGGATCTTTACAATGATGATTTAAAAATAAGAGGTTGTTTAAATTTAAATGATTTAGTTAATAATAATCAAATATATAATTTAGCTGATTTTTGGATTGATTCTTTAAGAGCAGGAGTAATCTGGCAGAGTTCTGCTTCATCACTTATAGATTTTATTAAAAGATTAAATCATCAAGAAACAATCGGAGAAAAAATTTTTAATAATGCTAATGAAAGAATAAAAAGATTTTTTAATTCGGAAAAATTTATTAAAGAAATTATTTTATCAGAGCCAAAAAGAATTAGTTCAAAAAAACAAGCTTTTTATAACTCTCTTTTTGATATTTTAAAAGATGAATTTAAAAAACAAGAAAAAAATGAAAAAATAATAATCGATAACAAAGCAGAACAATTGATAAAAGAAATAGTTGATGCTTTTTATTCAAATGATGGCGTTTTTCTTATGGAAGGAGAAGAAAAACAAAATAAGTTTTGGCAAGAAAATTTTAACATAGATAAAAACATGATAAAAAAAGAAAAAGAGGATATTTTAAAAGATGTAGGTGATATCACCGCTTTTATTCACCCTCCTTTGATAATTTTAAAAGGTGATGTTAGCCAGTTAATTGATGAAAGAAAAAAATATTTTTCTGAAAAAGATTTAGAAGAAATTTTGGGATTGTCTGATAATTTTAATGCTTTTTCTCATTATTTTAATAAATTTTTTCTTTTGCTTTATCAAGATAAGCAAGAAAAAATTTTTGAATGTTATCAAAAGATTTTTTCTTTTTCTCAAGAGGATAGAAAAAGAATTAAAGACGCTTTAGATTTTCTTTTAGAGAAAAGTAAATTACTTGGATTGCCTAAAATTGTTAATTCATGGAGCGATTATCGAAGTGTTTTTGGAGGCAAGATAAAAAGTTGGTTTTCCAATTATCTTAACCGAGAAGATAAGGCCAAAAAACAAGAGAAGAAAATAAAAGAAGGATTAGAGAAAGTAAATAAATTTCTTCTTGATTTTATCCAAAAAAATCAAGTTGATTCAGATCTTCAGCAAGAAATTAAATTTTATTACGATAAATTAAATCAGTTTATCAATAGTTACCAAAATCAAGAATTTTTTCATCAACAAGAGCTTTTCTTGCTTTTTTCTGATTTATTAGCTGAATACAGGGAAAAGCTCAATCGTTTTTATCAAAAATATTTAAGCGATAAAGAAAAAGAAGAGAAAAAAGTAGATGAATTTCCTTTATTTAAAGATTTATTTGAAAAATATGAAGGACCAATTTCTTTTTATGGTAAAACTAAGTTAGAGGATAACAAAAAAATTATTGATTTAACTTTTAAAACAATTAAAGTAGGTTTAAATTTAATTCGCCGGTTATTAATCGATTTGTATAATTCTTCTGATTTTAAAAACTCTGATAATAATAATCAAGAAAGAGATTTAAGACGTATTTTTGAATTCTTATTGAATAAGATTCCAGCGACGAAAACTTTTAGAGAAAAATATCTTAGTATATTAAAAGATAATTTTGATCAACAAACGTATAAAGAGATGACTCTTAAACCCTCTCGTTATACTTTCGTGGAAAATATTTACTCCCGTGAAAATAGAAAATTAATTGAATTGCCTTCAAAAAATTTTGAAGAATTATTGAGTAAAATTATTAAAGACTTAACTGATTTTTCTCTCAGTTTTAAAAATGATGACCTTTTTGTTGATATTTATTTATTATCTGATTTAGTTGAGTTAGCTAAGACATTAATATCACTTGTTATTAACTATTCAAACAAAAGTCAATTTGATTCTTATAAAAATGAATTAATAGATGATACTTATCAAAAGGCTAAAAAATATCTTGAAACTTTTAAGATCAGTTTTTTTAATTCTAAAAAAGAGGCAAATTATTTTTATCAAACAAGAGTTCTTTCTGAATTAAAAGGAGCTGTTGCCCTTTTTTCTAAAAAATATTATCAAGCTAAGTATAATATTCAGATTTTAAAAAGCAACGAAATTTTTCCTCTTTTTGTTAAATTTAGTGATCTATTGAAAAAAGAAGAAATCAATGATATCAATAAATTGAAGTTAATTTTTAAAAAACCTTATCGATATCTTATTGCTTTAAAAAAAATAAAATTTAAAAAAAAACAACAACAATCATCAGTAATTCATTTAGATAAAAAGAATAAGGACTTAGTTTTAATAAGTCCTCAAGATGAGGATTTCTTGTTTAAATTGACTTCGTCTTTTTATCAATTACAATTTTTAGACCGTTTTGTTTATCCGGTTAAAAAATGGCTTAATGTGGATATTACTTTATCTGAATGGTCTTTTATTTTAGAGAAAAAATACAAAATCAATTGGGATTTTAATAATGGTAAACCCGAATTTTCTGAAATTGATTCTCGTCTTTATCTTAATATACCTTTTAAAATTAAAGCGATAAATCAACAAAAGATTTTAAAACCTAAAGAACTATTTTTAGGAATTGATGTTGGTGAGTATGGTGTAGGTTATGCTTTGGTAAATTTTAAAGATGAGGAAATAAAAATTATTAAATCAGGTTTTATTCGAAGCAAGAACATTGCTTCTATAAGAGATAAGTATCGTTTGCTTCAAGATCGCTCAAAAAAAGGCGTTTACTTTTCTTCAACTAATGTAGTTCAAGAAGTTAGAGAAAATGCAATTGGAGAAATAAGAAATCAAATCCATGATATTTTAATTAAAAACAATGCGGATTTGATATATGAATACAATATTAGTAATTTTGAGACAGGCAGTGGTCGAATTACTAAAATTTATGATAGTATTAAAAAATCTGATGTCTATGCTGAAAATGAGGCAGATAAATCTGTTATACAACATGTGTGGGGGATTAAAAAGTCAATAGCTTCTCATCTTTCGGCTTATGGTTCTAGCTATACTTGTTCTAATTGTGGTAGGAGTATTTTTAGTTTTTCTGAGAATGATATTTTCTCATCTAAGGTGATAAAAAGAGATGGCAATATTATAACTATTCAGACTCCTAAAGGAGAAGTTTTTGCTTACTCAAAAGATAAAAAGTTTAATATAGGCTATTCATTTAGTCAAGAAAAAAATAAAGAAGAAATGAAAAATTTATTTATGAAGATTGTAAAAGCTTATGTTCGACCACCGCTTTTAAAAAGTGAAGTACTTTTAACTCAAAAAAAACTTGATAGAGAGTTTTTGGAAAAATTTAAAAAAGAGAGAGGTAATTCAGCTATTTTTGTCTGTCCTTTTTTTGATTGTCAATCTTTGGCTGATTCTGATATTCAGGCTGCTTTTATAATGGCTCTTCGTGGATATCTTAAAAAGAAAAAAGGAAAAGATATTAATTATTTAGAAGAATCTTTAAATTATCTTCAAAATTTTAAAGGTAAGATTAATTTTTCTAATTTATTGCATTGAAATTACCAGCGATACTTTTTGCCTCGCTCCAAAAATCAGTGATTCCGGCACTGTGCCCATAGAGTTTAAAACCAGCTTTAATTGGTCTACCACCATTAGGTTTTTCTGGCATAGGTATGATAAATTTTCTTGTTTCTTGAAGAAGATAGACTCTTAATGATAAAACTATGCCGTGAAGTAATTCTTGAAATGTGGTGATTTGTCTAGTGCTGTGAACATACACCTTTTTTTCTAACAGTTTTTTGATATTCTCTATGGCTATTGGAAGATTTTTTTCTGGTGGTAAATTTTTTTCTTGATTTTCTTTAATCGTTTTAAAAACTATTTCATCAAAGAAACCACGGTATGGTTCCATTAAATCATAAACTAAAGCTGGATAATCAGTTGGCTCATGAAGGAAGCCATGAAATGGACTTAAGTTATGATATAAAATCCAGCGAAGAATGATCCCGGCAACAAATTTTGATACAGCATCGAGAGTTTTTTTAACTTCATTGTTATCATCTCTTCTTTTTCCATTTTTTATCCCTAATTGATTAAAATATTCTTGCCAATATACTTTAGATTGCCAAGCTTCAATATTTCTTATCTTATCAATATCAAAAATTCTATAAAGATGATCTCTTTTATAAGGAATCAACCAATTCATACTTTTGAATTTAGCGCTAATTAACCTTTTAGCTAAATAAGTTCGTTTTTTATCATTATTTCGAAACATTATTTGCTTGGTTATAAGATCATTTTTGTCGGTGGTTATGGTAGAAGATATAAAAGTTGCTCGAGGTAAATTACGACGATGATAAACAATTGGGATTTTATAAAAACAACATTTTTCCAAAAAATCTACGGATAAATCACAACTTGATCCATAAATCATAATTGAATGAATATCTTTGTATTCAATATTTGTTTCTCCACCTTTAAATATAAAATTAACCTCTTTATTCTTGTCTTCTATTTTGCTAAGATAAGGTAGCCAGAGGTATTTTTTTCTATTATAAGACATATTTAAATAAATGTTATAAATTAAAAATCTATTTATTATAAGTTAATTATACACACATTTTTATCAAATTGCAATTAGCAATTAACTTGTTATAATAATCTTAATCGGCATTTCTCGCCGAAAGTTAGGAACTAAAAGGCATGAAAATGCTGGTGGTATCGCCGAAAGTTAGGAACTAAAAGGCTCACCATTACAAATTTGCCGCCGAAAGTTAGGAACTAAAAGGCTTTGTTTATAGGAGCGGCCGCCGAAAGTTAGGAACTAAAAGGCTCTTCATTTTGATATTGGCGCCGAAAGTTAGGAACTAAAAGGCCTTGGCCATTTCAATCGTCGCCGAAAGTTAGGAACTAAAAGGCAGAATATGCCATTACCGGGCGCCGAAAGTTAGGAACTAAAAGGCAGCGCCTTTTTTTACTTTTTAACGCCGAAAGTTAGGAACTAAAAGGCTAAGTTTTCCACCCACACCGCCGAAAGTTAGGAACTAAAAGGCTTAGCCCCTCCACCTTTTACGCCGAAAGTTAGGAACTAAAAGGCTCAAGGCTTCAGGATTAGCGCCGAAAGTTAGGAACTAAAAGGCTCCTGTGGTTCCTGGCCAAACGCCGAAAGTTAGGAACTAAAAGGCTTCAAAGAAATTGATCAGCGCCGAAAGTTAGGAACTAAAAGGCACAAAGACTATAGAGTTATCGCCGAAAGTTAGGAACTAAAAGGCTCGCTCGAAAGAGGCAGGACGCCGAAAGTTAGGAACTAAAAGGCATAGTTTTGAGGGGGGGACGCCGAAAGTTAGGAACTAAAAGGCAAAGCGAGGTAAGGAAGGCGCCGAAAGTTAGGAACTAAAAGGCATATGTTTTTTTACAAGACGCCGAAAGTTAGGAACTAAAAGGCATTCGCCTACCCGACGGACGCCGAAAGTTAGGAACTAAAAGGCACCGTTGTTGATGAAGCACGCCGAAAGTTAGGAACTAAAAGGCACCAACTCTTTTTTGGGTCGCCGAAAGTTAGGAACTAAAAGGCACACGGCTATTTTAAGCCACGCCGAAAGTTAGGAACTAAAAGGCTTAAATAAAGCAATGAAGGCGCCGAAAGTTAGGAACTAAAAGGCTTGGGGCAATTGCTTTTGGAGCCGAAAGTTAGGAACTAAAAGGCAGTTGCCAAGAAATTGCCCGCCGAAAGTTAGGAACTAAAAGGCCTAATAAATCTTCAGCGTCGCCGAAAGTTAGGAACTAAAAGGCTAAATGCATTTACTGGCACGCCGAAAGTTAGGAACTAAAAGGCACTCAGCCGTTGCTTGATGCGCCGAAAGTTAGGAACTAAAAGGCATAGTTTTGAGGGGGGGACGCCGAAAGTTAGGAACTAAAAGGCAATCGGACTGTATAGCCAGACGCCGAAAGTTAGGAACTAAAAGGCACTTCTACTTTAACATCCCGCCGAAAGTTAGGAACTAAAAGGCAAATCAATTGCTAATTCGAGCGCCGAAAGTTAGGAACTAAAAGGCAATTGAATTCTTATCACATCGCCGAAAGTTAGGAACTAAAAGGCAAAGAGTTTTTTAGCCAACACCGAAAGTTAGGAACTAAAAGGCTCATATTTTTAAAGACTGGCGCCGAAAGTTAGGAACTAAAAGGCAAAATCCATTTTCGATCACGCCGAAAGTTAGGAACTAAAAGGCTTTATCGAAATCAGGTTGGCGCCGAAAGTTAGGAACTAAAAGGCTACACTTTTGGACTTTTGGCGCCGAAAGTTAGGAACTAAAAGGCATTGAATAAAGTAGCCATCGCCGAAAGTTAGGAACTAAAAGGCCTTTACAATTCAACCCGCTCGCCGAAAGTTAGGAACTAAAAGGCTCAAAACCAAAGATCAATCGCCGAAAGTTAGGAACTAAAAGGCATTTATCACTTGGCGAAAACGCCGAAAGTTAGGAACTAAAAGGCTGGTGGTTGGTTATCTGAACGCCGAAAGTTAGGAACTAAAAGGCATGGCACAGCTATTTGGAGTCGCCGAAAGTTAGGAACTAAAAGGCAGACACAAGGAGAGCCAACGCCGAAAGTTAGGAACTAAAAGGCAAGACCAATTTTTTTTAACGCCGAAAGTTAGGAACTAAAAGGCACTTATTTTTCCCCCTCCCGCCGAAAGTTAGGAACTAAAAGGCAAAGAGTTTTTTAGCCAACGCCGAAAGTTAGGAACTAAAAGGCTCATATTTTTAAAGACTGGCGCCGAAAGTTAGGAACTAAAAGGCAAAATCCATTTTCGATCACGCCGAAAGTTAGGAACTAAAAGGCGGAAAACTACCACCAGACACGCCGAAAGTTAGGAAACTTAAAAAATTAATTCCTCTTAAGTTTTGATTTGTTGATTAAGTCTTCTAAAATCTGTCAGTGATTTTTTTGATTTGATAAGGAACATCGTCTTTCATCACTTTAGTGGCTGCTGTCATTGGTCTTGGAGAATACATAGCAATATATACTTTTTCAAAACCTACTTTTAGGCATAATTAAAAATTTTTAGTGATTTTATTTTGAATTATCCCCTTAATAATTCTTAATCTTTATTTTTATTTTTGATTGTTATTAGGTTATAAATTTTTTTTAAATAAATTATTTTTAACACAAGAAAATTTAAGACAAAAAGGGCATTTTTATTTATAAAAATAAAAATTTATAATAAAAGATTGCTATAACAAGATAAAGTATTATTTTTACCACTACATTTTTTTAATTATGTCGAATTTACTAGATTAATTTCTTTGTTAAAATTGTTTTTGTTATAATTGTTAAAGATCGCCAAGAGTTTAAATAACTGATCACCAATTGATTTTATTGTTAAAAATTGTTTTAAAAATTATCCTAAAGAGTGCAAAATGTGGGTGACTTATAAAAATTATTGAATTATGTTTTTTAATATTGTATTATGTATATAAAATGAACTTAGAACTTTATCTCAAAAATCGAAAATATCTGATTATATTTTTTTCTTTGTTATTTATTCTTTTTGTTTTGTTTGTCTATCTTTTTTATTTTGGAAAAAATACCAACATGAAAAAAAATACGAGCATGAAAAAAAATACGAGTTCTTCTGATTTTTTCAAAAAAAATGGTCAAGATTTAGGCAGGAATTTAGAAAAAAAAGTTGACAATAAAGAAATAGCAAAAAGTATCGTTGAATGGTTAAAAAAAATGGAAAATAAAGTGGCCCTACAATGTTCTAATAAAGAATGTACAACTTTAGGAACCGATAGACAAAGAGAAATAGGAAGTATTTGGGCTTTTTTTAACTACTATCTTTACTCAAAAGATAAAAGTTATTTTGATCTGTTTAAAGAAAAATTAGAAAAATATGCGCAGTTATCAAGGACTCAACCTTTTCAATCCGATTTTTTACAATGTTACTATCTTAATGATATTTATCAAAAAGGAATGAAAGAAAAGTTGATTAATGAGAGTTTAAAAAAAGATTTAGATGATATTTGTATTAACAATATCTATTTTAGAGAAGAAGATATGGTTAATAGCGAAAAGAATATTAATGATTTCAATGGTGAATTTTTAATTAATAGGATAAAATCTACTACATCAATAGAGATTCCTACGTCAAATAACGGCAAATTTGTCAGTGCTTTAATAGAAAATAATCGACATTATCTTCTTTTTATAACCGCTGCCTCTGATCATGTAGCTCGTTACTTTATTCTTAATGGACCAACTAATCTTTATATAGCAAAAGCTTACTTTGATTCGGCGGTGGATTACTTTATAACTAACAAAGAAAAAGTGCTATCAGAATCACCATTTCTAGGTTTGGCAGCAATTAATATATATAAAGCCAATTTAAAAAATGATTATCTTAATTTTGCTAAGTTTATATTTGAATATTTAGACTCAAAAGGGGCAGGGAATGATGATGTCTTATTTAAGATTGGAATGACTTATTTAGGACGGGAAATTTATATGGCAACAAAAGAAGCAAAATATTTAAGTTATTATAAATATTATTTTGATAGCTTAATAAAAAATAATTTAGATATGGTAGGTTATAAAGGGTTTCGAGAAAATAAAAAAATTTTTCACAATGGAGGAAATTATACTTATATATATGATTTGAGAATAAATTATTTAATGTTAGATTTGATTTTAAATAATTAAAAAAATGAGAAAAATTTTTCTTATTTTTTTAATTTTCCAATTTTTATCTTTTTTAACTGTAAAAAAAGTTAATGCTTTAAAATGTTCACCGCCGCTAAAATATTGTTCAGAAAATTATACGGAAAGTTGCACTACTTCTGATGGAAGAAGTGGAACAAAGTATTGTTATAAAGAAGGTTGTAATGAAACTGGGGGAGGAGGACCAACCTGTCCTTGGCAAGGAAATTCTCGTTGTGGACCCTGTGTGGCACAGGACACCCCTCCTCCAGCACCAACAAATATACCTGATTGTGGTCAAATTAGTGGGCAGGAGGCAGGGAAGTGTGTAAGAATTACTGGTCAAAGATCTTGTCAACCTTCATGTCATAATCAGTGGAGTGCTTCTCCAAGCGAACCAGATGTAGAATGTGTGGAGGTAAAATGTGATCCTTGTGGTAATAACAATACTTGTTGTCGGAAAAGACCTTCTTCGCCTCCGCCAACTAGTCCACCAACAATACCACCTATATCAACCCCAACCCCAACGATTACGTATACTTTAACTACTCCCACCAATCCGCCAACCCGACCCCCAACGCATAGGTTTACTCCAACTCCCACTCCCACCAATACGCCAACCCCAACCCCAACGCCTACGTCTACTCCAACTCCCACTCCCACCAATACGCCAACCCCAACCCCAACGATTATTTATGTTACGGCTACTCCTGCTCCAACTGGAAGTGCGAGATATCAATCACCAATAAGAGATAATGTAGGTTATATTTGGGTTTGTTTAAAAACAGAAGCATATAGTGGAAATGAATATGGTGCTGGTTTAGATCATAGATTAAAAGTAAGTGGTCAATTGCCTCATTCCTATAATCAAGATATCTACCTTGTTGGCTGTGTCACAAAAAATCAAAGCGTTTATTGTACTACTGGCAATGATGCACACGATCAAAGTCTTCATCTTAACAGATTAACTCAACACACATTTCAAGTAATCCATCCTCAAAATCCATTTAAAATTTCCACCAACACCAACCAAATAGAAGCTTATGTTCGTTCAACTACCCGCGATTTTATGACTCATACTGTTTATGCTGTTTACAGAAATCCATCTTCAGAAAATAATGTAGGTCAAGGTGGTCTTCAACAAGGAACGACTGTTTTTTCTTCAAGCGCTGAAACTAAATGTGTTTTGATTAAATGGGATCCAAAAGGAAGAGTTTTAGATTACTTCACAAAAAAGCCAATTGCTAATATAGAAATTTCTTTATTTGATGAAAAAGGTAAAAAAGTAGTTGAACCCGGTTTGGTTAATCCTTATAAAACAAACGAAGATGGCCAGTTCAATTTTTATGTTGATGAAAGAGAGAATAATCTTTATCGACTGAAAATTGATTTGCCATCCGGTTATCAGTTAATAGGCCAGTCAGAAGCCAAAAACATTCCTCAGGAATTTAAAGACGAATCCAAATATATAATCTATCACCCTGAATTGAAAGTCAGAGGAAATGAAAAGAAGGAAGTTATCATCTTTTTAAAACCAAAAAGAGATAATATTCTGATAAGAATATTAAGGTTTTTTGTTGAGTAAGTTTTCCAAGATAGTCCATCTTTTCTTTTTTATTTCATAAGGAACATTGTCTTTCATTATTTTAGTTGCTGCTGTCATCGGTCTTGGAGAATACATAGCAATATATGCTTTTTCAAAACCCACCTTTTTACAAAGTTTGACTGTGTTTTCAAACTCTTCATCAGTTTCATCGCAAAACCCAACAATAATATCAGTGGTAAATTTTACCCCAGAAACTTTTTCTTTTATTTTTTCGATCAAATTTAAATATTGCGATGCGGTATACCACCTATTCATTCGCCGCAAAACATTATCATCGCCAGACTGAACTGGAAGATGAATGGTTCTTGTAATGTTTTGATATTTTGCAATAACATCAATTAACTCATCAGAAAAGTCCCAAGGATTGGAGGAGATAAAGTCGACTTTTTCAAAGCCAAGTTTGGCCACTTCTTCCAAAAGATAAGGAAAAAGAGTTGGGATGCGGTAACGTCCTAAATGTTTAACATAAATGGGTTTTAAATTTTTACCGTTGAGTTTATATTGAAAAGATGCGCTATGGCGTGTCTTTACAGAATGTGATTCAAAATAAATCTTATTTAAATCTCGCATCACTTGAACATTTTTTTCACCCAGAATCAAATCAGCGCCATATGAATTGACATTTTGTCCCAAAAGAGTAACTTCTTTGTATTCTTGTTTTTTTAATTTTTTTGCCTCGGCAATAATATCTTCAAAAGGTCGACTTATTTCCCGGCCGCGGGTAAAAGGAACAACACAAAAAGTACAAAAGTTATTACAACCGTTGGAGATTGGAATCCAAGCATGGGTTTTACTGACCCTTACTGGTTCATTATCAAAACCCACCTCTTCAATCGGCATAAACTCATCAACTTGCGGCATTCGTTCTTTTAGTTTTTGTAAAATTTTTCCGCTTTTATCCCGAAAAGCAACGCCCACCATGCAACCGGTAACAATAATCTTAAGCCTTGGTTTTTTTTCTTTTATTTTGCCTAAATTTCTTACCAAGCCATAAACTCTATCTTCAGCCGATTGGCGGACCATGCAGGTATTTATAACAATATAATCAGCATCAGCGTATCCTTTTGCTGGCTTCATCCCACGCGCTTCAAAGGTCGCCGCTATTCTTTCTGAATCAGCCTTATTTTGTTGACAACCGAAAGTTTTTATAAAATATTTCATAGACTAAATTATAAACAAAAATTTATCTTATGCAGGCAGAAATTATTTTTTTAAATTTTGCTTTTTTTATTAAATTTGCCGATGAAGAACAAAGGAAAGTAAAAATGGAGGAGGTGGCGTGAAAATTAGCTTTATTTTTTATTAATAGTTTTTTGTTATAATTTTTCTTATGAATATCCAACAAATTAAGGCAAAAATCGTCCCAATTTTTGAGAATGAAAATATTGTAAAATCAGCTATTTTTGGATCTTACGCTATTGGTAAGACAAAAAAAGATAGTGATGTGGATCTGATTGTTGAATTTGGTGAAAGAAAAAGTCTTTTTGATCTTGTTGGTTTGAAGTTAAAGTTAGAGAAAATCCTCAAAAAAAAGGTTGACTTATTAACTTATAAATCAATTCATCCTTTATTAAAAAGCATTATTTTAAAAAAACAAAAGATAATTTATGAAAAAAAATCCTAAAATTTTTCTTCAACACATTTTAGAAAGCGTATGCGAGATTGAAAAATATATAAAAGGTGTTACCGAAGATCAATTTATCCACTAAACCCAAATTCAAGATGCAGTGATTGGCGATTGGAAATTATCGGCGAAGCAGCTAAAAGGATTCCAAAAGAAATAACAAAACGATATGACTTTATTCCTTGGAAAAAATTGCCGGAACTCGTGATGTTTTAATACATGATTATTTTACGATTGATATAGAAGCAGTTTGGGAAACAATAACCAAAGATATTCCAAAACTTAAACAAGATATTCAGAAAATATTAAAAGAAATATAACTAAAAAATAGTAAGAAAAAAAGATTACCCGCCAGTGGTTTTAAATTTAATCTGGGATTTAGTGGCGTTTGGGATTTTGGTTAAAATAATTTTAAATTTATGAACATCATTATTAAAAATCAAGGTCTTAGGCCAATTGATCTGACTTTGGAGGGGGAAATATTATGAAATTTTATCTTTCTTCATACAAAATCGGTAATGAAGAATTTGTTGAGAAGTTAAAAGGACTTGTTTCTCTAAATAAAAAAGTGGTTTATATTCCAAATGCTTTGGATTTTAGTAAAGATTTAAAAGAAAGACAAGAAAGCGAAAAAAATGATATTGCCCAATTAAAAAATATCGGTTTTGTTCCCAAAAGAATCGACTTAAAAAATTATTTTGGTCAAAAAGATAAATTAGAAAAAGAAATTAGAGAGGTTGGATTTATTTGGGTGAGGGGTGGGAATGTTTTTGTTTTAAATCAGGCGATGCGATTAAGTGGTTTTGATAAAATTTTGAAAAAATTGATTAAAGAAAAGTCAAAGATTGTTTATGGTGGTTATAGCGCTGGAGTTTGCGTTTTGGGGAAAACACTTAAATATTTGGATTTAGTTGATGATGCAAAAGTCTTTCCGTATCGGCAGATAAAAAGAAATAGTTGGAGAGGATTAGGAATTATTGATTTTACTATTATTCCTCATTAGCAATCCAATCACCCAGAGGCAAAAATGGTAGAAAAAGTGGTTGAAGAATATAAAAAATCAGATCTACTATTTAAAACCTTAAAAGACGGGCAAGTTTTGATTTTGGAGATTTAACTATACTGCATATTAAATGGCTTTACACCTAACAGGTGTTTTGAATTCACACTTATTGACTTTGATTAATTTTTAACCTATCATTTTATTTATGTAAACCTGTTACAACTAATAGGCTTAAATCTTTTACCTAACAGGTGGAAAGACTTTTTTCATTTAATAAAATTAATATGGAAATCAATCAATCTAAAAAAATTCCCAAAAAAAAGAATTGGAAGAAAATTGTATTTTTTATCGTTTTGGTTTTAATATTCTTATTATGGGCAAGTCTTACAAAGGCTGGATATATTCCGAATTTTTTAAGTATTAAATTTTTAGATTCTTCTTCCGGTTCTAGATTGCGTGAATCGCGTTGTTTTACCGATGAAAATGGAGAAACTTATTGCGCAAAAAAACCTATAATTTATTTATACCCAAAGCAAAAAGAGGATATTATAGTTCAGCTTAATTATAACGGTAAAATTATCGCCGATTATCCCACATTTAATGAAAACTTAAAAGGCTGGTATGTTACAGCTTATCCTGATGGAAAAATTATTAATCATGCTGATAATCAGGAATATAGTTATCTTTTTTGGGAAGGAGAATTTAAAGAAAAGATTAATTGGGATCTTTCAAAAGGTTTTATAGTCAGAGGTGAAGATACTAAAAAATTTCTCCAAAAAACTCTTTCTAAAATGGGTTTGCTTCCAAAAGAGTATAATGAATTTATTGTTTACTGGTATCCTCTAATGCAAAATAATAAATATAATCTTATTCATTTTGCTTATAGAGAATATACAGACAATGTTCAACTAAAGATAATCCCAAAACCTGATTCTGTATTGAGAGTTTTTATGGTTTATAAACCGCTTGAAAAGCCAATAAAAATTGAGGAACAAAAAATAAGGTCTTTTGAAAGAAAAGGTTTTACAGTTATTGAATGGGGAGGAACAAAAGTGGAATAAGACATGTGAATCTATTACACCTAACAGGTGTAAAGCTAAATATTTACCAGCCTATCTGCTTCTTTATTTTTTTCACGGGGGATTTGGTGGTAAGAAATGGGGAGATTTATTTCTTGTTCAAGACTGTGAATTTTTAAAATATATTCTTTGATCTTCCCATTTTTCACCTTAAAAAATCCTTTAACTTGATTAACTAAAAGACGTGAGTCGGAATAAAATTCTATTTTTTCAACTTTAAAATCATTAGCCAATTTTTCTTTTTGCTTTTTTATTTCCTCAAGAGCGTAGATTAATGCTTGATATTCGGCGTCGTTATTGGTAGCAATGCCAATTGATTGATTAAACTGAAAGATTTTTTTGTTATCAATATAAAAAACACCACCGATGCTGGCTGGTCCCGGATTGCCTTTTGATCCACCATCAGTAAAGACTTTTAATTTAAACATAAGATTATATCTTACTTTAAAATTTATAAAAATTAAACAAGAGATTTTGTATTGACTTTTTTTACTAAAAAAAGTAAAATATTAAATATGAGTGTAATTTTTGGTTTTTGGTTAGGAAAAAGTTTAGGGGAGAGAGTTGATAAATATAATCAATATATTAAAAGAGCTGAATTTGAGAAAAAAAATCCAAAAGAACCACCAAAAAATAAAAACCAAATAATTAACGATTTACAACGGTTTTCGTCTCTTACTAAAGAAGAAATCTTTTCTGATTTGGAAACAGGTGATTTTGGCCTTAATGATAAAAAAGTAAAAATTAGACTTCATGTTTATGGAAAAAATGAATTAGAGTATAAAAAGAAAAAGAAATGGTATGAAACACTCCTTCATATTTTGATTAATCCTCTGATAATTTTATTTTTTTTCATTATTGTAGTTTCTTTATTTACTCAAGATTACCAAACCTCTTTCATTATTAGTTTGATGGTTTTTATAAGTTTAATTATTAGATTTATTCAAGAGACTAAAGCCTATAACGAAGCAGAAAAACTTATGTCTTTGGTTAAAACAACAGCCACAGTTATAAGAAACGGAAAGAAAAAAGAAGTTGATTTAATAAATATTTGTCCTGGTGATATTGTTTATCTTTCTGCTGGTGATTTAATTCCTGCTGATTTAAGAATTATCGAAAGTAAAGACTTATATGTTAATCAATCATTTTTAACAGGTGAATCTTTACCGGTTGAAAAAAATCATTTTCCAGAAACTAATACCAACATTCATCCATCAAATTTGAAAAATATTTGTTTGATGGGGACAAATGTTGAAAGCGGATATGCGATTGGGGTAGTCATTCATACGGGGAAAAATACCTATTTAAATAATTTAACTAAAGATATAGCCGGAACAAGACCAGAAACTGCCTTTGATAAAGGAATCGAGAACTTCACCTACTTAATGATAAAATTTATGTTTTTTATGGTGCCAACTGTTTTTTTAGTTAATGGCATAACTAAAGGAAATTGGTTTGAGGCATTTTTGTTTGGAATTTCAATAGCCGTTGGTTTAACTCCTGAAATGCTTCCTGCTATTGTTACTTTGAATCTTTCAAAGGGAGCAATTAATATGGCAAAGAAAAAAACAATTGTTAAAAATTTAAACTCGATTCAAAATTTTGGAGCGATGGATGTTTTATGTACTGATAAGACGGGTACTTTAACTCTAAATAAAGTGACCGTTATTAAATACTTTAATGTTTTAGAAGAGAAAGATGATAAGGTTATTGATTTTGCTTTTATAAATAGTTTTTTTCAAACGGGTTTTAAAAATTTAATTGATACTTCACTAGTTGATTATCAAAAGAAAATTAAAAGAGATAATATATACAAAGATTATAAAAAAATTGATGAGGTGCCATTTGATTTTAAAAGAAAACGTTTATCAATAATTGTTGAAAATAAAAATAAAGAAAAAATATTAATTTGTAAAGGAGCGGTAGAAGAAGTTTTATCAATTTGTAGCCGCTTTGAAATTGGAGGAAAAGATAAAAAGATTGATAAAAAAATAATTTATAAGATAAAAGAATTAAATAATCAATATTCAAATGAGGGTTATCGATTAATTACCGTTGCTTATAAAAAAATAGACGCAAATAACAATTCTAACAATTTAGAAAAAGACCTTGTTTTTATTGGTTTGGTCTGCTTATTAGATCCTCCAAAACAATCAGCCCATGAGGCAATTGAAAAGCTAAAAAATCTCGGTGTAGAAATTAAGATTTTAACTGGTGATAATGAATTGGTAACTAAAAGAATTGCTCAAGAAGTAAAAATAAATAATAACGGAGTGATTTTAGGAGCACAGATTGAACAGATGGATCAAAAAACCCTTGAAGAGACAGTTGAAAAAAATACAATTTTTGCTAAATTACTTCCCCATCATAAAAAAAGAGTGGTTGAGGCATTAAGAAAAAAACATATTGTTGGTTTTTTGGGTGATGGGATAAACGATGCGCCGAGTCTTAGAGTTTCTGATGTTGGAATTTCTGTGGATGGTGCAGTGGATGTTGCCAAAGAATCGGCTGATATTATTCTTTTAGAAAATAATCTTAAGATTTTAGCTGATGGAGTAATCGAAGGCAGAAAAATTTTTGGGAATATTCTTAAATATTTACGAATGGGAGCATCGTCTAATTTTGGCAATATGTTTTCTGTATTAGGAGCAAGTATTTTTCTTCCTTTTTTACCAATGAAACCGATTCAAATTTTAACTAATAATCTTTTATATGATATCTCACAATTGGCAATTCCTTTTGATAATGTAGACAAGGATTATATTAAAAAACCAAGAAAATGGAAGATTGATGATATAAGAAGATTTATAATTTATATCGGGCCAATAAGTTCGATTTTTGATTACGCAACTTATTTTGTTATGCTTTTTATTTTTAATAGTTGGAACAATCCTTCGCTTTTTCAAACGGGTTGGTTTGTTGAGTCTCTACTTACCCAAACACTGATTATTCATGTTATTAGAAGTAAAGGATTGCCTTTTATTCAAAGTCGAGCTCATCCTTTATTGATTTTAACTACAATACTTATTTCTTTAATAGGAATTTTTTTGGTTAATTCTCCTTTTGTTTCCTTGTTTGGTTTTACTACTTTACCTTTATTATATTGGCCAATTTTAGCTGGTATTTTAATTAGTTATATTCTTTTAACTCAATTAGTGAAAATATATTACATTAAAAAATTTGGCTGGAATTAATTATTTTTTTTAATAAAAAATTACTTAAATAATCCCAAAAATATTTTTGAATAATATTGTCTTAAAGAGAAAATCAGCTAAATTATCGGTCTAAAAAGATTGAGCTATTGATGGAAAAGATAAATAAAAAGTATATTTATTTAAAAATGGAGAGATTATTTATTCAGAACTTTAACGATCTATTTTCTTAACTTTCTCAATAATCAAAATAAAAACAATTAAAATAATAAAAAAACTTAAAAAAGCAAGGAGTTTATCAAAGCCCTTTAAAAACAAAGAAGCAACACCTAAGATAAAAGAAACTAACCAATAAAAGATAGCAATTCGTCTTTTTCCCCAGCCAATTTCCAGTAATCGATGATGAAAATGACCCCAGTCGGCCTGGAATGGAGATTTTTTTTGATAGATTCGTCTTATGATGGTGTAAATAGCATCAATCATTGGCATCGATAAAATCAAAATCGCGGTTCCGACTTTTCCAAAAGATAAAATCGATAAAATCCCAAGCCAAAAACCAGCCAAAGCACCACCGCCATATCCTGGCATAATTTTTTGCGGATAAAAATTCCAGGGTAAAAAGCCAAGATAAGCACCACTTATAATAAAAGCCAAGATTGTTACTGAGTAAACTGTAATGTCATGAGCGGTAAATCTTTGCGATAAAATTCCCAAAAAAAAAGCAGTAATTGCCACAAATCCAGGAAGTTGACCATCAACGCCTTTGCTCCAGTTGACCATATTAGTCAACCATGTTAACCAGATAATTGATAAAATATCAGCCAAAATCAAAATTTGACGATGACCAAAAAAATCAAAATCGATTTTCCATTGATCAAGTCTTATTACGCCACCTAAAGGATTGGAGATATAAGGAATTCCCAAACCAAAACTAACGACCAAAGAGGCAATTAAAAGATTGGCGATAAAGCGAAGATAGGGTGAAAGGTCAAAATAATCATCTAAAAGACCAACAATAAGAAGTAAAAAACTAGCAATAATAATCCCTAAAATTATTTTATTGATTGTTAAAAAAAATAAGATACTAATTAAAAAACTAAAAAAAATTGGTAAACCACCACCACGAGGGATAATGCCAGTATGAGTATGGGCCGGGTGTTTTCGTTTTTTTTTATCGGTAACTAAATTTATTTTTTTTGCCAAAATTATTGTTGGATAAGTTAACAAAAAAGATAAAAAAGAAGCAAAAATTAAAGGCAAAATGTTTTTCATAAATATTTAACTGATTAAAAAAATAATTCGTAAAAAAATTATTGGAATGATAATGATGAAAAAAAGGTTAACGTAATCGACGATTTTTTTGACTAAAAAATTGCCAAAGAAAAATTTTTTATAAAAAAAATTGTTAATAAAAAAAAAGAAGTTTAAAAAAAAAGGTAAAAAAACAATCATCCAAAGATCAGCAAGTTGTTCTTCACCAAATCGACGGGAATAAAACAAAGGAATTTGCGGCGGTAAATAATTGAATTTTAAAATAAAAACTCCAAGCATCAAAAAATTGGTAAAAAAAAGTAGTTTCTTCATATTTTTAAATATTTTTATTATATCTTAATCTTTTAAAAAACCGCTTGGATTAAATAAGAATCACTTTCGACAATAAAAGCTTTTTTGGGATATAAAGGAAGAGAAAAAGTAATTGCTTCCTTTGGAATTAATACTTTGCCAACATAATTTGGGATTTCCTCATAACTTTTGTTAAAAATTTTTACCCGATTGATATCAAAATAATAACCGGCGATAAAATAATCAAGTTCGGAAGTGACATAAACAAAATCCTCTTTTTTTGCTAAAGCCTTTATTTCTTGATAAAGTTTTTTATAGTTTGATTTTTTTCGAAATTTAATCTGTAGTTTTTGATAGTCAAAAGAAAAAAATAAAAGAGCAAAAACAATTAAAATCGCAATTACTTTTCTTTGAATGTGATTGATGATAAAAACTAAAAGAAGAAGCATTAATATTAAAAAGCTAATAAGATACCGCGGAAGAAAAATTGGTTTAAGATAAGAAATTAATGCTACTAATAGCGGTATAAAAACCCCGTTGAAAAAGAGATAAAAAAAGACTGGTTTTTTAGAATTTTTTTTAATAAAGAATCCAAAAATTATCAAAAAAATTAGAAAAAGCGATAAATACCCCATTTTTTTATAAGAAAAACCAAAGTATTTTTCAAAACCGGTAAATAATATTCCCAAAAAATTTTTAATAATAAAAAAATCCGGTTTTTTGATCCAAAAATCATCGCCAATTGATTTTCCTTTTTGAAGAAAAACAAAAAGAATCCACAAAATCAAAAAAGCTCCTTGATAGAAAAAAAATCTTAATTGAATTTTTTTAAATTTTTTTTTGAATAAAAGATAGGTTAAAATCTGAGAGAAAAAAATAAAAATCATAAAATAATGAGTAAAAAGACCCAATAAAGAAGCTAAAAGATATTGTTTTTTATTTTCCTTTAAAAAAGCATACGATGACCATAAAGATAAAAAAGCAAAAAGGGTATAGGTGCGAGCTTCAAAAGCGTAGTATAAAAATAAAGGATTAAATATAAAAACCATTAAAGAAAGAATCAAAAGTAATTTTTCTTTGATTTTAAAGATTTTAGTTAAAAATAAAAAGATAATATAAATCGTTGCCCAATAAAAAAATAACGACAAACTGCGAAGGACGATTTCTGATGAGCCAAAAATTTTCATCCAAAAATGAAGCAAAATATAATACAAAGGCGGATTATAGTCTTTGGCGGAAAGAAAGATAATTTCTAAGATGTTTTTTTTTGCCAAAAAATAAGAAAAAGCCTCATCTCGCCAAAGGCTTTGGGCAAAAAACAAAAGGGGTGTTTTTGAAAAGAGAAAAGATAACATAAAAAATTTTTTAAACTTTTTCTGTTACTTTATATTTTATCGGTTTTTTAAGTAAAAGTCTTGTTTGCGCCTCTAAAGCCGGGGTTGAGGAAAAAAGAAAAGAAATAAGAGGAAGAAGATACCATTGGATAATTAAAATAGGCAAAGAGGTAATTTTTATTTTTTGTTTTAATTTTTTTCTAATGCTAACATCTAAAATAATATAAAAGACAAGTATTAAAGAGCTTAAAGTTAAAATAAAAGCAGAAATTTTTGGTAAAAGAAAACCCATCACCGTTCTTTTAAAAATAGGATTAATTAATGGGGGGATTGAGGCGCTTATCGTTAAGATAAAAAATGAGGTTGACCAAAGAAAATGAGTTTCAAAAATAAAAAGAATTTTTTTTAATTTTAAGAAAAAAGGGATATGGGGAGTTTTAAAAAAGTTTTTTAAAGCGTAAGCAATATCCGATGCCCCCCAAGCCCAGCGTTTTTCCTGTTGATAGCGGTTGATTAAAGTTTTTATTAAGCTTCCAGAATAAACCGCATCGCCATTAATAATCGTATACAAAGGAAGAGTTTTTACTTTTTTACCAAATTTAAAAAATGCTTGAAGATAAATATGCCAGTCTTCAGGAATGATGTTTGTATCCCAAAATTTAACTTGTTTTAAAAGCCAAAAGGAGGTGGAGTAGGTTGAGATTTGGATAAGATTTTCTTTATCTGCCAAAAAAGCTAAGCGCAAAATTGAGGAAAGAGTAGCTTGAATTCGAACAAAAATCGGCAGTTGCCAAAAGTTGTTGTAAAGTAAAACTGGTGCCCAGTAAAAATGAAAGAGGCGATCTTTGTCTTTGAGATAAGAAAAAGTAAGATAGGAAAAATAGTTTTTGGGAAGGATGCTATCAGCATCACAAATAGTAATTAAAACTTTTTGGGGATCAATGTTTTTTTGAGCAAGATAACTTTCAATGAATTTTGCTGCATAGGTTTGGTTACTGGCTTTTCCTTCAACTTCATTGTCTAAAAGTTTGTGAAAAGTAATAAAGATTTTTTCAAAATGATTTTTAAATTCGTCGATTAAGATTTTTGCTTTTTCTTTAGCTTCTTTCTCTCTTTCTTCAAACGCTAAAACCAGATAAATTTTTTGTGGATAATCGTTTTTGGCAATGGCTTGAATTGTTTGTTTTAATTTATAAATTGGCTCTTTGTAGTTTGGAATGATCACAAAATGATAAATTTTTTGGTTTTTAATTAGTTTTTCTATTTTTTTAGCAAAATTAATCTTTTTAAAAAACTCAATTTTTTGATAAGAAATCACTGCCTGATAGACTGTTTTTAATGATTTGTAAAAAAAATAAACATCAAAAGCAATGATAAAATAACCAACAACTGCTGGATGAAAAGGGGAAAGCCATATAGGTAGAGTAATCGTCAACCAAGAAAGGGAGGGCAAAAAAATTTCTGTTAGTCGTTCAAAAAAATAACTTTTTAAAAAGGATTGTGTCATAACATTATTATTATATTATAAAATTAACCTATGAATGAGGAACAAAGACAAGCAATAACTTACAATCAAGGACCCCTTTTAGTCATTGCTGGGCCAGGAACGGGTAAGACTTTTGTTATTGTTGAAAAAATTAAGTATTTAATTAAAAATAATTTAGCCAAACCAGAAGAGATTTTGGCTCTTACTTTTACGGAAAAAGCGGCTTTGGAGATGGAGGAACGCGTTTATAAGGAGATGCCCTATGGTTATTTTCAGATGTGGATTTCCACCTTCCATTCTTTTGCTTATCGAATTTTAAAAGATGAAGGAGCCAATTTGGGTTTGCCTTTAGATTTTCATTTAATGAGTAAGGCGGAGGCGGTGATTTTTTTAAGAAAAAATCTTTTTGCTTTTGATTTAAATTATTTTCGTCCTTTAGGCAATCCGGAAAAATTTTTAGAAGCTTTGATTTCGCATTTTTCTCGTTTAAAAGAAGAAAATATTAGTGAAGAAGAATATCTTGATTGGGCAAAAAAAATAAAACCAAAAACTGAGGAAGAAAAAATTGAAAAAGAAAAATATCTGGAACTTGCCAAGGCTTATTCTCTTTATCAAAAACTTAAATTGAAAGAGGGATTGGTTGATTTTTCTGATTTAGTCTTTTATCTTTTTAGACTTTTTAAAAAACGCCCCAATCTTAAAAATCACTATCAAAGACAATTTCGCTACATCTTAGTTGATGAGTTTCAAGACACTAATATTGTCCAGTATGATCTTTTAAAACTTCTTTTTCCCAAAGAAAGAAATCCTTTTTTGACAGTAGTTGGTGATGATTCGCAAGCAATTTACAAATTTCGCGGCGCCTCAGTTTCTAATATTTTAAATTTTATGAAAGATTACCCCGAAGCCAAAATGGTGACTCTTGTTAAAAATTATCGCTCTTGCCAAACAATATTAGATGCTGCTTATTGCTTAATTAAACACAATGACCCAGACACTTTAGAAGCAAAATTAGGCATTTCAAAAAATTTAATTTCTCAAAAAAAAGATAATAAGGCGGCCATTGATTTTTATTTGGCCAATAAAGTTGAAGAAGAGGCGGAATTTGTGGCCAAAAAAATTATTGCTTTAAAAGAAAAACATAAATATTTGTTTTCTAATTTTGCCGTTTTAGTGCGAGCCAACAATCATACCGAACCATTTATTCGCGCTTTTTCCCGTTTTGGAATTCCTTATCAGTTTCTAGGACCTTCTTTTCTTTTTCATCAACCGGAGGTGAAAGATTTAATCGCTTATCTTTATTTTCTTTCTGATGTTGAAGACTCTTCCTCGTTTTATCGGGTTTTGACAATGGAGATTTTTGATATTGATAAAAAGGACTTGGCCTCCCTTCTTTCTTTTTCCAAAAGAATCAGTCAACCCCTTTTTTTAGCTTTTAGAATTTATCTTTCTTTAATAAGCGATGAAGGGTATGAAAAAGAGTTTGAAGTTTATAAAAAATATCTCCCTCTTTTTACCAAAAAAACTAAAGAAACTTTTTTAAAAATTTATAAAATGATTGACCGTCATTTAAAACTTTTGAAAAAAGAAACCGCCGGGCAAATTCTTTATTACTTTTTGGAAGACACCGGTTATCTTTCCAAATTAGTTGATTTTAAAACAGAAAAAGAGGAGAAAAAAGCATTAAATATTTCTAAATTTTTTAATAAACTCAAAACTTTTGAGATTGAACATGAGGATGCTTCTGTTTTTGCGGTTTCTGATTGGATTAAGATGAGTTTGGAACTTAATGAATCGCCCCAAGTGGATGATTTTGATAAAGAACGTTTTGATGCAGTTAATATCTTAACCATTC
>Ga0209750_1000266_pt1 | contig 29095 bp, 32 predicted proteins | sample YNPBryulayer2012_FD_185813 | JGI IMG/M metagenome (GOLD analysis project Ga0209750, IMG submission 185813) | Anoxygenic and chlorotrophic microbial mat microbial communities from Yellowstone National Park, USA - YNP Bryant MS upper layer 2012... ...
AGATAGGAGGATGAAGATGAATCGACTGATTGTGGAAGTAGCGTATGTTAACGGATGGGATGTGCCTGTCGTCAGGGAAGAGGAATTATCGTTGCATACGATAGAGGAGTTGGAATCGCATAGCATAAGGTATTTTACAGACCGCGATGAGTTAATTAGTTTTGCGACGAGTAATAGAAGCCTGGAGGGTATTTGGATACCTAAATTGGAGTATGGATTTGTTTATGCCCGTGTTTACTAATCTGCAAATAATGGAGGTGTACGACTATGGAGCATACGAAGCGGATAGACTTAATTCGCAGAAACGGTTGGGGCGAATTAGTGATAGAAAAAACTTCGTTCTGGAATGAAGAAGTTGATGATCTTAGAAAAGAAGCGATTAAGTTTTTCACGGAATTCAGTGAATTGGAATATTTCGTCTGGAAAAACCCAGATGTTGAAGGCATTTGGGTTGCTGATGATGAGTACGGATATGCTATACTAAGATAAGGGGAAAACTATGATTGACAGGGCGCAATTAGTGGGAAAACTTGCTTCGTATCACGAAGCGTATTACAGAAGGTATATTTTGTTTTGTCCCTTTCATCGTGTCCGTCTTGAACCTATTACGATTCACGAAAACGGGCACGAAAAGATGAGCCTGTTTTGTATGAGTAGCGATGTAAGACTAATTAAATCTTATTATGACAAGCCGCAGGTTTCTGTTGTTGCAAGTATTAATAGCCCGCAGCAGTTAGCGAATATTGCTAACTATTTGCTAACTGTGAAAGGCATAGAAATGCAGTTAGATGTGATTAAGATTACACTTAACGCAGAAAGATATAGAATGGAACACAAAGCAGAAACAATTATAGCAGAAAACTATTTTGATGAGTACGAATTTATTATACAAGGCTATGAAAAAAAGCCTGTTTACACAAAGTATTTTAATCCTAACTGCCTTATAGATATCTATGTGAACGCTTGTTTGCATAAATGTCTAAATATGTTTGATGAAGAACCTAATATTGTAATCAAAGCGTTGCACGAAGTAGAGTTTCATCCTGTAGAAGTGGTGAAACTTCTGCAAGGCAGGACGACGCCGAGAGAAATCATAGGAGGTGCGCGATGAAGAATAGACTGAATAGACTGCAGGAACACGAGAGAGTTTACAGAAATACGCAGTGTACCTGCTTGTATCCTACGCTAATCTATGATAACAGCGATATTTATCGCTGTCAAGAATGTGGTGGATGGAAAAGGTTGGGTTTTGTTTACGCAGAAGATGTTTCAGAAATCGAAAAAGAGTTGCGATTCTGGCGTGCTATGACAATATTGTTTATAGCACTTGCTATTGCCATTCTCTTCATCAGTGAGATGACAATAGAAAACCTAAAATCGATAGGAGGTGTGCGGTAATGATTACCTTCTACGAAGTTAGGAAGGATGAATCGCCATTCTGCGATATGCGAAATGTTCGCGTGCTGCCCGCAGGATTTATAAGAGAACTTGGTTTCGATTTGTCAGAATGGCAGAAATGGTTTAATCAGTTGCAGGATAAGGCGGAGAAGACTGTCCAGAAGTTTATGACTGGTGATTACAGCGCGTTCAAAAGCGTGAAAAACAATAGGAGCCTTTATATAAAGAAACCTAAAACGCGAATTATTTTGTACGCCATAGCATACAAAGATAGCAAATGGAGTAATGTAAAATATGACCTTCTCTATTCACCATACGAACTTGTCTTCTGGCAAATTAAACCAGTAGACAAGAACAGTCAATTTGCAACGATTTACAACGCTGTAAAGTTTCAAGTTGAAATAATGCACAGCGTAATTCCAAATCGCTGTGTTTTTGACTTTGCTACACAGGAGGAGAAACGACGATGAGACGCAAGGAACGATTCTTTTTCGTAGACAATCAGTATCGCTTTGGCGTTTGGGGATACCTGAACGGGTATGGACACTATGTAGGCGGTGAGGAGATTACTAATCCTATTACCGCCTACTATGTAGGCGTGCATCTTGGTTTGATTAGACCCGTTGATGGCGAACTTGAGCAAATCAAACGCTACTTTAAGACAGGTGAGATACCTGAAAATGCTACAATATTGAAGCACTGCGAAACGATTAAAATGTGGATGCAGAATTGGCGCATCGCGCCTATTGATGAGGCGCGAGAATATATGCGTGAATATGTGCTTGCCGACCCGCAGTATTATGAACTGAATCAGTTTGCCGCGAAATTGATGAAGGAAGTCATCTCTTCATCGATTGATGAAAGCATATATACGCCTGTCGCGTTGCGAAACTATTTTAATGTTGAACTATACGAACACCAGAAACGCGCATTGTATCGCTGGAAAAACGAAGGCGAAAAGAATTTCGCTTTGTTTTTCGAACCGCGTTTAGGGAAAACGCTTGTCGCTATACATATGATGCTTGAAAAGTTTTTTGAAGATGACTACGAAACCGCGCTTATTGTTGCCCCATCACGAATTCTCAATCTTGTATGGGTGCGACAACTGGAAAACTTTGTCAAAGATGAATACAAAGACAAGGTAGCCGCTATTGTATTAGGTAGCGGTATTTCTGTGAAAGAACGGTTTGCGACTATTTGCAACGCTCGAAACTTCGCAAAGATTATGAAAAAGAAACTGATTATTATTACAAGTTATGAAACTTTCTCGCGTCTCAATACAGAGATGAAAATACAACCAGAGTTTGATATATGTATCCTTGATGAAGCGCACAAGATTAAAGACCCTGCAACGAAACAGCATAAGAATGTGATGAAAATCAAAGCCAAGTTTAAAGCAATCCTAACTGGCACACCGTATGCTAATGATTATACAGACGTCTATACAATTATGCGTTTCATAACAAACGCACCGTTTGGCGCACCCGATATAAAACTGTTTATGTATATGTATGGCTATTGGGATGTGCGCCGAAGGCGTTTCATACTTAAAGATGCAACGCATTTCTATCAGGAGTTAGGTAAGCATTCTGAGATTGTAAGACAAGTCGATGTCGGCATGACGATGCCAACACTACAAAAAGAAATTATGGGTCTAACTCCTGAACACGCTATATTTTACAACGATGTTTTGCAGGGTGCAATAAAAGAATTGAAAAATACACCCGCGACAATGGGCAGTGTACTTGCGTTAATACAAAAACTCAGACAAGCAAGTAGCGGGTTTGTTTATTACAGTCTCAGCGATGATGTAAATGCGCCGCGAGAAAATCTGGAAATGGATAAGCCAGAAGAAAAAGTTGCTAAGTTTTTGTATACAGCAGAACTAATTGAAGAACTTGTCGAGAACGGACAGAAGGTAATCGTATGTCTGGTTTTCGACAAGGAGTTTGAAATCTTCACGCGAATATTGAACGATATGAAAAATGTTAAGTATAGCATACTTAATGGTAAGACAAGGCAAGATAGCGATATGATTATCAAAGGTTTCACAGAAGGTAATACCGATGTGCTGGTTGTTAATCCTTCTGTGGCAAGTTTAGGATTAGACCTTTCTGTTGCAAGTACAATATTGTATCCCAGTTATTCTTGGTCTCTCATCGAAGAAAGACAAATGCGAGACCGTGCAGTTAACCCTAATAAGACTGAACCTACAAAGGTTATCTATATGTTTCACGGTGGCACTATCGATATGAGAATACTTGAAGCGTTAGACGCTAAGCGTCAATCGCTTGAAGCGATAATGGCGCAGGGTACACAGAAACTGATTCAGTTTCTCGCCGTTGATGAAAACGCTGTTGCTGTGGCTAATCAGTCTCAGGAGGTGAAACAAAATGCTTAAGCCAATTTCTGAAGTGGAGCGTCTGTCGCTTAAGATTTGCGTTTACGGTAAAAGTGGAACAGGTAAAACTTACTCCTGTTCCACGATACCTGAAAAATACAGCGTTGTATTCGTTAATGTCGACAATAAACTTGCTTCCTTACCTGAAGAGTTTAGGAAGCGAAGTAATGTGTTTATGACAGAACCGATTACGACGCCTAATGAATACAGCGCGGCTATCAGAGAAATCGCTAATCACAAATTTGATGTCGTGGTTATTGACAGTTTCACTTTTGTGCAGCAGCGTATTGCTGAAGCGCTATCTTCAGCATACGAAGACCCGCAAAAAAGGCTTCAGTATTATGACAAGTTGATGAGACAAACAATAAACGCTTTGGACTTTACCATTAATAAGTTGAAAGATAAAACCGTCATATTCACGCTACTGGAAGATGTAGATGGATTGACGGGCAAATACAACGGTGAGATAATGCTTACGGGTAAAGCAAAGACGCTATTACCGTCAAGGTTTGATGTGATAATGTATTCGTTCGTAGAAAAGCGAAACTACAAATGGCGTATAAGAAGTGAAGAAAATCTATGTAAGATTGTACCGCATATGTGGCATCTCGATGATGAGATACCGCAGGATTACGGTCTAATTATAAATGCCACACCGTATAACGGTGGGCATACAAGCACGGAAATTGCAACTGCAGATGAAACTAACGAGTGATTGTTCACTCGAAATACACACAGATAGGAGGATACTATGAAGATTAAAATAGGCTCCATTAAAATTCAGGACGGCAAACTCTATGAGTGCGAAGTGCAGTCTATCGAAGAGCGCCAAACTAAGTTTGGCGAAAGCATCTTCGTAAATATACAGACACCATTCGGATTAGCAAACTATATTATGGGTGTCAATGATTTGCGCAAGATGCGTACCTTTATCTCCTGCTTTATCGAAAACATCGACCTTCTACCCGATGATGAAGAGGTTGATATTGGTAAGTTCGTCGGGCAAAAAATCGCTTGCACGCTTGCGACAAACAGCGAAGGATACCTGCGTATACAAGCGATATTCCCTGCGTCCAAACTTGCCGAAGTCGAAGCCGAAAACCCGTTTGAGAGTGAAACCAAAAAAGCATTTGAACAACTGAAAAAAGAAGACGGCGATGCATTTGACCCATTCGCTGATTAACCTTTTAATGCCTGCCCGCTACACGCGGGCAGGCTTTTATAGGAGGTTATTATGACACGCATTAAACCTATACACAATATACCGTTCTCACAGAGAAAAGAATTCATATTACCAGTTGAAGACTGCAAGTTTCTCAACGGTAGAATATGGCTCAAGTTTTTTCATCCAATCACAGGCGAGAAACTTGTGTACAGTTTTCAAGAAGAATGGATTGCGCAATACAAATACTACTTCTACAACTCAGAATTGCTATTTTCAAATGATGAAGAGATAACGGAAAAAGATTTAATAGGCAGACTTGTCAAAGTGCATATTGGAGAAAATAACAAAGTAGAAAAGATTTCAAGAGTATACGAAAACGATGTGCTTGACGAACTCGCCGATGAGTTTATCGAATGGCTTGAAAAGGAGAAAGGTATAACAACTATGGAAGAACTTGAATACTTTATGAAGCATAATAAAATGCCAGAAGTAAAATTAGAAAAAGAACAGGCGCTGTTGTTTTAACCCAATCACGGAGGATACTACCTATGACGCCTTACGATTTGTTTTCTAAATACTTACCTGACCTAAAACCAGACCGTGAACAGCAACTTGTTAAGTGCATATTCCATAACGATGACACACCTTCGCTCAGCGTCAATATTAAAGAAGGTGTGTTTCACTGCTTTGGATGCGGTGCAAAAGGCGGAATCAAAGAGTTTCTCAAAAGAGTAGGTGAAAACGAACAGGATTGGGTTAAATACACAGAAAATATTATTCAGGAAAATAAAGATGAAGAAGAAATACGATACGAACTCGCACTCATTAATGCGCGGGAAATTTTTGAAGCCGCGCATAAGCGATTAATGCAACGCAAAGAATGGATTGAATACCTGAAAACGAAAGGATGGAACGAACGAATAATACAAACGCTAAAAATAGGATTTGAAGAAGGCAAAATAGTTATACCAATTACAAGAGACGATGAATATATTGGGTGCATTAAGCACGATAAAGACGGCAAGCCTAAATATAAACTCATTCTATACAAAGAATACAAAGGCACTTTCCCTTGTGAACCCTTATACGATGCGAACTATATTTTCGTCGTTGAAGGCATAAGCGATACAGTATGCCTTCTCTCTCATCGTATTAATGCTATCACACCTTTAGTACCTAATAACCCTGAAAAGTATCTTGCAAGTTTTGACTTTTCCAAGTATCAAAATATTGTTATCTGCACAGATAACGATATGGCAGGCGAACTAATACGGCGTAAATACAACGAGTTTTTCAGACAGAAAGGTATCGAAGTCCTGAATGTTTATATACCTGAATATAAAGATGTTTCCGAGTTTGTGCAGAAAAAAGGTAAGCAAGCATTTGTAGAACTCGTTAAAGCAACTAAAGAAGGTAAAGAAATAGCATCCGAGTATCAAAGAGTGAACTTCGATGATATTTTTACTGCTGATATTGTCGATAGAAAAGTCGTCTTCTCGGCTTATGTTGCATCTAAAATGATGCAAACTTATGTTATTCCGAGAAAAGTAAAAGTCAACTGTCCTATGGGGCAACTCAAATGTTGCAAGAATTGCTTTTTCGCAGCATCCTTTCCGACAACTGGAGTGAACGAATTCCAGTTAGAACCGCGCGAGCAAATCGAACTTATTGATGAAAGCGATGACAAACTCAGAACTAAAATACGGAAAATGCTGGGTATACCTAATACCTGCAACGCTTTTGAAGTCGAAGAAACCGATAGAAAGATAGCAGAAATGTACGAAGTTGTTCCGTTATATAGACACGGCAGGCACGATGTCGGGTTTAGACCGATACCGTGTATCTCTTCATCCAAAGATGTAGAAGTGAAAACTTCTGCATCGTGCGATATATATGGAAAGGTAATTAAGCATCCAAAGAATTCGCAATTAATAGTCGTCTCTGATAGGGTGGAAAGTATAGAACGGAAATTCTTTTACGACCAAAAACTCGATTCGATGGCAAAAAATGCTATCGGAACAGATAGAAAGTTTGATGTAATGGAAAGACTTGAATTTATTGCGCAAGACATTGCACGATATACAGGAATAGTCGGCAGAGACTTCGAACACCTAATCTTTCTCCTGCCATTTATGTCGCCTTATCACGCAAATATAGATAACGAAATAATGAAACTTGGATTTGACTTGTTCGTGATAGGCGATACACGAACAGGAAAAACGACAATCTTTGAAAAGTATGTCGAACTGTTTGAAGTCGGCACTATGATGAGTGCAGAAAATATGACCTTCGCAGGTCTTGTCGGCGGTATGCAACAGTTAGCAATAGGCAAATGGACTATCAGTTGGGGTATCATACCGCAGAATGATAGAGGTATCGTCATCCTTGATGAGGCAGACGAAGTGAAACCTGAATTACTATCTAAACTCACAAGCATTAGAACGACAGGATATGCAGAGATTGTTAAAGTGCAACAAGCGCGTGCAAGTGCACGAGTTAGGTTTATTATGATTGCTAACCCTAAAATAGGATATATGGAACGATACTCACACGGAATAAAGGCAATCTTAGATTTCGGATATTCTAAACAGGATATTTCACGCTTTGATATGATAACTACTATGTCTAACGATGAAGTAGAAAACCCGCAGTATACTCCCAGCAAAACACAAGTGCCTAAAGGTATATATAGGCACTTGTGTCATCGCGCATTCGATATGCAGTATATTAAAGTGCCTAAAGAAATTATCAGAATATGCCAAAACAAAGCGTCGGAATTATCTGCGATGTATGTCGAAGATATACCTTTATTCACAGACGGGTACAGTTATACAAAGATACTTCGCGTCGCAGCAGCGATTGCCAATCTCCTTCTCATCGATATTAACGCTGATTGTATAGACGCTGCGTGCGAGATAATCCGAAGAAACTACAGTAAACCATCCTGCGGTTTACTGCAATATTCCATAGAAACAAAAAAGCAGGAAATGATATTCGACGAACAACAACTGCGCTCCGTTATATGGGGCGCAACACAATCAAGTATCGGCAATACGAAAGCCGATATTAAACAACTAATGCGTAAAATCTATATGACAGAACAAATCACTGTGCGTGATATACAAGAGATTACGGGTCTGTCATACAAAGATATATACGACTTTTTTAGCAAACTCGTAAGACTTAATGCCCTGAAACGACAAGGTAAATTTTGGATTAAAACAAAAGGTTTCAGGGAATGGCTTAAGAAACATATAGGAGAATAACTATGGAGAAGAAACTTCATTCTAAAATAGCGAGAATGCTAAAATCGGATGATACTTTTGTGTATCATATTAAAGATGTGCCACACACAGGCGCAAGAGTTTGTGATTTTCTGGTTTGCAGAAACGGAAAACTTATGGCAGTAGAAGCAAAAGTTATAAAACGAAACAGAGAAAACTTTGAAAACAATATTGACGAAATCATAGAAAAAAGACTGACACCAAGCCAACAAGCATATAGGTACAAGTTATTAAAAGCAGGCGCAAAGTATAAGGTGTATGCCTTCGTGTATTCGCAACAAGATGTAGATATAGAACACACCAAAGGCACACTATATATTGTACGCTACTACCTTGAAAATGATACTGTGAAATCCCAACTTCAAGGCAAAATGCCATTCCGCCTTTGAATGTTAAATTTGCCCCTAATTGGGGGCAAAATACCCTTACAAAAGCCGTCAGGACTTGACTTCCCTGTCGGCTATTGGGTATAATACCCTACACTAAACCAATCGATAGGAGGAACAACTATGCCAGTAGTAAGTAGCGGTAAACTGTATCGGATGCTGTGCGAGCAATTCGGCGAATCGTATGCGCGTGAATTCTTTATGAACAACAACCTGCCTATTCCTACAGGTAGGCGTGGTAGACCGTCGCGAAAGCCGACCGTTGAAGACCTTGTCGCAGGAAACTTTAAACTTCTTAAGTCTACGCAAGGTCAGTTTGTGCGGACTTTGATTGAAAACTATGGCGTGCCCGCAGAACTGATTGCGCAGTTTACTGCGAAAACCGAGACACGACAACGAAAAGTCGGCGGTACAAGTGTAGAACCTGAACCAGAACCAGATACAGAATCATATGATGAGCCAGAAGAAGGCGAAGATTATGATGAGGAAGAAGAAGTCGAAAGTGATGTAATGTCGGGAGTCTTTTAAACCGCACACCTCCCGTCCCAGAACCCCCAGCATTTATAATGCTGGGGGTTATAAATAAAAAAACAGGAGGATAGAAATGTCTCAGGAACTTAGACACGCTATTGATAGAGTGATAGCAAATTTAGAAGTTGTAGAACTATCGATAGACGATGTTATATTTGTTTGCGAAGAGAACGGAGAAGCATCCGTGAAAACTAAGATGGATGAAGTTATAGATAAAATACGAGAGATTTACTTTGCCTTGAATGATGTTATAGAAGAGTTTTCTGTAGAAGATACAGATGAGGAGGAAGACCTATGAGAGATGTGATTGACAAGTTGGATAGTTTGGCAGAAACTTATGAAAAATTGGAAATGGAATTGCTAATTATTTTAGTTAAAACTGAAGACGACCCTGAAGTATGGAACAAAGTATCTAACATATTTGATAAAAATAGAAACCTGTTAATTGAAGTAGAAAAATTGGCTAATGAGTTAGAAAACAGGTTAGGAATTGACAAGTCTTAACTCCATCCATCCTCCTGTGTAGCAAAAGCAGGCGACGGGTTTGACCTCCTTTACCGTCGCCTGCTTAAACTTAAACAGCATAGGTGATAATATGAGAACACAAACGACTAATCTTGGGACAGAGATTATTAGCGCATCGGCAGTATCGACAATTGCGCAAACTATAAGTCAGTCCGATAAAGCGTTTCTTGAATTTTTCAAAAACAGACTCGATGAAATCGTAGAAGTTCATCAAAGAAGAAACTCGGGCGAACTAATAGTTATGTCTGGTAAAGTAAGCAAAGAGGATAGATATATAGTCAAAGTTATGGAAACAAGATACTATCTCAATTTTCCATCTTCTCAAAACTACCTATTTATTGGATGCAGGCGTGTCAAAAAAGTAAAATACGAAACTGTATTGAAGGCAAAACAAAAAGCCAAAAGACCCTATATGTTTTATATGCTCATCAATAACGAATGGTATATGTATGAAGCCGAACGAATAATTTCTGGCGGGTATGATCTTTAATAACAATTCTAAATTTTATCATTTCTATAGGCGCGTGCAGTTGCACCAGTTCTGCACGCGCCATTTTTTTCCTTCTCATCCTTATCATCCTTTCCCGCTCGATGCTTTCCAGCAAGCCCCGCTGTAGCCTACGAAAACTTGCCCCATATTTGCCTTCTGAGACCCGTCTCGGCGTCCGCAAGGGTTATGATACCCCCGTGAAAAGTATCCCCACTTTTCACGGTACAAAGTGCCAGAATCGGGCGCAAAAAGCCGAATCCTGACTGCTATAGCAACTCCTGCAGTAGGATTGAACGCACACAGCGCGAATACCTATCAGGGGAACACCCAAGCCGACCAATAGCACAGGAGGTGGCACTATGATACTTACTGTCATAACAATACAAGGTAGCAAACTTAAGACAATCAGAACACAATCCGAGTTAGAAAAAGAAATCGTCAGTGTAAAACCTATCTTGATTGACGAAAAACAAGCCCAACCAGACAAAATAGCAGTTGTCGTTTTATCTGGCAAACAAGAAATCTCTAAATCAGACTATGTGTTTTATGAATGCGTAAGTGAAGATATAGCCAACAGGGGCGCAAAATTTGCAACCTTTTTCTCAGGCAAAGAATCATATGTGATAAAAACTAAAAAAGGATATATAGTCGTCTGCGATGAAGCAGTAAGAGATTATGTCAACTACAAAGGTAAAAAATACTACAGAGATATAACTTATCCCTGCATCGTAGCCAAGATTATAGAACGCTAAGAGTTAGCAAGATACTCCGCTAACTCCTTACAGAACTTTTTCCGCACCTCATCTTGGATTATTACTGCTAAATCGTTAGGATTTGTTATAAATCCTAACTCTATCAAACACCCCTTGTATTCACTTGATAACACAAAAAGGCTCATAGTCTTGACGCCTCTATCGCTAAGGTTTATATTCCTTTTCAAAATCTCGTGAACATCCTGTGCAAACGACAAACTCGATTTATACCGATAAAGCGTTTCTATACCTGTTGCTGTATTAGTTGTTGCACCATTAAGATGAATGCTTATAAAATGCGTTGCATTTACAGTCTTAGCATATGATAACCTAAACGACAACGGCGTGTTCCGCTTGTTATCTACCCTTGTCATATAAACAGAAACCTTATCCTTGTATTCTTTCAAATAATGATTAAGCGATAATGCGTACTGCAACGCAATACGCGCTTCCTCATACTTTACACCATCAAGGTATCCAATAGCACCAGGATCGTATACATCCAATTGCCGATTACCCATACCGTGTCCAGCATCGATTACTATTCTCTTCATAACTGTACCTCCTGAAAAATATTCTCTGGTATCTCCACTGCTTCAAACTGCTTCGCGCCTGAAGCGAAGTTGAAAAACACGACCAGACCGTGCTTGTAGCACGCTGGATGATAATACGATTCCAACGGCTGATTTGTTTCGGGCTGTACCATCCCACGCCATACACGACGCGAATAAACATAATCTTCTGGCACTATAACTACACATACATTCCCCTCATCCCTAAATGCTGTAATACCAATCGCGTTGTCAAGATGAAAGATGAAGGGGAAAGAGTATTTTACACTGCCAGAAAATACTTGCGAAAACCTAAACTCTAACCAATCTTCCTCTTCAACCGTTTCTCTTTCTGCGCTATAAAACTTAATCAATACATCGCCGTCGTTGTTTGCATTATACTTGTAATGATGCGCTATCACAAGTTTCGCAATACGCTTTCCAAGTATGCCTAAAGACGGAAAATTAACAAACCTTGCAGTGGCTAATATGGGTGTTATACTTTCGTAAATCACTTGCCTTGTATCTTGTATCGTATTGTTAACTAATGAAAAACGAGACACTTCATAAACGCCATTACTTTTTTTGACACCTACAAACATATAGTTCTGCGTAAAAACAATACTCGGATACCTGCCTGCTAAATCTACAACTCTTTCCTCTTCATCGTTTTCATACACTTTATAAACACCAGCAGAAAAATGCTTGAGATAACTCTGCACTAAACTCAAAGTCAAATCAGCACTTCTGTCGTTATCTATAGGTATAATAGTAAACAAATCCTGTCTTATATTGTATCTGCCAATATAATAGTTTTCCTGTACCGTGTTTTTTACTAAGCCTAACCCTATATCCCCTAAACCTTCAATATCTATCCAGCAGTTATAAATAAACAACCTATCTTCAGGTACTTGTTCATCTGCTGTCCTTATATTGTAAGTATGCCCTCTAAACGGCGTTATACGAGTAAGGTCTCGTATGCTGTTCTGATTTTCTGTGTTCGCCAAAATCCATTTAGGCGTCCTTACATTCTGATTATTCCAACGCTTAATAACTTCCTGATTAGTCAACGCGCGTGTATACTCACAAACAAAAAGATTAGAATAAGCACTATACACATTGCCATTAGGAACATAACTGCGTAGAGTTCTATTGTTCTCAACATCGTCGTCCTCCGTTTGACCAAGAGTGTATTCTACTTCATACAATCCTAAATCATCTTCGTAATTCCAAACGAAATTACGATAAGGAGTAAACACATAAACATACTCCTTACTCAAGTCATCGGTAAATAAACTATACTGCGGTAAACAACTATTTGGCGGTAAGCACGCCATATAATTGCCATACAAAAATCTTACTTTGCCACTATCAGACAACCAAGTCTCATAATCTGTAATCGGGCATATATAAGTATCCAAATCAAACGGCGTTATACCTGAACTTTCATCTATTATAAGCGTATCGTATTCAAAACTTATCTCAAAAGGATACGCTTCTAACGCTGGGAAATGCTGTTTCAATTCGTTTCTTAAACCGCCTGCATCATAACCTTCACCTAACAACAACTTCTTTATATGACATAAACCGTCAACAAAAGACATCTTGTAATCTGGCTTCTTCAAATAAGGCGTCTGCAATATTTCTCCCAAATCTTCATCGTAATACTCTACCTGCCCAAACCTAAAATAGCCTTTGTCATCCGCAAGCGCATCTATATTAGCCGACTCAATAAATTGATAAAAACGCCTGCTACTGCTAAACTTGAACACTAAGAAATTAAAGATTATCTGTATTGCCACATTAGAAACCGTTATCTCAAAACGCAATCTGTTATAGTTATTGGAACACAACAACGAAAAGTTTATTAACTTTTCACCATTAGACAATACCTGCGTACTCTTTGAGTTTGCCGTGTCTACTTCTAATCCCTTATCAATACCAGCAACTGTAAGGTCGGCATTATAATCCAGTATTCCAGTTCCTGCAAAGTATCTTTCTTGTTTAATACGCTTAGAAATAGAACGGCTTAACTGATTGCCGTCATAAAGTAAATCCCTAATCTGCTCACTCGTGCTATCGCTAAAACTGATACCGTATACTTTCACATTCTGTATCGTAGTCCCAGTCAAGGCATACTCAAATACATCGGCTATAATATCATACAAATAAGGTGCATTACTATAATTGCCTATATCATACTCTACAATAACTGTGTTTCCTGTAGGCGTCAGACTAAAACCATTCGGCAAGTTTGCAGGTACACAGTTTTCAAAACTATACCTTGTACGAGTATCTGCAGTCTTACTTGTCGGAATAACTACATCTTTCACCTTAGCATTACAAAACCCTAAATACGAAACAGGCAAAGCAGGATAATCAGGCAACACTTCGTCGGGAGTATACAAATTATAAAGACCTGTTCCGTTATAGTAATTCGCTTTGTAGTTAAACCAATTACCGTTGCGTATAGCAACATCGCTATTGTTTACTACTGTATCCTTTATCTTGCTTCTGTATTTGTATCTTTTTTGCGTCGGAAGTTGCTGGTGGTCTAAATACTGCTCACGCAACGGGAACCAATACTGCGCGTTATTAACTTTGGTGAGAGGTACACCTAACTTCCAGTGCTGATTGTCTTCATCAGGCGGAAAGTATAAAACCCAATTCCAAAACGAGTTGCAGTTTCTTATCAAAGAAAATCTTTCCACATTAAGGTCTCCAGCAAAATTAATCTCAAGAAGCGTAGGGTACAAAGTCGCAAAAAAAGGAAAGTCGGGGTTATACGCATTCACAGAATCGTTGAAATTGGTTATATTAGCAGAAGTATCATCATATCCATAATACGATGCATTTGTTCTATTTACACCAGGCGCAAAATCAGAAACGCCAATATAATATGGACATAAATCGTCTCTTTGCAATTCGCTTTCTAATGCACTCTCTTCGTCTTCTAAACAATCAAGTATTACAGCACGCGCTGGATACTTTTGCTCACGCGATACCTGCCTGTTTCCAGAATCTATAGTTATACTCTTAAAGTAAGTTGCAGGATAAGTACCACGCAAAACTAAACACTTATTGTTATCCTTGTGTACTCTCTTGAACTTCTTTTCTCTATTCGGAATAACATTAATACTAACATTAGCAACTCTATAAACTTCTGAAGTACCGCTTAGTATATAACGCATCCTACCTGTAATGCTTGAATTGTTTGTATTTGTAGAACTCAAGCTTGGCAATAAAGGAAAACCATTAGGCATTCTATATTCTAACCTTGTCGGTAAACTTCTGTAAACATTTTCCCCCTTCATCTTGTAAGAATAACCGCCTTCCAAAGTAGCAGAAGAACTTATATCACACGGACAAGGCAACTTCGTTATAGCCGAAAGCGCAACATTCATTACATAACCATTACCTATAAAAATCATCTCCGACGGGTTTGAAAAAAACTTCGTAAACATCATAGGCGCATCTACATTTACATTAGAACCTATATTCCTATTACTGTCAGCCTGCAAACTAAATGAATACCCTTCACATAACAAAATCATCTGATACAACTTTATTTCTGTAGTAAACTCAAATACACTTACGCGCTGAACAAAAAACTTCGGTCTTTTCAAAACAAACTCAAACTGATAATTTCTCGGAAGATTATCCGTATTACTTGGCTGGAAATTACCATTTATAGGAATCGTTATTCCCATAAATCTTGCTTCAATAGATACCCTAAACGGGGGCAAACCAGGATTAGGGTCAAAATAAGAAATTTGCGAACTCAAAGAAAAAACATATGAACTACTTATAAAATTATCAAAAATCGAAGGAATACTGCTCGTTTTGAACTCAGCCAGTATATAAGTACCTGCACCGCCTCCTGTATCTGGTGGACACGGCGCATACTGCGGTGAAGCACTGTACCTGCCCCATAACCGAATCGCCTCATACTCGGCGTATAAACCGTGCGTCATACGCTACACCCGCCTACTGCCCAAGCTCATCAAGGAAATCCTGCACATCGTATACCCGCATATAGGATACCGACGCCATCGACGGAAAACCCTTGTCTAACGGCTTGTCTACCGCTATACTGCGCTCCTTGTCGTAGCTATACTGCCGACGCCTAAACGCCTCATCCAACATACGCTTAATCACACGAATATCATAATCTGATAGCACCATAAAAGCACCTCCTATAAGTTATCCCAAAACACAGCATATTCGTTGTTTTGAGTATCTCTATAGTTGACTAACTCTATCTCCATAGTACCTTTCAAAATCTTGTCATTCCCAGAATAACTCAAGGTTGAATTTTTCACTATACCTTTACCAAACTTTTCTACCCATACTTTTCTAAACATACCAGGCACAAGCCCTAAAACGCTTAGATTTAATACTTTTCTGCCAAGCAAAATTCTATACGAAAGATTGCGCAATATATTTTCAAGCACTTTACTTTGATGAACAGGAGAGTAAGTCACTACAGGAATATTCCTGCCAATAAAGAATTCGTAGTTTGGGTCTTCAACGGCACGCCTGTTTACGCTTATATGAGTTGCATATTGACCAGGTATAGTTGTGCCACCATAAAGCACAACCATTGTACCTATCGGTCGTATAATGCTCAAATCCGCATCTGTAATCACACTATCTTTATGTATCCTACCATTGTTTTCTTTCCAAGATTTATAACTCGCAAAAGACCAGTGTATTAAATCTGTATCCCTAATCCTAAAATCTTTGGGCAGGTAATAAAACTTGCCACGAATATGACTGTAGTAAAACCACCAGCCGCTAAATTCGTTAACTATCTTGCGTATAAAATCGCCAAAGTTATTCGGCGGCTCAATTACATATCCGCTATGAATAGTCGGTATAGGCGGTTGCAAAACAACATCGGATAACTCGTTTGTGTAATCCGTTATAAAGTCTGTAAACACATTAAACCCAGCACGATAAAGTATATCCCTTATCGCAAATATATGCGTATAAGCATTAAAACTTTCTGCAACTATAGGAACCATTTGCTTAACTTTGTGTATAGGTCCGTGAATATTCAAAGTAATCAATTCCTGCTTTTTGAAATCATCTTCTGTCCTAACAACTTTTACAGTAATAGGCGTTTCCATATCAGAAACACCCCTAAAAATCACCATAGACTTGGCAGGTATACCCAACTCTTCAGCAGGTATATTGTTCCAACTGTTAAAGTCAAAATCAGGGTTTGGTTCCCAATTGTTTTCTCTTGTCATATCTACAGCAATCAAAACATTATACTCAACCATATTCTTGAGAAAATCATACTGCCCGTCTTCGTTCCATATTGTTATCTGCCCGTGTTCTTCAAACACAGACCCCCTGTTTATGGAAATATTTACTATCCTACTCATCGGAATTACTACTTTAGACGGCACACGCAAATAGCCTTCAATTAAAACACCAGGTTGTGCAATATATGCACCATAAATTGGAACAGGTATTGTGTACACCCTTACCGCTTCATCAATAACTCCTGAGTAGTCTACATTCCTAATTGCGCTAAACACAAAGGAGTAAGCAGGATAATCTAACGATGAGGGCAAAGACGGCTGACTTGCGGTAGGTGTTTGATAGTTTATATTGTCTCTTTCAACTTGCTGGGGGCTATTTTCTTCTATCGGTGTAAAATCGTTTCTGTTTCTCTGTCTAATATTGGCTAACACAACGACCTCGTTTCTGTGAAAGTGATAATTAAAGTTTCCAACTAACGGTGTTATACTCACATTTTGTGGCGAGTGTATAATCCCTGTCATCACATCGCCTGTTTCAACTTCTGATACACGCTGATAGCACGGGCAGGTAATCGAATAAAACACAGAATACAACCCGCAAAGATATACTCTCACATCTTCTGAAGGGTCTACAACTATATTATTGCTGGTATCGCAATATCTAAATGCCGTTCGTATACCGTTTGTCGTTAATGCATTAATATAAACAGGCATTTGCGTTTTGTTTTTACCGCGCCAAGCAGCAGCAATATATTCTTCTTCAGTAGCAGAACCGCCTAAATAACGGGTATTATTGGCAAGTTTTTCCGATAAACTCTCGTCTACACTGTTATTGAGTATCTTGTTGTGAAACTCTATATGCAAATACCCATCCATTATATAGCGTATCGTAAAACCTACAGAACCTTCACTGTGCGGGCTAAGAAAAGAACCGCAATATTGAAACGCTTTGCCGTCGAAATCAGTCAAGTTTTGATACTCTACACAGCGAACATTACCGATAACCTTTTCTTGCCTCCCAGAATGACGCTGATAAACCTGCACCAACTTCACTCTTCCTGCCTGACCGTAAATAAGGTAAAGAAAACAATTCGTGTGTATTATGCCGATAATATCTATGGCTTCTTTTGTTGTAGACTTATCCCGATAAGGGGCATAATAAGTAAACGGAACCATTAAAAAGGTTATCCCTTCATCTCTACTCTTTTTGTACCTTCCGCAACGCACCAAAAAACTTCTCTGCGCATTAAACCGAAAATGGTCTGCGTCTAAACTAACCCAGTAATCTATAGATAACTCAGTAGGTCTTTTGTCTACATAATCTTTCTTGCTTATCTTAATTAGATTGGGGTCAGAAAGTTCAGCAATAGATTGGTTAATACCGTCAACTGCATAAGTGTATGGAACAAAGTTATCGTTTTGATACTTGTAGGTCTTTTTTGAAACATAAAATGGCAAAACTACTTTTCTCTGCCCAGTATTAGTCGACACATTCCCGAAGTCTATATTCTTCCTAAACTGGAAATAGTTTGCAACTTCGGTCATAAATGGAATACTGTAAGACGGAAACCCAGTAGCAGAAGCCCTGTTGAAGAATTGATTAGTCGGTAAACTTGCACCGCCTGTCAATTCCCATATTCGCGAATAAACATATGCAGCAGAACTGCTTGCCAAAGTATAACCAGCATTAATGATACAGTTTAAGTCTGGAATATACTTAATAGTGTTGCCGACCAGAGAACCAAAATACTTTGGCGAACCAGCAATTAAATGGCTTGCGTCTAAATATTGATTAGAAGGCGGTATCCTAAAACTGTTTTCGCGATAGCCGTTTATAATTACATAAACAGGCTTTTGGAAGTTGCCGTCCATAGACGCCATATTAAAACCCCCCAGCGTTTATGAGTAGCGAACGGTAAACGCTTGATTGGTAAATATTCGGTACACCACGCGCCGTAGTCGCCAAGAAGTCATTCAAATTCATACGCAAAGTGTTTAGCGTCCTATACTGCAAATCCATTAGCCGTGTCTGTGTACGCAATTCTTGATTCATCGATACCAGCACATCTCCTTCTTCACCCTTGAAAGCACCTGCTAAACCTGCAATTGATAAACCAAGCAAGGGCACGCCCAAAAACGGCTTTTTGATAGAAAGAACAACCGAAGCAAGCGTCATTAGTGCCCAGAACAGTTTCTGGTTTTTAACCAAATATTGCAACGCTGAAACCATATAGGTAATCGCAGGAAGAAGTGTTTGTGCAAATACTAAACCTATATCCTGAATTGCAATCTTAAGTTTAGCCCATTCAATATTGAGTTTGTATACATTCAGTATAAACTCTTTAGAATAGGTGTCTATATTCTGCAACTCTTCAAGTATTCCTGTTTCCTTTAGCATCAGCAACTGCGAAAAGTTTTCGCCGAGTAATTCTCTACCGATAGACACACGCTTTGATACATCAGGCAACTGCATTATCCTATCAAGCACTTCATTTAATGCTTCCAAAGGTGTCGCGTTTTCCAATTCAAATGGTGAGAGACCAAGCCAACCAAGCATTAAACGCGAACCCATTTTATTCTTGGTTATATTATCTGACAACTTCTCTATCGCATTATTGACAAGACTAACATCATAACCTATAGTTTTGAAGAACCTACTCAATCCAAACCCAGCACTTAGAGACATTCCAAGATTGACAGAAGTGTCATATGCCGAACGAATATTTTCTGATACATTATACATTACTCTTGCAATACTCACAAACATAGCAAATAGACTCGCTGCCAACCCCACAATAGACATAATCAGCATTCTGATACGCGCAATACGATTAATGACCGCTTCATTTCCTAACTCATCAAAAACTTTGCCGAGTTGTTTTGCAAAATCTGCTTTTGATAACTCCGATAATCCTTCTTTTATTCTTGACAAATCTTGCGCCATCGCGCGTCTGAATTCGTTAAACTCTCTCGACCTTGTCCTGTTAAACTTTTGAGCAAACTCTGTATAAAGTCTTGAAGCACGATTGGCTGATTCCTGCGCCTGCCTAAATGCATCTCTTGCTTGGGCAAACCTGCCTTCTCTAAATAAACGAGACGCTTCCCTTAATCGAGTTTGGTACTCTATAAACTCATTCTTAAAACGCTTGAAATTCTCTACCGCTTCCTGTGAAACAGCCGTAGTAGGTATAAGTGTTTCTATATCCAATAGTTTAGCAACAGAACTACTAATACTCGCACTCAAGTTTTCTATATTCGTAATCGTTTTTGAAACATCTTCTCGTAAACCTTTGAAATACTCCTTACGCCTGTCTGTTAATTCCATCAGTTTATCGACAGGCATTCCTAACTGATTAGCGTAATCCGCCATAAATGGACGCGCTAAAGCGTCGCTAATCTCCTGAACTTGTCTCTTGAAAACAGACAAGCCGTATAGCGTAAACTGCGTTATTAAATAATCCCTAACTACTGCCATCGTCGCATCCTACTTTCGCGCTCTAACTCCTGCAACGCCTTCTGCTCCTCAACATAACTTGTATACAAAATATACATATCTTGACTGTCCATAACATTAACGCATTCGTGTATTGTGCGATGCATATACTTGATACACGCAACACGAATAATGCCAACTAACTCAATTAAAAAACTTTCTAACTCTAACCTACTAAAGGGAAAGGCGACTTGGAATTAACCGAAGACAATAGCATATCAGAAATTTCTGAATTCAACGCGAATATCAAATCGGCACGATGAAGAGAAAGGAACAACCAATCTTCCATCGTCATATAAACTCTTTTATCATTCTCTATTGCACATACCGTATGAACCAAACGATAGCACATTTCTACAACTGTGCTATCAATTTCTTTCGCTTCGCCATCAATATACAACCTGCTGTACTTTGCTTTTGTCTCATCGCTAATTGTCATCAACCTTACAATATCCGAAAGATTGGATGACAACTTTATTTCAAACTTAAGGTTGGTTTTCGGGTCTACATATTCTCGCGCATTCGGAACATTTGCTGCTGCCAACCGCTCAACTATTGAACGCTTAATATCATCCGACATATTATTAACCTCCTAAACTTAAACAGAAATAATCGAACCTATAATCATCGAACCAGACAAACTTACCGTCGCCATCGATTCAGTAATATTCAGCGTCGCTTCGTCCAGAACGAATATACCGCGCACGCGAAGCGCAAGCGTTGCCCCTGTCGCGCCTGCACCCCAAGTACCCGCCATCTCAACTGCTATCGCCCAGCGTCCCACATAACCACCGCCTGTAGCACGCAACACTTCAGACATAAAGTCTAAAGTCGCTGTCGCTGAAGGCAACAATAACGCAAACTCCATAGAACAGTTTGCATCTAAGTAATTAGGTCTTCTTTGCGGATACATTACTAACGCTTCAAATTCTGCAAACTCTAAACTTGTGCTTAACTCAACCCTACTGGCTACTAAATCTACTACGGGAAGTGTAGCAAAATTGATTTGCGGATTACCGCCAGCACCTGTATAACCAGGCATATTTTCAAAGTTTGCGGTATCCGATTCATTAACAAATCCGAGTTTTACATCTATCTCGCGACCAACAAGACCGAGTAGCATATCAGTTTACCTCCTACACTAAAGCTGCACTAACACCGCTTAAGTCGTAAGGTACTATGGTTATCACTTCTTCAACTCGCGTCTTTTCTGCACTTGTAGAAACAGATTTAATAGCACCATAACCCTGAAAACGAGTAATTTTGTTATTCGTCTTATTAGAGACATCAATACGAAAAGAGCAAGTAAAGTTTCCTGTCATTTCCGCAGGAAACAAATACTTCTTAGAAACTGTTCCAGTTTTGTGAACTAAATCAAATATGCTTCCGTTAGAACCGCCAGCATTTCTGACAATATAGCGTGTGATATTTATATTGAAATCCCATCCAACGGGTTTTCTGATTTGAACACAATCGCCTATACCGCGCAATACAGCATTATTGAGAGACATACTGATAGAAAAGTTAGTAACTCCAGACAATATATTGTTATTGTCAAAAACAAAAGCATCTGGCGGAGCGGCTGACATATGAGAATAGTTAATCACCTTGAAGTAAATTGTTATCTCACACGGTGTAGCATAGTAGTTCGCTGACAACATATTCTATCACCTCATCTTATTTTGCGTGCGTATTCGAGAAGCCTACTAAAAATTGGTCGTTCAACCATTTTGGTTCTACCGTATTCCGATGCCCTGATAAAGAGAGAATACGGCGCAACATTCTCTATGACAAATACAGATTTCGGATTATTGCTTTTTGCGCCAAATACATTACTGTATACACGCCAACCGCGTTTGAATTGGCGTCCTCTATAACTCGCACCTGCTGTAGGGTCGTTGGAATGGTCATTTATAATATGCCAATAACTGCTCGGTATTTGTGGTCTTCGCCTTGCATAAGGTCTATAACGACGCAAATACTGTAGCGTTATACCGCCACTACTCCATTCCCTTGCTTTGTTCAAAACTTTGTTTTCGGTTCGTTTTATCCTTGCAAAATCGGTCAGTAGTTTTCTGTCTCGTTTTCTCTTTACAAGAAACTCTGATACTTCTGCAGAATTACCGCTATAGGTAGCATTCACATTAAGGTTAGAGTTTCCAAAAAAGGTCGATGAAGCGAAAGACTGAACATCAAAGTTTCGTGAAGAAACCCCACGAAACTTGACACCTATCTTTACATCAAAAGTTTTCCGCTTAGGCATTTACTATTACTCCTTCAGCACTGCTATAAGGTGTAGTATCGATTATGGTCAGCGAATAACTTGCATAATGGCATATATAGTTCGCAAATTCAAGATAAGGAGAAGCGAAGTCTGCCGACAATGGCGTTATAATAAAAGTGCTTGCATCAACTGGCAGTAAACCTATATCTCTTACTCGGTAATCGTAATTCCTAAACCTATCCAGAAATGCTTGCACTCTTTCCCAGAATACTTCTTCGGATTTGTTTTCCCGCGATACAGGAAGAAACAAATCAAACTTGTAGTTATACTCGACTTGCACAGTGCCTATCGCTGCATACTCGCCCCCGAAAGTAACCCTATCACCATTAAAGTATGCAAATAAAGTTAATGGCAAAAGCCTGTAATCGACATTTGCATTCCGAGAAAAGATTTTAATCCAACTCGGAAACTCTTTGTCTATAGAAACATTCACATAACCAAACCGATACTCAATAGGCAATCCGCTAATGCAGTATCTAACTACCGCATCAATATAACTGTTATACTGCACAATCTTAGTCCTGTAAGCGTTGTTCAATTCGTCCTCCTAATCGCCCTTCTGCGTTCAATATAAGAGACTGCATAGCCTGCAGAATAAGGCGCAACGCCTTCATCAGGAATATTCAGAAGTGAGTATGCACGCTTCTTATACATCTCGGCTAACTCCATAAAGTTTTTACCGCGTCTATCGTAAGTCATCTTATCCGCATTAATATAATTTTCTACCATTTGTGATACACGCGCTACCGATGATAAGCAAGCATAATAACAAGCAAGATATTTGATACCGTTTATATCATACTGCGGTACTTCACTAAGCAAGTTATAAGGAACAGTATAATGCATTCTCATCCTGCCCTTGTACCTAAACAGTATACGCAACTTGTAAGTATCCGTTTCAAAGTCTTCGTACACATCATAATAGTTAGAACGCACATAAGTACCTGCTAAAACATAAGTGTACGGAGAACTATCTACATTAACCAACTCTAACCCGACGACTACAGAAAATCCTTCTTTCCAGTTTGAAGCGATTGCTTGTATATCGTATTCTGCATAGTTAGAAGAATCAACATCGAATTCTGCTGTTTTTCGCAAAGGATAATACGACATGTACTCCATAAATGCTGTGTTCACAGCATCTTCGTATGCTTCTCTTGGCAGGAATACAAAGTCTTTATCGCCAAGTATTGAAGCAACCAGACTTGCCAACTGTGGTTCCGTCATAACCTCTAATTCTCAAAAAGTGGATAAGGGGATAGGCAGAATATCCCCTTATCCTATCGACCCGTTCGCGTTGCTGTTGCTGGGCTATAAAAGACGCACATTTACATCGACATTCGCTGGCGCATTAGAGTTATTGGAAGTACCTCTAACAACCAGTGTGTGATTGCGTGGTATTGCTAAATTGTTCAACGGAATAGTAACCAGTGTTGTGCTTGCTGGCAAGTTTACAGTTTGTGATGCCGTTACTGTGTTAGAAGGGTTAACAACTTCAACGACTATTTCTTGCGCAGCGTTGTTAGTAACGGTTTGCCTGATAGTAATACTATTAGCAAACCAAGTATTGTCCGTAGCATTTGTGCGCCTAAGTAAAATAACATTCGCAGCCCAAGTAGCCACAAAGTTTCCGACATAAATAGGTCCGTGTTTGTGTTCCTGAAGCATTTTTTACCTCCTATGCTATTACGCAGGTTGTAGTCGCATAAAGCTACGAAAATCAAGAACCGCAGCACCGTAGACATGCCTAATCTTGTAGGTAATCTTATCCGCAAAGAACATCGTACCTACATTAGGCAAGTCTTGAATAAACATTTCTGGCTGTTCAGACCCGAGAAATCCTACTTCTATCGTTTCAAATCGACGCGGGTCTGCTACGAGAAATACTTGAGTATTGTTCGTGCTAAACGGATGAACAATATATTCAAGACCAAAGGTCTTTACAACATTTTCATCCGTTGTGAAACCGCCTTGCCCGCGCTCAAATGGTTCGCTACCTTGCGATGAAGCACCACGAGTTGCAGGTACTGCCTGATTCATCGTGGCGAAATACATAAACTCTTCGAAGTTTACGCTTCCGACAACATACTTAGGCACAACACCTGCAGGCTTGCCAGAGTTAGGCTCAGGTAGCAATCGTTGCGCAACACGCGCACGAATTATATCTTTGTAGGAGACGCCATTTGCTGCAGTGTAGGTAACTATATTCGATGCGTTTCCAGAACCAGGCACAGGATGAGCATTAGAAAATAGCGGTTGCCCATCGTAAATATTAAGGTTATCAAAAATAAACGCCATTACAAACTCAAAAAGTGTACGCGCAGCAGCGAATGATAGTTTCTGCGGAATGCGCCTTATTGCACCCACATCATCATTCATAATGGCTTCCCAAGTTAACTCTTCTGTACCGCCACGCTTAGAAACAGCGTATTGAATATTCTCTTCAGTTGGAGAAGATAGATTGGGATAGTTTTGTGCTTCCTGCACAATAGGTAGATTTGTATAACCACCCAATCGGATACGCACTTGCGGTCGGAAGTCGTTAACATTTACGACACGCGCAATATTGCGCCACGCTTGTAGTTCGATTTCGCCATCGTATTCTCGCAGGAGTTGGCGATACATTAGATTGCCAAAAGCAATCGCCCAGTCACCGAGAGAAACACTGTTCGCAATAAGCGTGCTATTAGGCAAACGGTTAGATGCTTCGATGAAGGCAGAAAGGCGACGCTTATCGCAGTTTTTCAGGTTTCCAGTCACTTCGTAATCGCCCGTTGTAAGTTGCCATATTTTGCGTACAGAACGGATAGGCGGTACGCCGTTAACTGGTCTATCTTCAAAGAACGCAAGAATACCGTTAATAATCTTATCCTGTTCATCTTGCGAAACATATGCAGGATAAGCATCTTTAACTTGACGCTCGCGCACCTTGTCGTAAAATGAATTGTATTTCTGAATAGAGTTTTCAATAGCCTCTTCGGTGATTAATTTGTCGCTATTTTCAAACTCTTTGCTGACAAGTTCACGCACTACATCGTCTACATTATACCGCGTGAGTGTGTTTTCAATCAGTAAACGATTGTAGCTGCGAATAAATGCCTGATTTTGAAGCAAGTCTATTGTGTTGTTAGCGACAGAAGTATTCTGGTTTTCAATCTTGCCCTGCTGTTTTTCGTTGTCGCCAGAATTGTTTTCCATAGGAACATTTTTCATCTCGTCCATATTCGCATTACCTCCAAAGTTATTTATCGCATTTTGAATAGCACGATTACGCACGCTATTCAAAAACCGACCTAAAGTAGCAGGATGAATAACAAAGTCAACGCTTTCAACTTCTGTTATTTCGTTGACATTAATAACCTGCTCACCCCACATTTCTGTTATTTCGTAATTGCACCAAAGCACAGCAGATAGACCAATATCTATTCCAGAAGAGTTTAACTCTTCTATCAATTCTTCATATTCCTTTTTGTGCTTAAATATCACAAGGTCTGCCGTTATACCTTTGTTTTGCTCATCCCAGCGGGCATTCTTGAACACACCGACAATCTCTGTCGGGTTCCTATCGTATTTATGCCCGTCAATATAAAACGGCACATTTTCAAATTTGTCAATACTGTTTCTTAGAATATTTTCCGAATAGTAAACATTATGCCTTGCTTTGCCAGAGTTAATCAGAAGGCAGGTCTTTTTACCGCCTTCTTGCTGTTGTATCCGTACCTCTGTCTCGTTAACCACACGCCGACTCTGTTTCATAGCCTACCTCCTATTATACCCTATCGCTGACAGGAAAGTCAAGTCCACCTCTGCTATTCGTACAGGAAATAAACATCATCAGGTATGCTTGCGTACTGATCAAGACCAGGATAGAAATCAGGTGGTCTATACGCTTGCAACTTAACACTACCACTGGGCGGTATATAGGTATCAGGTATATGAATTTCAGTAATCCGTGAAAGTTTTGTTCCCGACGGCAACGCAGCCCCAGACACTGCAGTAGGTAATGCTTTTTTCTTGTTTGTTATTTGCAAACTTAATTCAGTAGCATTCTTTATATAGTAGTTTCTTAACAAAGTTCCAGTCTGAATTTCCCAAGTCGTGTATCTTTCTTCCTCTGTTCCACTTGGCAAAACATAGATAGAACGAGTATAAAAGGTAGTAGGGAAATCGTCAGGCACAATAAACATATAGTCGCCCCAATACTTTTCGCTTTCTGGTATCTTGCTGGAATACAAAGTCTGCCGTATAAAGAAGTCGTATTTTTTATGATTGGTATATTGTGAACTGTTAACTGGATTAATAAGAGAAGTATTATAAACACCGACTAATTCGTAATACCCATCATCTTCTACGCCCATAAAATATTTATGTAAATACTGATAGTCCGACCATATATCTAAAATCTTTTTAGACAAAGCGTCATTGCACAGTTTACCGAAACTGCGTTTGTTATATATCTGCAATACAGAATTGGCAACGGAGAAAAACAAAATCTCTATATGCGACCCGCGAATGAAGTTTTCATTATTAAGAAAGTCAAAACATTTACGCGATGCGTTATACATAAACGCTGTCACTTGCGGTACGCCAAAATCTAAAATATTCGGATAGTAATAAGGGTTCGTGCCATCGTGCGCATTATAAACATACAACAACTTCCTGTAATACTTGCACATATAGTGAATATACTCGCGATACTTATTGTATAAAATATCGTTAAAGTTCATCTCAATTCACCTCCTAATAGTTTTCTGCAACGGGCAAGTTAGGCTTACTTTCTTTGCCTTTAGTTATCCTACCACGCAAGTCGATAGACTTGCTACCGCCTAACCATTCAAATTCTGCAATATCAGCATAATGTTCAATTACTTCTCTTGCTTTCTCTTCATCAATAAGACCCAACTCCAACGCACGCGCTATTGTCGTTATGATACCATTCATTTCGCTTATATTGATAATACGCTTATTTTCAGGTATCTTTTTATTCACAATATCGCCTATAATAGCACGCGCGTTTTCGTCATCTATCCAGCCACGCTCACGCGCTACCTTCAACGCCGATGAAGTCTGATAAAGGGAAACTGCAATATGCCGAATCATTTCTGTATGATACTTGCGATACCCAATACAAAACTCAAGGTTAACATTATACTTCGGCAACAAACCAACTTGCTGACACGAATACAAAACAGCATTTACAACAGTTTCTACAAATGGTATATAAATCCTGTTTATGATATAGTTTATATATCTTGATACAAGTTCTGTCTCTTCAGGTGTCGATTTTTCAACACCCAATTCCGCACGCGACAATACCGACATACCATTCGCAATATGAGAAAGTATCATTTGCGAATCGCGATAGGCGTCTTCGCTTTGCAACTGCGGTGTAATGATTTGCCATTTCTCTTTCTCGTTGTGAAACCTTATCCCGCCAGAATTGGGCAAAGGTTCACGACGAAACTCTTCAATACGCCTGCGAATAGTCTCACGCTCTGCACCTTCTAAAGTCACATCCCATATATAAGTATTTGCCAACTTCTGCCTGCGCAACCTATCCGTCACAAACTCATCATAGGCATAAGCGTAATCCATTATCGTTTCTATGATACTACGCCCACGCATAAACGGAAAGTTATTGATAGCAAAGTATAGCACTTCGCCTTCTATTCTGATTTCTTTTTTGGTTTTAGAAACACGCGCAATTTTCTTTCTAAGTGAACGCCCGTTTATATCGTAATACGACCCGATAGCATCCTTAGAAAAGTCAGGCTTCATAAACTCTATTTCAGAAAACACAAGCCCATTATTTTCATCGTGATACACATTCAAAACCATATCCGCAGGTATATAGCCAAACTCGTACCCGCCGTTTTTATATTCGATGAGAGGAAGAAACAGTTCACCATCAATACAATACGCACGCAACATCAATTCAAGAAAAGTATCAAAACTGTAATTGTATGGCAGTATAGAAACATATTCCCTAAACGCATTTTCTATCTTGCTACTTTCAAACTCTATATCTAAACCGTTTTCAAAAAACAGCATCAGCGGTTTATCAACCATCTTGCGAATAATAGGACTAACATAATACAGGCTACGAGCCACACGAACCAGATAATAGCGTTCATATTGCTGAACATCGAAACTATAAGGCGTACCTGTAAGACGCCTAAATCCTATCGTTTCGTCGTATAAACTCGTCAACAACGAATGGTCAGCCAGCGACATTATAGCACCCCAACAATACGATAGTAGAATGCAGTGTTAGGCGGAGATTGAACAACAATCTGAACACAATCATATTCGTAGCCAACATTAATAGCAAAACGACGAAAACTATTGCTTGGAACAGTAATATTGTTTTGAGTAAATATAGTTGTGTCATAAGTAACTATACCTTTATCGGCATCTAAAATATACTTTCCATATGCTTCTACAGTCAATAAAATACTGGACGAACTTATATTATAAACATCAAAGTTTATCACAGAAAAATGAACAACATCCGACAATCCAACGCCAGGAAAAACTTCTAACTCGCCAGCAGGCGAAATCA
>Ga0209750_1000267_pt1 | contig 29062 bp, 29 predicted proteins | sample YNPBryulayer2012_FD_185813 | JGI IMG/M metagenome (GOLD analysis project Ga0209750, IMG submission 185813) | Anoxygenic and chlorotrophic microbial mat microbial communities from Yellowstone National Park, USA - YNP Bryant MS upper layer 2012... ...
AGGGGCTGGAGGATTAGGCAAGAACCCTTATCCACGCCCCTCCAAGTCGATGCAAACATTCGGAAACACACTGGCGCATTCCTGCCCTAGGCGTTTAGAGCCAGCCTCTTCCCAAAACCGCTGGTGTTGTGATAAAATGCAGATGTTGCTTCATTGTTTGTGGTTGCAATCTCCCACACCGATCTGGAGGGAGTACATGCGAAAGGAGATTGTTTGGCTGGTCGCAGGCGCGATGCTGCTCGTGTGGTCGGCCCTGCCTGCGTTAGCGGATGCCCTGCTGCGGGCGTGGGCGGAGTCGGGTAATGAGGTTCCGGTGAGACTCGCCGTTAAGGGCGTGCGCGGGGCGTTTCCAGCGGGTAGTATCCAGACGGTGTACTTCAGCCTGGCGAACCCGCAACCGCGGCGGACGATACCCCTGCAGGCGTCGGCGGTGTACACGCTGGAGGATGGCAGACAGGAGGCATCGCGCAGTAACTCCATCCTGCTGGAGGTGGACAACACCGCTCGAAACTGCCGTATCTACCTCTATGTCATCAACGGCTACGCGCTGGAAGATACGCTGTTCCTCAATGGTCAGGAGCTTTATCTGCCTTATAACTCCTCGTTCGTGGAGATACCCGTGCCCGAGCTGCCCGCAGGCATGGTGGTGCGGGGGCGGGTGAGCATCTATGCGAGATAACGCTGGCGTTTCGCGGAGATGGACGCATAGTAACTATCGGTGGGATGTGCCTGTGCGTTGGCTTACCAGCTACGCTGCCTTTTGCAACGGCGTGTCCTGTAGCCATTGCGCCAACGTTCGGCGAAGCATGTCCGCCTGTATCGGCTTGGAGAGGTAATCGTTCATGCCGCAGGCAAGGCACTTCTCACGGTCTTCTTCCAAAGCATTTGCTGTCAACGCGATAATGGGCGTTTGGACGCCCTGCGCTCGCAGAGTGCGCGTTGCCTCGTAACCGTCCATCTCTGGCATGTGGCAGTCCATCAGGATGAGGTCGTAGGGCGATTCGGTCGCTTTCCGCACTGCCTCTAGGCCGTTGGTGGCGACCTCCACCTGCACCTGTAGTTTCGCGAGCATGTGCATCGCTACCTTGCAGTTCACTGCATTGTCCTCCACCAGCAGGATGCGTTTGTCAGGGAAGGTTTGTGGCAGGTCATCCGTGGGCTGCATTAGCGCAGTCTGCGGGGTCGCAGTGGGCAGGGGCAAGTCGACATAGAAGAGACTGCCGACGCCCACCTCGCTTTCCACCCCGATTTGTCCGCCCATCAACTCCACAAGCCGTTTACTGATGGATAGCCCCAGTCCCGTTCCGCCGTATTTTCGCGTGGTGGAGCTATCCCCTTGTGCAAACGCATCGAAGATGATTGCCTGCTTCTCTTTGGGGATACCGATACCTGTATCGCGCACTCCAATCCAGACGCCTTGCAGGTAGGCTTTGCTTGGTGCCATAGTCAGCGTAATCGACCCTTCGTGGGTGAACTTAATGGCGTTGCTGATGAAGTTGGCGATAATCTGCCGCAGCCGAACGGGGTCGCCCTGCACCCAAACAGGCGCATGTGGGGCGATATCGGCGCGGAGTATCAAACCTTTCTCACTCGCTCGGTTGCCGAAAATGTTCACCAATTCCTGTGCCAGTTCGTGGAGGTTCACGGGGATGCTTTCGATAGCCATCTTGCCCGATTCGATCTTGGAGAGGTCCAAAATGTCGTTGATAATCCCCATGAGGAAGTCTGCGCTGTTTTTGAGTGTGCGCAACAGGTCTGCCTGTTCTGGGGTTAGCGGGGTATCTTCTAATAGCTGCACCATGCCGATGATGCCGTTCATCGGTGTGCGGATTTCGTGGCTCATGTTAGCCAGAAACTCGGACTTTGCGAGGCTGGCTGCTTCGGCGCGAAGTGCCATCTCGTTCGCCCGCAGCAGAGCCTCTTCCAGCTGTCGGTTCGTCTCCTCTAAGAGCATTTGAGCCGTCTTGCGCTCATGCACATCCCTCGACAGAATAATCACTGCGTCCTCAGTGTAAGGTACAAAGCGAGCCTCGAAGTAGTGGTCTTCGCCCTGCAAGGGAACGGTGTATTCCAGCACCGACGGCTCGCGCGTCGTCAGCGCATCCTGGATTGCCTGCAATACCCGCATACAAAGCTCTGGCGGGAAAAACTCACGCACGCTTCTGCCCATCAACGTCTCTCTGGGAGCAACCAACAGGCTTTCGTCGTGCGCATAGACCTCGCCGTAGACTCCGTCTTTGTCTATCACGAACAGCAGGTCGGGTAGCCCGCTCAGTAAGGAGTTCAGGTACCGCTCTCGCTCTCGCGACGCTTTCAACAGTTCCTGCAGCTCCGTCTCGTCGATAGCCACACCCACCAGCGACATGAGGTTTCCTTTATCATCCCTCACCCGCGAATAGTAGGTGCGGTAGTGTCGCCCTTCCCACACACGGTATGTCGTCGTCACTTCGCCCCGCAATGCACCGCGCAAATCTTCGATGATTTCGGGGTAGTCGCGCATCATCTCGAACAGGTTCGGCGGTCTAGGCTGGTTGTCAGGCAGGGGTGGAAGATGTTGCAGAGCGGCGCCGTCCCTCAACTGCAGGTTCCCGTCCGCATCGCAGGCGAACACCAGCAGCGGGGCATGGGCAAGGATTTGTTCGCGGATGTGGTTCGTAAACTCCATCTGTGCGCGCTGCGCCTGCTGTTCCGCAGCAATCCGTGCGCGACAACGCAGGAAGAGCCACGTCCACCCGCCCACTACAGCGGCGATGACAAAGGCAAAAACCGCATTCTGGCGAAGCAGCGACCGAGCCTTTTCCAGTGACTGCAGGTAGTCCTGCGCGGCGATGTCCACTCCCAGCGCCCCTATGATTGCGCCCGCGTGGTCGCGGAGCGGCACGTAAGCGCTGACCAGTTTTCCCCAGCGTTCAGTCACTATGCCGGTCTGTTGTGGTTTTCCTGTGTCCAGCACAGTGTGCGCCAGCGGGTTCGCTTCCACATACTCCTCGTCGATGTAGGATTTGTCTTCCACTCCATCGCGGTCGTGGTCGCCAGGGGGAGTGGCGTCCAGCACGAAGACGATTTTGCCGTCCTTACGGGTGAAGGTGTAGATGAACTTGATGTTGGGGTTGGTCTCCTGAAGCTTAGCAAGTGGTTCGATCGCCCGCTGGTATTTTGCCGTCTTCTCCTCGCCAGTACGAAAGGTTTTGTGCAGCTCGGGGTCTACCGTCGTTGCGGCAGCCAGTGCGGTATTTAACAGGGTCTGGTAGAACTCGCGATTAACGATTTCGTGAGTGTGGCGGTAAGTGCGATAGGCTGGCACCATGCCTACCGCAAACGCCAGCAGCCACACACCCAGCGCAATCTGCAACCGTTTTATAGCCTCTCCTGAATAACGCATCCTGTTCGAGTTATTCCATCATTCTCGGCCGACTCTAACATGCCGAAAAATGCATGGTGAGCCTACGCGCAGCGAAAGGTGGTTACCGCCGCAAGGGTTTTCTGCAGTCGCTTCCTTCCCTGCGGGCAGGTGAGCCGCCTCGCAACGCGAATGAATAAATGGCGATGGCGTGATGGTCACGTCGCGCTACGCGAACACCATCCCATGCTAAACATAATATCGGACGTAGCATCTTTTTGTTGGAGGAGAAGAGTATGAGCCAGTTCCGAACGGAACGCGATTCGCTGGGCGAGGTGCAGGTGCCCGCCGACGCACTGTACGGCGCGCAGACGCAACGCGCCGTGGAGAACTTTCCCATCAGCGGCATCCGCTTCCCGCGCGTGTTTATCCGTGCGCTGGGGCTGATTAAGGGCGCGGTGGCGGAGGTGAACCAGGAGCTGGGCTTGCTGGATGCACAAAAGGCGCAAGCCATCCGGCAGGCGGCGGAGGAGGTCGCCGAGGGCAGGTGGGACGCACACTTCCCGATAGATATCTTTCAAACTGGTTCTGGCACCTCCACTAACATGAACGCCAACGAGGTCATCGCCAACCGCGCCACGCAGCTGCTGGGGGGCGAAATCGGCTCCAAACTGGTGCATCCCAACGACCATGTGAACATGGGGCAGTCTTCCAACGACGTCATTCCTACCGCCATCCACGTCAGTGCCTATTTGGAGGTGCAGGAAGTGCTGTTGCCTGCGCTTCGCCATCTGCGCGAGGTGCTTCTGCAGCGGGCGGCAGAGCTGGACGACGTGGTGAAGACGGGCAGGACGCACCTGATGGACGCGATGCCGGTGCGCATGGGACAGGAAATCGGCGGCTGGGCGTATCAGGTGGCGCAGGGCATCGAGCGCATCGAGAGCTGCCTGCCGCGTCTGGCGAAGCTCGCGCTGGGGGGCACGGCGGTGGGCACGGGCATCAACGCCCATCCGGAGTTCGCCTCGCGTGTGGCGCAGAAGCTGGCGGAGCGCATCGGCATCCCCTTCGTGGAGAGCGACAACCACTTTGCCGCACAGTCCGCGATGGACACCGCCGCCGAATTGAGCGCGCACCTCAAGACCACTGCCACCGCACTGATGAAGATTGCCAACGATTTGCGGTGGATGAACAGCGGTCCCATCGCGGGGCTGGGCGAAATCGCCCTGCCTGCCCTGCAACCCGGCAGCAGCATCATGCCCGGCAAGGTGAACCCCGTCATCTGCGAGTCGGTGATGATGGTGTGCGCGCAGGTGATGGGCAACGATTTGGCGGTGACGCTGGGCAATCAGCACGGCAACTTCCAGCTGAACGTGATGCTGCCGCTGATCGCGCACAACCTGTTGCAGTCCATCACCATTCTGGGCAACGCGGCGCGGGTGCTGGCAGACAAGGCGGTGGCAGGCTTCACGGTCAACCGCGAGCGCATCGCCGAGGCAGTGGGCAAAAACCCGATTCTGGTCACCGCGCTGAACCCCGTCATCGGTTACGACCGGGCGGCGCAGATTGCCAAGCGGGCGTATGCGGAAGGGCGTTCGCTGAGGGACGTGGCTCTGGAGATGACCGACCTGAGCGCGGAGGAGCTGGATCGCCTGCTGGATCCCCGTCCCATGACCGAAGGGGGCATCGTGGGCAAAGGCGGCGAGGGAGGATAGGGCGACTAAGGGGTTGTCATAGCAGGGCAATACAAGATAGGAGTTACGCAGATGCGACGAACCGCCCGTGGGCAATACTCTTTCAGCGATTTCGAAGACACCTTGCTGTTATGCCGAGCCTCAACGAATCATCTCAGCAAGTTGCAAGAGTCTCTTTGCTCCACATAGAATGACAGTTTATGTTTCTTTACTTCGCACACCTCCAAGCGGTCTCTTCTACCGCGTAACTCCTACTCCCCACATTATCGCCCCTGTGCGGGCGGAGCTGTTTGCCCTGCAGGTGGCACGTAAACAGGCGGCATACCTGGCGCAGGCGATGCCCACCCGCCTTGCGGCATGCGCTGCTGCATCTCCTGCATCTTGCTCTGCATGGCCTCTTCTTGGCTTACCTGTCGGCGCGGAAATATGGGTGTGATGAACTGATTGACGAGGAACAGGATGAAGACCAGTATCACCACCCCTGCCAGCACGGCAACAGCCGGATGCACTTCGCGCTGTCGCCAGTCGGAACCTCCTTGGCTACCGCCACGCTGTATCTTCTGCGGCACTTTCTCCACCTCCCCTAAAAAGGCGTCCTCCCCGAAGAGGGAGGACGCCGCGTTATATTTACTCGGACGACGCCGTGTGCTGGCGCATGAAGGTATCCTTCTGGAACTTCACGTGCCCGTCGGCGAAGACGAGGTTCATCCCGTTATTGTGCGGGTGCAAAGCGCGGTCGTTCGACCGCTGCACGGGCATTACCGTACCGTCGTCGTTCACCTGGCCTCCCTCAATCACCCAGAAGTTGGGGTCGGTCTTCGCGCGCTTCAATGGGCGGTTCGGGTGGTAACCGGCGGGGAAGCCTCCCTCTGCGGGATAGGCAGCTGCCATCTTCGCGAGGATGGTTACGCGGTCACCGGGGTAGTCGGCTTCACTGCAGCATTCAGCGAACATGGGACCAGCACCCGCCACGCCTTCCATGAAGACGATTGTGTCCGCTGGCTTGGTTAGCCTAGCGATGGATGCCCCTTTGGCGCAGCCCCAGCCCCAACCTTGGCAGCCGGGGTCCTGTCCGCACAGGAAGTCCGGACCTCCGCCGCCTCCGTTAAAGGAGCTCTCCGGGTGAATAGGGTCGGCGTTAATGTTGCTTTGGTTAATTGCATAGGTTAGCGAACCCCAACCGCTCTCGCCGCCCACCGCGGGGATGAGCGCGTCACCCGTTGGACAGGTGAAGACTCCGCGGTTGCCTTTTGCGATGGGGCGTCCCTGTGCGTCATAGGCAGCTGCCCGTCCCGATTTCACGTAGGGATAGATGAGGTCGGGCCAGTACTGTCCCCACGGAGTTCCCGTGTATGGCGCACGGAAGTTAGGGTCTACCACGGGGAAACATCCTCGGGTGAGGTTGCTCTTCACCCACATGGGCGGACCCGTCTCATCGTAGTCCTGCGCGTACATCGCCCAGGCGGTTCCAATGTTCTTCATGTTGCTGGTGCAGGTTGCCTGGCGAGCCTTCTCCCGAGCCTGGGCGAACACCGGGAACAGGATGGCTGCCAGAATCGCGATAATCGCGATAACCACCAGCAATTCAATCAGCGTGAAAGCCTTGCGTGACATGTTTGTTACACCTCCTGATTAGATTAGTGGAACGTCTTGGCTAGCACTTCATTAGACAGCAACAGGACACAACAAGTTTCCCCGACCTTTTGCGAATCAACCACCTCCTTTCACGGACGCAAGACGTAAGCTGGAACCCACCAGCGCCGTGGATGCCGTTGACGATGCACGGACACGCAGGTTCACTGGCAACACCACGTGCTGGGGGAGTGATTCCGGCTCCCGAATGCGCCGTACCAGCAGGCGCACTGCCTCAGCACCCATACGCAGCGATTGCTGTTCCACCGTACTCAGAGCGGGGCTCATCAGGTCGGATAGCTCCATGCCATCGTAGCCCACTACCGCAACCTCTTCGGGCACCGCGATGCCACGCTCCCGCAGGTAGCGCAAGGTGCCTGCCGCTAAGCAATCATTCATGGCGAAAAGGGCTGTCGGCGGTTCGGGCAAATCCAGTAACGCCTCGGCCTGAATTCTCCCCTGATACAAATACTCCTCCCAGCCATCTAAGCGTTTACTAACCGAGTCACCAACGAGCGCAGGGTCAAAAGGCACGCCAAACTCCTGCAGCGCTTTCTGATAACCGCGCAAACGCTCGGTGAAGGAGGTGGACTTTCGCGGGGCGATGACCCCAATACGCCTCCGACCCAGCTCGAGCAGGTGGCGCGTGGCGAGATAGCCTCCCTGCACGTTGTCGGAAGTTACTCTGTCCACATTGAACTCGGGCAGATACCGGTCTACAAACACAAACGGCACGCCCTGTACCAGCAGCTGTCCATAGTGCGCATGGTTCTGGTTACCAGTGGCTGGGGCGATAACGAAGCCCGCCACGTGCGATTGCAGCTCCAGCAAACACTGGCGCTCCTTTTCCGCGTCGTTGTCGGTGGAGCGTACCAACAGCTTGTAACCGTGCGCCGCTGCTTCTTGCTCCGCACCGCGGATGATTTTGCCAAAGAAATCCAGCTGAACGTCCAGCGCCAGCAGAGCAATCAGCTTGGGCACCGAGTTCGGCGATTCGCGCTGCCGCACAAAGGTGCCTTTCGCGGGAATACGCACGAGCCACCCCTCCTGCTGCAGCAGTGCCAGAGCGTTCCGTACCGTGACCCGACTGACGCCGAATCGTTGCATCAGGTCCGATTCGGTCGGCAATTGCGCGCCAGGCGGGTAATGACCGCTCTGTATCTGTTCTCTCAGCGCATGGTAGATTTGCCTGTAAAGTATCGGCTCATCCATGGTTGCACCATTCCGATAAAATAATACATTACAATACAGAATAGTATTTTAAGTATACCTCAGGACCGCGAAAATGTCAAGTAGTTTGCGCTACATTTTGCGGCAAAGTTGGGAAATCTTAACAGGAGAAACGGCGCACCGCAACTAACCCGAAAACGGATGAACACGCTCCGAGTAGTGGTTATGTTCGGTGTGGTAAAGACTGCTGCTACGAGGGGGTATCCCATTGGGTGGGTGTCGAGACTAACAGCGGGAGGTGCAGGTGGTTCCCATGAGACGACGAGACCGGTTCGTAGTATTCAGCCAGCAGTGGACGGGCGTTACCCCGTCGTTGCGTTCGGTGGTGTTCGGGGCAGCTTTCACTGTGATGATGCTTGTTTTGGTCGTGTTTTCGCAGCCACTGCCCTCCGAGCGTTTTCGCGACCGCACGGCACTGTGGCAGCGCAGCGGCAAGAACATCCTCAGCGGCTTCCGCAACATGTATAACTTCCACGTGCTGCACGAGCCGGGCGCGGAATATCCCTTCCGAGCCTGGTTCTTCGGCTGGGCGGTGGAAGATTGTAATACCAACGTGCCTGGCTTCAGGGGATGTGATGCCATCTTCGCTGCCCGTGCCAAACGACTGGACGGTCCGTGGGAGGTATACGCTGGTGATGGCAAATGGGATGCTACGGGTAGTCCTCGGTTGTGGAAACCGCTGTTTGCGCCACTGGGCACCTATTTCGATGAGTGGCACAACGGCGACCCCAGCGTGGTGAAGGTGGGCAAGCGCTACTATATGGCCTACAGCGCCACTGGGCACGATAAAGACCGCCAACCCGAGGGCACTCCTGCAGACACCGACGGCAGTTACCTGTGCATCATGGGCGCAGTCTCCGAGGATGGCATCCACTGGAAACGCTCGGAGAAGCCCATCCTCGCCTACCCGCGCGAGTACGGCAGAAAAGCCATTGAAGGCGACGTGGTGGTGTACGGCTCGTACCACCGCCCCTCCATCCTGTACGAGAACGGCGTGTTCAAAATGTGGTTCGACTACTGGACACCGCGCGGTGTGGCAATGGGATACGCGGAGAACCGCGGTAACTTCCTGAACCCCGCCGACTGGCAGGTCATCCGCGCTGGCAAGCAACCGTGCTTGTGGGAGTTTCCCAACCCAGACGTGGTGAAGGTCGGCAAACTCTATTACGCTTATGCCGACCCCAGCAGTTACGCGAATCACCCATGGACCGGGCGCAAGATGGTGGAAGCGGTATCACGCGATGGGCTGCACTGGCAGGTGCTGGGATACATAGAGCCGGACGCCGACGCGCCTGCGATTCATGTGCCCGAGGCTCTGGTGCTGAACGAGAAAGGCGCAACCCGCATCTGCCTCTTCTACGCCTGCCAGATTGGTGGCGAGCCTGAGTACGATTACCGCTACAACCGCATCCGATATATGTGGCGGACGGTCTCTGCTCAGGAACTTCCATCAGTGACTCGGCGCCCCTAAGCCACCACGCGCAGCAGAGGATTTGCTCCTGTTGCTTGCTGTTGTTGCTCGGCGAGACGCTTGCGGATGCGGGCAATCACCTTTGCGCGGCTGTGGCAACCAGTCAAACTGCCGTCCTCCAGAAGAGCCTGCCCAGGGCAGCGACTGCAGTACTGCTTCACCTCGCAGGTCTGGCACTGCGTGAGGTCATCGGGAGTGATGCTTCGCAGGCTTCTCAGCTCACGGGAGCCGTACCATATCTCTAAAACGGACTTCTCGCGCACGTTGCCGCAAGGGACGAGCATCTGCACACAGGGATATACCTCGCCCCACGGGTTGATTGCCATGCTGTTGCGCCCTGCGTCGCACATTTTCACTCTGTCGTCGGGTCCCATGGACGGAAGACCCTTTTTCTTGAACACCCGCTCGTCATCGTACAGTTTCATCAGCTCGTCCGTGCCGATGCGCAGGTTGGTGGGGCACATATTGCCGTCGTTCATGGGGGCGATGGTGGGGTCAAAACGGTATTCCGCTCCCAGCTGCTGAGCCATCTGCATGATGTCCTCGTATTGCCCGAAGCTGGAGGTCGCCAGCGGGCACTTCAGGATAACCCGCTGACCCAATCCGACCAGCAACCTCACCGCGCGTAGCACGCGGTCGAAGCTGCCTTTTACCTGCGTCATTCCGTCGTGTGTTTCGGCATTGGAACCGTACACGCTGATTTCCACCGTGAACGGCCGCAGGCTGGCTATCCGCTCGGCGACTGTGGGAGTAACCAGCGTGCCGTTGGTGTATATCTTCAGCGCGAACCGCTTCTTGCGGGCGTAACGTGCGATATCGAAGAAGTCTTTGCGCAGAAGGGGTTCCCCGCCCGTCAGCGTGAGGTACAGCGTACCCGCCGCTGCAAGGTCGTCCATCACGCGATACCACTCTTCCGTGGTCAATTCCCCATCGGCGCGTCGGGGATGGTGTTGATAACAGTGCTTGCACCGCGTGTTGCACCGGTGCGTGAGCTCAAACATCACGTTGAAGGGGATATTCCGCTCCACCGTGATGTCCGACAGACGCGCTAGCAGCGAATACTCTTCGCACTCCATGCCGAACCCCACCTTGCTGTCAAATGTTTAGCAAAGCAATATTCTGACCTGCAGGGCATTTCTCCTGCATGAAGGCGAGTTTGGCGGTTTGCCATTCTTATCAATTCTCTAGCGATTCTATGCATTCTGCGGGCAAAAGGGCTTCCGAAAGATGTACCGTTCGGGTATAATCGATACACGCCCGACGGCAAGTAATCCGCGTCGGGTCGCAGGGGGCGAAGAAGATGAAGCGTGACCGTTACCAAGAGGATAAATACGAAGAGTTCCAGCCGCCGGAGACCTCCCTGCGTGCGCTCACGCTACTTGACGAGATCCTGCGCGCTCGTCCACCTCAGGATGCCCGGCTCCTGAACTACCTGCTGTTGCTGCGTCATCAGCTGGAGGTGGATGAGAAGCAGTTTCAGGAGGCGCAGAAGGCGCTGCAGGAATACGAGCAGGTGTATGAAAAGCTCACCTCTCCGGCAAACCGTATCGGGGTGTATCTCGGTTCACCTGCTGACGGAGTTGCCATGATCGCCGTCGGCGACACCGAATACTATGCGAACATCGATCCGAAGATGGACGCCAGCACGCTAAAGGTAGGCACGCGCGTGCGCATCAATGAGGCGTTTGCGGTGGTGGGGGACCTGGGTTACCACCCGCAGGGTCCCATCGTCAAGGTACAGGAGGTTCTTGAAGACGGTCGCCTGCGCGTGGCATCCGACCCGCAGGGCATGTCGGGACGACTGGTGCTGCGCGGACAGGACCTGGCTGATGTCACCATCAAGCCGGGCGACGAGGTGCGCATGGAACCCAACCTGAAGGTGGCACTGGAGCACTTCGCGCAGCGCGAGGCGCGCGACTACTACTTCGAAGAGGTTCCAGAGATACCGTGGAGCGCGATTGGCGGTCAGGAAGATGCCATCCGCGTCATCCGCGACACCATCGAACTGCCATTGCTCCATCCCGAGCTGTTCCGCAAGTTCGAGAAGCAGCCAATTAAGGGCATCCTGCTATATGGACCGCCTGGTTGTGGCAAGACGCTGATTGGCAAAGCCACTGCCTATAATCTGACACAAGAATACCGTCGTCAACTGGGGCGCGATGTGCGCGAGTACTTCATGTACATCAGCGGTCCCAAGATACTGAACATGTGGCTCGGCGAGAGCGAGCGCATGGTGCGCGAAATCTTCGCTGCCGCGCGAGAGAAGGCACGGGAAGGTAATCTGGTATTCATTTTCATCGACGAAGCCGAGTCCATCCTGCGCGTGCGCAACTCCGGCAGGTTTACCCACATCTCCAACACGGTCGTGCCGCAGTTCTGTGCCGAGATGGACGGGCTCATCTCGCTGGAGAACGTGGTGGTGATGCTCACGTCCAACCGCCCAGACTATATCGACCCCGCTATCTTGCGTCCAGGGCGCATTGACCGCAAGGTGAAGGTAGCTCGCCCCGACAAGCAGGCGTCGCGGGACATTCTGGCGATCTACCTGCATCCGAACATCCCGCTAGACCCGGCGACGGTGCGCGAACATGGCTCGGAGGAGGCGGCTCGCGAGGCGCTGCTGGACGGCGCCGTCGAATACCTCTGGCGCAAGCATCCAGAGACCGAGTTCGTGCAGGTGTACCTGCGCAACGGCTCGGTGGAGACGCTCTACTGGCGCGACCTGGTCAGTGGCGCGCTGCTGAAGTCGGTGGTAGACCGCGCGAAGGACTACGCCATCAAGCGAGCCATCGAGTGCGGCGAGGATAGCGGCATCTCCCTGCCCGACCTGCAGCAAGCCATCCGCACTGAGTACAAGGAGAGCGAAATCTTCCCCAAGTCCGACTCGCAGGAAGACTGGCTGAAGCTGCTGGACTACGAGCCGGACAACGTGGCGGACGTGCGCCCGATTCGCCCACAAGACCGCGAGCGGCAATCGGCAGCGCGGCGGAACATCATTTAGGCGGTGCATCCATGCAGAGGCTGGTCGGGCTGGAGACCGAGTATGGGTTATACATTGAGGGCAAAAACCCCTCCGAGCTGGTGTTCGAGGCGGCGGAGGTGGTGCGCAGCTACAACGCCTCCACCTTCGCCTCCCCGTGGGACTACCGGCGCGAAGACCCACGTAAAGATGCACGCGGCTTCCACGTGGAACATCTGCAAACCGACCCGGTAGACGCCCAGTACGACACGGAAGGCATCGCCTCTGCCTGCATGTCCGCCGAGGCGCGCAGCGACCGCGTGTTGCCCAACGGTGCGCGCCTCTACAACGACCACGGTCACCCCGAATACTCCACCCCAGAGTGCGTTAGCCTGCGGGAGCTGGTAGCGCATGACCGCGCGGGAGAGCGCATCGTCTGGTCGTGCGCGCAGGAGTATATGCGCCGCACCGGTCTGAAGGTGCATATCTATAAGAACAATACCGACTTTCACGGGGCGAGCTATGGCTGTCACGAAGGCTACCTGATGCGCCGCAGCGTGCCTTTCGAGCAGGTCATCCGGGGCATGATGCCTTTCTTCGTCACGCGCATCCTGTATGCAGGCGCGGGTAAGGTGGGGGTGGAGACGCCCGGCATCTTCGGTGATGTACCCTATCAACTGTCTCAGCGGGCGGACTTCTTCTCGGTGGAAGCCAGTGTGGACACCCTGTACCAGCGTCCGATTATCAACACGCGCGACGAGCCGCACGCCACCCCGTCACGCTACCGCAGACTGCATGTCATCTGTGGCGATGCCAACATGAGCGAATATGCTACCGCCCTCAAGGTGGGCACGACGCGCCTGGTGGCGGAGATGATCGAGACAGGCTGGCAGCCGGGCATTGCCATCCGCAACCCGGTGGAGACCATCCGCCGCCTGTCGCGCGACCCGCAGTGGAAGTGGGAAGTAGAACTGGAAGACGGACGCACCCTCCCTGCCATAGAGGTACAACGGCTCTACCTTCGCGAAGCGCAGAACCGCTTCGCCCACGCCGATACCGAGACGCAGTGGCTTTTAATGGCATGGGAAAGCACGCTCGATGCGCTGGAGCGCGACCCGCAGCAGCTGGCGGATAGCCTGGACTGGGTTGCGAAGAGACTGTTGCTTGAACAGTTCATCGAGAGTGAAGGCGTGGACTGGAAAGAGCCTATTGTGCAAAGTCTGGATTTGGCGTATCATAGTATAGACCCGCAGGATGGCTTGTTCGCGGGGCTGGAACAAATGGGAGCGGTGAGGCGCGTAGTAACAGATAAAGATATCGAGCGAGCGATGTGCCATCCGCCCAGCAGCACCCGGGCGTGGGTACGCGGCACGCTGGTGGAGCGCTACCCGCAAGCCATCAGCGCGATTACGTGGAGCAGGGTGCAGTTGACCTTCGGCGAGCAGGCGGTGACGCTGGACCTGCGCGATTGGGTGACCCAGCGGGTGCCGCAGAAGGTGCAGAGACTGGCGAAAGCACATAACCTCACCGAGTTTGTCAACACATTCCGACAGCTACATGCCTCGCGCAAGAGCGAGGAAGAAGGAGGGAACCAGCCATGCAGTGGCGAGCAGATGACCGGATGACCCGAACCATCCCGTCTGACCCGATGACGCGCAAGGGAGGCGAGGAGGGAGGCCCCACCACACCCAAGGTGAGCCGCCCCGATGTCAACGACCTGCTGAAGCGCATGAAGCGCGTCGATCCCGATCAGGCACGACGCTATCGCCAGCGCAGTGGGGAATAAGCGGTGGGAGAGCGACTGTCGGCAAACCACAGCGGTGACTTTATGGCTTTGCTGCGGGCACATGGCTTGTGGCGGGAGACGGAGTTAATCCCCTCCGAACGGGTCGCGCCGGCGGTACAGGAAGTGCACGGCACTACTGTTATTGCCCTGAAGTACCGCGACGGCGTGTTGAACGTGGGCGACCGCCGTGCCACTGCCGCCAACGCCATCATGTATGACCGCGCAGAGAAGATCCTGCCGCTGGACGACTACACGCTCATCGCCATCGCGGGTTCCTACGCTCGGGCAATGGAGATTGTGCGCTATCTGCAGCACTCGTTCAAGTACTACGCCCGCACGCAACTGCAGGAGATGAGCCTGGAGGGCAAGCTGGCGGAGGTGTCGCGTGCGCTGGCAGGCAACCTGGGCATGGCGCTGCAGGGCATTGGCTTGTTCATCCCCGTCGTTTCCGCCTATGACCAAAATCGGGGCGAGGGGCGCATCTTTTTCTACGATGCGATGGGCGCACGCTTCGAAAGCGTGGAGTTCGGCGCGGCAGGCTCTGGCTCGGAACGCATTCGCGGCGTGTTCGACTATATCCTGAAAACGAAAGGACCCTTCCACGAGATGACGCTGGAAGACGCCCTGCGCGAGTCGCTACTGCTGCTGGACATCGCTGCCGACCTCGACTCGGCTACCGCAGGCATCGAGAAGGTGCTGCCGGTGGCACGAGCAGTGACCGGCGAAGGCATTCTGGACATCCCAGAGGAACAGTTATCCGACATCCGGTCCACGCTGAGAAGGTGATTACCCTGTCGCCACAGGCTTCCGCCTGCGCAAAACGGTCTTCAGAAACAAAGGGCGGATAATAACAGAGCATGGTCTATACACCTTACGACTTCAACGAAAGCGTGCGGCACCGCACGGAATATATCGAGGAGCGGTTGCGTGACGGTAGCCCCGTCGCCGGCATCAGCTACGACGGGGGCGTGTTGTTGCTCACCCTGCGCCGCACGCAACGCAAGATTTTCGAGGTCTACGACCGTCTGATGTTTGCAGGATTGGGCAACCAGAGCGACCTGGAGATTATCCGGGTGGGCGCGATCGACTTTGCGCATCAGGAGGGCTACGCCCGCAGCCCCGACGATGTGACCATCCAGCGCGTGGTGGGCTTCGCCATCAGTCCAGGCATCAAGCGGGCGTTTGGCGACGTGCTCAACGCGCCGTTCGTCGTACGCGCCCTCTTTGCCGAAATGGGTAGGAAGCCCGAAGAAGACCTGTTTTACACGCTGAACTATGACGGCGAGTTCGTCTCGCTCAACTGGGCGGCGGCGGTGGCAGGCACGCCGGAGGCGGAGGAACAGATGATACGCCAGCTGGTACCCAAAGACGCGGAGGGCGCCCCCGATTTGCACACGGCGTTACGTCGCGCTCTGCGGGCATGGGCGGTAGGCAGACTGTGGGTGACCGACATGCACCTGCAGGAAGAGGGCGCCGAAAGCCTGACGGAAGAACGCATCGAGACGTTCCTGCGGGAGCAGCTGCAAGACCTGCAGGTCGAGGCGGCGATTCTCGACCGCTTCACCAAGCGCGAGCGCAAGTTCCGCCTGCTGAAAGAGGACGAAATCCGTCCCGTGCTGCCACCATAGCGTCACAACACGATGGGTTCCAAGCAACACGCGGAGGTGCAGGCAAATGGAAAACCGGATTTTCGGTATCGAAACAGAGTTTGGGTGCTTCGTCCGCGACGAAAGCGTGGGCAGACCCGAGCGGGTGGTGGAAAAGGTCAAAGACTGTGTGTTCTACCGCCTGCGCCGCGGGCTGATCGACCTGCACAGCCGCGACTTTGCCTTTGAGCCTGCGCGCGGAGGTGGGTTCCTCATCAACGGCGGGCGCCTGTACATCGACGCAGTGGGCGACCATGAGGAGTATGCCACCCCAGAGTGCTCGCGCCTGTCCGACATCGTGGCGCACGAAAAGGCGGGACAGCGTATCCTGCTGGAAGCGTTACAGGCGCTCGGCTGGCAGGACAAGGTCTCCTTCTACAACAACGCCGTCGACCACTTTGGCGGGCATACCTTTGGCTGTCACGAGAACTACCTGGTCAGCATCGAAGACCGTTACTTCCTCGACTCGTTGTATAACCTGCTGCCCTTCCTGGTTACCCGGCAGATTTTTGCGGGCACGGGACGTGTGGGCGGACATCGACTGAACTATAACGACTTCTCCAACAATATCATGGACCTGAGCGAGCATGAGATGGACTACGTGTGGGTGAGCCGCTTCTACGCAGTGGAGATCGACCCCACGGTGGAGTTCCAGCTCTCGCAGCGCGCAGACCACATTGTGAAGACCATCTCGTCGCGGGTGCGCTTCAACCGTGCCATCATCAACCCCAAGTGGGACAGCTACTACTCCTACAACAGTATGCACCGCCTGCACATCCTCTTCGGCGAGGGCAACATGAGCGAGTACGCCACCGCCCTCAAAATCGGCACCACCAGTCTGGTGCTCGACCTGCTGGAGCGCAACCTGATTAAGCCCGACGTGCGCCTCGCCGACCCGCTGGAAGCCCTGCGCAGTGTCAGCCGCGACCCCACCTGGCGGTGGATTGTGCGCCGGCATGACGGCTCCACCATCCGCGCGATCGACCTGCAGCGCATCTACCTCGAAACGGCAAAGCAACACCTCACCGGGCGCGATGAGGACACCGACTGGGTGTTGCGCGAGTGGGAATACGTGCTGGATGCTTTGGAGCTCGACCCCATGAGCCTCGATGACCGCCTCGACTGGGTAGCAAAGCGCAAGCTGCTCGATGCCTTCCGACAGCAGGAGGGGCTGCTCTGGAACGACGATGCAATGTTCAGCCTGGATATGGAGTACCACAACACCGACCCCTCGCGCGGGCTGTATTATGGTCTGGTAGAGGCGGGGCTGATGCAACGCCTCGTCACGGATGAGGACATCCAGAACGCCACTACCAACGCTCCTGATAACACACGCGCCTACGGGCGCAGCCGCGCCATCCAGCACCTGCTGGCATCGCGCAACCGGGCGTATATCGTGGACTGGGATATGGTCTACGTGGATAAGGGGCGGCAACTGGAACTGCGTAACCCCTTCCGCACCTACGAGAAAGAGTCGGAGCGGTTTATCCGCGGACTGTAAAGGCAGGGCGAACCTCCTGACGAGCCAAGCCCTCCCCCGTCTTCCCGCTATGGTCAGGAGAAAACGAGCAAACGGCTTACCGCTCGCAGGAGGTTGCGCCTTGCCATCATGCGCGGTACCGCTCTTGCAGGGTTACTCTGCTTCTTCCTCGCGGTTCAGCCAGCGCGTGCGTCGGGCGTAGTGACGCAGGGTGCTTTCGCTGTATGTCAGCGTCAACCCATGCAGAGGATGTTCCTGCCAGCACCGTCGGATGGCTTCGCAGGCGCGGAGAAACAGCTTGTGCGCTGCCTGCTTGCTGATACCCCAGTACTTTCCTATCTCTTCGAAAGTGTAACCCCGCAGGAAAAGCTCGATCACCTGACGCTGGCGCGGGGTCAAAGGGGCTACCTGCAGCATGATGGCAATCTCGCGCCGTCGCAGAAATCCCACCGCGTCCACCTGAGCATGGTGATTCAGAGGATACAGGCGCGATGCCCACTGCGCGTCTATCTGCTCACGCTTCGTGGTGCGCGCCTCCGAGTAGGCAGGATAGTGTTCGTCACGCCCTGCCAGTTGCAACAACAGGTCAGACAACGCTTCCAGGTTCACATATCGCTCGTGTCCTCTCAACAGTGTTCCCTCCACACAGAATAGTATACAAAAGTATACATCTTTTTATGGCTTTTGTCAAGGCTTCTTTTTCACCGTACTTTCCTGTAAAATGGAAGCATGATTTCGCTTGGTCATCCGCTTTTAATGGCGATCATCGCCACGATTATGGCTGCGCTAATTGGGGGGGCGGTTGCACATCGGCTGCGCGTGCCTATCATTATCGGCTACATCAGCGCGGGGGTGTTGCTGGGTGTGCTGAATCCGGTGCTGCAGATCGATTCCGCAACCGTGCACATCGTCTCTGAGTTCGGCGTGGCGTTGATGATGTTTGTGGTGGGGATGGAACTCTCCCTGCGCGACCTGTTGCGATCGGGGGGCAGGCTGGCTGTCGCGGGCGGGATACAGATTGCACTTTCCATCCTTTTGGGTTACCTTCTGATGGCATTGCTGGGCTGGGCATGGTTCCCTGCGCTGGTCGGTGGCTGTGTGGTGGCGATGAGCAGCACCGTGGTGATGATTCGACTGTATGAACGGCAGGGCGACGTCGGCAGTACTGCATCCGTGCTGGCAATGGGCATCGCCATCACGCAGGACCTAGCGGTCATCGTGCTGGTAGGGATGCTGCCGGTGCTGGCGGATTTTACTCCCGAACGGATTTCCCTGCTGGGAGGCACGTTGCTGCGCTCGGTGCTGGTGTTGGTGGCTGCCTTCCTGCTGGCAACACGCTTCATTCCTGTGCTGCTGCGCCATGCGGTTCAATGGAACTCCCGCGAGCTGTTCCTGCTGCTGGCGGTAAGCCTCTGTTTCGGTATGGCGCTGGGCACGCATGTGCTGGGCTTCTCGATGGCGTTGGGCGCGTTCTTAATCGGACTGATTATCAGCGAGTCCGAGTACAGCCGCCAAATCGTGGCGGAAGTGGTTCCCATCCGCGACGTATTTGCCATCTTTTTCTTCGTCTCGCTGGGCATGCTCATGGACCCCGCCGCGCTGGCGTCACGGTGGACAGAGGTACTGTTGCTGCTGGCGGTCATTGTATTGGGCAAAGCACTGATTATTACCTGGCTCATCCATACTATCGGCTTTCCGATACGCATCGCGGTAACCGTGGGGTTATCGCTGGCGCAGATTGGGGAGTTCTCGTTTGTGATTGCAGAAATGGCTCGTACGAAGAACTGGTACACCCTCAGCGAGTACAACACCATCCTCGCCGCATCGGTCATCTCGCTGCTTCTATCCCCGATGCTTTTCGCGTTGTCGCCGGTGATTTCGCGCATGGCGGCGCGCTTCGTGCCCGGAGAGCGCTTTCGGGAGCTGCGCGAGGAGATACAGGTACAGCGTAGCGTGATGCGCGACCATGTGATCCTGTGCGGTTTCGGCAGGGTAGGCAGTCGTGTGGCTCAGCAGCTGCTGGGGCGAAAGGTGCCCGTAGTGGTGATTGACCTGGACCCTGAAAGCATCCTGCGAGCGCGCAACCAGAACATCCCCACCATCTATGGCGACGCCGAGGCGCGCGAGGTGCTGGAGCTGGCGAACCCACACACCGCTTCTATCGCCATCCTGACCATGCCCGAGAGCAGTAGCGCGATGGTAGCGGCGCGTCGCCTGAAGGAGATTAACCCCCGATTGACCGTTCTGGCACGCACCCACGAAGAAGGCAAAATCACTGACCTGCGCCGATGCGGAGTGGACCATGTGGTCTTTGCCGAAGAGGAGACTGCCAGGGTGATTGTGCGCCTTGCCCTCGGCTCGGTGGTGAAGAAGGGCGAGTGGGAAGGCTGAAAGCAGGAGATTACCCCACCCGTCACGAAGCAAGAGCCGAAACGACGCGAAGGGGGGGAAGTACCATGCCTCGGTTGTTCGGCAAAGAGTTCTCCGTGCACGAGCTGCTGCAAAAGGTCGGTGACATCTCGCAAATCGCCCGGGTGAAGCCGGTACGCCTGATAGAGGGTGTGGAAGACGGCGTACTGGGCTTTGATTTTATGACCGGCAGTGGGCTGACCTTCAGTGTGCTTGCCAGCCGCGGGATGGACATCTCGGCAGCGCACTACAAGGGCAAACCGCTGGCATGGCGTTCCGCTACCGGTGATGCCCATCCGTATACCTACGAGCCGGAGAAGTTCGGCTGGCTGCGCGGTTTCTACGGTGGACTGGTCACCACCTGCGGCTACAGCACGATGGGCTTTCCCAGTGAGGACGACGGACAGCCGCTGGGCTTACATGGAAGGGCCTCCTACACGCCAGCCTATCACCTCGCATGGGGCGGAGAATGGCACGGCGAGCAATACGTGCTGTTTGCACAGGGCTGTCTGCGCGAGGCAATCGTGTTCGGGGAGAACCTGCAGCTCACCCGCCGTATCGAAACACAGCTGGGCGCAACATGGCTGCGCATTCATGACGTGGTGAAGAACCTTGGCTACAAACGCACTCCGCACATGATTCTGTATCATATCAACCTGGGCTGGCCCGTGGTGGACGACGGCGCGGAAGTGGTGCTCCCCAGTCAGGAGGTAACCCCGCGCACCGAAATCGCCGCGAAGGACATCGGCATCTGGAACCGACTGATTGCGCCCACTCCCGGCTTCTACGAGCAGGTCTACTTCCACAAGATGGGCGCGAAGGCAGACGGCTCGGTGGTCTGCGGTATTGTGAACCGCGCCTGCGAGGGCGGTTATGGCGTGTACGTGCGCTACAACCGCAATGAACTGCCCTACTTCACGCAGTGGAAGATGATGGGACAGGGCGAGTATGTGGTGGGCTTGGAGCCGGGCAACGCGCTGGTACAGGGACGGGTGGAAGAGCGAGCCGCCGGACGCCTGCAGTATCTGGAGCCGGGCGAGGAGCGCACCTACACGCTGGAAATCGGCGTGCTGGACGGTGCGGAAGCCATTGAGCAGTTCGAGAAGGACGTGAAGGCCTGCACCGACTGAACGCCATGAGAGGTGAGGTAAACTGAAGACAGAGGATGTAACCAGTACGGTGGAAAACATGCACTTCACCCTGCCAAAACGGGAGATGGAAGAGTTCTGCCGGCGCTGGAAGGTTCGCGAAATCGCCGTGTTCGGCTCGGCGTTGCGCCAAGACTTCTCAACCGACAGCGACGTGGACGTTCTCGTCGATTTCCAACAGGATGCGGACTGGAGCTTACTGGAGCACGTGCAGATGGAGTGTGAGTTGGAACGACTGCTCCAGAGAAAGGTCGACCTCATTACCAAACGTGCTCTGATGAGAAGCCCGAATTGGGTTATCCGTCGCGAAATCTTGAGAACAGCGCGGGTTGTGTTCCCTGTTTCCGAGGAATCCGATGTTTCGTGATGAAGCCACTTTGATAGATATCATCAGTTCTGCTCGATTGGTGAAGCTCTTTGTAGCGGGGTTGACCAAAGAGCAGTTTCTGAGTGATATCAAGACCCAATCCGCAGTGTTGTATCAGCTGCTGGTCATGGGAGAGGCAGTCAAGCGACTTTCGCGGGAGTTTCGCTCACTCCATCCCGAGGTCCCATGGCAACTGATTGCCGGCATGCGGGACCATCTGATTCATGGCTACGACGTTATTGACTGGGAGGAGGTTTGGAAAACTGCAACCCGAGACGTTCCTGACCTGCTGACACAGATCGAGCATCTGTACCCCGAAGACTCTGGTCAATCGTTGTGACTCTCCGGTCGGATCGTGGCTTCTTTAGAGACATCATTCAACGCAGGTAAACGATAATGATACGTCGGTTTGTGTCGACAGCTTTGGTGTTCTGTATGGCGTCGCTGCTGGCTCAGCCACAGGGCGAGACACCTGAAGCCTTCCTGAAACGAACGCAGTGGTGGCGTGAGGCGAAGTTCGGCATGTTCATCCACTGGGGCATTTATGCCGTACCCGCCGACGCCACCGACCTGCAGGGGCGCAAAACCGTCGCCGAGTGGTACCTGAGCAACAAGCAGATGCAGGTGCGCGATTACGAGAAGTTCGCCGCCCAGTTCAACCCGGTGCGGTTCAACGCCCGCGAATGGGTGCGCATGGCGAAAGAGGCTGGCATGAAGTACATCGTGATTACCAGCAAGCACCACGACGGCTTCTGCATGTTCGACACGAAGCTAACCGACTACAACATCGTCAAAGCCACCCCCTTCGGGCGCGACCCCATGAAGGAGCTGGCGGCGGAATGCAGGCGGCAGGGCATCAAACTCTGCTTCTACTACTCTATCATGGACTGGCACCATCCCGATTACCTGCCCCGACGTGCGTGGGAACGCGATGTGCGTCCTGCAGCAGGCGCCGATTTGAACCGCTACATCGACTTCATGAAAGGGCAGCTGCGCGAGCTGCTGACCAACTACGGACCCATTGGCGTGCTGTGGTTTGACGGCGGATGGGAGCATAACGCTCAGTCCCTGCGCTCGGCGGAAGTGAACGCCTTCATCCGCAGCCTGCAGCCGCAGATTCTCATCACCGATTGTGGAGCGTCTGCAGCGCATCGGGCAGTGGATGAAGGTGAACGGCAAAAGCATCTACGGCACCACCCAGAGCCCCTTCCGCAAGCTGTCGTTTGACGGAAGATGCACCGCCAAAGGCAACACGCTGTACCTTCACGTCTTCACCTGGCCCGATGGCGACCTGCGCGTGGAAGGTCTGGAGACGAAGGTGCTAAGTGCCCGCGCCCTGCTGGGCAACGAACCGCTGAAGGTGCGTACCGAACATGCGCGAGACGGCAATGGCTATACGGTCGTGTATATCTCCAGACCGAAACGCATAGACCCCGCCGCGACGGTGGTGGAACTGAAGTTAGCGGGTAAGCCGGTGGTAGTGTAGGTGGCTTCGGTTATCCAGCCAGATGCCCGAGGTGTACTTCTGTGCCACGCGCGTGATGCCGAGGTACACGGTCAAAATGCCCGCTACAAGCAGGGCGACGGCAAAGACAATATCGGTTTCTGGACAAACGCTTCCGATTACGTGACGTGGACCATTTCCGTACCCGCACGAGGCAGGTACCAAGTCACCGTGACCTATGCCTACCCGCCGGAGAACGCTGGCAGACGGTTTCACGTCGGCATCGAAGGCACACCACAGCGTAGAACTACAACAGGGATGGCGTGTGCCTGTGCGCGCCGAGACCATCTTCACCCTGTTTGACTTCGGCATTCTGGCGTGCCACTTCGGTGCGGTAGGGGACGAATAGTTCGCAAGCAACGGGAGCAGGCTATCCCTCTGGTCGCGCAGGATAGATGGGCACGCCTTCCTGAATGATACGCTCTTTGAGTGGTTCCTGCGGCAGGGTGTCGAAACGCACCATGTCTATCTGGTAGATAATGGGTGATTCCTCGACCTGCTCGCACAGGTCTGCCCACTCGGCGGGGGACATGTCGGGGGCGATGATGGCGAGGTCGATATCAGAGGTGCGGCGCGCGGCGTCGGTAGCGCGGGAACCGAAAAGCAATACCTGTTGAATCGTCGGGAAGCGCGAGAAAATGTTCTGCAGCACCTTCAGGTCGCGCTCCCGCAGCTGCATCGCCAGCTACCCCTCCCAGGCGATGTTTTGCAGACGTCGCGCCGCCTCTTCCAGCAAGACGATATGCTGGCTGGCGATGCGCCGGTATATCGCTTCGGCAAGCACCTCGTCGTAGGTGTGCGAGGTGAGATTGCGGTCATCCAGCATCGCCATCCACCCGTCACCTTCCGTATCTGAAGGGATAATGCCTGCTTCAAACGCCTCGCGCAGCACACGACGCGGACTGTTCGCCTCATAGCCGAGATGGTGCAGATAGACCTAGTGTTATTCACCGCCAGTGGCAAGGTGCATGATGCGCTCCTGCGTGGCTTCCTCGCGCGACAGCTCGCCCACGATGCGTCCCTGATGCATCACCAGAATGCGGTCGCTCATGCCCAGCACCTCGGGCAGCTCGCTGGAAATCATCAGGATAGCCACCCCTTCTTCTGCTAGGCGGTTCATCAGCTGGTAAATCTCCGCCTTCGCGCCCACGTCAATACCGCGCGTCGGCTCGTCGAATATCAGCACCTTCGAGCGGGTGAACAGCCACTTCGCCAGCACTACCTTCTGCTGGTTGCCCCCCGACAGGTTCTTCACCGCCTGCTCGATGGATGGCGTGCGTATCATCAGGTCGCGTACATACTGCTCGGCAACCTGCCGTTCCCTGCGCAGCTGCACAAAGCCCAACCGCGTCAGCGCTTTGAGGTTTGCCAGAGTGTTGTTCTCGCGCACGGTCATGCTGAGGATAAGCCCCAGCGCCTTGCGGTCTTCGGTCATCAAGCCGATGCCCAGTCGAATGGCGTCCTGCGGCGAGCGGATGCGCACGGGCTTGCCTTCCAGCAGAATCTCGCCGCTGTCGATGGGGTCTGCCCCGAAGATGGCGCGTGCCAGCTCGGTGCGCCCTGTTCCCACCAGTCCCGCCAGTCCGACGATTTCCCCTCGATGCACCTTCAGGCTGATGTCGTGCAACACGCCCTTGCGGTTCAGATGGCGCACCTCCAGCACGACGTCACCGCGTTGCGTTTTACGGGTGGGGAACTGTTCGGTAATCTCGCGCCCCACCATCATGCGGATGAGCTCGTCGCGGTTGGTCTCGGCGACCTGTCGCACGCCCACCAGCTTGCCGTCGCGCAGCACGGTCACGCGGTCGGCAATCTCGAAAATCTCCTCCAGCCGGTGCGAGATGTAGATGATGCCAACGCCCTGCTCCTTCAGGCGTCGAATGAGACGGAACAGGTTTTGCAGCTCGTGTTCGGTGAGGGTGGCGGATGGTTCGTCCATCGCCAGCACGCGCGCGTTCTGGGAAATGGCTTTGGCGATTTCCACCATCTGCTGTTGCGCCACCGAGAGGTATTGCACTGGGGTGCGGACGTCGATCTGCACGCCCAAATCGTCAATTAGCTGCTGGGCGCGGGCGTACATCGTTCGGAAGTCCACAAAGCCGGGTACTCGCGCGCGCGGCTCACGTCCCAGAAAGATGTTCTCTGCCGCGCTGAGATACGGCACGAGGTTGAACTCCTGATAGATGATGCGGATGCCTAGGTCCATTGCTTCGTGCGGGTTAGTGATATGTACCGGCTTGCCGCCCAGAAGGATTTCGCCATGATCGCGCGTTTCTGCGCCGGCGAGGATTTTCATCAGTGTGGATTTGCCCGCACCGTTCTCACCAACCAGCGCCATCACCTCGCCCGCACGCACCTCGAAGTCCACATTGTCCAGCGCTTGCACACCCGGATACTGCTTGCTGATACCGCGCATCTGCAGCACCGGAGGAGCGGCTACCGCCGTTTCTGGCATTCTGCACCCCTCTTCCAGCTCGAACTCCTGAAAACAGTTTTCGCCTTGCAAAGTGCGGAGTCCTTGCATTCAGACCCTCTGGCTCCCTCACAACCGTGGCACCGTGAGCCCCCCGTCCACCACGATGACCGCGCCCGTCGAGTAGGGCAGGTCGCCTCGCACTAGCATCGCCACCGCTTTGCCCACGTCATCGGGCGTGCCCCAGCGCGGCTGCAGGGTAAGCCCTTTTGCAATCAGACGGTCATAGCGCTCCTGAACGGGGGCGGTCATGTCGGTGCGGATAATGCCGGGGCGCACCTCGTAAACGGGGATGCCGAACTCCGCCAGCCGCACCGCCCACAGTTGCGCCGCCATCGACAGCCCGGCTTTGGAGATACAGTAGTCGCCGCGGTTGACCGATGCCACCGTGGCGGAGATAGAAGTGATAAACACGATACAGGCGGAGAAATCGGGGGCGGCTTGCTTCTGTACGATCATCCAGCGCGCCACAGCCTGCGTCAGGAAGTAGGGCGCCTGCAGGTTGATTCGAATCAGCCGCTCGAAGCTCTCCTCACCTGCCTCCAGGATGTCCGCCCGCACCTGTGGGGCGACGCCCGCGTTGTTCACCAGCACGTTCAGCCTTCCGAAACGCTCGCGAACCGCCTGCACCAGCTGCTGGCGTTGCTCCGGCTGCGAGATGTCCGCCTGAAAATACTCCACCGGCACCCCCGACTGCTGCAGTTTCCCTAACACCTCCATCACCGCTTCGAGCGGGCGCACACCGTTGAGCGCAAGCGCGTATCCCTCCTGCGCGAGACATCGCGCGATACCCAGTCCGATGCCTCGCGTTCCACCGGTAATGAGAGCTACGGGGTGCATCGTTTATCCTCCTCGACCGATATGCTCCATGAGCTGCGCTGGCGTCCACGCCGTAACCTCGCGGTAACGGGTGAAGTCGTCGGGGTTAAGGGTCAATATGTCCCTGATTTGGTGCGCGACCGCGAACGCCACCAGCCGCGCGTCATGCACCTCTTTGCCCTTGACCTCATACTGCCGCACCAGCTGCAGCCACTGCTCCGCGATGTCCGGCGGCTCAGGAAGCAGCGGAATGCTGCGGACAATGGTGGTGATGCCAGTAAAAACCTGCTCTGTATCCAATCCCAGCCCGTTTGCCTCGCGCGGGCGCGTGCTGACTGCCCAGAACTCAATCAGCGATTGCGCGCACAGATACAGACGCACACCCTGTTGCAAGCTAGCCTGAACCACCTGTTCGCAGACGGCACGCTCAAGACTGTCGAGGTCTCTCAGCCGCACGAGAATGTTACTGTCCACCAGGTAAGCCATCTTCAGTCCTCATAGATGGTTTCGCGTCGCAACGCTTCGGGTGGAAGATTAACTCCCCGCACTCCCCCTTCCACGAATCGCCTCAGCGCCTCGATCCGCTCCTCTACCGACAGCTCCTCCGCCTTCGGCAACGGCTCCAACAGCATCATCGTGACCGTTTGTCCCGCCTGCAAATCCAGCGGTTCCTCCGGAACCAGTACCCTGCCGTCATACCAGGCCCGAATCAGCGTCTTCATGGCAAACACCTCCACCATGATTGTACCCGCTCACCCGCCGTCGCCGAAAAAGGCATAATACCCTTCGCCCCTTGCCAGCCGCTGCACGTAAAGGCACGCCTCGCGCAGGTGGTAATCACCCCACATGCTGGACTCGCCGCAGGGGATGCGCCGTCCTTCGGGCACATGGTCCCAGCCGTTCGGACGATGGTACACGCTGTGCAGCAGCAGCCCCTGATGCGATTCGTCCACGCTCAGGTAAGGCTCCTCCAGCAGACGGCGCAGCACGGTCAACCCTGCCTGCCGATAGCGGCGCCCCTCCTGCTCGCGTCCATTTGCGCTCAGCCAATGCCCCAGTCGCAGCAACGCCTGGCACGCAATCGCCGCCGCCGAGCTGTCCACCGGTTCCCGGTCGTTGAACGGGTCGGCGGGACGGTTCAGGTAGTCTCCCAGTTCGCGCAGACCGGGCGCGCCGGTGTCCCAGTAGGGGATGCCGTCGGTGGGGGTGTTCTCGATGAAGAAATCGGCGGTCGCCAGCGCGGGCTGTAGCAACATCGCCTGCACCGCCTCACGTCCCCCGAAGGGTTGCAAGTCGGCGTCGCTGAGCCTATCGATAAACTCCAGCTGCTCCGCGAAGCCTAGCATCACCCACGCCAATCCGCGCGTCCACGTGCTGAACGGCGAGTAGCCCTGCTGCGTGGAGGGGCAACGGTAGTTGCCGTCGTTCGGGTTGAACAGGCTCTCGTGCGCCACGCGCCCGCGCACGTCGTAGATGTCTCGCCCCTCGCCGTAGTACACCGTGTAGCGGGCAGTGGTGCGCGCGTGGGTGATCAATCGCTCCAGCAGCGACACCGTGCGGTCGCCCTCCGCTTTCAGCACATGTCCCAGCCGATGCGCCAGCGCAAGCACGCGCAGGGTGCGCATGGTGTCCGCGAACAGCGAGTGCGGCCCGTTGAACGAGTAGATATAGCCGCCTCCGTCTGCCGTGCGCGCCCATCGGCTCGCCTGCACCGCCCCGCTGCAGCGGATTGCCAGCTCGCACAGCCGACGTTCGCTCTCCTCGGCAGGAAGACGTCCCTCCCCCATCAACCGCCACAGGTTGCCATAGGTGCTGACGACGTTAAAGCCGTGGTCATGCACGCCGATGTGGGTGATGTGGACGGGGATATGGCGGTACGTCCCCTCACGCCCGAGTTGCAGGAAGGTCTCATCGCCGGTGGCGTCGTACTGCAACAGCGCGGAACCGAACTGGAAGCCGTGTGTCCAGTCTGTCCACGCGCGGCTGGTGTATCGCCCCTTCACCGTGAACACCGGCGCGCCCATCTCGGGCGACCAAGTTTGCTCGATAGCCAGTATCTTCGCTGCCGACAGCTGCCACATCCGCTCGATGGCGGGTAGCAGGTGGGAAGGGGTCAGGTTGTTGTCGACATAGAGCATAGTAGATAGTCCCTTCCGGAACCGCCCTCCCCCGCTGGCGGAGGGTTTGCCTACAGTATATCCCCCTTGTGCAAACGCGACAACATCGTTCTGTAAGTGGTGTAACGCTGATCTGCAAAGATAATCATATGTACCGTCAAGAACCTGCCCGTCGCGTGGTCAAAGGAGCAGAGCCCTCGAGTTCGGTTCCTAACCCCACATCCCTTGCACGCCATACGCATCCAGCGAGGCATCGCTACTCGCAATCGCTATCCCCTCCGCCCGCGCCTGTGCCACCAGCAGAAGGTATGCGTGTTAAGGAGAATCGTCATGACAGGTAGGGAAGAAAATCCTCAAGCGGTGCGTCGAAATCCTCACCCAATTTGACCATGCCGCGGGCACTGCCGAACTGGCGCGGGCGCACTGCTGGCATGGCAGTGAGCTGCACCATACCTTGTTCCGTGCGGATAAACACTCTTTCGCCCTGCAACACCAACGCCAGCAGGTCGTTCAGTTGCCCTCGTGCCTCTTCTAAAGTCACTACGCGCATCGCAGGTTCTCCACCAAGAAAGACCACTGTCAATATAGCACAAAGCTCGACCATGTGCAACATAACCAAGCCCACCGAACAAGCGACCACCACCGGCTGACACTCCCAGATGCAGCCAGATATACTTTTCAGTGCGATGCACCGTGCGTCACGCTGTGCTGAGGTCTCGTCTTCGTCAACTCGCTGCGCAACTCAAACACGTTGTATACGCTAACCCCCAAGCCTAGTAGGCTTAGCAACAAGAGCACGGCACCGACCCAACGGGGTTTGCGATGTGTCCTGAACGCTTTCTCAGGGAAAAACGTCATGACGAAAGCCGGGATGCCGAAACAGACAGAGACGATGATACCAACCAGCGGCCACTGGAGAGCCATCAACAGCATCCTCCGTTCCATCTCATCCATGCCATCACCACCCCATTCCCCACATACGCATACAGG
>Ga0209750_1000268_pt1 | contig 29027 bp, 17 predicted proteins | sample YNPBryulayer2012_FD_185813 | JGI IMG/M metagenome (GOLD analysis project Ga0209750, IMG submission 185813) | Anoxygenic and chlorotrophic microbial mat microbial communities from Yellowstone National Park, USA - YNP Bryant MS upper layer 2012... ...
ATTTATCACAATCGCAGGAGTAGAAAAGGTAGTGTAGCAGGAAGTAAGGAAGTTTTATTTGTGTGTAATCTCATAATAAGTAATCAGCAATGAATCTGAATCTATTCAATACAACCAATCTTTTTGAAGCGGCTACGCACTTGTTCAAACAGCTCGGAATTACACTGAATTCCAACACAACTGAACCGCTACCCCTTAAAGATGTCTTGAAGCATTACTACAAAGACAACGACACCTTCAAATCCGTTGATAAAACTTATTTCATTGGGATTATTGATGATTCGGTATTCAAAGTAACAGGCATGTTTGACAAGAACTATTCCTACAAAGAAGCTATTGAACAGGGCGAAAAAAACTACAACGGCTTAATGCTCTTTGCTTTAGAACTCAACAGACAGCCTACCCGAACCGAAATTTCAGAACTCACGAGAGCGTTCAACCGCATCAGCCAAAAAATGCCTGTGGCTTTGCTACTGAAATACATTGTGGATAAACAAGCCGTTTTTTCTATTGCCATCAGCGAACGCTTTAGATACCTTCAAAACTGGCGGGAAGGTGAAAAAGTAGGTAAAATTATTATGCTGAGGGATATATATACTCAAAACCCTCATACAGGACATATCAGAATTTTGCAAGACCTCGTCAAGCCCGCTGGTGTAAATACCTACGCACAACTCCATCAGCACTGGTTGCAGGTGCTGGATATTAGCATACTGAACAAGAAATTCTTTCAGGAACTTTCTAACTGGTATTTCGCAGTGATGGATAAAGTTTCATTTCCCGATGATGTGGAAAAGAATAAAGAAATCCGAAATGCTACCAACCTCATTCGTCTGATTACCCGAGTCATCTTTATTTGGTTTCTTAAAGAAAAACAGTTAGTCCCTGCTTACTTATTCAGTAAAAATTTTGTGGCAAGCATTTTAAAGGATTTCAACAAAAATAAGCAATCACATAACTACTATAATGCCATTTTGCAAAACCTCTTTTTTGCAACATTAAACCAAAAAATAGAAGAACGCAAGTTTGCTAAAGAGGGCAGTTTTCAAACCAATAAAGGAGAACATGGAGTAAAAAACCTGTTCCGCTATGCCGACTTATTTACCATTCCTGAAAAAGAAATACTAGAATTGTTCAAAGATATACCCTTTCTAAATGGTGGATTATTTGACTGCTTGGACAAACTCAACGATGAGGGGAAAACTGAATATGTAGATGGCTTCAGCCGAAATCCAAAGAAAAAAGCAATTGTGCCCGATTACACGTTCTTTGGCAAAGAACAGGAAGTTGACCTGAATGAAGTTTATGGCACTAAAAATAAACGCTACACTTTCAGAGGACTAATAAACATTTTGGAAAGCTACAAATTTACCGTTGCCGAAAACACCCCTCTGGAAGAAGAAATTGCCCTTGACCCTGAACTATTAGGGAAAGTCTTTGAAAACCTTTTGGCAAGCTACAACCCCGAAACCCAAACCACAGCACGCAAACAAACAGGCAGTTTTTACACCCCACGCGAAATTGTGAGTTATATGGTAGAGGAATCCTTGTTGGAGTATCTCAAACAGCATCTAAAAAATTCTTTTCCTTCAGCAGAGGAGCAATTTTTGGAAATCAGATTAAGAAAATTATTTGCTTATACTGACGAGCCGCATGATTTTAATGAAGCAGAATGCAAACAAATTATTGAAGCCATTAACAACTGCAAAATCCTTGACCCCGCTTGTGGTTCAGGGGCTTTTCCGATGGGAATCTTGCATACAATGGTGCATATCCTCCAAAAACTTGACCCCCAAAACCAATACTGGAAAGAACTACAACGCAAAAAAGCCATTCAAGAAACAGAGCAAGCCTTTACTATCGGCGACAAAGAAGAACGTGCCAAACGATTAGCCGAAATCAATGACGTTTTTGAAAACAACGCCAGCGACTATGGCAGAAAACTCTACCTCATTGAAAACTGCATCTACGGCATTGATATACAACCCATTGCCATACAGATTGCCAAACTCCGTTTCTTTATATCATTAGTGATTGACCAAAAGGTCAACAAGAGCAAAGAGAATTTTGGTATTCGCAGTTTGCCCAACCTCGAAACTAAATTCGTAGCCGCCAATACTTTGATTGGCTTGGATAAACCACAGCAACTCGCTATCCGAAATCTAACTATTCAGCAAAAAGAAGATGAACTTAAACAAGTACGCCATGAATACTTTACTGCTAATACGAGAAAGAAAAAAATTGACCTCCAAAAGCAAGATAAACAACTCCGAAAAGAAATTGCCCAACTGCTCAAAGCTGACGGCTGGCAGACCAACACCGCCGAACAAATCGCTTCCTTTGACCCTTACGACCAAAACCACTTTGCTAACTGGTTCGACCCCGAATGGATGTTTGGCATAAAAGAGGGCTTTGATATTGTCATCGGAAATCCGCCGTATGGTGCAAAAGTTAATGATTCTGAAAAGAACTATTTTCAACTTAATTATAAAACTGCTAAAACTATAAAAGGGATTCAAAAAGGCTCATTAGATACCTACACACTATTTATTGAATTAGGCCATAATATTTGTAAAAAGGGTGGTAACCTTCATTATATTGTACCGATTTCTATAACATCAAGCGATTCTGTAACAGGTGTTCATAAACTTTTAGAAGAAACTTGTAGTCTCATTAAAATATCATCTTATGCAGTAAGACCTGAACCTGTTTTTGAAAATGCAGTTGTTAATACAAGCATTATTTTTTTCAAAAAAGATTTACTGCCTGTTAAATCAATTCTTTCAACCAAAATGTATCGCAAAAAAGGTGAATTAAACCTCAAATATTTGCTTGAAAATTTACAGTTTATTAATGTTTTAGACGTAAAGTTATCAGGTAGATATCCCAAAATTAGTTTGGATATTGAAAAGCAAATTCTGAAAAAAATATTTAATCAAAAAATTAAAATTAGAGATTTAATAAAACAAAAAGGGGACCCCATTTTTTACAGAACAACAGGTGGTAGGTATTTCAAAATTATAACAAATTACTCCACAGGTTCGACAAAAGAACGACCAATCTATTTTGATAAAAATATTGTCAATGTTATTGGAGCCATTCTAAGCAGTAATTTGTATTTCTGGTTTTATCAGATTTATTCAAACAACTTAGATTTAAAATCTTATGAAATAGAATCTTTCACAATACCTATCGAAAAACTTACCGATGAAATAATTATACAACTTGAACAAATATACTCATCATATTTAGCAGACATCGAACGTAATGCAAATATTCGACAAACCACCAAATATGCAAATATTGATTCATTTAAAGAATATAAAATAGGAAAGTCAAAACATCTTATTGATCAAATTGACGATATTATATGCCCGCTTTATGGATTAACAAAAGAAGAGACTGAATTTATTAAAAACTATGAAATACAATTTAGATTGCAAGATGAAGAATAAACCCGCTTTGCTGCTCCGTGTTTGCTGTGGTAAAAAAATTAAGCGAGTTGCCCGAGTTTACCAACAAAATGAGTAACGAGCAGAAAATGAAAATCTGTAAAACGGTTTTCAATCGCCTGAATGACCGTGAGCATCCCGTAAGAGTAAATTTGGAAAAAATGAAAGAAGAAATAAAAGAAATACGAATCATTGAAGGTATTGACAATTAAGTGCTACGCAGCAGTCACACACATATTACAGCCCCGCAGGGCAAGCGCACCACCCAAAGCTGTGGTGAGAGTGTGCCTGCCCCACCCAGTCAAAATTATTTTTTAAAACGCAACTACACAAACCACAATAAATCAGCAATACCGTTTAACTCGAAGAGGTAAAAGTCATAGACCCTGCGTTTGCCTTAAGCCGAGAGGAGTATGAAAGTAAAGCGTTGGAGTAAACTAAAAGCACGCTTTGAGTAAAATAGTATAAGCGAAGCGGGCTGAAATAAAGAGTATGTTACTCAATAGGAATTGAATTCCAAATGCTGTGCGATAATCAAAGAACGAAAAATCTTGCTCGAGACAAATGGCTTATCGGTATTGCTAAAGAATAGGTGGTGTTGACAAACGAGGGCGCTGGTTTTACTGCACTGTTTTGTGCGTCTTTTCTATCATTCCGAGCGAGGGCGAGGAATCTACTATGGATGCTTCACTGCGCTACACGCCATTCAGCATGACAGACTGGGGGTGCTCCCGAGCGATACCCTGCCGGGCATCCATGTCCGATGTGGAGACAACACGGTGCAGTCAAAAGCATGATAAAGTTGTTTATGCGTGGCAAAATGCGTAGAATAGGGCGTGATAACTAAACATGGCGTTATGCGCCTTTTGGCATACTTTTACTTCTATCTTTTCGGTTGTCTCCCACTGCAGCAGTCCATTTCAGCAGGTGATGAAGCCTTTCTAAAAATGGATTACCCGAATGCGATTGCCATCTACGAGGCGGCGCTGGAGAAATCGCCAGACAATGCAGACTTGCTTTGGCGGTTGGCACGCGTCTATGTCTGTCAAGGAGAGGTGGTGCCCTTTTCAGAGAAGGAGAGTTTTTATCGCAAGGCGGAACATTATGCACGGCGGGCTATCAAAGCCGATTCAAACAAAAGTGAAGCCTATACTTGGCTGGCGGCGGCATTGGGCAATTTGGCGATGTATTACGGCGGTGGTGCAAAAGTTCAATTGGTGTCGGAAATCAAGTGGGCGTTGGATAAAGCCATTGCACTCAATCCTAAGGATGATGTGGCATACTCGATTCTTGGCTCGTTTTATCGTTCGTTAGCAAGCGTCGGATGGTTTGAGCGACAGGTGGCGAATGTGTTTCTGGGCGGTCTGCCAGAGGGAGGGTTTAGCGAGGCTGAAAAGGCACTTCAGAAAGCTATTGAACTATCACCGAAGACCATGCGACATCACTATGAATTGGGGATGCTGTATATGGAGCACAATCGGCGAAGTGAAGCACGTAAAGCGTTTGAGGCGGCACAACAGTGCCCGATACTGATTGCTAGCGACCGATGGCGCCTAAGTCAGGTGAAAAAAATGATTGCCTACATTGATGAGCAACTGCGCTAATTACAACCATAACACCGTAACATCAGCCCAACCGTGAATGCGACACTGACACGCCAAACTTAAGCCGCACCTTGCCAGCCCTTTTGGAGCATGGCAACGCCCGCAGAAAGGTAAGCGACAGATTTGTCTATTGACAAGCTACAGACAGCCAGTTTTATTTTCATCTGCGAAAAAATTGAGAAGTCAGAAAGCTCCGAACAATCTGAAAGCAAGGTGCAGGAAATTGTCATAGCTCAGACTCATTCATCCGATGAGGCAATACTTTTGCAAGAGGAAAGATATTGCTCATAGACACTTTGCGTGTAAGAGTGTGCTGACTTTCGTGAGTGTACTGGCTACGGTGATAAGCGCAGCGGCTATGCCTCTTCTGAATGAAGAACTGACAGCGCACATCGCGGCAAAAGGCTTGACTGCATGGCTATCGCACTGGATAGGCGCTGGCAAAAACAAAACGGCACCGAAACAGACATCTAAAAAACGCTTAGTTAGGCACTCATTACGAATTTCCAATTTTGAACGTAGCACAAATCAGACAAACCCAGTCGCAGATACCTTACAGCTTGAACCTACGGCGGCAGGCACGGCAGACGCAGAGCATCAAGGTATGGCACTAATGGAGGCACCGAAGCGAAACGTGGAGGCAGGCACAGATTCAGTGCAGCGCAGTAGCACCTACGCAAGCGTGATTGATTCCCTACTGGCAACACCATTTGATTCAACGGCGCGCATAGAGCAATTTCGCTATCGGCGTTACGATTCGCCGGTTTTGCGTGTAAGCGAGCCATTTTTGTCGCCGCTTTTTTTGCCAGCTACAGCCCCCAAGCGCGAAGTGACATTAGACTCGACAGGTCAGTTTATTACCATTTCGGAAAAAATAGATGGTTACAGCGTGAAGCCATCGGTGCGTGTGCCCTTTGAGCTGTATCGGAAACTGCGCTTTGAGGAGATGCTCAAGCAAAATTTTCGCGAGATTTCAAATCGGCAGTTTAGGATGCAGTCGCAGGATGCCTTTTCGGATGTGCTGGGCAAAATCACGAAGCTGCAGATTTTGGTGCCGGGCGGCGAGAGTTCATTTTTTGCCACGCTGTTCGGTCCGCCAACGGTCAGTTTGCAAGTGGCAGGGAACATTGACATTCGGGCTGGCGTGGAATTAGAAGATAGCAAAGACCCCCAGCGCATTGCCATTGGGGCAGGGCGACGCGCCGACCCACGCTTCGACCAGCAAGTGCAGTTTAACCTCTCTGGTCTTATCGGCGATAAGCTCAATCTGACTGCGGATTGGAACACACAGCGCCCATTTGAATTTGAAAACCAACTCAGATTAGGCTACCGTGGCTACGAAGATGATATTGTGCAGTCAATTGAAGCAGGCAATGTAGCACTGACCTTACCGACATCGCTGATTGGAAGCAGCCAAGCCCTGTTTGGTATCAAGGCGAAAATGCAGTTAGCAGGGTTGGGTATAACAGCCGTTGCCTCTCAGCAACGCGGACGCTCGGATGCACTGAGCATTTCTGGTGGCACACAAGAGACCACTGTCAACTTGCAGGCGTGGGAGTATGACATTCTACGACACTTTTTTATCAGCAATTTTTATGCTACGAACTGGGATAGAGCATTTTCGACGCAATTGCCTCAAATCAATGTGGCGCAAGACCCAGAGGGGCGACAACTTGGCAGAATTGAAGTTTGGCGGTTGCCTGAACAAGGCGCACAGCAATTTCCCGAGCGCCGTGCCGCCGTTGCACTTTTCAACTATGGCGACGAGCCTTACGACCCACGGAAATTAGAAGATGGTATCGGCTTTGCCTTTCCACGACCGCGCTACTATGATGTGCCAGAAGCTCAAAGTGATGCAGTGCTTGAGCGATTTCGCAATGCCGATACTTTAGAAGCCTTGCCAGTATCGCAAGGTGTAGTCGGCGAATTTGTCTTGCTCAAAGAAGGAGAAGACTACACAGTCGATCGGCGGTTGGGCTACATTTCATTTCGCAGTCCAGTCAATGATGGCGATGCGATTGCGGTAGCGTATCAGTTTGTGCGGCAGGGGGTGCCACCTGTGCAAATTGGGGACTTTTCAAACGACCCGCCACGCCGACGATTGATACTCAAGCTCATCAAGCCAGCGCAACTTACCAGCTCTAATCAAGGCGCATGGCTACTGATGCTCAAAAATATCTATAGCCTACGCACACAAAACATCTCGCCAGAAAATTTCAGCCTGAAAATTCTCTACTCCGTGCCGGGCAATGTACCACCTGAACAAGAAAATTTGCCAATTCCGGGCAGTGGGTTTCTGCTAACGATATTGGGTTTAGACCGCTTCAATCCAAACAATGTGCCGCCAGCTGACCAGCGCTTTGATTTTATTCCGGGCTTGACCATTGACCCACAACGCGGGCTCATCATTTTTCCGTATCTGCGACCGTTCGACAAACAAATCCGAGAAGAATTGCGGCGCTTGGGGCGCATAGATGCAAGCGGCAACTACATCAATCCAAGCGATAGCAACTTTGTCTATCAGGAAATTTACTTCAATCAGCAGCGTCCGACCGCCAGCGATGCGGGCACGAAAAATCGGTATATCATTCGAGCAAAGTTCAGCGGCGGGATTCAAAACCCCTTGCAAATTGGTTTCAATGTGGCGCAAGGTAGCGTGCGCGTCTCCAGCAACGGTCAGCCGCTGACGGAAGGTCTGGATTATACGGTCGATTATCAACTTGGACAGGTGCAAATTTTGCGTCCTGAGCTACTGGCGCCGGGCGCAAACCTACGCGTCGATTACGAACGCAACGATATTGTGCTCTTGGCAGCCCGAACCATACTGGGCTCGCGTGCGGAATACACCTTCAGCGAAAACTTCAAAATCGGTGGCACATTTTTGCAGTATGCAGAACGACCGCTTGCCGATAAAGTGCGCGTTGGAGATGAACCCATTTTTAACCGCATCTATGGCTTTGATATGCAGTTCAAGTCAGATATGCCGTGGCTGACACGACTCATCGATGAACTGCCACTTATCAGCACAAGAGAGCCATCGGAGTTAAACATCAACGCAGAATTTGCACAAGTCTTGCCGGGCACACCTAGCGAGTTGCAAACCTCACTTGACCCTGACGGCGTCAGTTTTATCGATGACTTTGAAGGCTCAAGGCAAAATCTGACACTGGGTTTAGAGAGCAATCTCTGGACGCTGGCGTCGCCACCTTCAAACGACCCCAGCCCAACGCTCTTCCAAGATTCCGTGCGTCACGCGCAGCGTGCGTATCTATCGTGGTATCGCTTGCCACAAGGTGACCCGCGCAATGTGCCTACAGCGGTCATTTTCCCTAATCGGCGTGCCGCACGAGAGGAAATTCAGCAGCGCCCATTTTATCTCGAATACTACCCACGACGAAGAGGACAGTATAACTTTTCACTTGACTTTCTACGCCAAGCGCAACTGACGCGACCCGATGGAGCTTGGGCAGGCGTGATGCGCTTCTTTCCACAATTTGTCCGTAACCTCCAAGATGCCAACATAGAGTTCATTGAGTTCTGGTTCAAGTACGACTCACTGGGCACAGGCACAGGCAACGATGTAGGAAACTTACACATTGACTTAGGTATCATTAGCGAAGATGTTATTCCAAATGGCAGGCTCAATACCGAGGACGGTATGCCAATTTCATCTGACCCGAATGGACAAAACGATAACCCAAACGATATTGGTCGCGACGCCTACGGACGCTTCTTGATAAACACAAGTCCAGCGCGTGTCAATGGTGTGGTCAATACAGGCGATGTGGGCACAGAGGATGTAGGCTTGGATGGGGTTCCAGATGAATTGGAGCGGCAGATTCATAGTGCCTTCATTGATGGTGCGCGAACGATTTTGGGCGCAAATAATCCAGAGTTCTTGCGCCTGCAGAGCGACCCAGCTGCCGATAACTTTGTAGGCACAGATATTCGGGTGTTAGACCGTGTGGCAAACACTGAAGGCAACAGCAGTGCACAGGGTGCATTAGTGGGCACAAAAATTCTGCCTGATACCGAAGACCTGAACGGAAATCAGGCGGTCGATAGGCAAAATAGTTTTTACCGATATACGATTCCCATCAATCCGGCAGAGTTACGGCAAGGGCGAGGGCGATTTGTAGTGGGCGGCGGAGAGCGCAATGGTGGCTGGGTACAATTTCGTATTCCCTTGCAGGCTTTTACAAGCAGGATTGGAGACATTGGCGATTTTCGTAACATTGCCTATGCTCGAGTGTGGGTCGATGGCTTTCGTCAAGCGGCACGGTTTGGATTTGCAACCTTTGATTTCGTTGGCTCGCAGTGGCGACGCACCGATTCCCTATCTGCTGTTGCTTCCATCAATGTGGAAGAAAACAGCGCCGTCTATGCCATTCCGCCGGGTGCGCAACGGGCACGCAATCTGCAACGCCCTGACCAGAACATCTTAGCCAATGAGCAATCTTTGGTCATCATTGGACGAAATATAGAGCCCGGTGCTGTGCGTAGCGCATTTCGCAACTTCGCTTTGGGCGGGCAAGGCTCTGGTTTCAATCTCAATCCCTACCGACGATTGCGCGCCTTCTTGCATGCAGACGCACGTGGCATTATCTATAACCCAAATAACCCACAAGATCCCAACAACACGCAAGCTGTGATTCGCTTTGGCGATGATATTGAGCAAAACTATTACGAATATCGACTGCCGCTAAAACCCTCGCCGAATGTGGTAGTACCAGAGCTCAACTCGCCTGACTACGAAGCTGTGGCACGCTTAGTGTGGCCACGCGAAAATGAGCTGGATATCGACCTGCAAGCCTTAGCCGCACTCAAATTGCGAGCTCGCGACACTCTGACACGGCAAATCAAAGAGCGACTGCCAAACGGACACGAAATTATCATTCAGGGAAATCCAACACTTGGCAATGTGCGATTTTTCTTGGTAGGCATTCGCAACCCAGCGCCTGTAACGATTGACTCTGCTGTCATTTGGATTAATGAACTGCGCGCCTCGGGCTACAATCAGGAAGCAGGTTGGGCAGTGCGCGCCAACGCCACACTCAAGCTGGCAGACTTTGCCGCACTGAGCGCAACACTTTCGCGCCGCACAGCAGATTTTCATGCCATTGATGTGCGACTCAATCAATTGGCGGCGCAAAATAACACATTGGATTGGTCAATTAGCACGACAGTCAATCTGCATAAATTCCTGCCTGCTGAAGCAGGTTGGTCTATCCCCATCTCATACACGCGTGCAGAACAGTTTGCAGAACCAAAGTTTCAACCGGGACAATTCGATATCCAACTTCAAGCAGCGATTGAGCGCGCTATTGCTGACACGCTCGAAAAGGGCGCAACCCAAGAACAAGCCGTCGCATTTGGCGAAACACTACGCAGACAAGCACAGTCACTTTCGAGCACAACACAGTTCAGTATTCCACGTGTGCAGAAAAGTCAGCCTTCTGAATCTTGGCTGGCGCGCCTTACTATCGACCGTCTGGCTGTTAGCTACAATTCAACCTATTTCAACTCACGCTCACCTGTTCAGGAATTCAACAATTCATGGTCATGGAGTGCTAATGTAGATTACACTTTGCCCATAGCTGCAGAAGGAGGCTTTTTTATTGAGCCCTTTCAATTCTTGGAAAAAGTGCCCGTGCTGAACATCTACAAAAATTGGAAGTTCTACTACCTGCCTCAAGCCATAGGTTTGTCGCTGTCGCTACAGCGCTCGCGCTCGCAATTTCAAAACCGTGGTCAGCCGCCTGCCACGCCTAATGTGCTTTTTACTGCCGTGCGCAACTTAACGATTGATTACAGCAAAATCACCGAAACCTTTGGCATGCGCTATTCATCCAGCATTGGCTCAAACCTGTTTTCAACCGTGTTTAACGTGGCAGATACCAGCGAGCGCAGCGACTCGGAAGTGTGGAACCGTATCTTGCAAGACCTTTCGCGCTTTACACTGGGGCGCGACCAAAGCTACAACCAAAACATCGCCTTCGACTGGCGACCCAAGCTGATTGAATGGTTGGACTGGATAAATCTTAGCCTGAACTACACAGCACAATACACATGGCAAAATCCACAGCCTGATGCAGTGCAGCCCATCGGTAATGCCACATCCAGCACAGGCAATTTCGGCATCAACGCCTCACTAAACATACGCGGCTTGATAAGCAAACTTGGCGGCTCGCGCTCGGGTAGTTATTATCAACATCCGTTTGGGCAACTCACGGCTGTAGCCGATTCGCTGGAGCAAGAGCCCGCATCAGTCTCGCTGGCCAACGTGCTCTCAAGCGTGGGCAGTGTGCTAAAAGTCTTCACCAACTTCGACCAAATTTCCATCCGCTACTCACAAACCAATAGTACGCGTAATACTGGCGTAGCTGGCGGCGCAGGCTTTTTTAATTTCTTCCCATTCAACCTTAGTCAGCGCAGAGATGTGCCACCGCCGCCTTCACTAGCTTACCAACTGGGCTTGAGCAGCGACCCGGGCGAACGCATTCGCCTCGAACCCGTCGGAAATACCGTGCTCACCTTCCCAGATGCACTAAGCAAAGTCATCAACATTAGCGCGCAGACGACTTGGAACATTGCCGAGAACTTCCGCATCGATATTACTTTCCAATCTAACTGGACAGACAATCAAAACCGCATTATCAATAGCGCCACAGGGCTTATCACGCAAGATGATTTTTCAGGCACACAGACGCTGTCTTTCGTCTTGCTCTTCAAAGACGTCGGCAGTTTCGCCAGTCAAGTGCCTCGCGATTCGGTGGGCGGATTTTTAAGCGATAACGCCAGACTATCCAGCGCCTTTCAACGCGGATTTGAAACCTTCTCCTTGGGGCGCAGCGTTGGCAGCTTGCTCGGGCTAAGCGACCTTGCCCAGTCGCGTTTCCCTCTGCCTAATTGGAGAATCAGCTGGACGGGGCTCGAGAACTTTTTCTTCTTCCGAGACCTCTTTGCCTCAGCCGTGCTCGAGCATGGCTACACGGCAACCTTTACAAAAAACTACACCCAGCCAACAGGTAATGAACAGCAAGTCTTAAACGCAACCATCAATGAGCAACTCTCACCACTGATTGGCTTGACCGTGCAGTGGAAATTTGGCATGTCCATGACCATTGCATATGGCACATCGCGCTCGTTTAGTTTGCTGCTGGCAAACAACACCTTAGATCGGAGCACGAGCACATCCTTCTCTATCGCCATGAATTTTCAAAAACAGGGCTTGAAAATTCCGCTAGAGTTCTGGCCCTTCAACGGCGCCGTCTTAGAAAACACCTTAGACCTCAGTTTTAACCTCACCTTAGCTGATGAAGAGCGTCAGCAAATTACCTTTCCTGCAGGGGCGCAAGAGCCGCGTGTCAATCAGGGCGTAGGCACCACACGCTTTAACTTCGAGCCGCGCATTGGCTACGCCCTAAGCTCACGTGTAAGTGCGAGCTTTTTCTGGCGCTACACACGCATCACGCCAAAAGCCAGCGGCGGACAGATTTTTGAATCCGTGCGCCAAGATATTGGCTTCAACTTCCGCATTGGCATTGGCAATTAGCGCGCGCTGTAAGTGTTGGAGTGAATGTGTAGGTTTTGCCGTATCGTTCTGCACTGTCATTTGTCATGCTATCGCAGAACACAGATGTTCTTACACATCTTCTTTCGGTCATGATATCGCAAGCACGGAAGTTCCGAACACCCTTTCCTGTCGCTCCGAGCACCTTTTTCTGTCATCACAGCATTCCGAACGCAGTGAGAAATCCATACGACAATGCACACGAAGCACACGAATTGAGCGTCCTTGCAAAGTAACCTCACCCTGTTGTCCCTCTCCTTCAAAAGGAAAGGGACGTCTGCGCCAGAAGACAGGGTGAGGTCAATCCAGCGTGGATGCTTCACTGCGCTGCGCTTCGTTCAGCATGACAATCACGCTGTCATTGCGAGCAGAGCAAGGAACATTACATGCGCTCAATTTTAATGGTCAACACAACCTAAGAAGACTTTGCTGGCGCTCGAGCAGCAAGAATGAAGAGAATCACGACGGCTTGCAAAATGAGAAAAATTTCTTTAGGCACATCGGCATTGATGGTCAAGCCACCATAATCTAACAACCCAAATAGTAGCGACGAGAGCAAAATGCCCAAAGGATTGGCATTTGCTAGCATTGCGACGGCAATGCCAAGAAAGCCTACGCCACTAATGCCTTGCGCTTCGTAGTAATGGCGATACCCCAAAACGTAATTTGCCGCCACAAGCCCTGCACAAATTCCGCCCAAAGTCATGGACATAAGAATATGGAACTCGGTGCGGATACCGGCATACTTTGCCGCATCGATGTTGAGACCAACGGCGCGTAGCTCATAGCCAAAGCGACTGCGAGTGAGTAGCAAATGTGTCAGCACCGCAATCAAGAGCGAGAGGAATATCGCTGAATTGAGCGGAGACTTTGCAGTCGGTCCAAGGAAGCTAAGGGGAGGAAGATATGCGGAGGGTACAATTTGAGCCGTGCGCACCGTGCCCGGAATCGCCACTTGCGTCAGCCAGTAGCTGACAAGGGCAAGCGCAATGAAGTTGAGCATAATGGTAGAAATCACCTCGTTGATGCCAAAGCGCGCTCGCAATGCTCCAGCTAAAGCACCCCAAGCCCCGCCTACTGCCGCCGCAGTAGCTAGGCAAATGGTTAGCGCTAGCCACGATGGCATTTGAGGCGAAAGTGCAGCACCAACAAGTGCGCAGAAGAATGTGCCAAGCAGGGCTTGTCCTTCGCCACCGATGTTGAAAAGTCCAGCTTGGTATGGAATTGCTACAGCAAGACCAGTCAGCACGAGTGGCGTGGCGCGAAAGAGAATCTGTCCCAAGCCGTAGCCCGTGCCGAGTGTGCGCATCAGCATCTTTCCATAAATCTCAAGGGGATTTTGTCCAATAAGCCCAATGAAAACCGCTCCAAGGGCAAATGCCGTAACTACTGCACCAAGTGGCTTAGCAAAGTGTGTGAGTCGAAGCGACAGCGTCTTCTCCATTTTGCGTTGAGCTTACTCCACTGTAACAGACTTGGCAAGATTACGCGGCTGATCGACATTGCACCCGCGCATCACCGCAATGTGGTAAGCCAAAAGCTGGAGCGGCACCACCGTCAGAATCGGCAAGAGTGCATCAAGCGTTTCAGGGACGCGAATGACAAATTCAGCCAAATCGTTGATAGCTTCGTCGCCTTCCGTAGCAATAGCAATCACACGACCTTTGCGACTGCGCACCTCCTCGATGTTGCTGATGACCTTGTGGTAAATGGCGTCTTTTGTAGCAATAAAAACTACAGGCATATTTTCGTCAATGAGCGCAATTGGACCGTGTTTCATTTCGGCGGCGGGATACCCTTCGGCGTGAATGTAGGAGATTTCTTTGAGCTTAAGTGCGCCTTCAAGGGCAACGGGGAAGTTATAACCACGCCCCAAGTAGAGAAAATTGCGCGCATCTTTGAAAGTTTGTGCAATCTGAACAATAAGTTCATTTTGAGATAAAATGCGCCGCACTTTTTCAGGCAAAAGGTAAAGCTCGTGGATGAAGGTTTTTACTTCTGCATCGGAGAGCGTGCGGCGATAGCCCAGCGACAGCGCAATGAGCGCCAGCACTGTCACCTGCGCCGTGAAGGCCTTCGTGGATGCCACACCAATTTCAGGACCGGCATGCGTATAGACTCCGCAATGCGTCTCGCGCGCAATGCTAGAGCCCACCACATTACAGATGCCCATCACCAATGCCCCGCGCGATTTGGCTTCACGCAGAGCCGCCAGCGTATCGGCAGTTTCGCCTGATTGAGAAATCACAATCACAACATCGCCCTCGCCGATAATCGGATTACGGTAGCGGAATTCAGACGCATACTCCACTTCGACTGGAATACGGGCAAGGTCTTCAATCAGGCGCTCGCCAACAAGCCCAGCGTGCCAGCTGGTGCCGCAGGCACAAATGATGATGCGTTTTGCGGCGCGCAAAGTCTCAATGTGCTCACGAATGCCGCCCAAGCGCACAGAATTTTCCTCGCGAGAGACTCGACCGCGCAGGCAATTGAGAATCGAATCAGGTTGCTCATAGATTTCTTTGAGCATGAAGTGCTCATAGCCGCCTTTCTCAATTTCAGCGATGCTAAATGTCAGCTCCTCAACTTGCTTCGGCAGTTCAATGTTTTCAATGGTCTTGACGCTGTAGCCTGTGCGCGTCAGCGTTGCAATTTCGCCATCGGAAAGATAGACCACTTTGCGCGTATGCCCGACAATTGGCGATGCATCGGAAGCTACAAAGAACTCGCCTTCCCCAATGCCAATCAGGAGCGGACTGCCATTGCGTGCCACAATGATTTTATCTGGCTCGCGCGATGAAATGACGCACAAGCCATATGTGCCAACCACTTCTTTGAGTGCCAATCGCACAGCGGTTTCTAAATCGCATCCAACTTCGGTGGCAACTTCCTCAATCAGGTGCGCCAAAACTTCAGTATCGGTTTCGCCCTTGAAGCAATGCCCCTTGCGCAAAAGTTCGGTGCGGATTGCCGCATAATTCTCAATAATTCCATTGTGAATGATGGCAATGGTGCCATCGCCACTGGTGTGTGGATGAGCATTGATGTCGTTCGGCTCGCCATGTGTAGCCCAGCGTGTGTGCCCGATGCCAATCGTGGCATAGAGCAGGTCAGCAGGCAAACGCCGTTCAAGGTCGGCAACTTTACCTTTGCACTTGTGCAGTTCAAGCCTGCCGTTGAGGAGTGCAATCCCCGCTGAATCGTAACCGCGATACTCTAAGCGTTTTAGCCCTTCAATCAAAATTGGGGCAGCGTTCTTATCGCCGATGTATCCGACAATTCCGCACATGTAAGTGGTGTTTTGTGGTTCGTGATTCTGCTAAATTTATGGACTTACTATATCGAAATGCTTGATTTAGGCAACACTGACTGCAAAGCCTTATGCCTGACTTCACTCTGTTTCGGCGTTGCCGAAGCGTTCCTCTCCTTTGTAAGGAGAAAGATGTCGCAGAGCGATAGGGTGAGGTTACATTCTTCTCCTTGCACAAGATAGACGCTCAATTACGCAGGTTTGTGGTTAAAATGCTTGCCATGTTGAGCCTTCTTTCTTTGAACTTGTCTTCAAATGTCTCAAATCGTCTTTTTTGCACTAATTTTGAGTGTAGCAAGTCTACTCTTTTAGCACAGCAAAGAGGCAAAGATAAAAATCATTCTGCAAACCGTTGCTAGCTGCGTGCCGCATTCAGTGAACGGCTTGAGCAACGCTCGTTTAGGGTGAAGAAGAGAGTGCAATGCCACTGACACGAAGATAGCAAAACGCATGCGAAAAAAAGCGGTATTGCCTAAATTTGCACTATGAAGGCTTTTGCAAAAATCAATCTGGCGCTCTTCATCACAAACCGTCTGCCAAACGGTTATCACACGCTCGAGACGGTCTTTGCACCCATCAACTGGTTCGACGAGCTCGATGTGCAAGCGTCCGATAGGCTTGAGCTGACTTGCTCCAATCCGGATATTCCGACTGATGAGACTAACTTATGCTTAAAGGCGGCGCGGGCACTTCAGCGCTACACGGGCATAAAAGATGGCGCAAAAATTCACCTAGAAAAGTATATCCCAGTAGGGGCTGGATTGGGCGGCGGGTCGAGTGATGCGGCACTGACACTTCGAGCACTCAATGCTTTTTGGCAGTTAGACTTGCCCGATTCGGTGTTGCATGAGCTTGGCGCGTCAATCGGAGCAGATGTGCCGTACTTTCTCATGCAAAGTGAGCTGGTCTATGCCACAGGCATCGGCGACAAAATGACAGATTTGCAAGCGGCATTTCCAGCCGCTCTTGTTACGGCTTACCCAAATGTGCCTATCTCCACAGCATGGGCATACAAAAATCTGAAACTCAACTTTCCGCGTAGTGCGCCAGACCTCAAAGCCCTCACGCTGAATTTGTGTGCTTCACGCGACTTGGAAATTCTGCGCAAATTTGAAAACGATTTTGAGCCTACAATCTTTGCCACATACCCAGCGGTCAAAAAATTGAAAAACATTTTTTATTTTGACTGCAGGGCTGATTTTGCATTGATGTCAGGCAGTGGGTCAGCAGTCTTTGGTGTCTTTGAACATATGTCGCGTGCCAAAGATGTAGCACGCCAATTGGCGTCAGACTACGCTGTCTCGCTAACCCCTCCCTTCTTCTCACCAAAAACCACCCAAGACAAAGCCGATTGAGGGAGTTTTGCTATTTTTGAAGCTAAAAATAGTCAGACAAGCCGAATGAGCATTTCTCAAAAAACCTTTGAGCGATTGCTGCATGCAAAGGAGCGCAAGGGTGCAGGCTTTCTTTTGCTGATAGACCCCGACAAATACTCTGACAAGGATGTCACCCGCTTAGCTTGCGATGCTGAAGACTGCGGTGCCGATGCCATTCTCATTGGCGGCAGTGTGATGGTAACTTACCGTTTGGACGAGTATATTCGCTCTATTAAAGCGGCAGTCTCGCTGCCTGTGATTATTTTCCCGGGCAGTGTGATGCAAATTTCAAAGGAAGCCGATGCCATACTTTACCTCTCACTCATCAGTGGGCGAAATCCGGAGTATCTGATTGGCAATCATGTTGTAGCAGCGCCAGTGCTGTATCATCTTGGCTTGGAGCCCATTTCTACGGCATACATGTTCATTGAATCGGGGACGAGCACGGCAGCAAGTTTTATCTCACAAAGCATACCTATTCCGCGCCATAAGCCAGAAATTGCCGTGGCGCATGCGTTGGCAGCAGAGTATATTGGCATGAAGGTGGTCTACTTGGAAGCAGGAAGTGGAGCATTGCATCCTGTGCCTGAAGAGATGATTCAGGCTGTGTCGCAAACAGTATCCATTCCGGTCATTGTAGGCGGTGGCATTCGTTCCCCACTCGTGGCACGTGAGAAAGTGGAGGCTGGCGCAAGTTTTGTAGTAGTTGGCAATGCATTTGAACAGCGGCGCGATAAATCGTATCTGCGCGAAATGATTGATGCTGTGCATGTCAAACTTGCAAAGGAAGTCTGATGCCTATGCCGAAAGACCTACCGCGGTGACCAGCGCGCCGCATCCAAAATTGACCAGAGATGAATAATCCAACCGAGAAAAATGAACCAAAGCAATGCGGCTAACACAAAATGCACAATTGCCATGAGCAATCGACCCTGAAGCAATTGACCAAGTCCCGGAATGAAAAAGCTGCATAGTGCCGCCAGCACATTGCCTGCAGAACCTTGCCCTGCCATTTGTGCTAAGTGGAAAGTTTGTCAGCAAGGTATGCTTTTGCTTGACTAATGTGGATTCGCACTTGTGCAGTGCTATCGCGCTCGCGCACGGTAATCGTATCGTTTTGAAGTGTTTCGTGGTCAATTGTAAAGCAGTATGGCGTTCCCACCTCATCCTGACGGCGATAGCGACGACCAATTGAGCCGCTATCATCATACTGCACCTTGAAGTGTTTTTTCAAATCTTTGAACAATTTTTCGGCAACTTCAGGCAGTCCGTCTTTTTTCACCAAGGGCAAAACACCAGCTTTAATCGGTGCCAGACGAGGATGAAGACGCAGCACAGTGCGGGTTTCATCTTCCAAGATGTCTTCGTCGTAGGCATCGCAGAGTACAGCAAGGAAGACACGGTCGCACCCAGCTGAGGTTTCTACAACATATGGGATGTAGCGTGTTTTGCCATCGGGCTCGACATATTGCATGTTTTTGCCTGAATACTCCTGATGACGACGCAGGTCAAAGTCCGTGCGCGAGTGAATGCCTTCGATTTCTTCTGTGCCAAACGGAAACTTGTATTTGATGTCGTATGCCGCATCGGCGTAGTGGGCAAGTTTGTCGTGCTTATACCAAACTAAATTTTCTTTCTTGAAGCCTAAGCATTCTGTGTACCACTTCATGCGCTGCTCTTGCCACATCTCAAAAGCCGCCATCTGTTCACCTGGGCGAACGAAATACTGCATTTCCATTTGTTCAAATTCAATCATGCGAAATGTGAAATTGCCTTTGACAATCTCATTGCGAAAGGCTTTGCCAATTTGCGCAATGCCAAAGGGAATTTTCAGTCTTGCCGATTCGCGCACTGTGTGAAAATTGACGAAAATACCTTGCGCAGTTTCAGGGCGAAGGTAGATGATAGAAGTTTCATCCGAGACGGCGCCAAGTTCAGTTTTGAACATGAGATTAAACTGCCGCACCTCAGTCCAGTTAAACGCCCCTGAATCTGGGGATTTAATTTGCTCTTTGAGAATGATGGCGTAAAGCGCTTGAGGCATGTTCTCAGCTTGTTGTGCGGCGATGTATTCTGCGCGCACGCGCTCGGCGTCGTCGTGTTTGCCTTTCTTTTCAAGCGAGGCAATGTAGTCTTCAATCAAATGGTCGGCACGGTAGCGCTTTTTACTGGTTTTGTCATCAATCATCGGGTCGTTGAAGCTCTCAACATGCCCAGAGGCTTCCCACGTACGCGGATGCATCATGATAGCCGCATCAATGCCGACAATGTTGTCATGAGCTTTGGTCATGGCATCCCACCAGGCATCTTTGATATGGCGTTTGAGTTCAACACCAAGCGGACCGTAGTCGTAACAAGCACTTAACCCCCCGTAAATTTCAGACGATTGAAAGACAAACCCACGACGCTTGCAAAGCGAGACGATTTTTTCCATCACTCTTCTTGGCGCTTCCGGTTCCGCCTTTACTACTGATTCCTGTTCCGACATTTTGTAAAAAAGTTTGAGTGTGAAAGGAAACTGTGTAAAAGTAAAAATATACGAAAACCCCTGTGCACAAGGGATGGAAAACGAAGACACTGGGCTTGAAAAATCTACAAGCAAAGTAAATTCGAGCGCCTATCAAAGATATTATGCCGTTGGATAGTCTCTTGCAAGATAGCGAGCAATTGCTCCAGCTCATCTACGAAACGCCAATTACAGACCTGATGTGGCTAGTGGCACCAACTACTTGGAGAAAGTGCGCAAAGAAGCCCAGCTGCAAGCCCTGCGCGATACGATGACCACCGTGGCTGATATTGTCTTTAACGGATTACAGACCATGCTATTTATTCGTGCAAGATTGGAGCAAAACCGCGCCACCCCAGAAGAAATTCACCGCTTCGATGAGGCTATCAGGCGTATAACGGAGCGCATCAACGAGCTGGCAAATGTCTCTCGCTACGAGACGAAAAAAATTGCCGAGGGCGTCTATGTCATCAATTACAATACTTCTGAAAAAAAGTAAAAAGCGACTTCTTGGATGAAGTGCAGAAGCCGCCTTGCTTCAAAGAAAATGGAGAGCCTCGTATGCTTCAGCGGTTGAGCAGACTGCCAATAACATATGAGGCTTGTACAGAAAAGAACCGGCGCATAATAGGAGAGCCCAACACATCAGGCGTTTGATTGTCAAAAATGTTGTTAATGCTGCCTTGAATGGTTACCCCAGCATCTTTCCACTCATAGCCAATGGTGAGGTCGACGACGGTGCGGTCGTTCAAAACCCCGTTCCAGCGTCCGGCGCGGAAGGTGTAGCTGGGAATATGACGAGCGTGCAAGATGGCATAGGTGCCAGCGATGAGCTGATTGCGTAGTGTCAGTGTGCCTTTGAATTTCCAATTAGGCACATTCAGCAAAAGCGGAATACCTTGTGCTTCAAACGGATTTTCGGCACTGGTGAGCGTGATGTAAGAGATGCTCCCCTCAAACAGAATGTCGTCGCTAAAGTAGTATGATGCGCCTAAATCAAAGCCGACAATGGTGGCGGCGCCGTAGTTGAAGTAAGTCGTCAGCTGTCCAGCGATGCCGGGAAAAAGCGGTCGACCTTGTGCATCTTCCAGAACACCTACACGGCGATTGGTGCGATTATCATATGCAAAGGTGCGCACGCCATCCGAGATTTGAAAAGCCGGGCTAATAAAGTTTGTATAGCGTGAGTAATAAACAACAGCATCGAGGAATAGCTTGCGCTCAAAAAGTCCCTTATAGCCCAGCTCAAAAGTGTTCACTTCTTCAGGGCGAAGCGGGTCATAGACCGCCACGATGTTGCCAGTAGGATTGCCTTGTGCATCAGGAGCACCATCACGCACAGTGTAGCCACCAACATTGCCGCGTGCCGCACCATTGAAGAGGAAAAGATGGTTTTCCAAAATCACTGGCACTTTGAATGCGCGGTTGAAACTGGCGCGAAGGTTTTGATTCTCGACAAGCTCGTAGCCTAAGCTCACTTTCGGGCTAAATTGTGGGTCGTAGTAAGTGTGGTCGTCAAGTCGGGCGGCAAGCGTAACGCGCAGTTTGTTGTCAAAAAAGCGCTGGTCAAGTTGAAGGTAACCGCCGATTTCAGTTGCTGTGATGTCAATGGCAAGAAAGTTCGAGACATTAGTCAGCACAATGTTCGGATTGTTGGAAAGGTAACTGGCTTTCGGGTTGTAGAAGCGATACTGAAAGCCACCGACGACCTCAAGTCCGCCAAAGTCGTAGCGCAATTGTAGTTCAGAATCCCAAAGCTGGGATTGGTCAATCGTAGAAGAGGCGGAATCAATAAAGTCGCGGCGGACTTGCGAAAGCAATTGCTCTCGTGTAAGGGTGGCGCCGCCGGGCTGTGAGCGCAAACGAATAGCTTCTCGGGCAAACCACTCAGCACGGTCATGCAATTGGAAAGATTTGCCTGCATCGTTTGCCGTACGCGTGATTTGGAAGAACCAGCCTAACTTATCGAACGAACCATTGCCTTGCAGGCTTTGATACTGAATTTGATAATCATTGGCTTCCAGCACGCCGAAGTTGCTCCCCACAAAGCCTGTCGAGGATGAAAAGCCCGCCATGAAGCGTAAGTTCACATTATCGGTGCGGTAGTAAAGCCCGCCATCTAACTTGCGCAGCCCAGCACGCATGGCGGAAACTTCAGTTTCGCGGTAAGCATAGCCAAGGTTGAAGAAGTTGTCGAGTGTTGCACGCGAAATACGCAGCGGTGTAGGCGTCTCAGGATTAAGCAAGGTCTGATTCTGACCAATGTAAGTCGGTGGAACAAACATGAAGATATTACCGCTTTCAAACTGATTGGCATCCATCCATTGACCGGTAATTTTCCAACCGAAGTTGCCAACATAGTCAGCATAGCGCAGGTTGATATCGTAAAGTGATTGTGTGCCGCCACGCACAGAAAGGTCGGCGCCAGCATAGTCGAATGGATTTTTGGTCAGCATATTGACCACGCCAGCATGAGCATTAGGACCATAGAGTGCGGCAGCAGGACCGACGACAATTTCAACGGCGGCTAAATCGCTGGCAGGATTGGGAGCGAGCATAAACTGCGGCAAGCCCAAACCGGGTAAAGTGGCTAAGCGCCCATCAATAAGCGTGAGCATACGTGTATTGAACTGGGTATTCAGACCACGCGAGGTAATGTCGACAGTATTGATGCCGCGCTCAACAAAATCAATGCCTTTGAGTTTGGCAACGGCGCCAAGCGGAGACGGGCTGGCGCTCTGCCGCATGGCTTGAATATCGGCAGTCTCAATGGTCACTGGGGCATCGAGCTTTTTTTCGGTACGACCCTTCGAGGCTGTCACCACCACTTCATCAATGATGCGAACCGATTCACGCAAGGCAAAATTGAGTTGGGCTGTGCTGCCTGCCGATAGTGTTACCTCAAGAGTTTGCGGTTGATAGCCAATGTAGCGTGCCGTAACCTTGTATGTGCCTTCGGGCAGACCGGTAAGTTCAAATGTGCCGTTGGCTTTCACGCTCGTGCCAAAGCGTGTGCCCTGAATGCTGACGCTGGCACCTACAAGCGCCTCACCGGTCGCCGCATCTTTGACAGTGCCAGTCAGCTTTGCGGTCTGTCCAAACAGGAGCGGCGGAAAAAGTAGAAGACAGGCAAAAAGTGTGAGCAATAGCCGTGCTTGCATGGTCGTAGTGTTTTTTGATGGTAACGAAACGAGCAAAGTTTTATTTTTCACAAAAGTGCGGCAAGCTAAGGAATTGAAATTTTTTTAGCAAAAATCGCAGTATCAGCGGTGTGCGTTGCAGATATGTGATGATACTTTGCCCTCAGCAAGTAAATTGCCGTGCGCAACGAAGGTATGCTCAAACTTTTTGGTAGATTTTCTTCTAGCGCGACTGGCAGGCGGGAAGAGCCCAAAGGAATGTTTCGCAACTATCAAGCAGCCAGTGGAGTCGCACAGCGGCAAAGTATGAGCTGAATCAAAAAGAGCAAACTTAGGCACCACTTTCTTTCTTAGCTTGCCAGTAATGGAAAAACATCATGCCATCATGGCAAGCCTTGCAAATCAAAACTGTGAAATAAAGATGCCAGCAAGGCGCCTGATTAGCAACGGCAACAGCCGCGCTGCTGAACTCTACACCGACGCGTATCGGTAGACGATTTCAACCGTATGCAAGACATTACCGCAACTTACAAACGAAAATCAGAAAAAGTGTTTAGTTTGATTCATTACAATTCTCCGCAATCGCTGCACACATTCTTATCGCGGCGCGCTGTCTTTGACGAAGAAACTGAACGGCGTGTGAAAGAAATTTTAGACCGTGTCAGAAAAGAGGGCGATGTGGCAGTGCGTTACTACACTAAGGAATTTGACGGGATTGTGCTCAAAACATTTCGGGCAACTCCGAAAGAGCTCAATCAGGCGCTAAAGAAAGTGCCGAAGTCGTTGATGCAAATTCTGGAGAAAGCCGCTGAAAACATCTCGCACTTTCATGAACATGAGTTGGAAAAAAGCTTTTTCTACGATGATGGCGATGGCGTCATTATCGGTCAGAAAGTAACGCCGATTGAGCGGGCGCTTTGCTATGTACCCGGTGGTAAGGCGGTCTATCCCTCGTCGGTATTGATGAATGTAATTCCTGCTAAGGTGGCAGGCGTCAGTGAAATTTTCCTGACCTCGCCAGTAGGTCAGGCGCAAGCCGTGCATCCGTACATAGCAGCAGCGGCAAGTGTGGTAGGGGTAAAAGATGTCTTCAAACTCGGGGGGGCGCAAGCAATTGCGGCGTTTGCCTTTGGCACAGAGAGCATTCCAAAAGTGGATAAAATCACAGGACCGGGCAATAAGTATGTGGCAATGGCAAAGCGCTTGGTCTTCGGTGAGGTCTCCATTGATGCCATAGCTGGACCGTCGGAGATTGTCATAATTGCTGATGAGACGGCAAATCCACGCTTTGTGACCATGGACTTATTTTCACAAGCTGAACATGACGAAGATGCCTCAGCTGTGCTGATTACGCCCTCGCAACGCTTAGCAGAACTTGTCCAGAAAGAAGCTAGCGCATCTATAGCCAAAATGAAGCGTAGAGCTATCATTGAAGCGGCAGTCAAACAGCACTCGGCAATTATTCTGGTCAAAGATGTAGATGAGGCTTGCGATGTGGCAAACCTGCTGGCGCCAGAGCACTTAGAAGTGCACACTGCAAGCCCGTGGGAGTTGATGCCGAAACTGAAACATGCAGGCGCCATTTTCTTGGGCGAATACTCAAGCGAACCTGTAGGGGACTACTTTGCTGGACCCAATCACACATTGCCAACCGGTGGCACAGCACGCTTCTTTTCAGCACTCTCAACACGGGACTTTCTTAAGCGAACTTCTATCATCCAATACTCCAAAGCACGCCTAATGGAGACTGGAAAAAGCATAGCCGCTTTTGCAGATGCCGAAGAACTGCAAGCTCACGCTGAAGCCATACGAATCAGACTCGAATCAAAACGATGAAGATTCTCACAAAATACATCCTTAAGCAACATATTGCGCCGTTTCTCTTCGCGTTCTCTACGGTCATTTTCATCTTCACGGTACAATTTCTGACGCGCAATCTCGACAAGTTGGTAGGCAAAGGGCTTGCGATAGAGACAATTGTCGAGCTCGTTGTTCTGCAAATGGCATGGATGGTGGTGCTGGCAGCACCAATGGCGTCGCTGGTGGCGACACTGATGACATTTGGCAACCTTAGTAGCACGCTGGAAATGACCGCAATTCGTGCAGGCGGTATCTCGCTCTGGCGTGTGCTCATGCCTGTGATGGGAGCAGGGTTAGTGCTAACCTATCTGGCAGAGCGCTTTGGAAATGTGGTGTTGCCAGAAGCCAATCATCGAGCCAAGGTGTTAATGATGGATATTTCGCGCCAAAAACCAACTTTTGCACTCAAGGATAATATGTTCTCAGACATGATTTACGGCTACTCTATCCTTGCTAGAAGAACAGTGGATACAACATCCATGCTCTATGGTGTAACGATTTACGATTACTCACAGCCGACAACTACAGCAGTCATTACAGCTGACTCGGCAGAGATGGAGTTTAGCAGCGATGGCACTCATCTAGTGATGATACTCTATCATGGCGAAATGCATGATATTGATCGTGATACATACAGCAGTTACCGCCGAGTAAGGTTTTATGCACATCGTGTTGTGTTTGATGCAAGCGGCTATAGTTTTGAGCGCACCGATGAGGGCACTGTCTCGCGTGGCGACCGTGAAATGTCTGCCGATGATATGTTAGTGCTGTGTGATAGCATTACGGCGCAGATGGTAATTGTAGAAGAAAATTTTCAGAAAAGTCTCTTGGGGCACTTGCATGAGCTAATACTTCCAAAATCCATGATACCAAGCGATAGCCTATACCAAAGCCGCCAAGTCCGAACAGCGGAGGTGTTTAGTCCCGAGACCGATTTACTGCTGGAAAAGCTGGCGCAAAACCCAGTTCCTGCAATGCACTTGGATTCCGTCGGATATATCCGTCGCATAGAGCAGGGGCGTCGTGCAAGCACCATAGACTATGCCATCTCCATGCTACGAAACAACATGACAATTACATCAAGTACGCTCTACACAATGGACAATCACCAAAATGCAATAAGCACCTACATGGTAGAGGTGCATAAAAAATATGCTTTACCATTTGCCTGCTTTTTCTTCGTGCTAGTGGGAGTGCCGTTGGGCGTGCTGACAAAGCGCGGCGGATTTGGTGTAGGGGCAGGTCTGTCACTAATCTTTTTCTTGCTGTACTGGGTATTCCTAATTGGCGGAGAAAAGTTAGCCGATAGGCGACTTATCTCGCCAGCTGTAGCAATGTGGTCAGGCAATGTGGTAATACTTCTTATCGGAACAGTGCTACTGTTTCGAGCCTCAGGTCTGAACGTGGCGTCAATATGGCGAAAAAGACCTTAAGTTAACTCATTATGCCAACAAAACTTAGGCAGAAGAGGTTTTGAATAGTCAAACAAAATCGTCTATATTTGCGCACGGTGTTCAATGAAATGCAGTCATGTAGAATTTTTGGAGTAACTAAAACCAAACACCAGTTTTCACACATCTCTGTCAATCCAAAAATAAAACCAACATGAGTTACAGGAGACCCTTTCTGCTCATTTTCTGCTATGCAGCACTAAGCGTTATCGTTGCAGGATGCGCCGCATGCAGTTCAGCCCCAGTTCCACCGCCGAGGCCGGTCATTAAGCTATTCGAGGCGAAACATAACATTATTGAGGAGGGCAAGACAACCACGCTATCATGGGCAGTAGAAGATGCAGACACAGTAGAAATTAGTGAGATTGGAATCGTAGAAGCACAAGGTTCTAAGACCTTACAGCCCAGCTCCAGCGTCACGTATAGAATTAGGGCGGTCAAGGAAGGTATGGTGACAGAAATGCCGATTAGTGTGACGGTTGTACCTCCGCCGCCAGCGCCTGTTGTCGCATTTTCCGCTAACCCGACAAGCATCAAAGCTGACGAAAAATCCACGCTCTCTTGGGATGCCAAGAATGCAGATTATGTAGAACTCCGAGAAGGCAATACCCTTATTGGACTCTTTCCACCAAAAAGCACCTACGAAGTGGTAGGAAAGACCAAAGGCACACTAAATTATACACTTACTGCCTTTGGCAAAGGTGGCAGAGCAAGTGCCAATGCCTCGATTAATGTTACAGACTTTACCGTAGGTGACAAAATTGCTATTTCCATCAACTTCCCCACAGGAAGTGCTGTGATTCCACGTGCCGAAGAAGTAAAACTCAAAGAAGCTGTAGAATTACTCAAGCAGAAATCAAACCTACTTGTTGAAATCTCTGGTCATACTGATAACACAGGAGGTGGCAAGCTGGCGCCAAGAGGTAAGAAAGAAACTGATGCAGCATACGAGAAGCGTGTGAAGCAGTTCGAGGAGCGTCGCAAAAAAGCAAACCAAGTCCTATCGCTGCGACGCGCCGATGCTGTGCGTAAGTATCTCATCAAGCAAGGCATCAGCGCACGACGCCTGTCAGTCAGGGGCGCCGGTGAATCTGAACCTGTAGCAGATAACAGCACTGAAGAAGGTCGTGCACAAAACCGCCGCATTGAACTGCGTGCAATCGGCACATTCCAAGACGTCAAGAAAGCTCGTGAAATCAGAAAACAACGCGATAAATAATTCACTTAAAACATCTTAGGAAAGGCAAGCATACAGAGCTTGCCTTTTTTGTTTGTGAAACCAATGCGCACGGCAAAATGAGCTTAATGGTGAGTGTCTCGGGCATTCGTGGCATCGTGGGTGAAAGCCTTACGCCAGATGTCCTTCTGACCTACACGCAAGCCTTCGCAACATGGCTCTATGAGCAAAAAAGCAACGGTATCATTGACTTAAAAATCGGTGTGCCAAAAGTCGTTGTCGGGCGCGACACGCGTCCGACAGGTCGCCCTATCTTGGATTTTATTCAATCGATACTGGTGCAGTCGGGCTGCATGGTGGTCAATCTGGATGTGGCAACCACGCCAACCGTAGAAGTTGCCGTCTTGGAAGAGCAAGCCGATGGCGGCATTATCGTCTCAGCATCGCATAACCCGCTGGAGTGGAACGCGCTCAAGTTGCTCAATCATCTGGGCGAATTTCTAACCGCTGCACAAGGCGAAGAAGTCAAAAAAATTGCCGCAAGTCGCAAGTTCGTCTGCGCGCCATGGAACAAGTTTGGCGTGGCCGTGCCAAATACCACTTATGCCGATGTGCATATCCAAAAAGTACTGGCACTGCCCGTGATTGAACCTGCCAAAATTGCCGCCAGACGCTATAAAATCTTGGTAGATGCCGTCAACGGCGCTGGCTCAGAGATTATTCCAAAACTGTGCGAACGCTTAGGCGCCGCTGAGGTCATCAAAATTGCCTGCGCAGGAAACGGACTTTTCCCACGACCGCCCGAACCGATTGAGGAAAATTTAGTCGAGACGCAAGGGCTAACAGCCTATCACGGCGCTGATATGGGCATCGTGGTCGACCCCGATGTCGATAGAGTCTGCTTCATCTGTGAAGATGGCTCGCTTTTCGGCGAAGAATACACGCTGGTGGCATGCGCCGATTTTTACTTGAAGCATAAGAAAGGTGCAGTCGTCAATAATCTCTCAAGCAGTTTAGCGCTGCGTGAAGTAGCGGCGCGCCATGGTGTGCCCTGTTACAGCGCAAAGGTCGGCGAAGCCAATGTCATTGAGCTCATGAAACGTGTGCAAGCCAGCATCGGCGGCGAAGGTAACGGTGGCGTGATTCTGCCCGACGTGCATTATGGACGAGATGCACTGGTTGCTATTGCCCTCTTCTTGCAAGCGTTTGCTGACTACCAAGCAAGTAATCCCCAAAAGAAATTGTCAGACTTTAAGCGCACCTTCCCGCAATACTACATGGTCAAGCAAAAGTTGACCTACAAAGACAGCTTTGACTTAAACGACGCCCTAACAAAATTACTTCGTGTCTATCCCACGGCGAAGGTCATCACTGAAGATGGGCTCAAATTAGAGCTGGAGCAGGCGTGGATACATCTGCGCCAATCCAATACAGAACCACTCGTGCGACTCTATGCAGAAGCCCGAACCAAATCAGAAGCTGAAGCCATAGCAGAAGTTTGCCACAAAGCATTGCAAGACCCATTGAATGTGTAGGTTTTGCGGCACTGTTCCGCACTTGTCTTTTGTCATTCCGAGC
>Ga0209750_1000273_pt1 | contig 28699 bp, 26 predicted proteins | sample YNPBryulayer2012_FD_185813 | JGI IMG/M metagenome (GOLD analysis project Ga0209750, IMG submission 185813) | Anoxygenic and chlorotrophic microbial mat microbial communities from Yellowstone National Park, USA - YNP Bryant MS upper layer 2012... ...
TCGCATTGCCGTTGACCACAAGGTTGTTGTCCGCTGTCAACACCCCATCAAACCGTCCCGTCCCGGCAACGTGTAACAATGCCGATGGACTTGTTGTCCCAATCCCGACACTACCGCTCGTCGTCACGCGCATCCGCTCGGTTCCATTAGTTTGTATGATAAGTGGTTGTGCATTCGTTGACCCTAAAAATTCTGAACCAGTTAATGTGTTGCCACTTAATGACCACGCGTTAATACTTGATGCAGTAATGGTTTGCCACTGCGGTGTGCCTCCCCCTGCTGATACAAGTACTTGACCAGGGCTTCCTGCTGATGTAAATCCGAGAGCTGTGCCAGTAGAGTACGCAATTGATCCCGCAGGACCAAGTGATGTCAAACCGGTACCACCTTTCTCAATTGGGAGTACACCGCTCACCTCTCCTGTACCAAGGTCAACCGCATCGCTTGTTGAACCAACACCTCGAAATGCATTTGCACGAATAATACCCGTTCCCGATGGTTCAAGTACCGAGCCATTACCAACAGTCAAAACCTGACCTTCATTAACGCCGGTGGTAATAGAATCAAAAGGAATTCGTGCTCTGATTGAGCGAGTACGCAGTGTATCCACTTGGAGGATTTGAGTAAAAATATTTGTCGTAAATAATTGATTTACAGAAAGAGAGTCGAGCACTTTTGTCCACCGAGGTGCTGATGAGTTTCCACCACTAATGAGCAGATCACCAGCGACGCCTGGATTGCCCTGAAGAAGGATACGTGTATTAGTTCCTCGTAAATGAATTTGTCCATTGGCATCAACATAAAATTCCGAGTTAGGTCCAACGCTGAGTAAACCTAATGGTGCAGCTGTTCCAATGCCAATGTATCCATTCTCTGTGATACGAATTCGTTCGATAGCATTTGTCTTTAATATCAGAGGGACAGCGTCAATCGTTCCGAGGTAATGACGTGCAGGATCCAGACCAGCATTTCCAATCAATGCCCAGTCACCACCCGATGAATCGCCACTAACAAGAAAAGGAACCCAGCGTGGGTTAGTTCGCGTGCCAATATTTATTTCAACACGGCCTGAGGTCGTATCGTATATCAACAGTCCAGGAGCAGGTAGGGTAATGGCATCTCGCTGAAACAGGCTTAGTCGAGGAATCAGCAACCCACGTGGCTGCGTGAGTGCCTCAATGCTGATATCGAGCACAGCGGAGCTATCTGGTCGAGTTGTCCCAATACCGACGTTCTCATCAGCTATGAGAGTCGCAGGGTCAATTGTTGCAATCGCCCAGAACCATGCAAGCGCAATGACGAACTGGCACTGCCGACGTGAGACCATGGTCTACCATCTGATAATACAACACGTTCTAATTGCAAAATAACGAAATCACTAAAGAATACTCTCGAAACAGATGTTACACTACAAGGTATCGTCTTCTTAAACGGTAAACTTGAACTGATGCCTTTGAAATCGAATCATGTTGATAATTTGAGCATCTTACGATACAAATTTATGATACGCATTGCGTATTGTGGGCTACCTTCAAAATTAAATAATTGCAGACTATACTATGCCCTCGCAGAGATTGTTCCATGAACTATCCATTCTGGTCAGTGTCGTAACGTTCTTCCTTAGATGTTCAAGTTCTACTCCAAGCACTTACATACCCATCGAGCGGATCGCGGTCGGAAGTAGCGGTGGAGTTACAGGATACGGAAGGGTTTACAGAATCGAACGGAATGGTACCATTGATGAATGGGAGCTTCGTGGTGGTAATACATTTATCATTACGACAGCGAAACTGCCAGCAAGCAGTGTCCGAAGATTGTTCGACCATACTGTATCGCTCCGACTCGACACATTAGACATCAATGAGACAGGGAATATGACATATTGGATAGAAATCGCTACTGACAAGAGCATCCATCGTATCCGATGGAGTAGTTCAGACCATCTACCAGACGATATTGTGAGATGGTACGATAGCCTTCTACGATTCTGCCGCTATGCAGTCAGTAGTAATGATTAAGCTGAGAATGCTATTAGGAGCATTCTTGCTGAAAAGTATTTTTGCAGCGTCACAATCCTTCCCAACATCCAGCACATCGTCACCATGTGGAGAAGTTTGACAAGCACAGCACTTGCACTGATGACGCTGGAGTTGCATGCTACTGCCCAATCCCTCACTAAACCATTATTTGGGAAAGTCGCCCCAAAACGATACCGCGTACTCAATCAGTTGATATGCTGCCAGCGCTTGATCTGTCGAAATTTGAGCGATTGCACATGCATGCTAAACATCCCGGATTGAGCGTCACCATCAGTGATGCAGGCGGTCGAACGATCTACTCAGAACGTCATGTCTTAGAATCCATCGAACCAAAGGCAATAAACCTGCAACATGCCGGCAATGCAATCGTCACACTCGCCACTGCAATCGTAAACCGAGCAGGATTCCCCTCAACCCAGCTATCACTCATCCGACAGTGGAAGGATGAGCTCGGTATGAACCACGCTGTCCTTGAACAAACATACAATGGTATTCCTATCTGGGGCAGTGAACTGCGTATCCACACTGACGCTCAAGGATATGCTCAACTTGCCCATGGTACTGTGTTTTCAACGGACCCTTCTCCTTCTCTCGACGAGGAGATCAGTGATGAATCTGCCCGAATACATGCGGCAAACCACCTTGCAACACGCACTGGCCTCTCTACGATTCTATCAACTCAAGATTGGATTACCGAACGCGTTCTCTTCCCTGAGCGCACACCCCCATGGAGACTCCGCTTATGCTGGTATGTGACGGCATACCCCGACGGTCTCCATCGCTGGGAAATATTTGTCGATTGCAAAAACGGCTATATCGTATTTGCCTACGATAACACCCATCGCGATGGTACTGCCACTGCACAAGCAACTGATCTTCTCGGTCAACAACGCACACTCCACACCTACCGACTGCGCAGTACATACTACTTGCTCGATGCATAACGTCCAATGTACAATCCACAACAATCCATCCTACCTGATAAACTAGTCGGAGCGATACTGACGTTGAATGCAAACAATACCGACCTTGAACGTGTATCCCACATCACGTCACCATCGAATACCTGGAGCGACCCTGTAGCAGTCTCGGCTCACACCAATGCCGCTATTGCCTATGAATACTACCGCACAACCCATGCCCGTAATTCTCTCGATGGTACTGGTGGCACAATCATCAGCGTTATCCACGTTACTCAAAATGGTCGCCCCATGGACAATGCGTACTGGAATGGCAAAGTCATGGCATATGGTGATGGGAACAGTGCATTTCGTCCATTGGCGCGAGCATTGGACGTCGCTGCCCATGAAATGACGCACGGCGTGATTGAGCATACGGCAAACCTTGTATACTTGAGCCAATCCGGTGCGATCAACGAATCCTTGGCTGACGTCTTCGCCGTGATGGTGGACCGCGATGATTGGCTCTTGGGTGAAGATGTCGTCTCAACAGCGTACTTCCCTTCCGGTGCGTTACGCAGTTTTATCGATCCACATAATGGCGGAAGCGGTCCGCAGAGTTTGGGATGGCAACCTCGCCACATGAGCGAATATCAGCATCTTCCCGAAACACCGGAAGGTGATAACGGCGGCGTACACATCAACAGTGGCATTCCAAACCACGCATGCTACCTCATCGCACAGCAAATCGGTCGGGAAAAAACCGAGCGCATCTACTACCGAGCACTGACGACATATCTGCGTCGTAATTCCCAATTTCTTGACTTACGCCGGGCAATTATCCAGGCTGCCCGCGATCTTTACGGCAACGGTGCGGAAGCAACCGCTGCTGCACAGGCGTTCGATGCTGTCGGTATTACCGACGGCGGGGGTAGCAGCTCATCGCCATCCGACTATCCACAAGTACCCGGCACCGATCGTTTACTGGTTTATTCACCAACCACAGGTGCACTCTATGTGTTCGACGATGCGAACAATGTGAGCACACCACGTCAAGTTTCAAGCCAGGCTGGAATCTTCTCTCGGCCGTCAGTAACTGACGATGGGACTATTTGCCTGTTTGTCGCCAACGATAATACGTTCCGCGCATGCTTGCTCACAACTCCGACGATTCAAGAGGAGGTACTCGATGCAACCCCCTTCTGGCGAAGTATCGCTATTTCACCGGATGGGAAACGCATTGCGGCAACCTCGATTGCCTATGAACCGACGATTTACATCTACGATACTGAGAGCAGAACCGCCCGTGTCTATCGACTCTACACCCCGAACTATTCCGGTGATACGTCCGGCTCGCAACTAGCGTTTGCCGATGCACTCCAATGGAATCTCGACGGCCAAATCTTGCTTTTTGATGCACTCAATTACACCATTACCGCTACTGGTGATACACTACCGTACTGGGACATCCTCCAGCTTCGAGCATGGAATCGAGCAGCACGTACCTTCGGGTCCGGTCTGATCGAGCGCGTCTTACCAGTCACTCCCTACGGGATCCACATCGGCAACCCCACCTATGCAAAAAATTCACCGAGCATCATTGTATTTGACCTCTACGACGCTAACAGTGATTGATATGCCGTCATGGCAGCTGACCTCTATCGCCAGCAAGTCGGACAACTTGCATTGAACAATCAACTCGGCTACCCAAGTTACCGAGGCGATGATGGTCGCATTGCATTCACTACCCCAATCGGCACGACGAGCGGTATCGCAACACTTGGACTCGATGCAACTAAAATTCGACCTGCAGGCTCGCCGCAATCGCTCATTGCAAACGCAATCGTGCCGATTTACTTCCGGGTTGGGCAACGCCCGACGAGCAATGCACCCGAAACGAATGATCACATCCAACTTCATATCACCCCGCTTCCTATCACAGGTGACGTCTGCACGATCTGGCTCACCGGCAATGACCCTGCTCACGGTGCGTGGTCCTGGACAATCTCGGATGCTCTCGGTCGCAGAGTGCTGCACGGTGAGGCGACAACTTCTACGGTCACACTCCAAACCGACAAGCTCGCACCGGGGATGTACTTTTGCACGGTCACTGTCGCCAGTCACCGACTGTGCACATGGTTCCCTGTCGTAAAGTGAACGAACCACTCTGCAAGCAGGTGAAACCTCGCGTCGCGATTATCTTCACCGGTGGGACAATCGCATCGTCGCTTTCCGAAGCGTTCGGGGGTGTCATCCCCTCACTCGATGCTCACGATATTCTCGATGCCGTCCCTGAAATTCGGACACTCGCAGACATTAAAGTTATCGAATATGGCAAGTTCCCTGGACCACACATGACCCCAGAACGGATGTTCGAGGTGTCCCAGATTGCGCAGTCCCTGCTCGAACGTCCCGATATTGCTGGCGTCGTTGTCACACACGGAACGGATACTCTCGAGGAAACTGCCTTTCTCCTCGATTGCACCATCTCTAATCCGAAACCAGTTGTCGTCGTAGGGGCGATGCGCAATTCGAGCGAACCAGATTGGGATGGTCCCCGCAACCTTCGCGACGCTGTTGAAATTGCTGTCAATCCTGAGTTCTGTGGCTTGGGAACACTTGTCGTAATGGCAGGAGTGATCAACGCAGCCTCCGAGGTCACAAAAGCCGACACTGAGGAAATCAACACCTTCCGTAGTCTCGATTTTGGACCACTGGGACGCATCTCGAACGGTAAGCCCGTCAGATATCGCGCTCCCATCCACCGTGAGACATTCCCCACCACACACATTCCATCGTTTGTTCCGCTCATCAAATGCTACGCGGGCATGGACGGGTGGATCATTCGCTCGGCACTCGAACGTGGAGCCAATGGTCTCGTCGTCGAGGCGATGGGGGTCGGGAACGTTCCTCCGCCAGCGTACTATGCAATCCTCGAAGCACTCGAGCGTACGATCCCCGTCGTCTTAGTGTCTCGCTGTCCGGTCGGACGTACTGAACATATCTACGCGTACGAAGGTGCTGGCAAACATCTCCACGAAGCGGGCGTCATCTTCGCCGATTTCCTCAATGGGCAGAAAGCACGCATCAAGCTTTTGTGCGCTCTTGGAGCTGGATATAGCATCGCGCAAATTCGCGCATCCTTCGAGTGGCTACAGTAATTTCGATCCCCTATGACTGCGAAGGAAACGCCGCTGATGCGGCAGTACCAAGCAATCAAGCGGCAGCATGCCGATGCAATCGTGCTGTTCCGCATGGGAGACTTTTACGAAACGTTCGGCGAGGATGCCGCCATCACCGCCAAAGTATGCGGTATCGTTCTCACAAAACGCAATAACGGTGCCGCTGGCGATGTCCCCTTAGCGGGATTTCCACACCACCAACTTGATACGTACTTACCGAAACTTGTCGCGGCAGGCTATCGCGTCGCAGTCTGTGAGCAGCTCGAGGACCCAAAGCTTGCTCGTGGATTGGTCAAGCGCGGTGTCGTAGAAATCGTCACGCCAGGTGTTGCGCTCTACGACAAGGTGCTCCATGCTGATAGCAACCGATACATCGCTGCGATTGCAAGTACAAACCACACAGTCGGACTTGCTTACGCTGATGTCTCAACGGGGGAATTTGTGGTCGGCCATCTGAACTGGCACGAGACACTTGCTGTGCTCGAGACGTTGAGCATCGCAGAAGTGCTTGTACCAAAGCCAGAGGCAGAGCGCGTGCAGCGCGAGCTTGACCAGCGCAACATTCGAGCAATCATTACACGGCTTGAACCGTGGCTCTTCGACACAGTTGATGCCCAACGAATATTATCAGAACACTTCGGGACGCATTCTCTCAAGGGCTTTGGTGTTGATGATCTCCACGCAGGACTCTCAGCAGCCGGTGCACTCTTTCGCTACATCAGCGATGCCCAACTCGGTAACGTAGCGCACCTGCGCACGCTCCGACGGTGGAACGACCGCGACGTCATGCTGCTCGACGCTGGGACGCGGCGAAACCTCGATCTTGTGGCAAGCGGTGACGGACACTTTTCGCTCGTCAGCGTTCTCAATCGAACGCTTACACCCATGGGAGCGCGTTTGCTCAAACAGTGGGTCCTCGTACCACTCCGACGAGTGGATGCAATCACCGAACGCCTCGATGCAGTCGAACAACTCTACCGCGACGACGAGCTCCGCCAGCGCATGCGGACGCTGCTCGAACCGATCGGCGACGTAGAACGCTTGGTAACCAAGATTTGCACAGCCCGTGCGACTCCCCGGGAGGTGAGGAATTTGGCGACAGTGCTCAGTCAGGTGCACTTGCTCAAGCGGCTTGGTGCGTCTATCATCGGTGGACCAATCCAGACGATCCTTTCCAACCTCCCCGCCCTCGTGCACCTCCGTGACTATATCGAGCGTGCACTCGTCGAGCAACCGAGCACCCAGCTCGGCAGCGGCGCAGTGTTCCGTCCTGGCTTCAACGCACTGCTCGACCAAGCGCTCGAGGCACTCTACCACGGCAAAGAATGGCTCAATCGCTACCAAGAGCAACTCCGCCAGCAAACGGGAATCGGCTCGCTCAAGCTCGGCTTCAACAACGTTTTTGGCTACTACATCGAGGTCACTAACGCACACCGTACAAAAGTGCCTGATTGGTTCATCCGTAAGCAAACGCTCACAAATGCTGAACGTTATACGACCGCTGAACTGGACGAACTTGCTGGGCGCATCGCTACTGCAGCAGAACAAGTCGAGCGTATGGAGCAGCAGCTCTTTGAAGAACTTCGTGCCGAGATCGCCGAACACGTGGCCGAACTTCAAGACCTCGCCCGTGGCATTGCCCAACTCGATGTGTTTCAATCGTTGGCAACGGTAGCGATCGAACGGCGGTACGTCCGTCCCCAGATTCGAACCGATGGTGCACTCCTCATCGAGGAGGGGCGACATCCCGTCGTTGAAGCACACCTGCCCCCTGGACAAATGTTTCAACCCAACTCCACACTCATCGGAACACCCCAGGAGTGGATTCACATCATCACCGGTCCGAACATGGCAGGGAAATCCTGCTACTTGCGGCAGGTCGGGCTCCTTGTCCTGATGGCACACGTTGGTTCCTTCATTCCCGCGGTCCGTGCTGAAATTCCCCTTGTGGACCGCATCTTCACCCGCGTCGGTGCCCAAGACAATCTTGGAGCTGGTGAGAGCACGTTCTTGGTCGAGATGCAGGAAGCTGCAACGATTGTGAACAACGCCACGCGTCAGAGTCTCATTTTGCTTGATGAAGTCGGGCGAGGCACCGCTACCCGCGAAGGAATTGCTATTGCATGGGCAATCGTTGAGTACATCTACTACCACATTGGTGCAAAGACGCTCTTTGCGACGCACTACCGTGAGTTGACCGAGCTGTCCGATCACTACCCTGGCATTTGTTGTTACCAAGCCGAGGTCAAGGAAGTTGGCTCGACGCTGCTCTTCCCTCACCGCATCATCCCCGGCAGAAGCGACCATTCGTTCGGCATCCACGTGGCGCAGATGGCGGGAATGCCTCCGCCAGTCGTCGAACGAGCGCGGGCGCTGCTCGACCAGTTGGAGCAGGTCAGCCCAGCCACCGTTACCCCACTCTCGATTGCGGCTGAACGCACGGTCCAGCTTTCAATCTTCGAAGCCGCACCGGATCCAATCCGAGAGCAACTTCGGCAGCTCAATTTGGAACAGATGACACCGATACAAGCCTTCCTCGTCTTAGCTGAGCTTGTCGAGCGCGCACGCCAGTGAAACTATGCGCGATTCTGTTTCGTTAGTTTGGTGCACACGTAGAATCACGACCTCCTCATTCCGCAAGTGTGCCGTTTGCTTGTTGCTTTCGCTATTGCACTGGTACTATTCGGCTGCCGCGAGACGACCACTCCGGTGAGCCCACCGACGAGTGATTCGGCTGCGCTCTACCGCACGGTCTTCATCCCTCCGGAGCAGTGCCAACCGTGCCATCCGGATCACTACCGTGAATGGGCAATCTCCATGCACGCCTATTCAGTCGTGGATCCTCTGTTCCACGCGATGAACGAGGATGGTCAGCAACGGACTGGAGGGCGGCTCGGTCAATTTTGCATTGCATGCCATTCACCTGCCGCAACGCTCTTGGGCGAGGCACCCACAGGGATTGTGCGCGGAGCACTCTCACCACACGCGCGGGGAGGCGTCACCTGCGTGACATGCCACGCCGCAGTCGAGCAAGTTCCCGGTCATGGTATTCAACGGTTCCGTCTCGATGGGGTCTTAAGTGGTAGCATTCTCGATCCTGTCCCGAATCCATTCCACGGCTCCGTCTATGACCCGCGCTCAAGCCAAAGCGACGTGTGCGCTGGCTGCCACGATGTGGTCAACCAACGGGGCTTCCGCGTCGAACAAACCTTCACCGAATGGCAGAATAGCACGTACCCAGGTCGAGGACTAACCTGCCAAGCCTGTCACATGAAGTGGAACTATGAACCTGCGGCCGTCGGTGGACCGATCCGCAAACGACATTCACACATCATGGAAGGGATCAGCTAGCGCTAACCGATTTTCCCGGTCGTGATACTGTCGCATCGTTGATTGAGTACAGTCTTCCATATGCATTGAACGTTCAGTGGTACACACTTCCTCGCATTGCTCCCCGCTCACAGCCGCTGACCATCGCACTGTCGATTTTTAACCAAACCGTTGGGCACAACATTCCGAGCGGGACGATCTTCGAACGTCAACTGTGGGTGGAGTTCGTCGTCACCAACGAACGTGAGGATACACTCTTTGCCAGCAGTCTGCTCGATCCGAACGGCGACCTCCGCACCAAAGGGAGCGAGTACGTCGAACGAGGTCTCCTGCCACCGGATACGGCACTTGTGCTCTTCAATGGTACTGCCTTCCGTTTTGGGCAAATGACCGACTTTTTCTTCGACGCCGATGCCATCATCAATCGAACGATTCCACCCCACGAAGCACGTTATGCACGGTACACGCTACCACAATCGCTCCTTCAGAATGCCGTTGAGCTCCGCCTTTCAGCACGAATCCTCATGCGTCCGTTTCCACCCTTTGTTCTCCGCAAGTTTGGGCATGGCGCGTTGGTCGAGCGCCTTCCAATCTTCACGGTCAAGTCGCTAAGCGAAAAAATTCAGCTCGCTCCGTAGGATGCTCTTTACTCCACGAACTGCGATTCTACTACCGTGGGTACCTCTAAGCGCCAGGTCGGCTCAAGGTAGAACTGCTGGAGTGCGCCGCCAATCGCTGGGGCAAAGACATGTCCGAGTGGTGCAACCGCGCTGCAGAGCTCACGATCCATCCCACATTCAAGCATTCGAAATCCATCGAGCACGGTAATCGGCTCCTCGAAGCGCTCCTCGAATACAAGTGCAATCTGGTCAACCACAGAACGCTGCGCACCACTTCCAGCGATCGAGAGCATCGTAAGTTCTCCACAGTGGAGTACCGCCTCACGCACCATGCGCTGCACCACCACCGACGGTGAGCCCGCCATAGGATAGTGCCAGCCCCACCAGCCGATGGTGCCATTTCGCAAGACGACAACATCTACCGAACGAGCACCAATCGTCACAATCCCCATCTGCTGAACACGGCGCTCTGGATAGTTGTACAGGTACGCTGCGACGCTCCCTAGCGCGGCAGTCCTCACCACTGGCTGCACTCCGAAGACGTCACGGACTGTGTCTGCAATGGAACGCTGTGCATCAAGGACGAACACCCCATGCGCCATCGTCCTTCCCTCGACGTCAGGGCACGTGCGGTAGAGCTCCACGCAGTAGCCCTCGCTCGGTGAGGAGAGGAACTGCTGCACAATCTCGAGCTCAGCCTGCTCACGCACGATGTGCTCCGTTGTGCTGTCATCAAGTGGAAAAGAAGCAAGCGCGGAGTCAGGACTTTCAAGCACAAGTGTAATGTTGGTAACGCACCCGTCCCACTGTAGGTGAGCTTTCAGCTGTTCAAGCCTCGAGTGGTCATTGCCTCCATCGCTGGCTATGCCGATTGCCACAAGCTGCAGTCCTTTCGTTCCTGCGCGGACAAGAGTACCCACCACCACCTGGTCTGCTCTGTAGATCGCCAGCATTGGTTCCATCGTTGACATCACGTGCAGTCTGGCACAAAACAAAAATAGCAGTGCACACCACCACCAACGCTTGAGCGTCTTAAGCCTGGAACAGTACCAATCACCAGATTCCATGCGTGCACTGCTCAGTCTGAGTGGATCCTTGCCTCCTCCGGCAGAACTCCTTCAACTCCGCTACGACACTGTCATTGCGGCCGACGGCTCGGCGTGGCAACTTCTTGAGCGCGGGATTGTGCCTCACCTCATCGTCGGTGATTTGGATTCCCTCCAGCGATTGCCGAATCCAGAACAGGCATTCCCACAGTCGGAAATCCTTCACATTCCCGATCAAGATTCGACGGACTTCGAAAAAGCACTCCGCATCGGGCTCGATCGCGGCATCGCAGAGTTTGTCATTGTAGGGATGCACGGCGGCGAACTTGACCACACATTGAACAACTGGAGCGTGTTCCTGCGCTATAGTCAGCAGGCGGTCCTGGAGCTCTATGAACATGGTCGCTGTGCTCGTGCAGTCTTTTCGTCGCTTGCACTTGCTACAGTGCCTGGCGAGATGATTTCGCTCATCCCACAGCCCCGTGCACGACTGACAACTCGCGGACTCGTCTGGGATCTCAACGACGAAGTCCTTGAACTTGGACGCCGCGAAGGCGCTCGCAATCAAGCTCGCCAACCGCTTGTCGAAGTCGAGCTGCATGAAGGGAGCCTCCTTGTCTTCTCCAACGCTGCGACACGCTGACTATACATCGCCGCACCAAACCGTACAATAGCGAACCCTCTGCGCTCGTTTACGCACCCGCGCTACTATTTTCGCGCCCCGTAGCTTGGTATCACAGCCCCTTGGAGGTGCTATGTTCTGGACTCCTGATCTGGCAAAATACTTGGAAGATGCCCCCTGGCCAGCGACGAAGGAAGAGCTACTCGACTATGCGAACCGTACCGGGGCACCGCAGCAAGTACTCGATAACCTCATGGAGCTCGAGGATAGTGATGTGCTCTATGAGAGCATCGAGGACATTTGGCCGGAGTACGACAGCGAGTCCTACCTTTTCAGCGACGAGGATGACGACGATCGCCCCGATCTGTTCACATAGTGCACACAGAGTGCACACGAAGGGGAATGGATAGTCTCGCTGCCCTTAGTTGTGTCGGATTTGGCATTGCATGGCGTTTCTTCCGATGGCTTCCACCAGCGGATCGGATCCGTCGTGGCGTTTCGACCGCCGTGTTTTACGTCCTGCTCCCGCTGCTCACGTTTCGTTCGATGGCACACGCGCCACTCGATCGTTCCCTGTGGCAAGTGCCCCTTGTGGCAGCGATTACGATCGTGAGCGCTGTTGGGTGCGCATATGCGTGGCTCCGTCACCACAAGCACTGGGGGCCACCCGAGCGTTCTGCACTCCTGCTTGCGTCTGCATGGGGGAACGTTACGTATCTCGGAATTCCGGTGCTCTCTGCACTCGTGGGATCTGAGCAGCTGTTCGTTGCAGTGCTCTTCGACTTTGCTGCTTCGACGCCACTGCTGTGGACACTTGGCGTGGCGCTCGCACTTGCAGAAACGTCCGAGTCGCAATCAAGTCCCCAGCGGAGTTGGAATCGCATCCTGCTCCTGCCGCCGCTCTGGGCAGCACTGGTAGGGCTTCTGTGGCGAATCAGCGACGCACAGCTCGACCCATCGGCTGACCAGTTCCTTGCACTCGGTGCCGGTACGGTGATCCCGCTAATGATGTTTGTCCTTGGATTGTCGCTTCGCTGGGAGTATCTTCGCCGATGGAAAGTGCTTATGCCACTTGCTACCATCAAACTTGCGATCGCACCAATGGTAGCGCTGGGAGTAGCTCTCGCACTTGGCATCCGTGGCTCGACACTTCAAGCGGTTACGCTCGAAGCAGCAATGCCAACGATGATGCTTGTGCTTGTGGTCGCAGAACGGTTCGGTTTGACCACAGAACTCGTTGCTGCTGCCATTGCGGTGACGACGCTTGCAAGTGCGGTGAGCCTTCCTGTATGGTGGCTCATAAGTTCAATGCTTCCGTAAATGAACCGTCTCTGCCATCCAACAATGTCCATTGCCCACGGTGTCTCGATGAAATCTTCAATTGCTGCAATAGCACTCTTTGTGGTCGGGGCGATACCCCTGCGCGAGGAGTTTCGCTATGTGCCAAACGAAGCGTACGGCTTCGGGGAGCGGCTCGAGTACCGTGTCGGTTACAAATTCATCACCGCCGGGCGTGCATACTTCTCCATCGCACCCGAACCGGTGATGCGCGAAGGTCGTCCGTGCTATGACATCAACTTCGAAGTGCGTTCGCTCGAATCACTCGATTGGCTCTACCGTGTCAGAGACCGGTACCGAACCATCCTGGACGTTGGGGGCATTTTCCCGTGGGAATTCGAACAGCACATTCGCGAAGGGAACTTCCACCGTGACTTTTACGCACGGTTCGACCAGCGCAACCATAAAGCGATCACCACGGAAGGTACCTTCGACGTCCCGCCGTACGTTCACGACATCGTCTCTGCCTTCTACTACGTTCGGACGCTGGATTTGCGTAAGTACCCGAAAGGGAGCGTCATCCAACTGCAGAACTTCTTCGACCGAAAGACACACGATCTTGGCGTTCGTATCCTCGGACGAAACACCGTCGAAGTCGAATCGGGAACGTTCCGCTGCATCGTCATCGAGCCGCTCATCAAGGAAGGTGGGCTCTTCAAAAGCGATGGGCGCATCCTCATTTGGCTTAGTGACGACGACCGAAAGATCCCCGTCAAGGTCAGTACGCGGATCCCGATCGGCACAATCGACGCAGAGCTGACAGGCTACAGCGGGTTGCGCGGGCCAATGCAGGCACGTGTTCTGAAACCAACGGAGCAGTAGCATGCTCCGCAGTTCTGTGGGTGCGCTTGGGGCTGTTGCGGTTGCTGTTGCTGCACTTTGCCCACTCCACGGAGCCGCGCAGGTACGTTCGAACTTTGCGCTGCTCGATTCGCTCATCGCGGTAGCAGTTGCTGCAACCCTTGATTCTGCACGGTGCGATACTGTTGCAGTCGTCCCACTTGAGTCCGCTCTCCGGTGGCTGGTCGTCGAAAAGTACCGTGCACATGGGGTCACTGTGGGTTCAAGCGCTCCCTGCACGGTTGCGATTGCCGATGGTGCGGTTCGGTATGCACTCTATACGGCATCGCGGGATTCGATTGAGCGAAGCGTCCGTGTTGAGCTGCGGCTTTTAGACGACCACGGAACGTCGCGGGCAATCGCCGAGTGGCATGACGTCCTCGATCGAACGGACATTGCGCTCGTTGAGCTCCCGCGCTCAGAGCTCACAAGTGCTCCGGTGCCGCCTCCGCCACGGTCGTTCTGGGACGACGTGCTTGAACCAGTCATCGTCGTTGCATCGGTTGCCACGACGCTGGTGCTGCTGTTCACGGTGCGGAGCCGATAACCGAAAGCACGACGCACCGGCCAATCGTTTTGAGCGCGACGAATGTGTTTTTGTAATCTTGCAGGTTCGTTGTACACTCACCTTAATCGGATGGAACGCTTGCGGAGAGTTGTGATCACTGGTCTTGGTGCATTGACACCAATTGGGAATTCTGTCCCGGAATACTGGGAAGGATTGAAGTCTGGGAAAAGCGGCGCTGGGCCAATCACCCATTTCGATGCATCGAAGTTTCGCACACGATTCGCGTGTGAGGTTAAAGGCTTCGACCCACTCACCATCTTAGATCGCCGCGAGGTCGGGCGCACCGACCCATTCTGCCAGTACGCATTGGCCGCAGCCCAAGAGTGCGTCACCGACGCACAGTTGGAGCTTGACCGGAACAACCGCGATCGCATCGGTGTGATTTGGTCATCGGGCATCGGTGGACTTGTCACGCTCGAAGAGCAAATCGGTGGTTACTACCGTGGCGATGGGACGCCGCGCTTTAGCCCTCTCTTTATTCCGAAGATGATCAGCGACATGGCAGCCGGTCTCATCTCGATTCGCTTTGGCTTTCGCGGACCCAATTTCTGTGCAGTCTCGGCGTGTGCATCCTCATCGCACAGCATCATCGAAGCGTTCAACTACATCCGGCTCGGCAAAGCGGATGCTATCATGGCAGGCGGCTCGGAAGCCTCCATTGCACCGTCTGCCGTAGGTGGCTTTAGTGCAATGAAAGCACTCTCGGAACGGAACGATTCACCCCAGACAGCTTCGCGTCCCTTCGATCGTGAGCGGGATGGCTTTGTCCTTGGCGAAGGCGCTGGCGCACTGTTGCTCGAAGAGCTCGACCACGCCCGCGCACGTGGCGCACGTATCTACGCCGAAGTCGTCGGCGCAGGCGCTACCGCTGATGCCTACCACATCACCGCTGGGCATCCCGAAGGCGTTGGGATCACGCTCGCGCTGGCCGAATGCTTGCGCGAAGCTGACCTCCAACCAGCCGACGTTGACTACATCAATTTGCACGCAACGTCCACTCCCGTCGGTGATCCTGCCGAGGCACGCGCAATCGTGGACTTTTTCGGCGACCACGTCGAGCACCTGAGCTTGAGCGCGACCAAATCCATGACGGGTCACTTGCTCGGCGCAGCAGGCGCAATCGAGGCAATTGCAACTGTCCTCGCAATCACGCACCAGACCGTCCCACCGACGATCAACATCACCGAACGCGATCCTGCGATTGACCCCAGGCTCGATTTGACCGAGCATGGTGCTCGCCAGCGAACCATCGACGTTGCGCTGAGTAATACGTTCGGCTTTGGTGGTCACAACGCGATCATTGCATTCCGTCGCTATGCCGAATAGGTTCTGCGCTGCCGCAGTGATCGTTCTCGTCGTAACCGGACAGAGCTGGTCCCAGAACGCGGACATGAGCAATGAACCTACCAGTGGTGACCTCCTCTTGCTCCAAGTCCTTCGCAACCAGCGGAGCATTGGGAGCGCGAGCGTTCTCCCACCCCAACTCGGAAGTCTCCTCAGCTCGGCTATGCCACGCGATACCTTCCAACGCTACCTTGCCACCTACTATTGGCCACTTGCGGATTCGCTTGCGAGAGCGTGGGAACTATTACCCGTCCATGGCGGGCGCCATGCGTTCGCAGCAGCACGCGATAGTGTCCTTACTGTTCGGCTCGATGCATCAGCAGCGGGGCGTGGTGGACTGCTCGATTGGAATGGCAGTGATCTCTTGGCAACGGGCCGGCTAAGCATGCGTGCCTTGGGTCGAATCGGCGAACACTGGAGCTTTCTTCTCGACTTGGCAAATGCTGCAGTCTTTCGTGGTCAGCCTGAGCGCTTGGCTCCGACCGACCCCGACATGGCGCGCTCACGACGGCTGCTGCTCGATGATCGCCGATTCTACGACCGCGCACTCGGCGCCGTCCAATACGAAGGTGCGCTCGGTCGCATCCGCATTGGACGCGACCTCGTCGGCTGGGGGTACTCTCCGTTCGGTGGTGGACTACTTTTCTCCACAGCGTCGCCTCTGCTCGACCATCTCCTGCTCGATCTCCACTACGGCGCACTACGGTTCAGCTACATCCACGGTGCAGCGATTGGAAACGACGCCAGTGGTGCGGATGTACAGACAAAATTTGTCGCAGCACACCGCGTGCAGGTGGACCCTCTCGGCTCGCTCTCGGTTGCAATTACGGACGCGATTGTCTATTCAGGTCGCGGTATTGACCTTGCGTACCTCAACCCACTCGGATTCTACGTCTCGAGCGGCATGCTGAGCAAAGAACGAAACGAGCGTGATAACTCACTCCTTGCACTGGAACTCAGCTGGCGCCCACTCGAGGGAACGCTCCTCTACGGAACACTCCTTGCCGATGACATCAGCTTTTCTACGCTTGCCGATACAAGCTGGCGTGGGAACAATAACAAGTACGCATGGCAGATCGGCGGCACTCATCTCCTCCACGATGGGCACATTCCCATCATCGTAACTGCAGAATACGTCCGCATCAATCCCTTTGTGTACGCACACCGCACGGTGACCAACTCCTGGACGTCGCAGGGCGAGGTTCTCGGTGCACTCCAACCGCCCAATAGCGACCGCTGGACGCTGGGTGCAACGGCTCTGTTCGCACCACGACTGCGCCTGTCGTTCCGTGTTGATTACACACGCTGGGGCGAAAACTGGCTCGATAGCGCCGGCCGCATCCAGACGGTGCTCCTCCCTGGAACGGACACGCCGATTCCCGTGGGGAACGTTGGCGGTGATGCAACCAACGGCGATGGCGACGTCCTACCAGAGCCGTTCGCCGTGGGCAACCATTTCCTTCGGGGGAACATAAGCCATAGTCGGCGTGTGCAGTTATGGGCATCGCTCGAGCCAATCGTGAACGTGTTTTTCGACATTCGCGCAGAATACATGCTCCGAACTGGCGGCAATGCCCCACTGGAGCGGTGGTGGGGATGGATTCAACTTCGGATCGGCTACTGATGCGTTGGACACATCACCCACTGCGCGATCGTCTCATCGATCCTGACGTGCGAGAACCTCTCCACTGGCAGCCAGATGGCTCGCTCTGGACCTCCCGCGGTGAACAAATCCAATGGGAGGGCGACATACCGCTCTTGCTGCCGAAGCACCAGAACCAGACGATGCAGCATTTTGCTGCACACTATCAGCGCGATGCAGTGCTGTTCGATTACTGGGAGGAACGCGATGCAGCAACCGCACACGACGAACGACGCCTGCGGGAAGTCATTCTCCGTTCCATCCCATCACAGGCTCGACTTGTGCTCGACGTCGGATGTGGTAACGGCTGGCTTGCGCGAGCGCTCATCCGGCGCGGTGTGGCAGTCTGTTCGATGGACCTTGGCATTCCGAACCCACGCCGTGCGTTGATCGAAACGCCCGATGAGCGACACGTCGCAGTCGTCGCACACGGCGAGCGACTCCCGTTTGCCGACGCTACGTTCGACTGTGCTGTTGCGTCCGAAGTAATCGAACATCTCCCAGAACCGGAGCGAGTGCTCGATGAGATGTGGCGTGTTGTCCGGCCAGGTGGACGTGTGCTCATCTCCACACCGTATCGGGAGCGCATTCGCTACGTCCTCTGCATCCACTGCAACCAGCCCACACCGATCCACGCTCACTTGAACAGTTTCGACGAGCACCGACTCGCCTCGTATCTGCGCCAGGGACGGTTCGGCTTTACAACGTTCGGAAACAAAGCCTTGCTCCTTGCACGGACGCATATTCTGCTCGGACGCGTTCCACACTGGCTTTGGCGGCTCGTCGATCGGCTCGCCAACAGGATTCTCCCCAAGCCTGCCCACATCGTTGCCTGGTGGGATCGAGCATAATCGTGTTCTGCTCCCGTAGAGTGCGCCCTGTTTGGAAGGGTCGCGTCACTCTCCCACCGCGTGCGATTTCCACCCGCTATCGGGTGCACTATCCCCTTCCATTCGGATTGGCACGTGCCTACTTGCCAAATTCTCTTCATGTTCGGGTAATTTTGCCTGTGGAGTACCCTTTCGGCCAGCATCAATGCCGCTGAGCATTTCCATTTGCCAACGCACAGAACACAACCTACTGCGGCATATCCACGCTGCTCCTATCGGACAGTGGGTGCGAAAGTGCTCTCTTAATGGAATCCTACATTGTTCGTTTCACCATTGCCATTCTCGTTGTTCCACCATCTACTTGCATAGCCATGCAACCACCCAAAAAGCACAAGGCTGAAATCACCATTTCCGCGCGGTTTGAGGAGATGGAATTTTTTGGCGCCTACATTCGTGAACTTAAGCTCTCTCTCACTACCCGTGACTCCCAAAGGCTCGAGACATCGATCACGAATCGGTTGACAACCTACGACACCACGGATGTTGTTGGCAGAGAGCTCGGTGTTGAGATTCAGCATTCACAATTGCCTTACAGCGACGAGCAATCGCCTCACAGAGTCGAGATTTTTACCGATAGCCACTTCAGTGATAAGCACACCCACTTGTAAGGTCTCGCGCGTGGGCTACAGCGTTACCTTAGTGGTGCGGGACAGCACCATCTCGGCTGCATCCCCATAGTCCTGTGCCCGAAGTGGGAACAGCAATAGCTCTTGTGGCAAAATTTGCACTGCACTCCAAGGAAAACACACCATGAAACCGCAACGCAATCGAGATGGAGCTTCGAGCACCGCGACGCTGGGTTTTGAGTCCCAGCTCTGGGCTGCTGCCGACGCGTTGCGCGGCTCGATGGACGCCGCCGAAGACAAACACGACGTCAAGCCATTCAACATTTGTTACGGAGAAACCTAAATGGAAAACGGTCAACTGACCTGGATCACCAACTTCATTTGGGGCATCGCGGACGATGTACTGCGCGACCTCTACGTACGCGGCAAGTATCGGGACGTCATTCTCCCGATGACCGTGATCCGCCGACTCGACGCGGTCTTAGAGCCCACCAAGCAGGCCGTGCTCGAAATGAAAGACACGCTCGACAAAGCGGGCATCGTGCATCAGGACGCTGCCTTGCGTACGGCGGCCGGACAGGCATTTTACAACACCTCGAAATTCACCCTGCGTGACCTCAAGGCTCGCGCGAGCCGCCAGCAACTGGAGACCGATTTTCGCGCCTACCTCGATGGCTTCTCACCCAACGTCCAAGAGATCATCGACAACTTCGAGTTCCGCAACCAGATCCCGCGCCTAGCCAAAGCCGACGCGCTGAGTGCACTCATCGAAAAGTTCCTCGACCCTTCGATCAACCTGAGCCCATATCCCGTGCTCAACAGCGACGGCAGCGTGCGCCTGCCGGGCCTCGACAACCACGCGATGGGCACCATCTTCGAAGAACTGGTGCGCCGCTTCAACGAGGAAAACAACGAAGAAGCTGGCGAGCACTGGACGCCGCGCGATGCCGTCCGGCTCATGGCCCGGCTCATTTTCGAACCGATCGCTGACCAAATCACCGACGGCACCTACCTTCTTTACGACGGCGCTTGCGGCACTGGCGGGATGCTCACGGTGGCCGAGGAAACCCTCCTGCAACTGGCGAACGAACGTGGCAAACAAGTCTCGGTGCACCTTTTCGGCCAGGAGATCAACGCCGAAACCTACGCCATCTGCAAAGCGGACTTGCTGCTTAAGGGCGAAGGCGACGCCGCTGACAACATCGTCGGCGGTCCCGAGCACTCAACGCTCTCCAACGACGCCTTCCCCGGCCGTGAGTTCGACTTCATGCTCTCCAATCCGCCCTATGGCAAGAGCTGGAAGAGCGACCTCGAGCGCATGGGCGGGAAGAACGGTATCAAGGATCCGCGCTTCCTCGTGCAGCACCGGGGCGAGGAGCTTTCGCTCGTCACCCGCTCGAGTGACGGCCAGCTGCTTTTCCTGGTGAACATGCTCTCCAAGATGAAGCACGGCACCCCGCTTGGAAGTCGCATCGCCGAGGTGCACAACGGCTCGTCGCTGTTTACGGGGGACGCCGGCCAGGGCGAGAGCAATATCCGCCGCTGGATCATCGAGAACGACTGGCTCGAGGCGATCGTGGCCCTGCCGCTCAACATGTTCTACAACACCGGCATCGCTACGTACGTCTGGGTACTCACCAACAGGAAACCTGAGCACCGCAAAGGACGCGTGCAGCTCATTGACGCCACGCAGTGGTACAAGCCCTTGCGCAAGAACCTGGGCAAGAAGAACTGCGAGCTGTCCGAAGAGGACATCCGCCGCATCGTGGATACCTTCCTCCGATTCGAGGAGACCGAGCAGTCCAAGATTTTCCCCAACGCGGCATTTGGCTACTGGAAGGTGACGGTGGAACGCCCCCTGCGCCTGAAAGGCATCTACCCCGAGCGCGAATACAGCGCCAAGGAAATTAAAACACTTCGCGAAACCGTCGAACGTGCCGAAGACGCACCGCCAGTCATCCGCAAAATCCACAAATCCGGCACCGCGCCCGATCCGCTGCGCGGCCTGTTCGAGGTCACCATCCGCGGCAAAGCCCGCGTGGTGGAGTACGAGCCGGATCCCGAACTGCGCGACACAGAGCAAATCCCGTTCTTGGAGTGTCCCACCTGCCACGAGCCCGGCTACCTCCCCAGCGCAGCGGACCAGCACACAGCCATCGAAACCTTCCTGCGCCGCGAGGTGCTGCCCTACGCGCCGGACGCCTGGTACGACCCCGAAAGCGTCAAAGTCGGCTACGAGATCAACTTCAACCGTTACTTTTACAAGCCAAAGGCTCTGCGGCCGCTTGAGGAAATCCGCGCCGACCTTTTGGCGGTGGCGAAGGAGGCGGAGGGGTTGTTGGGGGACATTCTCGGAGGATCAACGAGATGACTAAGTTCGGACCATTTAACAATGCTCAGATTGAACAACTTGCACGGTTGCTCGGTGAATGCGGCACAGGAAGTGAGATTTCCCGCGTTCTTCGGGAACGGGGAATGGCTGATAATTCTGGCGAGTCCACAAAGTGGCGACGGCTTTACTGGGTATTTCAACATTACCAGAATGAGTACAAGTGTTCCAATCACGTCCTTGATTTCATACGCGCATTCCTCGCCCCAGCGCGATTTGTTGGCCGGCCCGATGAGTTCGAAAACTGCCGGCAACACCTTAACCAGATCTTGCTTTTCTCCGGATTAGAGTACGGGCCCGATGGGCAGTTCCGACAAGTGAACGCAGTGACGACTGTGGACGAGGCAGAAAAACGTGTACAGACCATCCGAGCGAAGTTAAAAGGCCGTACTGTCCACCCAGAGGTATTAAAGTATTGCCGAGCTGAATTGATGCAGGACAACTATTTTCATGCCGTGTTCGAAGCAACGAAAGGACTTTTCCAACGCATCCGCGACATGACGGGCGTTCAGTTGGACGGCGCGGCACTTATTGACCATGTTTTCGCTATTGAACGACCGCTTCTTGCGTTAAATTCACTCCAAACGGAAAGCGAGAGGTCGGAGCACAAGGGGTTCGCGTTACTGCTAAAAGGTTGCTTTGGCGCAATCCGGAATCCACGCGCTCACGAGCCAAGAATTCTGTGGAAAGGAGAAGACGACGCTGTAGATTACCTTACTCTCCTCTCTTTGTTGCATCGCAAGCTGGATGATGCCGTGGTAATTCGTGAAGGTGGCCAGCCATGATACGCGCCCTCCCCCCCTACCCCGCCTACAAAGACTCCGGCGTGCCGTGGCTCGGCAAGGTGCCGGTGCATTGGGAGGTGATGCCAGTAAAGCGGGCACTTAGACCCCAATCCTGCGGCACTGCAGCCATCAAAAATACCGCTGCTGCTACGCCGCTGGATGGATACGCCCCGGCATTCAGCGCTTCCGGACAAGACGTGTGGTTGCCAAGGGCCTCGCATTGCGGTTCGGCTCTGGTCCTTAGTGCCGTTGGCGCTCGCTGCGGAAAAACCTTTAGAGCAGATGGGGAATGGGGAGTCGTTGCAAACACCCACATTCTTTGGCCCAGAACTGGCCAAAACCGCGATTTTTGGTGGTATGTGACCAACAACGAAGCTTGGTGGGACAAGGCAGGTGCAGCTCAGCCCTTTGTGCGTGTGAGCGCCACTTTGGAACGGAGCTGGGTAATTCCTCCCCTCCCCGAACAAACCGCCATTGTGCGCTTTCTTGATTACGTGGAGCGGCGGATTCGGCGCTTCATCCGCGCCAAGCAGAAGCTAATCAAACTGCTCGAAGAATACCGTCAGGCCCTCATCCACCAGGCCGTCACCGGCAAGATCGACGTCCGCACCGGCAAGCCCTACCCGGCCTACAAAGACTCCGGCGTCCCGTGGCTGGGCCACGTGCCGCAGCATTGGGAGGTCGTGAAACTAAAGTTCATTTCCAAAAGAATGCAAAACGGATCAACGCCACCAACTGACGTTGGTGAATATTACGCTGATCAGGGGATTCCTTGGTATGGACCATCAAGTTTGCTTGAGGAAATTTTAATCGGCTTACCCGTGCGGTTTGTTACCGAACGAGCAATCCTTGACAATAAAGTTCGTGTAATTCAGCCGCCTGCCTTGGTAATATCTGTCATTGGCAATGTTGGCAAGAGTGCTCTTATGCTCGAACAAGGCGCAACAAACCAACAGTTAACATGCTGCGAGCTTGACCAGAAAATATGTAACCCTGTGTTTGTTGTGAATCAATTTCGTATGGCTGAGCATTACCTTGTCGCCTCAGCTTCAAGTACTACAATAGCAATCCTTGATTCAGAGGTTTTGCGAAACATGCCACTAGCTATCCCTCCCCTCCCCGAGCAAACCGCCATCGTCGAGTACCTGGACGCTCAGACCGCCAAGCTCGACGCCGCCATTGCCGCCGCCCGCCGGGAAATCGAACTGTTGCGCGAATACCGCGAGCGGCTCATCGCCGATGTGGTCACCGGCAAGGTGGATGTGCGCCAGGTGGCAGCACAGTTGCCTGAGGAGCCGGCCGAGGAGGAGGCTGGAACCGAGGAAGAAGAGCCTGTTGCCGATGAGCTCGCAACCGTAGATTCGCAGGAAGAGTCCAATGGCGAAGAGTAAATCAACATCGAAGCATCAGGTGATCCGAGAACCGCTGGCTGCCCGGGGCGGCGAGATTGTGCTCTATCAGGCGCCCGATGGCTCGGTCAAGCTGGACGTCCGGCTGGAAAAGGACACCATCTGGCTCAGCCTCAACCAGATGGCCCTTCTCTTCGAACGGGACAAGTCCGTCATCTCCCGTCACTTACGGAACATCTACCGAGAAGGCGAGCTGGACAATGAGTCAACTGTTGCATTTTTTGCAACAGTTCAAGACGAAGGGGGCCGGCAGGTTACTCGTCGGGTAGAGTACTACAACCTCGACGCCATCATCTCGGTTGGTTACCGCGTCAATTCCAAGCGCGGCACCCAGTTCCGTATCTGGGCTACTCAGGTGCTGCGCGACCACCTCCTCAAGGGCTACACGGTCAATGCACGACGTCTGGAGGAACTGCAACAGACGATCCGGTTGGTTTCCACGCTGGCGGACCGGCGAGCACTGAGCGGCGAGGAGGCAACAGGTCTGTTGCGGGTGGTGCATGACTACGCCGTGGCGCTCAAGCTTCTCGACGACTACGACCATGGCCGGATTCCGCCCGTACGAGGTGACCGCGAAACTGCTGAGCCGATTTCGTTAGAAGAAGCTTGGAAAGTAATTGGCGAGTTGAAGGAGCGATATTCCGCTGGAGAGTTGTTCGGTGTGGAACATGGGAACAGGCTCGGCGGGATTTTGGTTGGTGTCTTTCAGACTGTCGGCGGCGCAGATGTGTATCCGACGATCGCCGATAAGGCGGCGCACCTGCTGTATTTTCTCGTGAAAGACCACCCGTTTGTGGATGGCAACAAACGGATTGGGGCTGCCCTGTTCCTTCGGTTTCTCGAGAAAAACGGACTCTTGTACCGAAGCGACGGGAGCCGTCTTCTCTCCGAGGAGGAGCTTGTTGCACTGACGCTTCTCCTGGCGGAAAGCTCCCCGAAGGACAAGGAATCCCTTGTTCGATTGACTGCATACCTGTTGAGCAGTAAAAACGAGAACGCAGAGAAGGATGCATGAATCCGACCGACACCAGCGAAGCCGGGCTTGAGAGCCTGATCTGCCGGGCGCTGACTGGCAGTGACTGCCTGCCCCGGCCTGCGGGCACTCCGGCGGTTGTTGCCGAGACGCCGGCACCCTACGGTGGTGTGGGCTGGCTCCCGGGCGACCCGGCTGATTACGACCGCGAGTACTGCGTGGATTTGGTTCAGCTTAAGGCGTTTCTCCACTCGACCCAACCTGAGGTCGCCGAGGCGCTCGATCTGGACAGCGACAGCCCCACGCGGCGCAAATTTTTAGCGCGCCTTCAGGGCGAGGTGAGCAAGCGCGGGGTGGTGGACGTGTTGCGCAATGGCATCCAACATGGGCCGCACCGCATCGAGCTTTTCTACGCCACCCCTTCGCCCGGCAACGAGGAAGCTCGGGCGCTCTTTGAGCAAAACCGCTTTACCGTCACGCGTCAACTGCGCTACTCGCGTGATGAGATGCAGCGGGCGCTGGACCTGGTGCTCTTCATCAACGGCCTGCCGGTCTTCACCTTCGAGCTCAAAAACAGTCTGACCAAACAGACGGTGCACGATGCCATCGAGCAGTACAAGCGTGACCGCAACCCACACGAGAAGCTCTTCGAGCTTGGTCGCTGCATCGCGCATTTCGCGGTGGACGACAGCGAGGTGTGGTTCTGCACTCATCTCCAGGGCAAGGCCTCGTGGTTTTTGCCCTTCAACAAGGGCTGGAACGACGGCGCCGGCAACCCACCCAACCCCCTGGGACTGAAGACCGATTACCTTTGGCGGGAGGTCCTCACCCGTGAGAGCTTGACCGACATCCTCGAAAACTACGCACAGCTCGTCGAGGAGAAAGACCCCAGGACCGGGAAGAAGCGGCGAAGGCAAATCTTCCCCCGTTACCACCAGCTCGACGTGGTGCGCAAGCTGCTCGCAGATGCACGGGAGCACGGCGCGGGACGGCGGTATCTCATCCAGCACTCGGCCGGCAGCGGCAAGTCCAACTCCATCGCCTGGCTGGCCCACCAATTGATCGGCGTTACCAAAGACGGTAGTCCTGTCTTTGAGTCCATCATCGTGGTGACCGACCGGCGCATCCTGGACCAGCAGATTCGCGACACGGTCAAGCAGTTCGCCCAGGTGAGCACGACGGTGGGGCACGCCGAGCACTCAGGAGACCTGCGGCGCTTCATCGAGAGCGGCAAAAAGATCATCATCACCACGCTCCAGAAGTTTCCCTTTATCCTTGATGAAATCGGCAGCGAACACCGCGGGCGGCGTTTTGCGATCATCATTGACGAGGCGCACTCAAGTCAGGGTGGCCGTACGGCAGCGAAGATGCACCAGGCTTTGGCAGGGGTGGATGACCAAGAGGATGAAACATTCGAAGACCGCCTCAACCGACTGATCGAAGCTCGTAAACTGCTCCCCAACGCCAGCTACTTTGCGTTCACCGCGACGCCCAAGAACAAGACGCTCGAAATTTTCGGATCGCCCGAGCCGCAGCCCGATGGCACGGTCAAACATCGGCCGTTCCACAGCTACACCATGAAACAGGCCATCCAGGAAGGGTTCATCCTGGATGTGCTGGCCCATTACACGCCGGTCAAGAGCTACTACAAGCTCATCAAGAAGATCGAGGACGACCCGGAGTTCGATGTGAAGAAGGCGCAGAAGAAGCTGCGCCGCTTCGTCGAGGGGCACCAGCACGCCATCCGGCTCAAGGCCGAGATCATGGTGGACCACTTCCACGAGCAGGTAATTGCCAAGGGCAAGATTGGCGGCCAAGCGCGGGCCATGGTGGTCACCGGCAGCATCGAGCGCGCCATCGAGTACTTTCATGCCTTTCAGGCCTACCTTCAAGAGCGCAAGAGCCCCTATCGGGCTATTGTGGCCTTCTCGGGTGAGCACGAGTATGGCGGCGGCAAAGTCACCGAAGGGAGTTTGAACGGCTTTCCTTCGAATCAAATCGCCGACAAAATCCGGGAAGACCCCTATCGGTTTCTGATCTGTGCCGATAAGTTCCAGACGGGCTACGACGAGCCGCTCCTGCACACGATGTACGTGGACAAGGCGCTCTCCGGCGTCAAGGCAGTGCAGACCCTTTCGCGCCTCAACCGCGCCCACCCACAGAAGCACGATACCTTCGTGCTCGATTTCATGAACGACCCGGAAACGATCCGCAAGGCTTTCGAACCATACTACCGGACGACGATCCTTGCGGATGAGACCGACCCGAATAAGCTCCACGACCTCAAAGCCGATCTCGATAGTTACCAAGTGTACGCGCCTGAACAGGTGAACGAATTGGTGCGGCTGTACCTGGGGGGCGCCGACCGCGACCAGCTCGACCCGATTCTCGACGCCTGCGTCGCCAACTACATTGAGCAACTCGACGAGGATGGCCAGGTTGATTTCAAGGGCAAAGCCAAGGCGTTTCTGCGGACATATGGCTTTCTATCGTCCATCCTCCCGTTTGCCAACACCGAATGGGAAAAGCTATCCATTTTCCTTGAGTTCCTTGTACCGAAGCTACCAGCGCCCAAAGAAGAAGATCTTTCAAGGGGCATCCTCGAGGCGATCGACATGGATAGCTACCGAGTCGAAAAGCAGTCGAGCATGCGGATAGCGCTTCCCGATGCCGATGCCGAGATCGAACCGGTACCCACTGCGGGTGGTGGGCACAAGCCCGAACCGGAACTCGACCGGCTTTCCAACATCATCAAGGCGTTCAACGATCAGTTCGGCAACATTCCTTGGACTGATGCCGATCGGGTGCGCAAACTCATTACCGAGGAAATTCCAGCGCGTGTTGCCGCCGACGCCGCCTACCAGAACGCTCGGAAGTTCTCGGACAAACAAAACGCCCGCATCGAACACGACAAGGCGCTCGTTCGCGTGATGACAGCGCTGCTTCAGGACGATACAGAGCTATTCAAACAGTTCAGCGATAACGAAAGCTTCAGGCGCTGGCTGACCGACACTGTATTTGCACTTACGTACAGCGAAGGCCGCAGCGTGTGATTGCCAGTGCGACTTCAGCTATGGCTTCGCGCGCCACATGCGGGACGCGCAGCCGCACGCAGAATCAAATGGTGCAGGCAGCGCGATCGGGCGTGCAAACTATTGCCAAAGGCAGCGTTGTCCCCGGTACATCGATGAACATGGAAATGAAACTTACCAACATTGCCCGCACCAGTCTGGAGAAGTTGCGCCAAGACTCCGAAGACTTATTGCGGCAACGTGGGTTGCCGCTGTGGCCGCGCGACGATCCGCGCCGCCAACTACAAGGAGCTGGGCGATGGCGGGTAATTCTCACTGCGTTGAATATGGACGCTCTAGTGGCGCTATGATAAATGCAGCGTTAACCATACGACGAAAACCAGCATATGATGAACGCAGGCGATAACAAACTGACCCGCGCCGGCGGTGAGGCACCTGGACAACCTTGCAGCGGCAACCTCGCCATGGATACTACCGCCTTGGGGGGCTTATCCAGCCGGGCGGTTTGCATCGACACAAAAACCACCCATCAGAGGTTAAATTGAGGGAAGCGGTATGAGAAAAAGAAAAGCTAGTAACGCACGCTTCGACACAAACTCCGCCACGGTCGGCTACGAATCCGAGTTGTGGCGGATGGCCGACGCCCTGCGCGGCTCGATGGACGCCGCCGAATACAAACACGTGGTCCTAGGTCTTATCTTCCTCAAATACATCTCAGACTCCTTCGAGGAGCATTACGGTTACTTTTTGGCAACCATGGAGGAATGAAGCATGCCCATTCCTGATTACCAAGCGCTCATGGTGCCTCTCCTTGAGCTGTTGGAGGACGGCAAGGAACACCGGCTACGCGACGTGATATTTGCATTGGAGCAGCAGTTTGGCTTGACCGAGGAGGAACGCAAAGCTCTCCTTCCAAGCGGGCAGCAGCCTATCTTTCATAACCGGGTAGGATGGGCAAGGACATACCTCAAGAATGCTGGGCTCTTGGAGGCACCGCAGCGCGGTTGGATACGCATCACCAGGCGGGGCTTGGATGTACTCAAGGAAAAACCAGAGCGGATTGACGTGAATTTCCTTATGCAGTTTGAGGAGTTCAGGACCTTTCGATTCTCGCGACAGCGGACGCCAGCCGAGTCCAATGCAGCAGATATCGAAACCCCCGAGGAGCTTCTGGCAAGCGCTTAT
>Ga0209750_1000288_pt1 | contig 28014 bp, 34 predicted proteins | sample YNPBryulayer2012_FD_185813 | JGI IMG/M metagenome (GOLD analysis project Ga0209750, IMG submission 185813) | Anoxygenic and chlorotrophic microbial mat microbial communities from Yellowstone National Park, USA - YNP Bryant MS upper layer 2012... ...
TCGGAAAGGGTAATAAAAAACGGGGAAAAGCCAAACCCTTCCCCGTCATTTTCTCTTACTGTAAACGCTTCCGAAGATCTGGAACGGTAAAACCATACTCCTCTTTCAAATCCCTGAGTGGCTTATCCACTGGAATATTTTCAGATAACCCCTGCTTGCGAATCACCTCAAGCGATGTTGTATGCAGTTTCTCAGCCACTTCATTAATAGTCATCGTTCCCTCCAGTACAAACCCCTCTGGTACAACAAGATTCGATGAAGGAGTTTGTTCTTTTTTCTCTGAAAGATCTTCTGTTGGAGCTCCAGAAGAATGAGACGTGTCCCCAACAAGAGCTTTCACCGTCTCCCGAACTATTTCAGTTTCAAAATCCCTCCCTATAAGGCTTGCGATGTCTTTGAGACGAGTCGATACAGGAACACGGTTTTCATCCAAACCAAGCTGCTTATAGAAAAGCGCCTTGTCCAACCCAAAGGCAGAGAGGACATCTTGAATGGTATGCGAACCCTTGATGGATTCAGGTGTCAACACTCCCTGTTGTGCCTGCTGAGAAAGCGATGGTTCTGCATAGGAAACATTGCCAGTAAAAAAGGCAATCCCAAGTGTTGCAGCATAAATTCCCAGCCCCAATCCCACCACAACCCAAACAGAAACTTTCTTCCCAAAAAACGTATTCACGAGTGTTGACTTGCCTGTAGGACAAACGGTGACACACTCCTGACAATTGATACACTCTGGAGAACACACCGCATCCGAATGAGAAACATCTTTTTACAGACAATCTGCTTCGTTTTTCTTGACCCAAGTTTCCCACACTAGTTCAAAGGATCAAGAACCGTTGTCCCATTCCTCACCTCGAGATAGAAAACACCTCCCGCACCAATCGTCGCCACCTCATCTGATGGTTTCACCCATTGGCCCTTCCTCACCATGATACCATCCAGATCCCCCAGAACAAGCCGTTTTTCCTCCCCCATGAGAATAATCACCACATGCCCAAAACCATAGAGCCATCCCGTATATTCCACCTTTCCAGAGACAGTAGCCACAAGGGTAGTGGCCTCTTTCACCTTGATCTTTACCCCACGAGCAGTTCGCGAATAGTCTTCAATATTCTTCTCATCAACAGGCAACCTTGACCCAGAAGATGGCCGCTGGTATTTCGCTTTTAATTCAGGAGTTGGATTCTCTGGTGGTAAATTTGAGCAAACTTGAGAAGAAAAAATCCTGAGTTTTTCCCCCACAAAGAGTGTCGTTGTTTTCTTCTTGTTCCAGGTAAGGATATCGTCCACCTTTACCCCATACCGTCGTGCAATCCCATAGAGCGTCTCCCCATCTTTCACCTCATGCACAATCCCAACAAGCGGCATTTCCCCCTGGGGTTGTGATGAAGAGGTGTCGTGAAAACGCTCTGTCGGAGAAACCATACGCGGAATCACAAGCGTTTGCCCCACCACAATCTTCTCATCAGGCAACTGATTACAGAGAAGAATATCCCCCAGAGAAGCACCAAAACGACGAGCTATACCAATGAGAGTATCCCCCGGTTGCACAACATACGACACCATCTCATCAGGAATAACAATTTTCTGCCCTACAAAAAGAGTATCCGTGGTAAGCTGATTAAGCCTTCGAATATAGGTGGCCGAAAACCCTGTCTTGCGAGCAATTCCTAAAATCGTATCCCTCGATTCTACAACATAAATTTTTGCGTAGACAGTGCTAAGACACAAACTCCCTACCAAAAGCCAAAAGAATCGTTTATACCTCATCGTTATCTGATATATCGGCATTTTTTTCAAGAACAAAAAAAGGCTACCCTCATCGGGTAGCCCTTCCAACCACCATCCTTACGCGGTCTTCACCTCGATCTGACGAGGTTTGAAATCCTCCGCCTTAGGAAGCACAATTTTGAGGATTCCATCCTCGTAGGACGCTTCAATCTTTTCACGGTTCACCTTTGGGCCGACACGGAATTCGCGATGATATTTGCCAAGCTCAAACTCCGTATCGACAACCTTCCACTCCTTTCCAACTTCCACAGAGGATGCCTCTACAACCAACCTATCATCCTCCACCTTCACCGAAAGGGTGGACTTGTCTATACCTGGCATTTCCATGAGTACCACATAACTGTCCTGTGTTTCATAGATATCTGTTGCAGGAATAATGGTGCGTTTTTCCATAGCCACCTCCTTATTTCACCTTTACGTCAATTTTCTTGGTTTCTCGCTGTGCACGACGAGGCAAGAACACCAAAAGTACCCCATCTACCAACTTTGCTTCAATTTTTGTCGGATCAAGGTCTGCCGAAAGGCGATAGCTCCTCGTCTCTACAGGCTGCAAGCGTTCACGACGAATCCAGCGCACATCCTCCATCTTCTCCTCTGGCTTATGAATCGTAATTGTGAGGAGATCGTTTTCATAGTTTACTTCTACATTCTCCTTTTTCACGCCGGGGCCAAGCATCTGAATCATATACCCGCTCTCGTTTTCATAGATATTGGCATAATTCAGTCTGCCTTCCCTCACCTCCTCCCAAAAGAAAGGAGTATCCAACAAGCTATTCATAAGGTGTTTCATTCTCTCAAGTTCGTAAAAAAAATTCATCATACCAACCTCCTTCTGTTAGATTTTCACCGTAATCTTTTTGGTCTTTGAATCTCCCTTCTTGGGGAGTTCAATTGTCAAAACACCATTCTTGTACGAAGCTGTTGCCTTGTCGGCATCCACCTCTCGAGGAATCTCAATACTGCGGCAGAAACTCCCCGAAAATCGCTCAATGCGATGGTAATTCTTGTTTTTCTCCTCTCGCTTTTCCTCACGAGTACCACTGATTGTGAGGATATTGTCGTTCAATTCAACCTTGATGTCCTTCTCATTCAACCCGGGAAGATCTGCCTTTACCACATAGGACTTGTCCGTTTCCTCGAGGTCAATGTGGAATGCCCAAGGAGTGTCATCAAAGGTTGCGACCCAGTCGTTTCTGAAAAACTCATCCAACCAGCTGAAGGGATAGGTGTTCTTTCGAACAAGTTTCATAGGCCACCTCCTTTTTATTGTTTTTTCTTTCACAGAAATATCGGCAAAAATCGTGCCAAAACAAAAGCCATTTTTCCCTACCAAAAAGCATATTTTATGATACATAAAGGCTAAAATTGTTTCATTTTGAACCAAAATAGCAACGGAAAAAATGTGTTATTTTGATTCATTTTTATCCATTTAAAAAGAAAAATGGGTATTTTTGATGCATTCCATACCCTTCAAAAACTGAGACAAGTGAATAACTGGTAAAGGGCAATTTATCTGAAAGCTTTTTCTTGCTCCAGACAAAAAAGCAAAAAAAGGATCGCGTGGGAAAAAGGTTTTCGTCCACTTTTTGGTTAGCACGACACTCCCCTTTCCTCCCCAATATTTGACTTTCTCAGTGTTCTCCGTTATCATATTACACTTTCAAAACCCATTATGAGGAGGCACATCATGAAGGCTTTTCTCTTTCCAGGCCAAGGTTCGCAGAAAGTGGGCATGGGGAAAGACCTTATTGAACGGTTTTCTTTTGCAAAAGAAATGTTCCAAAAAGCAGATGATGTTCTCGGTTTTTCTCTTTCCAAAATCTGTTTCGAAGGCCCAGAAGAGGAACTCACCCGTACAGAAAATGCTCAAGTGGCTATTCTCACCTACAGTGTTATCGCTCTCAAAGCCCTCGAAGAAAAGGGCATTCGTCCCGATGTGGTTGCAGGGCATTCCCTTGGAGAATTTTCTGCCCTTGTGGCAAGCAAAATGCTTTCCTTTGAGGATGCTCTTCGCCTGGTTCGGAAAAGAGGTGAACTCATGGCAAACGCCGACCCCAACAAAGAAGGGGGAATGGCTGCTGTTCTCGGTCTATCAGCTGATATTGTCGAGAGTGTGTGTCAGGAAATTTCTCGAGAACTGTATGTTGAACCTGTCAACTACAATGCCCCCGATCAAATCGTTATTTCAGGGCTCAAAACAGCCATAGCCAAGGCAGAACCCATTCTCAAAGAAAAGGGTGCCAAGCGTGTTCTCGTGCTCAATGTGAGTGGGGCTTTTCATTCCAAGCTCATGGCAGAAGCAGCCAAAAATTTCAAAACCGTCCTTGACAACACCCAATTTTCTCCTCCGGTATGCAAAGTTATCTCCAATGTTACTGCCCGCGAGGAGGACGAAACCAACATCCGTGAAATGCTCTTCCGTCAGATTCAAAGTCCCGTCCGTTGGGTAGAAAGCGTTCGTTACATGGAACAACTCGGTTGCACAGAAGCCATCGAAGTAGGACTTGGAAGCGTCTTGGCTGGACTCGTGAAAAAAATCAGTCCAAATCTCCCGGTAAAAAGCTGGGAACAAGCTCTTCAAGAATAAACCAGGAAATATGGAGGTAGATATGTCAAAAAACTATTATGATATCCATGATATCATGAAACTCTTGCCCCATCGTTATCCCTTTCTCCTCGTTGACCGTGTGATGGAAGTGAACGAAAAGGGTGGTTGGGGTTACAAGAATGTGAGCATGAATGAGGAGTTCTTCCAAGGACATTTCCCCGGTCAACCCATCATGCCCGGAGTCCTCATCATCGAGGGAATGGCTCAGTGTGCGGGATTTATTGGCCTTACCCTTCTCAAGCAAGAAGCGGACAAAAAAGGCGAAGTCTACAAAGACAAACTCATCCTCTTCATGGGTGTCAACAACGCCAAATTTCGTAAACCCGTTCTCCCCGGAGATCGCCTCGAGTACCACGTAGAGATTATCAAGTTCGGTGGCAGAATTGGGAAGTTTCAAGGATATGCCAAAGTCGACGGCGAAGTGGTGGCTGAAGCCGAAATGATGGCAATGATTACCGACAGAGAAGTCCAGTAAACAAAAGGGCATCGCGAGGATGCCCTTTTTTCTCATCAGGAGAAATTATGCAAAAAAGCACAGAGATCATCGTTCTTGTTGAAAACAGCACTTTTTCAGCAGGACTTGCAGGCCGTCACGGGCTTTGCCTTGCCATTCGAAGAGAGAACACATGGCTTCTCTTTGACACAGGCCCAGATGCAACCCTCCTCTCCAATGCCCAAAACCTCGGTGTCCCCCTCGAAAGCATCCACTCTATCATTCTCAGTCATGGTCACTACGACCATGCTGGTGGCCTTAATGCCCTTTCTCGCATCACAACCCCAAAGGCTCTCTGGATGCATCCCAAAGCGCCCCAACCCAAATATCGAAGCGATGGCAGCTTCATCGGAATGAACATCCCTCCTTCCTACGAAGTCATCCTTCACCCTACAGAAACACCAACAGAAATCCTCCCCCATGTCTGGCTTATGCCATCCATAGCCATTACCAACCCCAATGACACCCACATTGATCGCCTCGAAAAAGAAGGCCTTCACGGCAGAGAACAGGACACCTTCGAAGATGAACTCTTCCTCGTTCTTGAAGAAGCCCAGAGCATCAGCATCATCACTGGCTGTTCTCATCGTGGCATCACCAATATCATCGAAACAGCCATGCACAACTTCAACAAACCAATCGATTTCATTGTCGGAGGTTTTCATTTAAATCATACCACACGAGAAGCCCGTCAAGTGATCTACGATTCTCTTATATCCTATCCGATCAAACATATTGCTGTGTGTCACTGTACTGGACTTCAGGCATACGCTGAACTTCTTTTTCTCGGCAAATTTTCGGTAGACTATGCATCAACAGGGTACAGAATTCATCTCCCCCATCAAAGCAAAATACCGTAAACCTCTTCGTAACGACTCTTCAGATACAAAGCAAAATACTCAGGGTTGAGATCCTCTCCTGAAACCCTCTTGACAAGGGTTTTGGCATCGTAGCGTCTTCCCTCACGGTGAATCTTTTCACGCAGCCATTCCAACAGAGGAATAAACTCCCCGCGTTCCACCATCTTATCCACTTCCAGAGAACGTTTCATCGTTGCATACCATTGAGAAGCATAGAGGTTACCCAAAAGATAGGTCGGAAAATACCCAAATGAGCCATGCGACCAGTGCACGTCCTGAAGTATCCCCTCCGCATCAGAAGAAGGAGAAATACCAAGATATTCTTTATACATGCTATTCCACACCTCACGAGCATCAGCAAGCGATATATCCCCATGGAAGAGTTTCTTCTCCACCTCATAGCGAATAATAATATGAATTCCATAGGTTACCTCATCAGCCTCTGTACGAATGAGCGAAGGCTTCACCTCATTCACCGCTTGGAAAAACTCCCTCTCACTCACATCTCCAAGCTGTTGAGGGAAAACCTCCCTCAAAAAGGGAAAAGCCCATCGAACAAAAGCATAGCTCCGTCCAATCTGATTTTCCCAGAAACGTGATTGCGACTCGTGGATACCAAGACTAATGGCTTGACAAAGCGGAGTATTCTCCCACTCCGCAGGCAAACCCTGCTCGTACATCCCATGCCCCGCCTCATGAAGTACTCCATACAGTGATATCATGGGATCATACTCATCATAACGCGTTGTGAGACGCACATCGTCCACAGCAATGGTTGTTGAAAAGGGATGCGGAGAAATATCCAATCTCCCTCTCTCGAGAGCAAACCCAATACGACTCAAAACCCATTCACCAACCCTTTTTTGTCCATCAACAGAATACCGCCGAGAGAGAAAATCCGTCCGCAGCTTTTTGCCCGAGTTCTGAATCGCACCCAACACTCGTCGCATAATCTCAAGCGATTGAAGGGCTATTTTATCAAATTCGGCCTGTGTCAGATTCTCCTCATGAATATCAAGAAAGGCATCATAGGCACGATCTCGCTCATACCCTAAAGCAGCAGCCTTCTGAAGAGAAAGATCAAACACCTTCTGAAGCGCTGGCAAAAAAACCGTATAATCAGACTTCGTCCGAGCCTCATGCCACACCCCAAACGCTTCAGAGACAACACGAGCCAACGCAACAGTGAGATCATGGGGAATTTTCACCTCCCTCTCTCTATCCCTGTGAAATACTTCAAGTGCCCGTCTCTGATCCGGCTCAAGAGAAACACCCTCCATGGACGCAAACGCCTCATCCCACCAGCTATCACACATCCGTTCATGCCACAATCCAACAAGATAACTTATATCCTCCCCTCGGGCTTTTGCCCCCTTAACAGGCATATAGGTCTCCTGATCCCAAGAGAGCAAAGCTATCACATGCTCAAGATGAGACAATTCCTTCCAGCGATGAAGAATATCATTCCACTGTATCATATTTTCTCCTCTCTTGCAAAGAATATGGCCGCGTCAGTTCTTCAAGCATGGAGAGATAAAAAAGTGCCTCTTCTCGGTTTTTCCCACACATCTCGGGAGAAGGCTGAAGCGAGGCACAAAACGACGGTCTCTCCGGCTTTCCATACAACCGACAGCGAAAATTTTCATCCAGATGAATACACCTCACCCCTGCCGGTTTACCTTCAGGCATACCCAACAAAGGAGTACGAATCGAAGGGGCAATACAACAAGCCCCACAATTCTCGCGACACTCCATCAGGGATGAATACACTCCTTCCTTTCAATCTCCTCACACTCGAGTTCAGCAACGGCCTCAAGAGCTTCCGTTGGAATCCTATGTAGCCCCACCACCACTTTGCTTTTCCAACGGCCGGTTGAAAAGTAAACAAACGACGCCAGCATACCAAACATCCACGCCACAGGAATCCCCCACCAAATGCCCTTTGTTCCCCACCAAGAAGAAAACAGCATCGAAGTAGGCACCCGGAGAACCCACAACGAAAAAACGGAAACAATCATAGGAATAAAGGTATCTCCAGCCCCACGCAAAGCCCCATTAAAAATAAACATGGTCATAAAGGCAAAATAAAATGGTGCCACAATATACATATACTCCTTGCCAATACGAACCACCTCAGCATCACGATTAAAAACCATCACAAGATACTCAGCAAAAACAATCAACACAATCGAAAGCACCACCGCTATCACAAACCCGAGAAAAAAGGTAAAACTCACCCCCTTCTTCACCCTATCCTCTCGCCCTGCCCCTATATTCTGCCCCACATATGTGGAAAGTGCCATGCTCAGATTCATCGCAGGCATCATCGCAAAGGTTTCAATCCGTCCCGCTGCAGTAAAAGCAGCTATAGCATCCGTCCCAAAGCGATTTACCAGCCCCATCAAAACCATACTTCCTATAGCCACCATCATCTGCTGCACACTGGATGGAGCACCAATAGAAAGACTCTTTTTGAAGATATCCCAACCCAAATGCATATCCTTCATATCAAATCGGAAAAACTCACTCCGTTTTGCAAGTTGCCAGAGTCCCAGTGCAAAGGAAATACCCTGAGCAATAACCGTAGCAATAGCCGCCCCACGAATCCCCCAATGAAACACCAACACAAAAACCAAGTCCAGCACAATATTCACCACTGTTGACAAAATTAAAAGATAGAGAGGTGTCTTGGAATCACCCAACCCCCTCAGAATTGCCCCCAGCCCATTGTAGCCAAAAAGCGCCACCATCCCAAGAAACATAATACGAAGATAGTCTTGTGCCATAAAAAATATATCGCCCGGAGTACCCATTATCCGCAAAATCCATCCTCCTCCCAAGAGCCCCAAAGGAGTTATGATAATAACCATCCAGAAGAGAATAATAGCCGTTGTATCAATGGAACGTTTCACATTCTTGTAGTCTTTTGCCCCATAGTACTGAGAAACAAGCACCGTTGTTCCCATGGTGGCACCTATCACAAGGGCAATGAGAAAAAACATGATCGGAAAACTCACTCCCACTGCAGCCATAGCCTCTTTTCCTACAAACTGACCAAGAATAATACTATCAACAACATTGTAAAGCTGCTGAAACACACTCCCCAAAAACATGGGAATAGCAAACAGAATAATAGACTTCGAAATACTCCCCTCTGTCATATCTCTCGCCATAAAAATTTCTCCTTTTCCTTTGATACTTTTAATAGAGTATAGCCACATCCCCTTTATTCGTCAAATTATTCGAAAGTGTTAAAAGTCGAGGAATCCCCAACTCCTTAAAAGAAAGATTCCTCCCCTCATAAAAAAGCAGGTAGGATTGATAGTAGCCAATCACCTTCTTCACATAGTTGCGTGTTTCTGTATAGGGATGGATTTCGATCATTTCCACATCACTCTCAGGACGAAATTTCTCACGAACAAGAGAGAGTGGCCTTTGCCCTCCATTGTACACCGAAATCGCCCCTAAAAGCCCATACTGAGCTATGGAGCTACTGAGAAAGCGTGTCCCGAGAAGAATATTATTGGCTGGATCATAGAGACTCACAGCATTGTCATCAAAAACCGATGGGGCTATCAAACGAGCGGTAGCAGGCATGACTTGCATCAAACCCCGTGCACCCACACGAGAAACAGCACGAGGATAAAAGAGACTCTCCCCCTTGATGACTGCATGCACAAGATAGAGATCACAGAAAACATTAGTTTGCATCTGCATGGCCAATCTTACCTCTTCCGTATAAGGAAGGGGATAAAGAATTTTCTGAAACTCTCGAGGCAAAAAACCTCCGTAAGCGCGCACCACTTCATTCTGCTCAATCTCACTGAAGAGGGCTCGAGCTCTATCAAAGTTCTGGTAGTACACAAGCACTTTGAGAATAGCAAGTTTGGCTGCGGTGTCATCATGCACACCACTTTCATAAACAATTTCTCGCGCATAATCCTCAAACCCAAACCTGCTATACACCAGCCATCGGAAATATTTCTCCATAGGAAGCGTATTCAACGCCTGGAGCGAAGCCCCAAAGAGATCAGGATACAACCGAGAGAGAATCTCCACAACCTCTTGACGATAACTCTCCCGACGAGACTTGTCTTCACTGAGTCCATACAAAACTGTAGCATAAAAAAGCTGCTGAGAGAGACTTTTTGTCTTTTTCTTCTGCTCCAAGAGCGAATCAAGGTATTCCTCTCGCTGTTCATTTGGAAAAACTTCCTTCAAAAAACTTGCAGCAAGCCCGCCATAATACCCATGCGGTGAAATGGCTATTGTTCTTGCCCATTCTCGAAGAGCAACTTGCGGCTGCCCCAACTGAAAGGCACTATACCCATACCAAAAAGACACCATCGGAGAAATATTCACAGAAGTATCAGCCATTCCCATCTGGCCATAGGTTCTTTCCACCCAGTAAACAATCTTCTCATAACGCTTGTATGCCAACATGTTGCGAATAAGAAGCTCAATGTTTTTACTCACATAGTCGGGCTCAAACCCATTTTTCAAAAACCCTTCATAATATTTCTCTGCCTTATCAGGTTGATACCTTCCCCTTCGAGAAACACTCAAAAGGGCACGATACGCATACCCTGCTTTTGCTTTTGAGCTTCCACGGAGCATAGTATCTACACTCAGATTTCCGTACCCTTGCAACTCTCCCGCAACAGAGTCATACTCCTTTATCCCTCGAAGAAAAACTTCCACCTTCTTTAAAAGTGCATCATCCCCTAGCGACACAAGAAAAAATGCCCAATTCTCCACCCAATCAACAGGAGGTTTGGATTGAAGAACATACTGTTTACCCTGTTCAAGCAAAAGATTGGTGAGAGAAGGGCGAAACGCCTGTTGGAGCAGTTGTGATTGCTCATTTGCTGTCATTGTTTTCCACACCCGTTTCACCCAAGCTGTATAGACATTAGCATACTCTGATGTTATATCAGAAAGCGAAAGAACAATCTCCTTTTGCTTCTGAAAAGCATTCTGCCTATCATACACATCCAAAAGAGAAAACCCCACCTCAAGTTGACGATACTTTGTGGGAAGAGACCAAGCTTCTTCGAGCACAGCGCAAGCTTGCTTGTATTTTCTCTGAGTTATATACACCCGTGCCATCCCCAAAAGAGCATCTCGCCGAAGAAAATACTCCTGCCCTGTAACCTTGAGCATCGCTTCATATGAAGAGAGAGCCTTTTGGTATTGTTGCTCTCTCTCAAAAAGCTTCCCAAGCGTATGATAAACCTCTGGCTTGAGAACAAACCCTGTATCAAGCAAATTTGACAACACAAAATGGGCATACTGAATATCTCGCGTTGTAAGCCTTGGCTTAGTTTCTACTGCCTGATATACCTGATAAAACCTCTGCAGATCGGCATAATGTGCCTCAAAAAGCGACTCTATGAGAGCCCTCTGATTGGGCTCATAGGCAAAATTAAACACAATCACCACTGTCAACAAAAGAAGTAAAAACTCCCAACGTACCCAATGTTTGATTCTGTGCATACTACCCCCGATAGTTTTGTAGCAAACTGTCCTCAAGAAAGAATCTATAATGATAAAGCAAAAAGATTTTTTTGTCAAAAAATTCCCCTGCCGATCTCTATAAGCCCTTTTCACTCGGGACAGCGAAAAAAATACAGAATCTTCTTATACCATAGCAACACATTTTCCCCACTTGACAAAAATAAAAAAGCATATATACTATATCAAAAAAACAAGGCGGCTATATGAAGAAGAAAAGGGTACTTTTCTTGCTTCTTTACTCTTCTCTCTGGGCTTCTCCCATAACAAACAAGGAGGTAGCTATGAAAATAGAAAGCCCTGGCTTCACCAACGGCGGTTTTCTCCCATCGGTGTACAGCTGCGATGGACGAGACATTTCTCCGGAACTACGCTGGAGTGGCGTGCCTTCCCAGGCAAAAAGCCTTGTTCTCCTCTGCGAGGATCCTGATGCTCCGGGAGGAATGTTTGTCCACTGGGTTGTTTTCAATATCCCCGTTTCCGCAAGCGGACTCCCAGAAGGAGTTTCCAGTCAAGAACTCCAGAAAATAGGAGCAAAACAGGGAAGAACAGACTTCGGAAGAATTGGTTATGGTGGACCGTGCCCTCCCTCAGGAGTTCACCGCTACTTCTTCAAGCTGTATGCCATCACTACCACACTCTCACTTCCAGAGGGATGCACTCGAAAAGATGTGCTCAAAGCAATCGAGGGGCATATTGTGGCCAACGCCGAAATCATGGGAAAGTACCAACGGAAGCGATAGAAAAACACACAAAATACTAAGCTTTTCACAAAAAAGGAAAAAGGCTTCCTGTAATGTTTTGTTGATCGCTTAAAAAGATGACCTAAAAATATTAGTCCTCTTTCAAAAGCCCCTCAAGGGTACTGTGAAAAGTATGAGTCCTTTCTTCCCACAGTTTCTTCTGACGATGAATTTCTGCTTTGATGGAATCGTAATCGTACGTGAAGGGAGAACCAGGAGAAACCCGCTTATGAAGACTCTCTTCTATGAGGACATCACTCACCTCCAGTGTATGCATCACCGAGGCAGCGTGCTTGTAAGCATCACGGAAGGGCATACCCTTCCCTACAGCATCAAAAACAACATCCGTAGCAAAAATTCCCTTACTCAGGGCTTTTTTAATAGCGTTTTCATTGAAACGAATATTCTGCAACACCAAAGCAAGCACATCCAGCGTCTCCCCAACAATCTGAAAACTCCGCATTACAGGTTCTTTTGTCTCCTGCATATCGCGGTTATACCCCGAGAGAAGCCCATTGGTAATCATCTTCACCTGCTGAGCATAAGAAAGCACAATCGACGAACGAGCACGAACAAGCTCCATGACATCGAGGTTTCTCTTCTGTGGCATCAGAGAACTCCCCGTAGTAATCGCAGAAGACGTTTCAATAAACAAAAGCTCATCCATATTCCACGTAAGAAGATCCGCTGACAGTCGCGAACCATCACACATCCAGTTCCACAGGGCATCAATAATAGTACCTTCAATCTTGCCACGAGAGTTTTGGACTGCGAGAGGACTGTACTGCACCCGTTCAAACCCCAAAAGCCTTGTTGTCATATCCCGATCCAGAGCAAGGGGAACACCAAACCCACTTCCGCTTCCCAACGGATTGGCATCAATAAGCTGATAAACAGAAGCAAGATGGCGAAGGTTGTCCATACCCATTTCGATAAATCCCGCCATCCAAAAACCAACCGTCATAAGCATCGCCTGCTTGGTATGCGTATACCCCGGCAGAACCGTGCGAAAATGCTTTTCCCCCACCTCTGCCATCACCAAGAGAAGACGCAGTGCCTTGTCCACGATTGAGAGAATGGCATCTTTCTCATAGAGTCTCAGCACCACCAGCACCTGATCATTGCGACTCCTTCCTGTGTGGAGTTTTTTCCCAACATCTCCGAGCTTTTCTGTGAGCTGATTCTCCAACTTTGAGTGAATATCCTCATCACTCACGGTGAGCGCAATCTCTCGCCCATAGGTATGATACAACTCCCGTATCAAACGAGAGAGACTTGTATACTCCTCGCTCGTCAAAACACCAATATGACGAAGCATTTTAGCATGGGCAAGGCTTGCCACAAGCTCATAATAGTACAACTTCCCATCAAGAAGATAGTCCATCCCCACCTCATATGCCTCAACGAGGGGATGAAGACCTTCGCCGCCTTTTTCCCACACCTTAGCCATCGATTCCTCCTATATCTTCCACTGCGTTTGCACCTCGACATCAAAGAGCACCAGCACAAAAAATACCATATTGATCACCGTCCAGAGAGGAAGGTACACGAGATAGTACACCACAAACTCATACCATTTGAACCGCATAGCAAAACGCCTTGCCACCAGCCGGTAGCTTACCATAGTAACAAGAAAAGAAAGCAAGAAAGGAATATAATTCCCCCACGCCAAAAAACCATACTGAAGAAACATAAAGAGTAGAGCGGAGGTAAAACTCCACGCATGCGATACCAAAAAGAGAAGAGACCCCAAAATATGCAGTCTGAGAAAATGAATCAGAATATACGCCACCACATACGCCACCATCGGCAAGACGAACACCCCGATAGCCATGAGAAGCGAAGACATGGAGACAATCTTTTTCAGCACCTCACCAAAATACCGTTTAAACCACAACACATTATTGAGTGCCCACCGCTTCCGCTGAATAACCCAATCCTTCACCGTATCCGGAACCCCATTGGTTACCTTGAGTTCGGGAGGAAAAGCAAACCGTGCATGATGAATAAACGAACGAGCAGCCAGATCCATATCCTCATTAATCACCCTATGAAATCCCCCCATTTTTTCAAACCAGTCCTTCCGAATGGCAAAACATGCCCCATTCATGGAAGGCGAGTGTCCCGAAAGCTTTGCCAGCACATAGGTTGCCATGGTAAAACTCATAAACTCATAACTCATCATCGCTGAAACAAAGGTATTCACCCGTGCTTCTTTGGGGAGTTCAACAATCTCGTTATTCTCAAGGTAGACAGAAAGCTTTTTCAAAAAGTACTTATCCTGTGGAAAAACAATGTCGTTGTCAATAAACAAAAGAGTATCCGTTTCCAGATGAGGTACCACATCATTGAGAGACATCACCTTTCCCTTCTGAATACCATTGTAGTGAACACGAATCTGTTGCCTGTAGAGATCCAGAATAGACTCAATGGCCTCATTCGTCGCCCCATCCACAACCACCACAATCTCTTTGGCGGGATAATCAAAAAAGAGAAGCCTCTCCAAGATCGTCTTGAGATCCCGTGGATCCTTATACACAGGAATAACAGCTGTAATCTTCATGCCAGCTTATCCCTTCATCAAAGTTGCCATAATCGCCTTCTGAACATGCAACCTATTCTCAGCCTCATCCCACACCACAGAGTGTTCTCCATCGATAATAGACGAAGCAACCTCTTCTCCTCGATGAGCAGGCAAACAGTGCATGAAAATATAATCCTTGGCAGCAAGTCGAACAAGCTCCTCATTCACTTGAAAGAGGGCAAAATCGCGCTTCCGTTTCTCAGCCTCCCCCTCCTGTCCCATAGAAGCCCATACATCCGTATAAATCACATCCGCCTCCCTCACAGCCTCACAAGGATCATGCGTGAGCAAAATTTCACTCCCCGACTGAGCAGCATTCTCCTTCATCATAGCGACAACACGATCATCCATCTCATACCCCTGAGGTGTAGCACAGGCAAAATGCGTCCCCAACCGAGTGGCAAGAAGCCCGAGAGCATGTGCCATATTATTCCCATCACCAACATAACAAAAGCGAATCCCTTTGATTCTTCCCTTCTTTTCAAGAAGCGTTTGAAAATCCGCCATAGCCTGACAGGGATGAAGCCAGTCAGAAAGACCATTGATCACGGGAACGGTAGCAAACCGCGCCAATTCCTCAACACGATCATGCCCAAAGGTACGAATCATGATACCATCAACATAACGGGAAAGCACTCGTGCCGTATCAGCAATAGGTTCTCCTCGTCCCAACTGAATATCGCGACTACTCAAAAAGAATCCTATCCCCCCCAGTTCATAGATCCCTGCCTCAAAAGAAACACGCGTTCTCGTTGAAGACTTCTCAAAAATCATCGCCAACTTCTTCCCAGCAAGAACGCGAGCATACCTTTTCTTGTTCTTTTTCATCTTGATAGCAAGGTAAATGATATCAAGAAGCTGTTCTGGTGTAAAATCCTGTGTCGTCAAAAAATCCTTTGGCAAACCAGTCATATCTACTCCTCATCCTTTTACAAAAGAGAATTATGAATAGAGTAGTATACATAAAACATGGTTTTTTTGCAAGAAAATGCGTTTCAGCTCAAAATTCAAAAATGAAAAGTTGTCATGCCACGAAAAACCACCATCTGAAAGAGAAAAAGAGCATGTCCCCTTGATGTGAAAGAAATGAGGAGGAAAGTTTGGTTTTGCCCTTTACTTGTTGGTTTGACTGTTCATTTGAAGAAGACGAACCTGCTCCTCATACCACTTCACTCGTCGTTGAAGTTCCTCAAAAGTCTCGTCGGAAATAACTTCGCTATTACGATAGATCGCGACCCACAAGGCATACTCACGATTCAGTGATTCAATCAGATCCGAAATGGTAGTGATTTCCCTGATTTTTTCCTGAATATTAGGGGGATAGGTTGTGATGACAAAATTGGTAACACTCGCGGCATTGGTTATCACGACGGTGTTGGTTATGACGACGGCATTTGACGACGGCTGCACAACCGTCATGGGAAGATTGGTCTCTAACGAAACAGTATTCGTTACTTCAGCGGGCAAGGGTATATTGGTCTTGATAATAAGCGATTCAACCTCTCTATAGTTGATAAAAAACTCCTTTGTGCCTGTAATACTATTGGAGGTAGACTGAGCAACGGCAATCGCACTCACTCTGACGGGGTATTTCCCTGCCACCGATCCAACACGCTGCAGATTCCACACAATCTTTTTGGATTCATTGGGCTGCACCTTGAGAAAGGTAACTACATTGGTATCCTCCTCCGCAAGCGTAAAACCCTTCGGTGGAGTAAGAATTAGCGAAAGGCTATCCAAAGGCACCTTGCCCGTGTACACAAGCTCCGCCGATACGGGAACCGGAGGAGCTTTTACCTCCTCGGGGAGAATAATCGAGAGTGTCATATCATTCGAGGTAAAACTCTGTTCTGTGTGGATTCCATACATCGTGGTAATGAGAAGACTCTGATCAGGAGCAAGGCTTACGGGATTGTAGTAAAGGGCTACGGCACCACTATACTGAGATGATCTCTTTAATGCCTGAGAGGTATCGAGGGGAACATCCCAAAGATTATCGTAGAGCTTGTTCCAGCTCGCAAAGATTACCTGCGAAGGCGGAGTAAATTCCAAACCCTTGAGGCTTCCACGAACGCGTATTTTACCATCAGAAGAAGCAGTGTACCAGTAATCGGGGATACTGTCCTGATAAAAAAGTGTTTCCTTGGTAATCCTTCCCCTCCCGGGAATATCAAAACTCGAAACACCACTCTCACGAAGATACACATCAAGAAGAAGACGAAGCCCCACAGAAACATTCCTCTTTGTTGTGTTTTTCAAACGGTAGGAAATACGAACATTGTTGGATATACCATTCACAGGATTGGGTGCCAAAGCAATGGTTTGCTCAATACTCACCCCCCGCACTGACCACACACTGATCAGCATATTAGAAAGCACATACGGCCGCTTCTCGTAGTAGCCTGTATCGGAACCAAAGATAATATTCTCATTATTCACCCGTATCGTAGAAATGGTTGTTGGTGGAAACTTGTTGTAGAGAAGATAGGCATCATCATCAAAGGGGTTGTCTGGATCCCCCTGCACTGTTTTGAGATAATAGGCAGAGGTATTCTCATCATGATAAATAGCAATATACTGATTGGAAACAACGAGTAATCCCCACGCCCAAAGGGGCAATGCTATCAAAACCCCCAATACCACACGCCTCATAACCCCTCCCGCGACATCATGAGAGTCAGTTCATCAATCTTCTGTTTCTTGAGATCCAGCAATTTGTTCTGCAATTCAAGCAGTTCTGCCACCAGAGTGAGATAGCGATTCTGTCTGACTGCAATCTTTTGAATATCCTTTTCCGATGTTGACGCCTGCAAAGATTTTTCGATATCCTGCACAAACTGTCTTGTTTGATAGGCATACACCGAGGAGGGAAACCTGTTGAGGAGTTCTCTGTAGATACCCAAGGCCCGATAGTACTCCTTCTTGGCAGCAAAAGAACGCCCCAACCAATACAAAGCACCATCCTCATTGGCATCATTCACCGCATGCCGATTGAGATAATCCGAAAGCAAGGCAATCCCCGCATCATAATCACCCACAATAACAAACATACGTGCCGTGCTGTAGAGAGCACGCGAATACACACTGGTATCACTGTACGATTCCAATACCTTTCGATAGTAAGCCTGTGCCTGACGGTAGGACTGATTCACAACAGCAATATCCCCAAGATAGCTGTACACCCGCGCCTGATACTCCCTCGGAAGCGACACATCCTGAAGTGCCTTGAGAAGAAGTTGCGTTGCCTCATCATAGCGCTGAGCGGCAATGGCATCCATTGCCTGAAGATACACCTGTGGCACCTCAGCACTCCACAGCAAGCAGCTCATCACAACCCCTATGCCAAACCACATTCTACGCATGCATTCTCTCCTCGAGGTAGTGATGAAGCGCCAAGAGTCCAAGATAGTAGGAGTAATCCCCAAAACCCGTTATCACCCCAATAGCCTTGTCAGCGAGGTAGGAATGATGCCGAAACTCCTCCCTCGCATAAATATTTGAGAGGTGAATCTCCACAAAGGGAAGTTGCACAGCAAGAATCGCATCCCGAATCGCAATCGAAGTGTGCGTATACGCCCCCGCATTGATAATGAGACCCTTCGCCGTTAACCCCTCATGGTGCAAAAACGAAATAATATCCCCCTCGCTATTTGATTGAAATGCCGAGAGATGATAGCCAAGTTGCGCGGCCTGTTCCGTAAGCCTTGCCACAATTGTTTGAAGGGAGACATTCCCATAGACACTTTTCTCCCGTATGCCCAACATATTGAGATTGGGGCCATTTACCAACAGAATTTTCTCCATAGTTCTCCTCACTTGCGATACGAATACAACGAAAAACTCGTTGACTCATCTATTAGCAGAGCATCCATACTCAAATCAAAGGCCAAAAGTCTCGCCTCATTTTTATAAACACTGAGACGCTGCCACTCCTCTGCTGAAAAGTCTACAGCCACAATAACATTCTCATCCCCTTCTTTCTTCGAGAGATAGAGAAACAACGGTTCAACAGGCATTTTCTTTTTGAGAACAATCACCATAACATTCCCATACGAAAAGAGATACCAAGGAGCAACCGCACTAATCCTCTCCCCCTCCAATGCTATCCCAAAGGTAGGACAAAGAATGGTGCTATGCACAAGCGCCTCATTACGAGCATAAAACTCCCAGAAGATATTTTCGTCCACGGTATCGTTATCACTTACCATCACCGTAAAGGCTGGAAACTCCTCATTCGTCCAGATAGCATCCACACGAACAAGCCCAAAGCGAAAACCCCTCCGCTTCGTCACAGGGGCTGTTTGAATCGATGTTCTCTGATTTGAAGAAAAGCCACCGGGAAGAAAGGTATACCTCACCTCTTCTTCTACATTATCAAAAACAATCTGATGAAGACGAACCGGCCTCTCCCGTTCAATATGCCAATCAATATTCCCCGTCATGGTAAAGCGCACATAGGTACTTTCAGGTTCAGGTGTAGTGTACAAGAGCCGCAAAGAACGAAAAAATGGATCCACTGGCATAACGACAGGTCCCCGTCTCTCTTGCTGTCCAACGAGAGTGGTCATCTCCTTTTCATTGTTTTCAACAGATTTTACCTGCTTTTGACATGCCACCAGTACAACAAGAAGAAAACATACAACACTTCTTTTCATGATATAGAGTATATCGGCACAAATAACAGGTAATTTACAAAAGGAAGACTACTTGCCCGCAAAAGAAATCAGAGAGAGAAAAAGAGGAGCAATTGTCTGAAAGAAAAGTAGCTGCGTCTCATCCCACTCACGCCTCTCATTATGAAAATCATGCACACCGAGAACACCCCAGAGTTCTCCATGCCACCACAAAGGTACAAAGAGAATCGAACCGCCGCCCGTCATTTCAAAGTGCTTTTTTTCATAAGCATTGAGGGGAGTATCAGCAGACAAAACAAGATACCCCTGCTGAAAAACGTGCCCCACCCAATCTTCAGAGAAGTGCTTTGCCTCCAGCTTTGGAGAAGCAACAGAAGCGCCTTCTGATGACCAAACATACTGGGAGTCAAGCACCCCATCCTGCGGCACCCATCGATAGGCAAAAATTCGTTGAACATCCATAAAAGCAGAAACCTTCCGACACACATCAACGAGATCTCGATGATTCTCCACCACTGCCTGCAAAATCTCTCGCATCATCTCCAAACTTGTTTGCTGCTTGTAGAAAAGCCTCATGTGGTTCATGCGATCAGTGATATCGTTCAAAACAAAAAGATACACATCGTCCTTCAGCTGCTTCAAATGAGCGGCACTCACCTCAACAAAGTGAGCCTCCTTTTTCATATCGATCAGGGTAAAGATATGATTTTTGATCTTGATAGACTCCTTGAGGCCCTGAAACTCCTTCTGAAGATGGGCCTGATCCTCCCCTCGAAAGATCTCCCAAAAATACTTGCCCACGAGAGAAGCGCTATTTCCTCCCATCAAACGGGAAAACTCCTCATTAAACCGCTTCATCCTCCCCTCAGCATCAGTGAAAAAAATCGCATTGGGAGAAGAATCAATAAAATCCTTCATGAGTTGATTTTCTGCCAAAAGAGTCTGCTCACGACTTTTGTAGTGACTCACATTGGTGATAATGAGTACATAGCCATTCTCAGTGAGATAACCACTGTCATCAACGATAGGAGAAAACTTGTACTCGACAGGAATCTCTATACCCTGCCCATTGATGAGCACACGATCCTTTTTGGTCAGCGATGTGGGTCCCTGAGACTGAACAAGAGCAAAGGGATCCTCAATCTCATTATCCTCTGGACTACGGATGAAAACCACCTCTCTCAGCGGCCTCCCCAAAACCTTTTGCTGAGAAAGCCCAAGATAGACTTCAGCAACAGGATTTAGAGAGGTCACATACCCCTTGGTATCGAGCGTAATCACCGCCTCACCGATACTCCTCAGCGTGGTCATGAGCCGTTCTTCGTTAGCCTTGAGCTGTTTCTCAAATTCCTTGCGATCATTAATACAAACAGAAACACCAGCCACTCCCACAACCTGATCCTTGCTATTAATCAAAGGAAGCTTAAAGGTCTCATACCAAAGCGTCATATCATTACGAACAAAGGACTCTTCCTTGTGAATCTTCGCCCTTGAATACACAACACAGTTATCCTCTTGCATGGAGGCTTCGGCATAAGCCAACGGAAAGAGATCTGTTTCCTTCTTTCCTATAACTTCCTCTCGACGAAATCCATGAAGCTTGAGAAAATTTTCATTCACCTCAGAGAATCTCCCCTCCATGTCCTTAATCCACACAATCAGGGGAATATTCTGAAGAACAGATTGCCAAAGAACAATGTGATAGGCTTCTTCCTCCGTTGTTATTATAGGCTTGATAAGCACAATATACAGGGAATGGGGAAGATGATCCACAGCCACACGAAACCCATGAATATTTGCCTTAAAGAGAGCCCCATTTTGCTTAAGAAAGGATATATTCTCCATAAGAACAACAGATTCACGACACGCCTTTTCACGAAGAGAAGGCTCTGCAACAAGATCAAAGAAACTCCTCTTCGTCAAGTCCTGAGTATGAACATAGCCATAGATCTCCAGTGCTGCCTGATTCACATCAACAATACGATAGGTTTCACATTCGACAAGAAGTGCTGGATCAGAGATCTTTTTTACAAGTTGAACGATACTATCCTGAGAAAAATCTGCCATTCTTTTCTCCAAATTTTTCAGAGATATTATAACATGCCCACCAGAAAAGTCAATATTTACTCAAAAGCATAGCATGTGAAGGTCAAAAAAATGCCCCCTTTTCATTTCTAAAAATGCCCCCAAGCCGAACAAAATTCTCTCAAAACTTCCACAAAAATCCCTCCTCCCTGTATAATAAAAAGCACATAAGGAGAAACCATGCAAACCAAACTCTTTCCTTCTCCTCTTGCAAAGGATGCTCTTCCCACGGCGGCTCGCCTCCTACGGAAAGGGGGACTTGTTGTCTTCCCCACAGAGACAGTGTATGGTCTCGGTGCAAATGCCCTCTCAGAGGAAGCTGTTCACAAAATTTTTCTCGCCAAGGGAAGGCCACAGGACAACCCTCTTATTGTCCATATTGCCGATATGTCCATGCTTCCCCTCGTGACATGCAACCTCCCCCCAGAGGCAGAAAAACTCTTTGCCACCTTCTCTCCCGGTCCCCTCACCGTTATCTGCCCTAAACACCCCTCGCTTCCACAAAATGTGACCGCAGGGCTTCCCACTGTAGGAATACGCATACCATCCCATCCCCTCGCTCAGGCTCTCATTCGACAAGCCTCTGTTCCCATTGCAGCCCCCTCCGCCAACCGTTCAGGAAGACCAAGCCCCACCACCTTTGCCATGGCTGTCAACGAAATGAATGGAAGAGTGGATGCTATCCTTGATGGGGGAGAGTGCAACCATGGGCTTGAATCCACTGTTGTAGCCATCCAAGAGGGAAGTATTGTCATTCTGAGACCTGGTGCCATCACTGAAGAGATGCTTCAAGAAGCTGGTTTTTCCGTAAGCAGACACCCTACCTCACACAATCGCCCCATTGCTCCCGGTATGAAATACACCCATTACAAACCACATTGTGATGTTTATCTCACCCGAGATTTCCCCCTCGAAGCCATTAGTCGTCGTTTCCCGAACACTCCCGTCGCCCTCATTGGTATTACCGTGCCTTCTTCTTCCTACCTCACCATCCAATTTGACAACCTCACTGCCTATGCCCGCCAACTCTATGCCACCTTTGCCAAACTCGAATCCCAGAACATCGCCGTTATCATCGCTCAGGCTGTTGAACCCAAAGGCATAGGCAAAGCCCTCATGAATCGACTCCAAAAAGCAAGCGGCAATCAATGGATAGAGGACATGGCATGAGTCTTCCTTCCCTTCTTGATATCTACAATATACTCCTTGACTTCCACGGTGAACAAAACTGGTGGCCCATCGTCAAAAATGGGGTTTCCCTCTACCTGCCCGAATATGCCACACGAGAAAGAACCCCTGAAGAAATCCTTGAAATCTGGATTGGGGCAATCCTCACCCAAAACACCGCTTGGAAAAATGTCGAAAAAGCCATCACCAACCTCAAAACCCACATCGCCCTCTCACCCAGTGAAATCCTCCACTACCCCCAAAACGAACTAGCCGAACTCATTCGACCTGCGGGCTACTACACCCAAAAGGCAAAAAAACTCCACGCCTCTATGCACTTCATTGAAAATACCCTCAGTGGTAATATTCTCCGCCTCAAAACCTTTCCTCTCGCCCAAGCCCGCACCCACCTCCTCTCTCTCTGGGGAATTGGCCCAGAAACAGCCGACTCCATTCTCCTTTACGGCTATCGATTCCCCACATTTGTCATTGATGCCTACACACGAAGAATACTTCTCTCCCTCGGTTTCTCTGAAGCCGCCCTCTCTTACCATGAGTTTCAAGCGTACTTTCAAAAAACACTCCCTAGCGATGCCCACCTCTACGAAGAATACCACGCCCTTTTCGTTGCTCAAGGCAAACACTGCAAAACGAAAGAAGGCTGCATCCACTGTCCCCTCAGCCCGTGGTGTACAACACACAAACGCTGAACAACAGACGCACAGCATTTTGCACAATACGCACAGAGTTTTGCACAATTTTGCTCTATCACTGTTTCACCCACCCCTCCATCAAACTCAAAAGCAAAGTGCTTGCTTTTTTCCTTTCTTTCCGTTATGATAACAGCATCTTCACAAAAAGGAGAAATAGGTGAGGATCATCATCAGTGGAGGGAAAACAGGTGGCCACCTCATCCCCGGCATTGCCCTCTATGAAGAGGCTCTCTCTCGTGGGCACGATGTCTTTTATTTTCTCGGACCAAACGATGACCGATTTTCCATCACCAATCGCATTCACCCCCAACATCGTCGCATTGTAGAGATTGGTTCCCTTTCTCGAAAACTCTCTTGGAAAACACCCCTCTGGATACTCCGTATTCTCCGAGCCTTTTTTGCCACCAAAAAAGAAATTCGCAAACTCAAGCCCGATGTAGTTGTTATCACCGGAGGATATATTTCCAACCCCGTTGCCCTCTCAGCCATCGTCCTCGGTATTCCTCTCTACATTCTCGAACAAAATACCGTCGCTGGTATCACCAATCGCTTTTTTGCCCCCTTTGCTCGCAAGGTTTTTACATCCTTTCCCCACACAGAAAAAATCCCCCCAAAGAAAGCCCTCTTCACCGGCAACCCAACCATCTTCAATCAACCACTCCCTCGAAAACAGGCACGAGAGTTTTTCAACCTCCCATCCGAATCGCTTTGCGTGGGCATAGTTGGGGGAAGTCAAGGGGCACGACGACTCAATGAGGCCATCCTTTCTCTTCTCCCCTGCTTTGCTTCCAGAAACATTGCCTGTGTGTGGAGCGTGGGGGCTTCTGACTATCGCCGATTGCAGGAAAACGGCACACTCGCCTCATTAGAATCCAACTACCCTCTCGTGAGAATATACCCTTTTATCGAACGAATGGATGCCTTTTGGGGAGCCTGTGACGCCGTCATTGCACGAAGCGGCGCCACTACCATTGCTGAGGTGTTAAGTAGTTCCTGTCCCGCCCTCTTCATTCCCATTTACCGCTCACCCGACGACCATCAGAAAAAAAACGCCCTTTCTCTTGTTAACGACGGAGGGGCCTGCATGGTAGAAGAACCCAACCTTGACCAACTTCTCACTGTGGTAGAAGAGCTTCTTTCCTCTTTGCCAGCCAAACGAGAAGCCCTTCGTCAGCGTTTTTTGCTACAGTCTTCCTCTCCCCAAAAACTCATCCTCACCACCATCGAAAACAACCTCAAAGGAGGCAAGCCATGATGACACTCTGGAGCGAAGTCAGCCAAGAGAGAGACAACACTCCCCACTTTCACCTTCTCATCGATGGATGCTGGAAATGTCTTTCATCAGGTTCATTTCAGGATGTCACCAACCCCGCTACCGGCGAAGTCATCGCCCGTGTTCCTCTGGCAAACGCACAGGACACAGAAAACGCTATCCAAGGGGCGTATCGATTCTTCCAGAGCCTCACGGTAAATCCCCTCGAACGCATAGAAACCCTCCTCAAAGCTGCAGAAATCCTCGCCTCCTTCCGTGAAGAAATGGCAAAAACAATCGTTCTCGAATCGGGAAAACCTATCTCCATAGCCCTCTCAGAGGTCGATGCCACCATCGAACGCCTTCATCTCGTTCTCGAGGAGGTGCGCGTTCTCTACGGAGAATACATTCCTGGAGAATGGGTACATGACACCCAGGGGAAATTTGCCATTGTTCGTCGCAAACCCCTCGGCGTGGTTGCCGCCATAGCCCCGTTCAACTATCCACTCTTCATCGGTGCAGCCAAGATAATCCCTGCCCTCTTGGCAGGCAACACCGTCATCGTCAAACCAGCAAGCGACACCCCTCTTTCGCTCATCCTCTTCACCCGCATCCTTGAGAAAGCAGGCATTCCAAGCGGAGCCATCCACATTCTCACAGGAAAGGGAAGTGAAGTCGGTGATATGTTGGTAAGCCACCCCCTCGTAAGGGCGGTAAGCTTCACTGGTTCCACAGCCGTAGGGGAGAACATTGCCCGCAAAGCAGGCATGAAAAGGCTCCACCTCGAACTCGGAGGAAAGGCAAGTGCTCTTGTGTTCGCCGATGCAGACCTCAAACAAACGGCCAAACTCCTCTGCAAAGGAGCTTTTCGCAACTCTGGCCAACGATGTGATGCTGTAAGCCGTGTTTTGGTAGAAAAGACCATTGCCGACGATCTTATCCAAGCCCTCATCGAAGAATCCCGAAGCTACTTTTGTGGCAATCCACTCGATCCCAAAACACCTCTGGGAACGGTGATCAACGAAAGTGCAGCCATACGACTGGATGGGCTCCTCGAAGATGCCAAATCCAAAGGAAGCCATATCCTCGTACACAAAAAGCGCGAAAACCTCTTCTACGAACCAACCATACTCGAAGTTTCCCTCGAAACACGACTCGCCTGGGAAGAAATCTTTGGGCCTATTCTCCCTCTCATCCGTGTATCAAACGAAGAAGAGGCCATCGCCATCGCCAACAAATCAGAATATGGTCTGGATAGCTGTGTCTTCACCCGCGACATTGACAGAGCCTTCCGTATAGCCAACAAACTCCAGGATGGGAGTATTACCATCAACAACATCCCCGCCCACGGTGTAGGCCACTTCCCCTTCGGGGGTAACAAACGCTCAGGTATTGGGCGAGAGGGCATCAAGTATAGCATCGATGAACTCACCGAACTTCATACCATCATCGTGAGTCAATCATAGGAGGAAAAATGCACCCTAAGCCTCTTCTCTCTCTTCAAAAGGTAAGCAAACACTTCAGCATCGGCAGAAACCCCCTCCCTGTTCTCGAAAACATCTCCCTCGACCTCTACGAAGAAGAATGGATAGGCCTCATGGGAAGCTCAGGAAGCGGCAAAACCACCCTTCTGTCTCTTATTGCTGGTCTCGAGAAACCCTCGAGTGGAGAGATTCTCTGGAAAGGGAAAAAACTCTTCTACTTCCTTGACATCTACCCCGCCTACCTTCGCAACCATGCTTTTGGTTTCATTTTTCAGGATTACCGTCTTCTCCCTTCGGAATCCGTATGGAACAACATCCTTCTCCCCCTCCGTATTCGCGGTTGGTACACGCGAGAAGATGTCCAACGAGCAGAATGGCTCCTTGAAGAAGTCAATCTCACCTCCTACCGTCACCAAAAAACAGGCCTCCTCTCAGGGGGACAACAACAACGACTGGCTATTGTACGAGCCCTGGTAGGAAAACCAAAACTCCTCCTCGCCGATGAAGCACTGGCAAACCTGGACGAAGACACTGCCGAAGAAGTCATCAACCTCCTCAAAAAAATCAAAAAATACCAAGGATTTGCCATGATCTTGGTCCACCACCAAAAAAAATTCAACAAACACTGCGATCGTTCCTACCTTCTTCAAAAAGGGAGACTTGTTGAACTATGAAAAAATGTATCCTTTTCCTTCAAGAACTCATCGCCCAACCGTTTTTCAATTTTCTCTTTCTCCTCACCTTTATTATCACTGTGTGGTTTAGCATGACATTCCTCTCTGTAGAAAAAACCATACTCTCCTATTTCGAAAAACACTTTCAAACACAACTTCCGCCCCAGACCATTCGCGTGACCCCTCGTCCTTTTCGTTCCCCTGTCCTCTTTGGCATCCAGCCAAAACAACCACAGGGAAGCTTTATCAATTCAAGCGTTCTCGCCACCATTCAGAAACTCCCCGGTATCAAAAAAACCTATGCATTTCAATCCCTCCAGATTCCCATGCAGGTTCAGATCTCCCTCTTCGGTTTTGCCTACCAGAGTGATGTTGTTGCCATTGGTGTCCCCTGGGAATTCATTCAAAGCGAAATCCCATCCTCTTATCGAACACGCTGGCTCAGATGGAAAGCAGGAGATACCATACCCGCTCTTCTCCCTGCTACCCTCCTCGATATGTACAACCAAACCCTTGCCAAACCCAACCAACTTCCCACCATTACCGAAGACTTTGCTCGCGGGCAGAGACTCCGACTTGTCTTTGGAAAATCGAGTCTCAAAAGCCTCTCCAATCCAGAGATAGGCGAAGGAGAACTCATCGGTTTCAGCCGAAAGGTGAACGAAATTGCCCTTATCCTTCCCAATGCTGTAGTGGAACACTACAACAAACAATTTGGCAAAACCTCCCCCGAATACAGCCACCTCATCATTCAGGCCGATAGCCACGAGAGTCAAATTCAACTCACCAAAAGCATCAGAAAACTTCAACTCGTTGTCTCTACCGACACATCCCTCTCCGAAGAGATACTGGCCTTTTCCTCCTATTTTCGAACAAGCTTTCGTATAGCCCAGCTTCTCCTTTGGCTTCTCTGTAGCATCGCTATTGCACTGGCAGCCCTTCTCGCTGGTACAAAACGCCTCCCCTACTACACCCTTCTCCGCATCCTCGGCGAAAGCCGCATTGTTATCCTCATTATGGTAGGTACAAAGTACCTTGTCCTCACTGCTCTAACCTACTTCCTCGCCACATTTTCCTTCACAAAAATCCTCTCCCGCATCCCCCTTTCATGGAAGGGCATCACCGTCCAGTTAGCCACCACCCCCGATATGCTGTTTTTCTGGATCGCTGTAGCTGTCTCCCTTTTTCCTCTTCTCTCGCTATTCTCCTTTCATCCTACCAAAAAACTTTAACGGGGAAGGCGTTTCTTGGCAAGCTTTTTTCGCCCCGAACCAAGAAAACAAAAAAGAAGATTTTTGGGAAAAACAGGAAATTTTTCTCCTCTTTTTTTGGCACCACACACGACAATTTTTACCCCTCAAGGAATTTGCCAAGTTTCCTTTTTTGTGCTACAATAAAAACAAGGAAAAAAG
>Ga0209750_1000292_pt1 | contig 27798 bp, 25 predicted proteins | sample YNPBryulayer2012_FD_185813 | JGI IMG/M metagenome (GOLD analysis project Ga0209750, IMG submission 185813) | Anoxygenic and chlorotrophic microbial mat microbial communities from Yellowstone National Park, USA - YNP Bryant MS upper layer 2012... ...
CACCGCCTGCCTTCGCAGGCGACTGGGGACAGTGGTGCTACTTCGTCGCGCCCAGCCGACGTTACTATCTCCATCCCGACGAGAACGCGCACCTCTGGGAGATTGAGGGTACTACAGAAACGCAGCGCACCCTGAATGACCGAACGGTCGGGCGTTACCTCATCACGCGACACGACATGTCCGTCGACGGCACAGAGACGATGCAACACCCCACCAAACAGTGGCGCATCCGTGTCGGCACGCGCACGCTCGCACGCACCACCCCCTTCTTCTCGCACGCATGCGTCTCCGCAACCGTACAGACCTCGCCATCGCTCGCTATCCCGCTCGTTGTGTCGCAACTGCGCGACCGACTCTACTTCGCTCTGCAACCCAACACGCTCGATTTCGTCGCGCTGCCCCTGCTTAGGCAACGCACACCACGCAACACGCCGAGACCGCTCCACGCGCTCGAAACCAACGACCGTACCGACCTCCCGCAACTCCTCATCGGATACCAGCACGATACCAGCGTCACGCTCGCCATCCTGCCCGCCGACGGTACAATCACAGAGGTCTGGACGATGAACGGGAAGCGAATCCTCATACAGACTTGGGGCGAGGAGTACGCCATCTACGCATGGATACTCGGACAGGACAGCCGCGTGCGCATGCGAGTCTCACGCGACCACGCACGCACATGGACAAACCCAACCGACTGCATACTCGACAGCGCACCCTTCGACGCCGACGACCTCGGCGACTGCACGCTCGACCGCAGACATCGCGTGCTATACCTCACCTACAAACGCAACGCGACCGTCGCGATCGCACGCTCCACCGACGGCATCAACTGGGAGACCTGCCTCACATAGATAAGGGTGACAATTTGTCACCCTTATCTATGCGGTATAATTCGTCAGCACACACACGGCTCGAATCCAATGGGAGGCGTCGCGACGCGCGACTCCACTTCCTGCCGTACAATTCTAACGATGGCTCGCAAGCGCGAACGATGGCTCAGCGGCGACGAACTCGTCGAGGCGCTCAAGCGCGAACTGAACGGGCGCGAGGTGACCGACGAACTCGCGAAACCGCGCACGCCGCAATACACCTTGCGCATCCCGCGCAAGCGTGCCAGCCAGCCGAAGCCCACGAAGAAGCCGAACACCGAGCAGAAACGACTCGACATGTAGTCGGCATGTAGTCGACATGTGGTTGACATGTAGTCATCCGCTCGCAAAGGCTAACGCGCGGCGTATAATTCAGCGATGGCTACCCGACGCAAGCGCACGGTAAACGAGACGACGACTGCGAACGAGCCGCAGGTGGTGGTACAGCCTGCAGCGGACGGAATCGTGGCGACGGAGTGTGAGATTGTCGACGGCTACGAGAGCGTGCGACGACTCGTCACGAAGGGCGGCGTCTACTACGGCGTACCCGACCCGCAGGACGGCAGTCGCTACCGCTGTCTCCGCGCGGATGAATGGGACGCCTTCCAACGCATCCTCGACGACCTCGCCAGCTTCATGACCATCTCGCGCGAGCTGGCGTTCCGTTGTCGCGTGACGGATTTCGGCGGTGTTGTCACGGTTCGTCTCGGCGAGGGAGGTGACGACTGATGCCCGTACTCTACATCCCGCACGGTAGGCGCGCCGTACTCGGCATCGCGCAGACGCTTGATCCCGCTGCGCCCCCAGCGGACGCCAACTACACGCCGTACCCCCTTGTAGGCGCGGCGGTCATGCGACGGCGCAACCTCATCGTTCCGCCTATCCACTCGCGTGACTGGGCGTTCCTCTATAGCGACGGCGTGCAGTTCGCGCAGATCCAGCTGCGCATCCTCTGCATGCGCCACTCGACTGGATTCGGACTCGGCATGGACGCGACGCTCCTCGATTGGATTATGGCTCGCAAAGCCGACGGCGACTCCTATGCCGCGTCGATTCGCCTCTACGACGGCAACGCGACCTACCAGTTTCACGGCTGCAAGGTGCAGACGGCGCAGATGACCCTGACCAAAGGCGAGCTGGTCATGTGGAACATCGTCGCGCAAGCGCCGAATATCGGCGCGCAGCTCAGCACGAACCCGTCCCAGCTCGTCTATCCCCAGTTCGCCGATTCGCCGCTCACTTGGCGCGATGTGCTGTTCGTCTCGGGCGGCAACATCGACCTTCAGCCCATCTACAGCGTCGAGTTCTCCGTCGCCAACAACCTTGTGATGAACGCGCCCATCGCCGAAGGCACTGAAAACTTCGGCACGGCGCTGTCGCGATGGGACGGCGGACAGATGCAAGCCTCAGCGACCATCACGCTCCAGTATTACCGCGACGACCAGCTCGCCAGCCTCTACAACCCGAACGGGTTCGACTTCGGCGTCCGATTCAGCACGCCGAATGACCGATTCATCCGATTCCCGCGGCTCGTCGCCGAGAACCCCATCGACCTGCCCGTCAACTACGGCCCGATGTTCAAACAAGTGCAGTGCGTCGCGCTGGGCACGCCCATATCGGGTCAGTCGGGCACGCCGCCGATATACCATGCAACCTCATAATAGATGGAACGCGAGCGCGATGTAACCTTCAACATCCGACTGGACGGACTTGAGAAGCTCAAGTCCGACCTCGAATCGCTCGTACAAACGCTCCAATCGCTCATGCCCAGCGTGCCCGCCATGCCGACGGGCTGGAGCGTCACGCCGTCGGGAATCGCTGCGCCTCCGACGCCCACCGCGATCCCGTCGAGTCTCCCAGTAGCCCAGCAAGCGCACGCACACGGCATGCAAGCCACGCAACAGACTCGACCACCCACGCCGCCGCCCAGTCCTGCGCAGACGCTTCAACACGCGACGCAACCGTATGTGCAGGCGACTCAGCAAATCACGCAGGCGACGCAACCGCCTCCGCCAACGCCGAGTGCGACCCCGCAGCCAGCACAGCAGCCAGCACAGCAGCAGCCGACGCCGAGCCCGTCTGCCCCGACGCAGGTACTCACGCAGCAGATGCCTGCGCAACCGCCTGACCTATACGATCGGATAGTCGCGTTGCTCCAGAATATCGCCAGCATCGGGTACGCAGGCGGGCGCATGGGACTCGGCACTTGGGCGATGGGACAGGTCGCTTCTGGACTTGCCACCGCGCTGCAATCCATCCCCGCGCTCGGACTCGCGCTCAATCCCGCCACCATGGCAGCCGCCGCGGCGATGTTCCTCATCTCCCCGTCGCTCAACGCCGTTGGGCGCAACATCGGCGCGGAGATGATGGCGGGCGTCACAGGACAGGGGGGAACCACGCCCAGCAGCATCTTCTACGACGCTATCACCTCGAACCCCATCTTCCGCGTGCTGTCGTGGATACCCTTCTTCGGGCCCCAGATGGAAGCCGCCGTGCAGGGGCACGCGCGGTTCATGCGTGCCTACGAGTCGCAACTCGTCGCCGCGCTCCTCACGCGCCAGCAACCGCTCATGACGCTCCCGCTCGCAGGCATGGGCCCCGCGCTCGGTATCATGGGCATGAGCGTCGACCTGCTGGGGTTCTCACCCTACTACAGCGCCGTAGAACTCCAACGCGCCGCCGACCTCATGCTGCGCGGGTTCCGATTCCAACAGGGATTCACAGTGCGCGGCGGACTGGTGCCCGAATTCGGAACCCGCACGCTCAGAGGCGAACTCGACTTCTACACCATGAGCGGAGAGGAACGCCCATCGCTGATCCAATCGCCGACAAGCATGCGCCTGATGCGACAGCGCGTCCGCGCCGACATCGACATCCCCGAACTGCGCGGCTATCGGTATATCGAGCAGTTGCTGGATACGGGATATGTGCCTGACACGCCCATCGCCAAACCCACCGCTGTCGGGCGCGCCTTCCCGCGCACGCCCGCGAACATCCTCGAATTCACGGGCATGCTCCGACACACGCTGCTGCAGCGGTTCCCGCTGTTTGGCGGCGTGGTGAACCCCATCGTCGAGCAGGTACTCGACGAACTCGTCACGGCGGTCAACACGCCCGTCATGATGCAGCTCTTCGGCGCGGGCGCAGTGGGTCGCTGGGATTACGCCCTCATGACGCTCGCGCTGCAGGGCGACCCGCGACTGGTCTCACTCCAGTTCGCCAACGCGCCCGATGGTCGGAGCCTACGCGACATCGCGTGGGAGATGTTCTATCTCCAGCGCGGGCAGCAGCTCGCAGGCGTCGAGACCGCACGCGCACAAATCCAGCTCACGCAAGCCCAGCGGTTCGGCGCTATCCGCGAGACGATCCCAGCGTTCATGCGCCTGTACGAGTCGACCGCCACTGAGGCGCAGCTCATCAATCAGCGCATCGCGAACATACAGGCGTATGCGCCTGCGCTGATGGACACGCCCGAGTTCAGGCAGCTGCTCGTCACGGCGGAGCAGCTCGCGCTCCGCCTGCGCGAAATCGCCGCGTCCATTGCACAGTTCCGCGTGCAGGTCACGGAGACGACCAGCGCGTTAGCGACTGTGCAGGCGGAGTACGGGCTCGTTATCGCGCGACGCGGCACAGCGGATACTGTCGGCGGCGCGATGCTCACACGCGCTGAGACCCTTGTGCGCACGACCGACGCGCGAATCGGGGCGCTCCGTCAGCTCCAAGCGCAGGTCGGCGAGGTCGAAGCGATGCAAATCGAGACGCAAATCCAGCAGCTCGAACTCCAGCGCATCGCGGGTCTCGAATCGATGGCTACTCCGCCGCCCACGCAGGACTGGCTCCGACGACGCGCCGCGACGCAAGCGATACTGACCACCGCGCAGACCACCTTCGCGCAGTTCGCCGACATCCGCGCCCTCTACGAATCGCTCATGCGCCAGACGGGCGAGCGGCTCCGCGCGATGGCGATGCATCGGGAGCGCATGCGCGAGCGCGGACTGTGGACAGAGGAGATGGAGACCCGATGGCGACAGGAGTCGATGCAACAGGTCATCGAACTCGCGCAGTACCAGCAAGCCTATGAGAACCGCTGGCTCGACCGACTCGTCTCACAGGTCTGGAACGCGCCCGCACGCATGGACGCCGTCGCGGCATGGTTCACACGGCGCGAGGCGAGCCTGTTCTATGACATCGTGCCGTGGGCGTTCGGTGGCACGCGCGAACGCGCCCAGTGGATGCGCGAGACCGTGCCGATGATGTACCGCACGCTCATCGGCAGGCTCGGCACGCAAGAGGGATTCATCGAGACCGCTATGGCGTCCATCATGGCGGGCGCACAGAACGCCTTCAGCGGCGACTTGCGCATCCAAATCGTCGTCGAGGATTCGGGCAACCGTCTCATCGACGCGCAGCAGGTGCATCTCAACCTGAATAACCAGACGCGAGCCGTCGAATCCGTGACCGTCTCCGTGCCTGTACCGACGCAATAGCCATGCGAGTACGCGCTGCAGCCCAGTGTGTGATTGACCTGCCCCACGCGGTCTGGGACTACTACCCCTATCCGCGCCTGCGCTGGACGGACTTTCCCGCGCGGGGCAGTGCGTGGCGGTACGATAAGTCCGACGCGGGCATCGTCATCGAGCCGATTATCGACGCCGTGCGCCTGCGCGAGCATGAACTGCCGACGGAACTGCTCGCATCGCATCGTGCCACGCCCGAAGACGCCACCGCGCCGACGCTGCAGGTGAGCCACTCCGTGACTCCGACGCTGGTCTCGTCGAATGTGCCAGGCGTCGGCAAGGTCTGGGAATACACGCTCGGCGGGCAGAAGTACCTGCACTGGTACGAGCGCATGACGCCCCACACGGCGTATGCGGTACTCTGTGAACGCGCGGAGCATATCCCCGCCGCCAGCGGCGACGACCGCTGGGTGGACGCCCAGCTCGCCCGACGCGGGTACATCATCCGCTGGCGCATGGAGCCGCACACGGCGACGAACGAGTCGCGCCCTGGCATCCGTATCACGCTCGGGCTGCGCGAGTCGGACGAGGCGACCGAGTATCTCTGGTACGCCTTGCAGTTCACGCCGAGCCGTGCGCCCGAACTGCTCGTGACCCGCGCGACGCTGGGCGACATGCGCACGCTCACCAACATCACATGGACGCCGCTCCGCTCGCTCCGCATCGACGGCATGGACGCCGAACTCGCCCAGACGCTGGATACCTACCGTGAGGAGCCGCGACCCGCCAGCCTCATGCACGGGCTGCGCGTCATCGTTCTCGGCGGGCGGCTGCTCATCGACCTCGAAGGTCTGCAAGCGCCGCTGGTCATCCCGCTGGTTCGCCCGCCTGCGTTCAGCGACTACGCTGAAGACCCGTCCAGCCCGCTCCCGCCGTACCAGCCGACGCCTATCCCGTCCGACAGGCTCATCGAGGTCGTGCATATCCGCTGGTGGCGCTGGCGCAGCATGATGCTCGCCCTAAGCCCCATGTGGTTCGACGCCGTCGGCGAGATTGAGGGCGGCGAGCAGCAGGTCGGGTTCGTGCCCACCGCCGAGCCCGACATCAAGGAAGTGCGCTACGCCGTGCCGAAGCCGCCTCATACCGACGCGAATGTCACCATCGAGGACATCCCCACCCTGCGGTACAAGCTCACTCTGCGCCACACGAACGCCACGCAACAGCGCCCCGTCGGCAACCGCACCGTCGCGCCCGACACGCCCATCGTGCGCGGGGTCGACTTCGGTTTCAACCCGACGCCCCAGCGCGACCTGTCCGACCCGTCGTTTGCACAGCCGCAGGAGATAACCGTCGCGTGGCAGTTCGATATCTCACGATTGCAGATACGCTCGCAGGCGCAACTGGTCTACCTCGACCCCGACGGGTACTGGGCGAACTGGAACCAGCAGGTGGGACAACGCGCGATACGCATCCAGCTCGCACGGTACGCGCACGATGTCATCGGCGGAGTCGATGTGCAGCTCGCGCCTCCACACACTATCCCGCTCACGACCGTGTTCACAGGCTACATGCATCGGAGCGGTACGGTCAGCACGGGTCAGAGCGGCGTGCAGCAGTTCGTCGTGCAGTGTGTCGACCGCGTGGCGCAACTGGAGCAGCCGCGCTGGTGGCTCGCATGGATGGACGGCTGGAACAGCTACTACGCGATGGCGTACCTCGCAGGACTCGGCGGGATCGCGACCAACGACCTGCTCTTCGCAGGACTCGTGCCCAGCACGCCGTATGACGAGGTTCCCGCGCCCGAGCCCGCATGGTTCCTGCCCGTCGGCGCGGCAGGCACGCCGCTCACACGGTTCACAGGCGTCCCGCTCTGGGAGGTGATGGGACGCATCGCGAAGACCATCGGGTTCCTGCTCTACTTCAACCAGCACGGGAAACTCGCGTTCCATAAGTTTCGCGGGCTGGAGACGCCTCCATCCGACGACTTCGTCTTTGCCGAGCAGGAGTCGACCGTCTCGCTCCAGCGCGACCTCGGCGATGTGCGCAACACGGTCACCATCATCGGCGTCGACGCCTACGCCCCGCTCCAGCTGCCCATCGTCTCGCATCGCATCGACACTGCCAGCATGAACGACCCGACCGCGCCGAACTACATCGGCTACCCACAGCCGTTCGTCTGGGCGGACTCGCAGTTCGCACGGCTGGAGTTCGCACGCGCCGCCGCCGATACCATCTTCCAGCTCTTCCGACAACCGAACGAGGCGATCACCATGCGCGTGCCGCTCACGCCGAACCTGTTCCCTGGCGCGGGCGTGCGGTTCATCTCGCGCAATAACAGGTTCGGTATCAATAACAAGCGGTACTTGGTGACCAGCGTGCAGCATCGCGTCTGGGGCGGCTCGCACGGCGAGACGACGCTCACCGCGCGGTACTTCGGCGACGCCGTCGTATAATTGAATGCTATGGAGAAGACGAAGCACATCCACATCGGCTCATCGCACCCGAAGGGCGGAACCGACAAGTACGGCAAGTATTCGCTCGGCAACTGCCACCACGAGGCAACTACCGTGCCCACGCGGCGCGGTATGCAACCCTCGTTCCAGCGACGCAGGACGCCGAAATCGACGCTGCGCATGCGACGGACGCGATAGGAGAGACGCGATGACGGTAAGCCCACAGGTCGAGGTCGTACCTATCGACTCCGTTCGTTCCCATCCGAAGAACACGCGCCGTCACCCGCATGAGCAGCTCGAACTGCTTAAGAACTCGCTGCGCGAGTTTGGTCAGTACCGTCCGATTGTCGTGCATGCGGGCACGGATTACATCCTCGCGGGCAACGGCGTCTACGAGGCGGCGCGCCAGCTCGGCTGGGAGACGATTCGCATCGTGCGCGTCGAGTGCGATGAGTCCCATGCGCTTGCGATACTCATGGCGGATAACCGCCTCGCGGAACTCAGCTGGTGGGACTACGAATCGATGGTTGCCATCCCCGAACTCCAGTCCGTGCTGGAGATGCCCGTGTTCGACGAATCGTTCGTGCGCATGGTTGAAATCGAGCTGGACGCGATCCTCGAAGCGCAGACGAACGCCGTGATGCAGAATGAGTTCCTGCCTGTTGACCGCACGGAGCGCGGAGCGCCTGCCGTGCGCAACCCTGCCGCGGCGGCAATCATCCGTACCGTGATGGTCGCCGTGACGCGCGACGATGACCTGCTCGCGCGTCAACTCCATGCGCACCTGCGCGAGGTAGACTCTGAATATGCCGAAGACACCGAAGAGCAGTACGACGGGCGCCTCTTCACAGCACTCCTCCGCCGTACAGAACATCCTGCTGGAGCCGATTGAGGGCGAGCCGACACGGGCGTACCGCGCGTTCTGCCACTACGCCACGGTCGCTCGCTCCATGCGTCAAGCGGCGGTCGCCGTGAACGCATCGCTTCCGACCATCGCGCGATGGGCGCAGAAGTACCGCTGGCGCGAACGCATCGTCGAATACGAACAGCGCATCCAGGAGCAGATTAACAACATCCGTCTGCACTACGCGCTCCATCTGACCCCGCTGGCGGCGAGAACGATTGAGCAGCTCCTGCGCGATGACCAGACCCCGCCGAATGTTCGCGCGTCGTTAGCGACTGATGTGTTGCGTGGCGTCGGCGTGCTACGCGACGAGTCGCGCGTCGAATGGACATCCAGCACGCCTGAGACGAACCCGCTCGTGCAGGCACTACGAGAGATACGCAGTCAAGTAGAATTGTCCTCGCATGCTCCCAGCGTGGAATCGTCTCCCGCCGATACGGTGGAAGCCGCAGCTCTACCAGCTGATGGACTTCCGCCCGCACGACGCGCAAGCGGAGATACTCTATAGCCCCGCGCGGTTCCGCATCGTCGCGTGCGGAAGGCGGTTTGGCAAGACGACCGCGGCGTCTGCAGAAGCCGTTGCTCACGCGCTGCTGGGCGGACATGTCTGGATCGTCGCGCCGACTTATGACCTCACACGACCGCTCACCTACGGCGTCGAATCGATCCTGCGCAACCTCTGCCTCAAGTCGGGTCTGCAGTATAAGGACATCGTCGCGCGACGGCGCTCCGTGCCCTACGAGATAGAGTTCACGACGGGCGGGATGCTCCAGTCGCGCACGGCGGAGAACCCGCGCTCGCTGCAAGGACGCGCGATTGACCTGATGGTCATCGACGAGGCGGCGACCATCCGCGAGGGGTTCATCTGGTCGCAGTACCTGCGTCCCATGCTGACCGACCGCGAGGGTCACGCGCTCGTCATCTCGACGCCGAAGCGCATGAACTGGTTCTGGGACTTGTTCGTGGCTGGCAAAGACCCCGCGCAGCCACAGTTCGCCGCGTTCCAGATGCCCACACATCGCAACCCGTACATCCCGCGCGACGAGATTGAGCAGATGCTCGCCGAACTCGACGAGGATACCGCGCGACAGGAAATCTATGCCGAGTTCCTGCCCGATGGCGGGAGCGTGTTCCGCAACCTCACGCGCTGCCTCAGCGCGGAGTGGCAGCCCGCGCCCATCGCGGGGCACCAATACACCGTCGGGGTCGACCTCGCCAAGTACCGCGACTTCACCGTTATCGCCGTCATCGACGCGACTCGCAAGCACCTGTGCTATATGGAGCGGTTCAACCTCATCGACTGGAACACGCAAGCGGAGCGCATCATGCAGGTCGCCCGCAGGTTCCACGCGCCGATATGCATCGACGCCACAGGCAACGACCACATGGCGGATACGCTCCTGCGCAACGGGCTGGCGGTCTACCCGTTCGTGTTTACGCCGATGAGCAAGCTCGCAGCCGTCTCCAAGCTCTCGATGGGGCTGGAATACGACGGGCTGCAACTGCTCAACGACCCGATACTCATCGACGAGTTCACACGGTTCGAGTACGAACGCACAGACGCAGGGCGACTCCGCGTGAAGGCGCCCGAAGGCAAGCACGACGACATCGTGATTGCGGTCGCGCTCGCATGGGAACTCGCGATCCCGTACACGCGCTCGGTCGGATACCTGCCGATGGTCGATGACCGCTGGATGCGCAGCGTATAATTGAGCGAGATGAACCGAATCCTATTGCGCACATCGAAACAGCGTCGCCGACGCGCACGCAAGCTGCTAAGGCGCCTGTGGGAGCGACGGGACGAACTGGCGGGATCAGGCGTGCGCGTGTTCCATGACCCCGCCCAGACGCGACTCGCCATCGTCTGGGATCCCATCAACAGCTCTGGCGATTGGGTCAACGCTGTTGCTGCGACGCAAGCCGAACTCACGACAGGACTCGGCTACACCGTGCGAGTTTGGACATTGGGCGGCTGGGCGGCGCGCCTGTTCGCGCTGACAACCACAGGCGACCCCAACGACATTCCGCCCGCGCAGTTCCCGATTCTGCCTGACTAACAGATATGCATGCGTCTGCGTTGCTTGATCGGCTGCTGGTACGACTCAGCGAGAAGCCGTGGGACTCCGTCATGGCGGAGTGTCCCGACTGTCGCTGGATTACCATCAAGCCGCACGGGCCCGATCACCCTGACTACCGCCATGTGCTGATTAAGCCTACGACGACGGGATTCCGCGTCGTCTGGGCGGGCAGCGCGAATCTTATGCATCTGCGCGTGCATGTGACAGAGGGCGGTTCCCGTCGCGTGCGCGAACCGATGGATGAGTCGAAGCGCGAGGCGCTCAAGCAGCGCGTCTCCGAATCGTGGGCGCAGGAACGCGACAAGTACGCGCAATCCGCCGCGAAACTGCTCGGATACGACGCGGAGACGCTCCAGCAGACCGATGCCGACGAACTCGTGGGTCATCTGCTCCGCGCCGTGCGCGTGGAGCGCACGCGACGCCAGCCTGAGAAACCGCAACGGGAACCGAAGCCGTCAGCGGCGGATGCGGAGACGCCGTCGGAGAAGTCGCCAGAGGACGAGGAGAAGCGCAAGCTCGCGCAGGCGGAGCGCGTCCGTGAGGCGGCGGACAATATCGCGAAACGCGCACTGGAGGAACTCGGGCTCGCCATCGGCGTCGACATCAAGGATGTACCCGAAGACTTGGGTCAGCGTCTGCGCAACCTGGACGAGGAGCAGATAGAGGCGCTCGGGCTGCTGACGAACGAGCTACGCAGGCACAAGGCGCGGTATGAGCGTGTCATGCGCGAGACTGCGCCGATGGCGACCTCGGCGTCGATTCTGACGGGGCAGCCCGTCGACGATGAGGCGCTTGATTCGGCGGTTGCGGAGGCGTGGCAGCGTGCGCGGAACGCGGCGACGCTGGAAGTCGCAGCGCGACGCAACATCGCGTTCTGGAATGCGTTTGACAACGCGGGGCGCGGGGTGCATGCGCGGTACAACAAGGGCGCGGCGGAGTCGCTGGCGAACCTCACTTTGCGTCACGCAGGCGCGGCGGTACATCCCGCGCTGGTGCAACTGCTGGGCGTCGAAGGGGCAGCGCACGCGACAGCGATATACCTCACACAGCGAACGCAGGACATCGAGGCACTGACACGCGACATCGAACAGACGCATGCGGAGGCGGCGATGCGTGTGCCTGCAGAGACGCTCCGCCGAGCAGAAGAGGAAGCGGAACGCACGCGTCAACTGATTGAAGACATGCGCTCGCGCGATGCGCTCTCGGCTGCCTACGCGGGTCGACTCGCGACGCGGAACACGCTGTATAGACAAGCCGTGCTGGGACAAGCCGCAGGGTCGCTGGCGTTCACGGCAGCACTCGCCGACGCGCTCCGCAGAAACACCTACAACGACGATGTGGTGGTGCAAGGCGTCGCGGATTCGTCCCGACTGAACGCTATCGCAAGGCGGATGGGACTCAAGGAAGGCGACTACTCCATCTCGCGCACGCAGGACGGACAGACGCGACTCGTCATCAAGCGCGACGCGGTCGCACAGCTCATGAGACGCGCGACGATGGAGTTCAAAGAGGACGAGGAGGCGAAACGCATCAAGCGACACGAGCTGACGCTCGGCGAGGACTGGCGTCCCGACGGGATGGATCCGACTGTGAAGCTGGGCGAGGAGCAACGCGCGGCGATAGAGTTCGCGATGAAGCGCAAACGAGTCGTATGGGACTTGAAGGCGGGCATCGGGAAGTCGCTCTCGTCGATTGCGCTGGGTAAGCACCTGCTCGATACAGGACAGGTCGACGCGGTGATTATGATGGCGCCCAGCAATCTGCGCGACACGATGCTGCACGAGCATCGCAAGTTCTTCGGGAACCGCATCCGCGTCGGCGTCGCGGGCGACCTCGCGCCTGAGAATCGTGCGCTCGCCGACGCGCATGCAACGGGCGCAGAGGAGCGCCAGCGTCTCATTCGCGAGGGCGACGCGCAGTTCATCATCTTGGGACACGCCACCATCCGCAACGATGTCGACGCAATTATCGACCGTATTCGCAAGCACGACGGGCGCGTGCTGCTCGTACTCGACGAGGCGCATCAAGCGTTCTCCCCTGGTACGGGCGAAGCGTCGCAGATTATGCAAGCGATGCGGAAGATTAGCGAGGCGACGAACGATAACACCTACATGGTCGCGATGACGGGCACGCCGATTCGCTCGCGCGTGAGCAATGTGCATCAGATGGTAAGCTGGGTCGAGCCGCGCATGATTCCTGAATCAAGCTTCCAGCTGGCGTTCGACGGAATCGGTCTCGGCGCGAGCGCGGTACACCACATCAAGGAGGAGAACCTGAACCGCGCCATCGACCCCGTCGTCATCAGCGAGCATTACCAGCTGAATGTGCAGCGCCGCGATTTCGAGCATAGCGTTCCGCTCAGCACGCACCAGTTAGAAGAACTCCGTCGGATAACCGCTGCCGAGGACACGACACCTGAAGCGGAGCGCGATTACCAGCGTCTGCAGGCGATAGAGGACGGCGACCCTGAGCGCAACGCGCTGATTCAGCACCTTCGGCAGGTGGCGGAGTCGGAGCATCAGCGCGACGACCTGCGCGACCTGCGCGACGCGGGTCATCATCCTGTCGGCATCGTGTTCGCGAACTACCTATCAGGTGTACGAACGATTCAGCAGGCGTTTAAGCCAGGCGAGGTGCTGACCTACACGGGCGAGGATAACGGAGCGCGTCGTCAGCAGGTACGCGCGGCGGTGAATGAACGCGCGATTGTGCCAGGTGGGCGCGTTATCTTCGACGGAGGCGAAGGCGTCGCAATCCGAGTGAGTCGCAGCGGTAGCGTGCGCGTTCGACTCGACGATGGGCGCGAAATGACCGTGCGTCCTGAGCAGAACCCGCGTTCGGGCGTCAAACTCATCGCGGCGACCTCTGCGGGTAGCACGGGGCTGAACCTGCAAGGCGCGAACTACATCGTCCACTACGGGCTGCCGTTCAGCAAGGCGGAACTCGACCAGCGAAACGCACGCGCGTTCCGCAAGGGGCAACGGTTCAGCGTACACACGCACACCATCGTCGCCGAGGTGCCGAAGGAGCAACTTCAGCAACGGCAGCTGGAACAGCAGGGTCGCGCGATGGAGGCGCTCAAGCCCGCTGGTCGACACCTGATGGACGATAGTGGTATACTGCTACGGCACAGCGGGGCGCAGCCGACATGATACGGAAACTGTTGCAGCGGTTCGCGAAGCCTGCACCGCCCGTGCAGGGTCAGCAGGCGCGAGTCGGTCAGAACCGACTCGGCGCGCCGTTAGCCGCGTTCTCGCCAGACGGGCGCATGCTGGCGTACCGTCTGGACGATGTCACCATCCGCGACCTCGATCGTCTGCGCCAAGACCCAGTGATACGCGCCTCGCTGCGCCTCATCAAACTGCCCATCCTGCGCTGCGACTGGTACATCAACGCCGAAGACGAGCGCGTCGGAGCGTTCCTGCAGTCCGCACTGGAGCCCCACATGTACGACCTGCTCTGGGCGCTCTGCACAGCGTTCGACTTCGGGGTCGCGTTCGTCGAGAAGGTGCTGGAGTACCGCAAGGAGTACCGCACGACGCGCACGATGTCGACGACGCCCGCACGGCAGGAACTGCGCCTGCGCGATGTATGGATACTCTCGCGCGTGGCACATCTCGACCCGTCCATCTACTGGGCGCTGGTGTATCCCACAGGGGAGTTCGCAGGCGTGCGACACCTCGTGACGCCGTTCGCGCCCGAAGGCGAAATCATCGAAGAGGGACGGCTGATTCACTTCGCGCTCGACGCCGAGTTCAACGAGGTCTATGGGAGCCCCCTGATTAAGCCCGCGCTGCCGTTCTTCGAGCTGAAGCAACGCGCCCTGCAGGACATGGCGACCTACTACTCGACCTACGCCGTGCCGACGAAGAAGGGGTTCGCGCCGCCTGGCAAGACGCCTATCGGTACGACGGAATCGGGCGAGCCCATCGTGGTGGATAACATGCAGTACCTGAGCGAGCAGCTCGATAAGCTGGCAAACGCGCACTCCATCGTGCTACCCTCACTCTATGACTCGAATGGTCAGCGAATGTGGGAAGTCGAGGCGTTTGAGGTGCCGCCCGCCGTCGCTATCGAGAACTACATCCAGTTCCTTGACGAGCAGATGCGTCAAGCGATGCTGGTTCCCTCGCTGGCGACGATTCACCCGCAACGAGGCACCTACGCACTCGGTCAGTCGCAGATTGACCTCTTCCTGCAGAACGAGGATGCGTACCTCACGCAAATCGAGTCGGTGCTGAACAAGCAGCTGATTCCCGACTTGGTGCGCTATAACTTCGGGAGCGATGCGAAGGCGCGAATCGTGATGCGCATCGATCATGCGTACACGAAGCATCTGGTCGAGTCGTTCGTGCAGCGGCTCGCGGCGGGTCAGCCTGTGACGACGGCGGACGGGGATGTGATTGTGCCCGACTGGGCGCTCATCGCCGAGGACGCGGGCGTGCCCGTGCGCACGCAAGCCGCGTCGGAGATGGACTACCTGCACGGTATCGCATGGCAGGGCGGCAGGAATATGAACGAAGACGCCGAACGAGACGGCATGTTTGGAGGTGACGACGATGTGGACAGTGGAACGGATGCGAGTTACCGTTCAACTCTGCCTTATCGAGGATCCGATAACGGGCGCTAAGACGGTCTGGCTATGCGAACATACGGGCGATAACCCGCCGCCGCCGTGGAAGGTGACCGAGTCGCACGAGGTGCAGGTACGCGCGATATCGTATATCGAGAGTCTGCGTGCGCAGGACGCTGCGACGGACATCGACGCTGCGACGGGTCAAGCGGTCATCTCAGCGAGTCGGTATATGTTGGAACTGCTGAAGACGGCGACGGGACTCGACGCGGATACGATTGCATCGCTCCCTAAACCCGTCGGCGAGAAGCTCGCGTCGATGGTAACGAGGCTATCCGACCCAAACCCGATGTTGCCGAGCGTGCCCGCGTCGAACTCCTCACCAGCGACGAGCCCCAGCTCGCCATCAGCAGGTTCGTAATTCTATGGGAGGCAGGCGATGCGCGATTCGATTTGGAACATGCTCCTGCAGGATATGCTCGGCTATGCTTTGAGCTGCGGGCAATCTGGCGCGACCGACTGCGAAATCATCTTGCTAAGTTATCGCAGGCACGAGGTTCCGAGTCAGGTGACGCGGGGCTATAAGCGCCCGCAGGATGCACGCGCGGCGTATACGAAGCTGGAACGAGCCTTCCGCAAGGAACTCTTGGGGCAGTGGGACAAGTATGAATCGGGTCAGATGACGCTGGAGGAGTTCGAGGGCTGGTTCGCCGTGCGTCAGCAGGAGACGCTGGTGCATGCGTTCGCGCTCGGTCTGGCAGGTCGCGGGATACGCGGTAAGACACGGTTCACGGACGACGAGCTGCGCTACCTGCACGGTCAATACTCGCAGCAGATGCGCTACTTCAATCGGTTCATGCGCGATGTGCGTGCGGGTCGCGGACGGATGCCGTACCGTCAGCGTCTGGAGCTGTACGGACGCGACTTGTACGGGGTCTTCATGACCGCATGGTTCGCCTACGGCGCTGATCGCTCGCATCGGTTCCTGTGGCGTCTCTCGCCCGATGCGGAACACTGCGAGGACTGCGTGCAACGCGCGACGGAATCGCGTGCGAAGGGCGGGTACACTTACGACGAACTCATTAAGCTGGGTCTGCCAGGCACAGGCAAGACGCGCTGCTTGAATAACTGCCGCTGCTGGATCGAAGAAATCACGACGGGTCAGAAGACGACGCCGAGGAGGCTAAGACCGAAGCGATGACTCCGATAGCGCCCATGCGGCAGTGGATCATGGAACGGCTCACGGAGTACGCGAGCTACTGCGAGGCGTTCGGGCTCGCGCGCCCGACGGTGTACGAATGGTATCCGTCGGAAGTGCCGTTCGACAGGTTCCCCATCGTGATGGTGGGCAAGCTGCAGTCCTCGCTGGTCTCGCTGGCGCTCCCTGAACTGTTCGAGCAGCGTCATGTGTATAGCGTCGTCGGGGCGGTCTACTCGCCCGACCCGCGCGAGAGCATCCTGCAACAGGAGTGGTACGCCGACCTCTGGCTGGACTATGTGCATCAGCATCCGCATCGGTTCCGTATGCATGCGTCGGAGTTCTACACATCGGATACATGGACGCCGCAGGTCACGATGACGCCCGTCTACATACAGGAGCATCCGTTGCATGGGTGGTCTTGCGAGGTGATGGTGACGCGCATCGTGCGCGGCGGCACGCGAGGTGATGGTTAGTGGTACTCTCGGTTGCGGAGCAGCGGGTCATCCGTCTCTGTCGGATTATCGGATACGGTCATATAGACGCGCTGTATGTCTCGGACGCCGAGCCGTCGCATCTGGTGGGCGAACGCGCGATTGAGTGGCGCATCGATCCCGCGAAGAGCGACTCGCGCTGCGTGGAGCCGTTCGACCTGCAGGAGCCTGAAGCGGATGTCGCACTCCATCCCAACGAGGAGCGACTCGTCCATCTGATACGCTCTATCCAGCGCGGGTTCATCCGAATCGCGGTCAAGGACGGTATCCCCGTCAGCTGGAACTACTATCCCGACTTGCCGTCGCGTGCGGAGCTGCGGAGCAAGGCGGTAGACGAGCTGATGCTCGATCCGAAATAGCGAATTTCGCCGTATAATTGGTCGATGTAGCAGGCGGTGCGCTTGCATCATGCGAGCGCACCGCCTGCTTCGTTTAGGGAGCGCAGAATGGTAGTCGTGACACTGTCGGATGCGGAGACGGTAACGCGCGGGTCGCGCCCTGCGATTCGCGTGGAGGTGCTTCGCACGGGCGAATGGCTGCACGAGATGGCGCCTGAGGGGCGCCTCGTCGTCACGGAACGCGAGCTGGACGAAATCGTGCGGAACTTCCGCGACGGGGTGTTCGGATACGAGCTGCCCGTCAATCTGAACCACATGGACGATTCGACCGACGCGGTCGGATGGGTAACAGCACTGGAGCGTCAGGGCGAGTCGCTGTACGCGACGATTCGACCGACCACCGACGAGGTTCTCGACCGCGTGCGGGATGGTCGTCTGCGGTTCGCCAGTGCGGAGCTGACGGTGCGCGGGCGAGACCCTGAGACGCGCCGCGAGGTCACCGCGCTCCGCGCAGTCGCTCTCACGAACCGACCGTACATCAAGCGCATGGATCCCGCACAGGTGGTCACGCTATCGGAACGCGCTCGAACCGCAACACATCAGGGAGGCTACAACTCGATGAATACGCAAGGAACCGCACCACAGAACGAGATTCGCGATTTGCGAGTGCGTCTGTCGGAGCTTGAGGAGCGTCAGTGGGAATCGGACAGGGACTTGCTCCTGTCGGAGTACGAGCATACCGTTCCGCCGTCGATACTGCGTCTCGCGCGGTACATCTTCGACGCGCTGCGCGGTCGTGCAGTGTCGCTGTCGGATGTGCGCTCCGAGATGCCCGAGTCGCGGATTGTGCGTCTGAGCGAGAACGCGCCGTCGGACGCGCGAGTCCCCGTTGAGGACTTCGTACTCGCGATGCTGGAAGAGGTCGCGCAGATGGTTCCGAATCGTCCGCGCGTGAACCTGTCGGAGCAGCCGCTACGGTACACGCTACGCACGGGCGAGGAACGCACCACGCGCGAACTCATCGCACGCGCGGAGCGCATCGCCGCGAGTGAGGGCCTCACCTACGGCGAGGCAATCAAACGCGCTGCACGCGAGATTTAGGGGGTGACATAAATGCAAGCCTATAAGACCCATTTCACGACGACCTTTCGGTACTACGACTTCGATCGCACGCGCCGCGCGGCGATTGCGCGGTACACAGCGGTCATCCTGTGGGACGCGGGACACGGCTCGATTCCTGAGCCTGGCATCAACCCCGAAGCGGGACTAATCGTCTCCGCTGGGAACCCGACGCAGCACTGGGCGAATGTCGCGCAGGGCTCCACTGCGCAGTGGGCGCTGGTGCGTCCCATCATCGGCGTCACGCTCCAGTTCGCACTGGACGGGAAAGAGGTCATGGTCGCACTGGACGGGATTACCCCGCTCATCGTCAACGCGCAGGTAAACGCGGGCGACCTGCTGTTCGCGGCGCTGGCAGGCGGCGACACAACGGCAGGCAACCGCCTGCTGGTACGCTCGTCGTCGCAGACGCCGTTCAGTCGCATCCCCGAACTCCGTCCGATTATCCATCCAGAGTTCGGACGCGACTACAACTTCCTGATTACTCCCGTGCGTGCGCTCGCGAACAATGACCCAGCGTTTAACCGCACGGGTACGAACCAGCAGCAGCGGTTCTTCCCGATCGGCGTCGCGATGCGTTCGACAACCGCCGACGCGGCGACGAACCCGCAGGTCATCCCTGTCCGCATGCTGACAAGCACCGTATTCGTGCAATAAGGAGGCTAAGAAGATGGCAGTCGCACAAGCGCAACGAGTTCACTACGATGAGGTGCTGACGAATGTCAGCATTAAGTACCGTCCCGAAGGGTACATCGCGGAGCGCATCTTCCCGTCGATGCCTGTGAACAAGGAAAGCGACCTGTTCTATGTGTACGACTTGTCCGCGTTTCGGTATGTCGATGACACGCGACAGGACGGCGACACGGCGAAGCAGGCGTCGTTCGGGTGGAAGGCAGACTGGTACATGTGCGAGCAGCACTCGCTGCGCGAGATTATCACACCGCGTCAGCGTGAGAATGTGTCGGGGCCCATCGACTTGGAAGTCGATATGACGGAGCATCTGACCGACCTGCTGATGCTCAACCGCGAGATTCGCGCGGCGCGTACCCTGCGCGACCCTGCAAACAACCTGCATGCGTTCACGCCGACGACGGCGTGGGACAACTATACCGTCGCGTCGCCGAAGGTCGACCTGATTAACGCGAGCAACCTCATCTTCACGGCGACGGGGCGTCGCCCGAATGTGATCGTGATACCCTCGACGATTGCAAGGCGGATGCTGGCAATCGAGGAAATCAAGGAAGAGCGACGCTATGTGACGGACTTGACCCAGAGCGGGCTCCCACAGAACCTGTGGGGTCTGGAAGTGCTGGAAGCGGCGGCGCTTCAGCTCCCAACAGACCCGTTCGGCTCGCGCAGTCTCGACCCGCAGGAAATCACGATGACCAGTCGGATGGATGAGATATGGGGACGCGATGTCTGGGTGGGCTATGTCGACAAGCCAGGTCTGCGTCGTCTGACCTACGGGGCGACCTTCGAGGCGCGTCAGCGGAATGTGCGCACCTACATCGATGTCGAACGCGACAGCGGCACATGGATCGAGGTGGACTGGATTTACACGCACAAGGTCATCGCCCGCGCATGCGGGGTGCTAATCCAGAATGTGATGTCGGCAGCGTAAGCGTAGCGGGTGCGCTCTGATGCGGAGCGCACCCGCATCCACACATTACGGGAGAACTTAGCCATGTCGTGGGTGACGCCAGCGCAAGTGCGGTTCTATGTGCGGAATCTGGAGCCGATAGACGATTCCGTGTTGCAGGCGGCTATCGATGCTGCGGAATCGTACATCCGTTCGCGCTTGGTGCGGTTGTACCCGCGCATGATGGCGACGGACGCGCCTGCGAAACCGCCGATACCGACGATAACGATGCAGCTGGCGGCGGCGCTGGTGGAGGCGCGAACGCTGGCGATAACCAACATCGGCGCGACGATGAACCCCTACGCACAGCAGCTGTATCAGCAGGCGGAAGACGAGTTGCAGCGACTGGAACGGGGCTGGGCGCATGTGCTGGGCGAGTCGGTCGAGTGGATGCTCCCAGTATTCGCGCCGCAGTCGCAGCCGACGCCCGTGCGGAGTATTCGGAGTGTGCGTCGCACGGGGAGCGGGTGGTGAGATGACGCGATGGCGGGAGATGCTCGTCGCTTTGGAGCGCGGTCATGAGACCTGCGAGTACGACCTGTTTGCGGAGTGTGTGCGAGATTGCGCGTTCGCATGGTATCTCAAGGCGTACCACATCGAGACCGACGAGGCGGAGTCGCTGGCGAACGAGGTCGCAGTGAAACTGTGGGTGAACGCGCCGCGCATCCGCTTAGAGAGCGCAGAGCGGTACATTCGCCGCGCGATTGCGAACACGGGTCGGGATTACCTGCGCAAGCGGAAGGAGATTGCATACAACGAATGGGATATCATGTGTGCGATGCACGCTGAGGCGACGGATGATGCTATGGAATGGACGGCGACTCTGGCAGTGATGCCGCCAGAGGAGCGTGAAGTGGCGGAACGGCTCGTGTCGGGTCAATCGCGCTCGGATATCAGACGCGAGCTGGGCATGAGCAGCAGGTATCTTGACGCGGTCATCGAATCGATTCGCAGGAGGCTCGAATGAAACAACCGCCGATTGTGCAGGAGATTCTGCAGGTTGAGGACATCGACGCGCTGCTGGAGCGTGTCCGTGATGTCGGCGTCGCATGCGCCATGGCGCGTCTGGGCGATGCGAATCCGCGCGAGCTGCTACAGCACCTGCTGGACTTAGCCGAGTCGTATCAGGGCGACCCCGACACTTCGCCATGGATGGTGCTGGTCGGTCTTATCGATGTGCTTGCGGATGAGGTGCGCAACAGCGACGCGCCGAGCGACACGGATTTAGTATCACGAGTCGATGCGCTGGTCTCGACGGCGTATACTCATCATGGAGCGTCTCATGCGAATCGGTACATCGAATCGGATTAATCGCAGGCGTCGCGTCTGGTGGCGCACGGTGCTGTTCTCGGAGCGGTACGAGTACCATCCGAGTCTCCCGCACCATTCGGGGCTGAGTCAAGACCCGATGTCGCGTGGTCTACATCGTGAGCATCGGACGGTGCATCGCGAGGGCACAACTTTCCAGCAGACCTACTGGGTACGCGGCGAGACGCTCGAAGCACGCAAGCGGAAGTCTTCCCCTGCATCGCCATCATCCTCACCTTCTCCTTCCGTGTCTCCTCACCCAGCGCCCGCGCCGTCGCACGGCGCGGGCGCTCCCAGCGCCTCGCCCGCAGGGCTGGATGTCGAACAGCTCCCTGAAGAGGTACGCGAGACGCTGCGCAACGCCATCGAACAACTGAACCCGATGGAGCGCCAGATGATGCTCGCACATCTTGCCGTGCGTATCCACGAGAACGGGAGCGCCGTCGGACACCCCGTGATGATGCTCTCCGCTCCTGGCGTGGGCAAGACCACGCTGTGGGAAGCGATGATGAACATGAGCGACGCTATGTCGGAACAGGACGCAGCGCCGTTCCGCGTCCATATCCTGAATGTGCAATCGGCAGTCTACAACATTACAGAGCAGATGGGCGCACAAGCCATCGACGAGGGCATGGTGCGGTTCATGTTCACGGCGGACTTGGAACACAAGATTCAGTATTGCAAGCAGCGCGGCGTACCGCTCGTGCTGGTGTTCGACGAGGCGACGAAGTCGCCCCAGATCCTGCAGACGATGCTGTCGCTCATCACTAACGGTATCGTCGCTGACCGTCGGCTCGGCGTTCCGTTCCGCATCGTGATGCTCGGTAACCGCGCGGACTGGGAAGGCGAGATGGGCAAGATGCGCTCCTCGCTGGTTCCGTTCGCGGACAGGTTCCTGTACTATGCGACGACGCCGTCGGAAGAGGACGAGTATGTACGCGCGATTCAGTCGGTGTTTGAGCAGGAGTCGTCGCGCGAAGCGACAGGTGCGCGTGAGCGTCTGCGTCGGTTCGTTCTGGATTATGACGAGGATGCGGAGCGGGAAGCGGAAGAGGCGCGTCAGTCGCGTCAGGCGTCGTCGCCCGAGCTGGCGGGCGCAGCAGGCGAGCTGGAACAGATGCGGGCGAAACTGGAGACGGGTCGTTCCGCACGCGAGGTGATGCGCGAGCATCAGAATCTGATGACGCTGCTGAAGCTGATGTCGTCGCGCGGGCTACGCTCGGATCTCCGCGCGGAATGCGCAAGCACGAACTACCGCATCGCGAGTGCGCTCATCGACGCGATGCTGTCAGGCGACCTCGCGGGGATGTGGCATAACTTCAAGTCAGACCCGAACTATATGCCCGATTACGCCTCGATGGATTCCGACCGCAAGCATATGTCGCCGCGACGCGTCATGATACTCGCTGACCAGCTGTCCGTGCTGTTCGCGCTGGGATACGACTTGGACTCGCCAGAGGTGGAGCGGTTCCTCGCATGTAATGTGGGACGCCCGAACATCCCGAAGATTCACGAGATTATCCAGACGGCGCTCAAGCCGCGAGGCGCGGAATCGGTCGAAGCGATTATGGACGACGCTGCAGGGAGCGATGCGCATCACGGTCGGACAGTGCATCGCAATACGCGGGTACACGACGCCGCGACGCATGAGGGGGTGTTCATCACGCACTCCGACCGCGCGAAGGAAGCAGGCGCGAAGCATACTCGCGCGACCTTTAAGAACCAGCCGATTGAGACCGTCGACGACTTGATTCGCGTGCTATCCAGCGACGACACGCCCCCGTCGCAGCAACCCTACGGGTTCTCGCTCCCGCTGCACTATCTGGATACCGACACCGACAAGCTGCATGTCAGTACGAATCCCGACGGAACATCCGAACTGCACATGCCAGGGTTCGACTCGCACGCATCGGTCGACCTCACGCGCTCGAAGCACCTGCTCCACTTGGCGGGTCAGCACGGCGCGCCTGCAGCGCACGCGCTGCACCTTGAAGCGGTCGACTCGCGCTCGCCGCTGGGACGCGGCGTGCGTGCAATACTCGGTTCGGGCAACCCTGAAATCGTCGCACAGCGCCTGCACGACACGCACACGGAGACAGAGCGCAGTCTCAACCGTCTCGACAGTCTGCTGGAGACTCTCGCACAGAACCGCGATGTCGCGACGGTGCATGCGATTTCACGCGAGGCGCATCGCGCGGCTGCAGGGATGGGACTGCTCTCGATGCTCCATACGCCCGTCATCGATGTAGAATCGGGTCAGGAGGTACTCCCAGAGGAGATCCACGACGAATATCGCGCCTACCATGAGGATGCGCGTCGCAAGCAGCACGCGGAACTCGGTCGACTGTCAGGTCATGCGCCTGAGCATGTGGCGCAGGTGCTGTCGCATCCCGCCGTGAATGTCGCGCCGCTCCATGCGAGCGCACGCGGCAGAATCCGAGACACGATAGAACGGCACTGGGAGACGGTCAATAATGTGTGGGAGCATCTCTCGCCCGAGCATCGCGAGGAGCTGCTGCATGCGCTGCACCTGCTGAGCGCACACGGTCACCTGACCGATGCGCCGTATGGTACAATCGCGGAGAGGCGATGAGCAAGTCGCGCGTGGTTTGGTGGGATTCGGTCATCCTGAGCGACCCGTCGCACGGGGGCAGGCTCCATCCCGAACCGCATATGGTGCGCGGGACACACGGGGTATTCCAACGGCGGTACTGGGTACTCCCTGAGTCTGCCGTGCATGCCCGCGCGGGGTCTGGGACGCCGTCGGAACCCGCGCCTGCATCGCCTTCGCAGTCTCTGGCGCGAGCGCAGGAAATCGTCGGGAACGCCTTCACACGACTGCGCTCGGTGTTCCCGTCACTCTCACGCTTGCTCCCGTTCCAGAAGATTGTCTACACGAACGAGCTGGATACGATGGCGGTCGACCCGTTCGGACACCTCTACATCTCGCCAGACTTCGTGACGCGCGAGATACCGAAAATCATGGCGGAACAGCACCAGAAACGCACGGGACAGGAGATAAGCGAGTCCGACCGCGTGCGAGCGACCGTCGACATGGTGCAGGTGGTGCTGTTGCACGAGGCGCTGCACCTCGCGCTCACCCACTTCCCACGATTCGATGACTTTAAGCGTCTCAATCGCGATATTATCGGCGAGCTGGAACGAGCAGGCGCGAGTCCGCACTCGGTATTCAACGATGTAGCGGACTTGGAAATCAACACGCTCATCGAGGGGCTGCTGAAGTCGATGCGCGAGGCGCGTGTTGTCTCGTCAGAAGCGAACTTCGATTGGGCAATACACAAGCTTGAGGATTGCGATCCCTACCTGCCGTGGGAGTCGAACTATCGCACGCATGCGCGGAACCAAATCGCAGAGGCAGAGTCGCAGAAGTCGCAACAGTCGCAGTCGTCGCAGAAGGCAAAGTCGCAGTCGGGCGGAAGTCGCTCGCAGTCGGGCGAGAGTCAGTCGCAGCAGTCGCAGAAGTCGCAGTCGTCGCAGTCGCAGTCAAGCGGGAGTCAGACGCAGCAGTCATCGCAGTCGCAGTCGGGCGAGGCAACAGGCAAAGGCAACCAAGCAGCTCAGAATCCGCTGGGAAGCGACATGCTGGACGAGAACCATGAGCTGGTGCGTCGCACGGTCGAGCGTCGCGCGGCAGAGGAGGGCATGACGCCCGAAGAATACATGGAGCGTGAGCGGAACCGCACGGCACGCGAGTCGCACGCGGCGTCGGAGGAGACGAGTCGGAAGGCTGGCAAGGGCAGCGCAGACGCGCAGCGTCTCATCAGCGCGATTCGAGGCATGCGCCGCGTGAATTGGCAACAGGTGCTGCGCGAGTTTATGAGCGAGTCGATGGGATTCGCAAGGCGATGGCGTCCGAACATCGCCATCGGGCGCAGACACCCGTCACAGCTCGCCGTCGGGAATGTGCTGCTCCCGCGCGGGATAAGACGCGACTCGATGCGTATACTGGTACTCGTCGATGCGTCGGGCTCCATAGACGACGCGATGCTCAGCAAGTTCTTGGGTCACATGCAAGACCTCGCCGAGAACTCTGGCGCGGATGAGGGCGTGCGGTTCACCTTCGTGCCGTTCACGGGCTCCCTGCACGCTGAACGCGCGATTGATGTGCCCGCTGAGGAACTGCGCAGTCGAACTAAAGACATCGCGAAGCAGCTGCAGGTATCGGGCAGCACGGATGTGACGGGTAGTCTCGTGCAAGCCGTCGAGAAATTAATCGTGCCGCGCCAGAGGGATGAAGAAGGCGGGTACAGCGGCGTGCTGGTGCTAACGGACGGGGAGACCGGCTGGGATGGCGACTGGGACGCGCGGTTTCGGCAGAAGACGCAGGGAATGCCCTTGCGAATCGGTATCACGGAGAATACCTACGGTCAGTATTGGCAGTCGCATCCGTCGCTTCCGAATCTGTCGTTCCCGCTTCCGATGGAGTAGCATCTGGAGTGGCGTCTGTCGTGGCGTCGTCAGGCGCTGGCGGCATCGTGGCGTCAAGGCTCGGCATACCCGCGATTGCTCGAACGCGCTCGAACTGCTCAGGGTCTGGGTCTTCCTGCATGCCGAGCATACCGAGCGTTTCGTTGGCGTGCGCTTCCGCCATCTCCAGTTCGCGGAGTCGCTCGATGTCTGCTTCGTACTGTGCGAGCGCGTCACGGTAATGTGCCGAGGGCTGCGCGGGCGGCTGCGGGTAGCGTCGCCTGAACATCTCGACGCGCCGCGCGATTTCGTCGCGCTCGCGCTCGATGCGTTCGTACAATTCCAGCATCTGCTCTTGCAGGCGAAGCGCGTTGGCGCGATCCGCTGACAAGACGCGATTCAACATGCGCTCGGTCTCTGTGTCTTCATCGTGACGCTCGCGCACACGCGCGTTCGCGGGGAAGCGATGTATCCGCCCGCATCGGGTACAGAGGTTCGCAGTTGCTGGATACCCATCCGCGCTTTCGAGATGGACATCGACGCGATGCTCATCCGCACAATCGCAGATAGGCTCTTCGCTCACAACACGCGCCGTCGTGTGCTGGTTCCGCCGCGCCATACTGTTGAATTATACCGATAACCCAGTCGCCCCGCGTTCATCTTGTCTCGCGCTTCGGCTGGTGTTCTATCTCGTTTATGGCGTTGCTAACCATCACCCGACGCTGTTGCGGAAGTGCATCGCTCAACAGAGAACGGAGCTTGCGGAGCGCGTACTCTGACCCCCACTCCTTGACGACATTCAGCGTCTTCTCGAATATCTCATCAGGCAAGTCTCTTGACGCGAGAACCGACACCAGCCCGTCGATAAGAGTCTCCTCGATGTGAACGGGTATCTGACCTTGAGCCGCTTGCTCGAATTCCGACCGCATGTATTTCAACGCGGTGAGAATGAAGCCTATCTCGCTTCTGGGCTCGAACCACTTGCCTTGCAGCGCGAGCCCGAGCGTCTCCAACGCATCGAGTACCGCCTCCCTTGCAGGCGTGACTCCTTCACTGAGCAGGTTTTCCATCGTGATGTCAAGGTAGCCTGCCAAGTAGTCGATGGCGGCGCCTGCCGTCCGATCGTCGGTCGCCTTGTCGGTAATCTCGCGAAGCAAGCGCGGAGCAAACGGATCATCAGAGGTCGCTATCGTATAGATAGCTGCGAATCGTACATTCCAGTCGGAGGGTTCGGTCGCCAATCGCACGAGCAGCGACTCTGCCTCTGGATAACCATGCGCTAAGTAGTTTTGCAGAGACCACACCGGTCCAAGTTCATTCGACATCGTTTTCTCATACTGTCGCACCAGCGAGCGGTAGAGCAACTCCTGCACCGATGGGTTCTGCAGAAGCTGCCGCGCAAGTTCCTGCGCCTCGCGCGATTCCGCCGTGGCGAGGTCGCCGATCATGACTGCGGTGACCGCATCGTCATGATCGCGCGACGGGTTCACCCAGTACCGCTGGGATACCCCGTCCCGACGCACCTTCCGTACCTGATACTTACCGCTCATCGCCGAATTGTACCGCTGACTATTAGTTGAGATTCAGCCGATGTTTTATCTCGGCTACAGCGTCGAAGACCATATCTCGACGCCCTTTCCTATCTAAACCGTCCCACAGAGAACGGAGTTTGTCGAGCGCGTACTCTGACCCCCACTCCTTGATGACATCCAGCGTTCTATCGAACGCCTCAGTGGACAAGTCTTCGGTCAAGAGAATCGACACCAACCCGTCGATAAGCGTCTCTTCGATGCGAGTGGGTATCTGCCCTTGAGCCGCCTTCTCGAAATCGAAACGCTTGTAGTTCAACGCGGCAAGGATGGGGTTTATCTCGCCTTTGGGTTTGGGCTCGAACCATTTGCCTTGCATCGCAAGTCCGAGCGTCTCCAACGCATCGA
>Ga0209750_1000306_pt1 | contig 26804 bp, 24 predicted proteins | sample YNPBryulayer2012_FD_185813 | JGI IMG/M metagenome (GOLD analysis project Ga0209750, IMG submission 185813) | Anoxygenic and chlorotrophic microbial mat microbial communities from Yellowstone National Park, USA - YNP Bryant MS upper layer 2012... ...
AGCATCCTTCTGCGGACTGCGGGCCTGCGAGAGGATCACTTTGCCCCTAGAGGGTGGGCGACGGCATTGCCGTCGCCCACCCAGCGTCCTGCTCCCATTATGAATACACTCCGCTCTCCTCGGTTTGCCGTGGCTTGAGGTATAGTTACGTGCTGAGTGATGCATAGTCTCAATGTAAGCAGTGGCGATAACGACGGCGCGCTCCGGTTGGGCGTCGCCTGAGTCGCTATGTGACAGATCGTGAGACCAGGGGTCGCCCAAAGCGGGGCGGCCCTTTTATTTGAACGCGAACCGTGCCATGAGCTACAAAACACACACTTGCGGCGAATTGCGTCTTGAACACGCTGGCCGGCATGTCACGCTGGCCGGCTGGGTGCATCGGCGACGGGATCACGGCGGCGTGATTTTTATTGACCTGCGCGATCGCTTTGGCCTCACCCAGGTGGTGATCAACCCGGCGAACGTGCGCTCACCGGAAGTGTTTGCGCAGGCCGAGGCCCTGCGCAACGAGTATGTCATCCAGGTCGAAGGCGTCGTCGCCCCACGGCCCGCCGGCATGGCCAACCCCAAGCTGGCCACCGGCGAGATCGAGGTCATCGCCCACGATGTCACCGTGCTCAATCCGGCCAAAACGCCCCCCTTTGCCATTGACGATGACGGCCGCAACGTGGATGAGAACCTGCGCCTGAAATATCGTTATCTCGACCTGCGCCGCGAGCGCATGGCGCGCAACCTGATCATCCGCCACACCTTCGTCAAGTTCATCCGCGACTATCTCGATGCGCGCGGCTTCATAGAAGTTGAGACGCCCATCCTCTTTAAGACCACGCCGGAGGGCGCGCGCGACTATCTGGTGCCCAGCCGAGTGCATCCGGGCTGCTTTTATGCGCTGCCGCAAAGCCCGCAGCAGCTTAAGCAGTTGCTGATGGTGGCCGGCGTCGAGCGCTACTTCCAGATCGCGCGCTGCTTCCGCGACGAGGACCAGCGCGCCGACCGCCAGCCCGAGTTCACCCAGCTCGACCTGGAGATGAGCTTCGTGGACCGCGATGACGTGCTTAACTTGATCGAAGGCTTGTTCACGGAGTTCACCGAGCGCTATGCGCATCTGCACGGCAAGCGGCTGTCCTTCAAGCCATTCCCGCGCCTCACCTATGAAGAGGCGATGGAGCGCTTCGGCAGCGACAAGCCCGACCTGCGCTATGGGATGGAACTCTTTGATGTGACGGCAGAGACGCGCGGCTCAGAGTTCTTGCCCTTCCGCGTCGCGCACGTCAAAGGCATCTGCGTCGCTGGCTGCGCCGGCTACACCCGCAAACAGGCCGATGAGCTGACCGAGTTCGCCAGGCAGCAAGGGGCGAAAGGTCTGGTGGTGCTCTGGCATGATCCCGACGGCATCCGCAACACAGGCGCCGGCGCTAAGCTCAGCCAGGCCGAGAAGGACGGGATCGTCGCTAAAGCCGGCTCAAAGCCCGGCGACCTCATCCTGCTGGTGGCCGATGACGACCGGCGCGTGGTAAACACGGTGCTGGGCGAGCTGCGCCACGAGCTGGGGGAGCGCCTGAAGCTGGCCGATGATGGCGTGATGGCCTTTGCCTGGATTGTGGATTTCCCGCTGTTTGAGTGGAACGCTGAGGAGAATCGCTGGGATCCTTCCCACCACATGTTCACCGCGCCGAAGGACGAGCATCTGCCGCTCCTGGAGACCGATCCCGGCAGCGTGCGCAGCAAGCAATACGACCTGGTGTGCAATGGCTACGAGGTCGGCGGCGGCAGCATCCGAATCCACCGCCGCGATGTTCAAGAGCGCGTGATGCGTTTGATCGGCTTAGAAATCGAAGAAGCGCGCCGCAAGTTCGGCCATCTGCTAGAAGCGTTTGAGTATGGTGCGCCACCGCACGGCGGCATCGCGCCGGGCATTGATCGGCTCACCATGCTCTATTGCGGCGAGCCGAACATCCGTGAAGTGATGGCTTTCCCCAAGAACCAGCAGGCGATGGACGTGATGGCTGGCGCGCCCTCGCCGGTATATGAGCATCAGCTGAAGGAGTTGCACATCCGGCTGGCGCTATAGATATGGCGAAGGCAGCAGATTCTGCTGCCTTCGTTGTGCTTAAAGCTTCTTCTCCGAGCTGTGGCCGGGGAAGGCCTTTGCCCCCGGATGGAGGTACTGATAGGCAAAGTTCACCGCCCGCGTGGCCTGCGCGAAGCCCTCGACAATCAGGTTGAGCGATTCCTCACCCGGCAGCGCAGCGATGTCGCCGGCGGCATACACGCCAGGGATGTTGGTCTCCTGCCGCGTGTTCACGCGGATGTAGCGCGTGCCCTCCATCTCCAACCCCCAGTTCTTGATCGGCCCGAGGTCCACGCTGTAGCCAAGCGTGAGGATGACCGCATCTACCGGCAGCGTCATCTCCTCCTTGGTGCGGTTGTCGAAGATCACCGCATACTCCACCTTGCCGTTCCCGCCCACCGTCTTAAGCTCGTAGAACAGCTTCACCTCGACGGGCGAGTTCAGCAGCTCGGTCACCGATGCGCCGTGGGCGCGGAATTGGTCGCGCCGGTGGATCAGCGTGATGTGCTTGGCGTAGTCCTTCAGGTTCAGCGCCCAGTCCACGGCCGAATCGCCGCCGCCGACGATCAACACGCGCTTGCCGCGAAAACTGGCCTTCTCCTTCACCGTGTAATACAGCCCTTTGCCCTCGTAGGGCACCAGCTCAGGGTTGGGCAGCTTCTTGGGCTGGAACGCGCCCACACCGCCGCAGATCACCACGGCGCGGCTGTAGTGCTCACCGCGGTTGGTGGTGAGCTTCAACACGCCGTCGGGCAGGCGCTCCAGTTGCTCCACCCGCTCGCCCAGGACGAACACCGGTTTGAACATGCCGGCCTGTTCGACCAAGTGCTTCACCAAATCCATGGCCAGCACCTTGGGGTAGCCGGGCACGTCGTAGATGAACTTCTCCGGATAGAGCGCGGCCAGTTGTCCGCCCAACTCATCTAGGGCGTCAATGACCTTCACTTTCATCTCGCGCAAGCCGGCGTAGAAAGCGCCGAACAACCCCGAAGGGCCAGCGCCGATGATAGTCACGTCGAACACATCGTGCTTACCGTTGCTGCCATTTGTGTTAGCTGACATTTCTTTCGTTCTCCTACTAAATCATTGCGGTATTCGCCGATAGATAAAGTCTTGTTCAGGGTATTGAGGCTTGTTAGCGACCTGCGCAGCGGCTTCAGCGTCGGCCATCCAGAATAGCTTGCCCGGCACGGGCGCGATGCGCTGCGCCGGCAGCGCCTCTGGCTGATAGCCCCCCAGCAGCACGCTGTGCAATGCACTGGCCTTGCCCGCGCCGCTCACCAAGAAGAACACAGTATCGGCTGCGTTGATGAGGGGTGCAGTAAAGGTGATCCGCCAAGCGTCGAGCTTGGGCACGAAATTGGCGACCACCAGTCGCTCGGTCGCTTCGAGCGCTTGGGTGCCCGAGAACAGCGAGGCCGTATGACCGTCATCACCCAGCCCCAGCAGGATCAGGTCGAAGCGACCTTCGCCGACGTGGGCGCGGATCGCCGCTTCGTAGTCATCGGCTGCCCGGCTCGGCCCCAGCTCAGTGGGCACGCGGTGTATCTGCTGGGGCGAGAGGGGCAGCCGGCTGAGCATCGCCTCGTAGGCGAGCCTGTAATTGCTCTCTGCGTGGTCAGCCGGCACGTTGCGCTCGTCGCTCCACCACACGTGTACTTTTGACCAATCGAGCTGTGCTGCGTATGGCGCGTCGGCCAGGCGCTGGTAAAGGGCCTTGGGCGTGCTGCCGCCGCTGAGCGCGAGGTGAAAGGCGCCGCGCCGGGCGATGGCTTTCTGCCCCCAAAAGACGATGCCCTTAGCCGCCAGCTCCGCCAATGCCTCGGCCGTCGGCACGACGTGCAATTGGTAGGAGGCGTCGTCGTTGAGGAAGATCACAAAAGGCGCGCTGCTCATGCGGGAACGTGCCACTTGCGGCCGTCGGCGGCGATGAAGTCATCGGCCTCTTTGGGCCCCCAGGACCCGGAGCGATACAGCTCGATGAATGACCCTTTGCCGGCCTCCCAGCGCTCGATCACCGGCGTGATCAACGCCCACGCTGCTTCTACTTCGTCGTTGCGGGTGAAGAGGGTGGAATCGCCTAGCATGGCGTCCAGGAGCAGGCGCTCGTATGCCTCCGGCGCCGGCGTCTTAAAGGTCGTCTCGTAGTTAAAGTCCATCACCACGGTTTGCACGCGGTCGGTGCTGCCGGGGGATTTGGCCGTAAAGTGTAGGGAGATGCCCTCGTGTGGCTGGATGTTCATGATCAGCATGTTCGGCTCGATGGCGCGCGCGGTGACTTCCTTGAACAGCAGCAGCGGGGGCATCTTGAACTGAATGACGATCTCGGTGAGGCGACTGGCCATGCGCTTGCCGCTGCGCACGTAGAACGGCACGCCGGCCCAGCGCCAGTTGTCCACGAACAGCTTCATGGCCAGGTAGGTCTCGGTGGTTGAATCGGGCGCAACCCCCTCTTCCTGGGTGTAGCCGGGCACCACTTTGCCATCCATCTTGCCTGGGCCGTATTGGCCGCGCACGGTGCCATCCCCGCGCGAGGTGTCCACGCGCAGCGCCTTGAGCACCTTTACTTTCTCGTTGCGCACGGCGTCGGCGCTGAACTCCGCCGGCGGCTCCATGGCGGTGAGCGCCAGAAGCTGGAGCATGTGGTTCTGCATGATGTCGCGGATGACGCCAGCCTTCTCATAGTACGAACCGCGGTTGCTGATGCCGATGCTCTCGGCGACGGTGATCTGCACGTTGTCCACGTAGCGCCGGTTCCAAATCGGCTCGAAGATGCCGTTGGCGAAGCGGAAGACAAAGATGTTCTGCACCGTCTCCTTGCCCAAGTAATGGTCAATGCGATACACCTGGTCCTCGCGGAAGTAGCGGTGCACGTGCTCGTTGAGCGCGCGGGCCGACTGCAAGTCGTGGCCAAAGGGCTTCTCGATGATGATGCGCGCCCAGTGCCGATCGCTGCCGGCTGCGCCCGTGCACATCACGCTGCCGACGTGCTCGATGATCGCCGGATAGACCTCTGGCGGCGTGGAGAGATAGAACAGTCGGTTCGGCCCGCTGCCGTGGGCCTGGGCAATCGCATCCAGCCGCTGACAAAGCGTGCGGTAGTCATCGGGGTTATCGTATTCGCCTTGTTGGTAGTGAAGGCTGCGGGCGAACTTCGCCCAGGTCACCTCGTCAATGGGCTTGACGCGGGCGAACTCTTCACACGCAGCGCGCATCTCCTGTCGGAATGATTCGTTGGTCTTCGGCTTGCGCGCATAGCCGATCATGGCAAATTCATCGGGCAGCAGCCCGTCGCACATCAAGCTGTACAGCGCAGGGATCAGCTTGCGCTGGGTGAGGTCGCCCGAGGCGCCGAAGATCACCATAATGCAGGGTGCTGGCCTTTTAAGCTGGCTCATCAGCAAACTCCCGCCGGCTGCTCCTCTCCAAGGGCTGCCGGCTTAGTGTGTCTTGACGGCGTGTCCGCCGAACCCTTTGCGCATGACGGCAGTGACTTTTGCGGCGAACGACTCTTCCTGGCGCGAGGCAAATCGCTGGAACAGTGAGAGCGTGATGACCGGCGCAGGCACGTCCTCATCTATCGCTGCTTGTACGGTCCAACGCCCCTCGCCGGAATCTTCTACATAGCCGCGGATGTTCGTGAGCTGCGGGTCGTCTTTGAGTTCCTCAGCCAGCAAGTCGAGCAGCCACGAGCGCACCACGCTGCCCTTGCGCCATACCTCGGCCACCTGGTCGAGCTTCAGGTTGAACTCGCTCTTCTGCATGATCTCAAAGCCCTCGGCGAAGGCTTGCATCATGCCGTATTCGATGCCATTGTGGACCATCTTCACGAAGTGGCCGGCGCCGGCAGGGCCGCAGTGCAGATAGTGCTTGCCATCGGGCGCGAGCGCTTGAAAGGCCGGCTCCAGACGGCGGAAGATCGGCTCGTCGCCGCCGATCATCAGGCAGTAGCCATTTTGCAAGCCCCAAATGCCGCCGCTGGTGCCCTGGTCCATGAAGTGGATGCCTTTCGCCTGGCACTCCGCATAGTGGCGCTTTGAGTCCCGCCAGTTGGAGTTGCCGCCATCTACGATCACGTCGTCGGGGGCGAGCAGGTCGAGGAGTTGGTGGAGGATGTGATCGGTGGTCGGGCCGGCTGGCACCATCACCCAGACAGCGCGTGGTGGGGTGAGCGCTTCTACCAGCGCTTCCAGCGAATAGACGCCGCGCAGGCCCTCAGCTTTCAGCTCGTCGATCGGCTTGGGGCTGCGGTTGCAGACGATGACCTCATGGCCGGCGCGGTGCCATCGCCGCGCCATGTTCGCGCCCATGCGGCCGAGTCCAAAGAGTCCAATTTGCATGCTTCTCCTTAGTGTATAGATAACGCTTCTGTATGAAGCACATATTATGCGTCGTGATAGGGGGATGCTGAGCGCGCGCTTACTCCTCTTCAGCGCGTCGGCGCCCACGGCCAGCAATAACCTCGATCAGCTTATCGAGGTTGGCCAGCAGCTCGTCTCCAAGATGCAAGCGCATCACGCGGCGCTGGTGCGTGCGCAGCGCTTCAAAGTCGCCCAGCGCCTGGGCGCGGATGAGGGTGCCGAACGAGAATGGCTCGCCGGCGATCAGCACGTCCTCAGCGGGGTCGTAGGTCAGTTGAAGCGCCACGACGTTGTTCTCCCCGCCCTTGTGCAACTGCCCGGTGCTGTGCAAGAAGCGCGGGCCATAGCCCACCGTGACCGGCACGCCGTATTTCTCGCGGATCACCATGCGAAGTTGACGCAGCCGTTGGGCCACCGCATCGCCATACGGCAGGTAAGCCTGGATGGCGATGTAGTCGCCGGGCTGCGCCTGGCGCAGGAACTTATTCACCTGGCTGTGAGTGGAGCGGCTGCTTTGTTCGCTGCTAAAGGCGCCGGTTTGCTCGAACTCCTCCAGCAGGCGGCGCGTGTTGTTCTTGCTCTCGGTGACGTTCGGCTCATCAAAGGGGTTGACGCCGATCACGGCGCCGGCGATGGCCGTTGCGAACTCCCAGCGGAAGAACTCAGCGCCCAAGTCGTAGGCGTCCTGCAGCGAGAGGGTGAGGGTGGGTGCACCCTCGGCAGCAAGCGCATTCATCAGCGCGTCAAACGTCGTATCGCCGGCCAGCTTTAGATAGACAAAGAACCGATCCTTGCTCAACGCAGCGGCGCTTTGATCACCAGTTGAGGCGTCCTCGATCCCCACGTCGCCCTCCACCGGCACGATGCCGCGCTCCTGTTTGCCCGTGCTTTCGGCGATCAGTTGCTCAACCCAATAGCCGAACGGTGCGATGGGTGGCGAGATCAGGAAGGTCACCTTGTCGCGCCCATTCAAGGCCAGGCCGCCCATCAAAGCGCCCAAATACAAGCCGGGGTTTGCGGCGCTGTCGGCCTTGCACCAGCTCGCCATCTGGGCGGCGCGCTCGAGCAGCTCGGCGACATCAATGCCCTGTAAGGCTGCCGGCAGGAGGCCAAAGTAAGACAGCGCGGAGTAGCGCCCGCCGATGTCAGAGGGGTTAATGAACACCGCGCCGAAGCGCTCTTCGGCGGCCAGGCGCTGTAGCGGCGTGCCCTCGTCGGTGATGGCGACGAAGTGCCGGCCCGCGTGTTCGCCAACCAACTCGTCGAGCTTGACACGGAAATATTTATAGAACGCGCTCACCTCCAGCGTGGTGCCGGACTTGCTGGCGACGATGAAGAGCGTCTTCTTCAGGTCCAACTGGCGCTCCAAAGCCAGCACGGTCGTCGGGTCGGTGGTGTCCAGGACGTGTACGCGCAACGCTGATCCCTCGGTCGGGAACACAGCGCGCATCACGTCGGGCGCCAGTGAGCTGCCGCCCATGCCGAGCACCACTGCCTCGGTCAGACCCATCTCCAGCGCGCGGGCGCGAAACTCGCTCAGCTCAGCGAGCTTGCCTTTCATCACGTCCACGGCGGAGAGCCAACCCAGCCGGTTGGCGATGACTTTGATGTGCTCCGGCGCGGTTGACCAGAGCGAGGCATCGCGCTGCCAGACGCGGCTGGCAGCCTTCATCTTGACCAGCTCCTCGACGTAGCCCAGCACCGAATCAACTCCTGAGGCCTGACCACGGGCGATGACAGCCGTGCGTTTGTGCTCAATGCCCTTTAGGAGGGACTCAAAGGCGTCGGCGAACAGCTTCACGCCGTCATCTTGGAGCTTTTGCCAGACCTCGGCCATCGAGATGCCCTCGGCCTCCAGCGCGGCGATCGTCTGGCGGGCTTCGTCAAGTCCCTGGCGCAGCGTCGGCGCGACGATGCCGTGTTCGCGGAACGCTTTGAGCGTAGCCGGCGGCAAGGTGTTCACCGTCTGCTCGCCGATCAGTGCTTCGACGTAATAGGTGTCCTTATAGGCTGGGTTTTTGGTGCTGGTGCTGGCCCAGAGCAAGCGCTGCGTCCGTGCGCCGCGCGCGGCCAATTCGCTAAACTCCGGCTCAGCGAAGACGCGCTCGAAGATCGCGTAGGCCAGCTTGGCGTTGGCGATCGCGGCCTTGCCTTTGAGCGATTGCAGATAGGCGCGCCGCGCGGTATCCTCCGCTGGCGTCGCGGCGATCTTCTCATCCAGCAACTTATCCACCAGCGTGTCCACGCGGCTGACGAAGAACGAGGCCACCGAGGCGACATCCAGAGGCAGTCCTTGGTCCGCGCGCTGCTTAAGGCCGGCGATGTAGGCGCGCGCCACGGCTTCGTAGCCTTCCAGCGAGAAGATCAAGGTGACGTTGATGTTGATCCCTTCTGCAATCAAGGTCTGAATGGCCGGGATGCCGGCAGGCGTAGCCGGCACTTTCACCATAAGATTCTTGCGCCCCACTGCCTTGTAGAGCCGGCGCGCCTCCTGGACTGTGCCCTCGTAGTCGTGCGCCAGCAGCGGCGAAACCTCTAGGCTGACGTAGCCATCCAAACCGTTTGTCTGTTCGTAGATCGGCTCCAGCAGGTCGGCTGCCGACTGAATATCGGCGATCGCCAGCGCCTCGTAAATCGCCTGGGCGTCCAGCCCGCGCTGAGCTAGCGCGATGATGTCGTCGTCGTAGTCGGCGCCAGAGGTAATGGCTTTCTCAAAGATGGCCGGGTTGGAGGTCAAACCCAGCACACCATATTCGTCTATCAGCGTCCGCAATTCACCAGAGGTTAGGATGCTGCGCTGGATGTTGTCGTACCAAAAGCTCTGGCCGCATTGACGCACGGCCAAGTTAGGATTACCGTTTGCGTTCGTCATAGGAATTGCTCTGCTCGTTCTCTAGGCGCTCGATCTTCCTCAAGCGCGCAATGTAGCGCGCCTCGCCATTGAAGCGCGCGTCCAAAAAGGCTTTCACGATCTCTTCTGCCAGCGCCACGCCCACCACGCGCGCACCGAGCACCAGCACGTTCATGTCGTCGTGCTCAACACCCTGATGTGCGGAGTAGGTGTCGTGACAGACGCTGGCGCGAATCCCCTGCATCTTGTTGGCAGCGATGCACATGCCCACCCCGCTGCCGCAGAGCAAGATGCCTCTATCAGCCAATTTGCGCTGGAGTGCGTCGCCGACGGCATGGGCGAAGTCTGGGTAATCGGTGCGTTCTTCATCAAATGTGCCGAGGTCCAAGACCTCATGGCCTGTTTGCCTTAGCCAGTCGGCGAGTCTGGCTTTGAGGGCAAAGCCGGCGTGATCGGCACCAATGGCAACGCGCATTGTGGCGAGTATTATAAGTTAACGTGAGTTCGGATTTACACAGGAGCGTTTATCGTTCAGCTCGTCATATCAGTCTGTCATGCCAGGGGCGTAACGCGAGGCACCTAAAGTCTCGCGAAGCCCCGTGAAGTCACTCATACCCAACCCTACTGTCATGCTGAGCGAAGCATCTAAGCGGCCGCGTTGACCAAGGCCGCGCCAGACCGCAAGTCGGGCGCGCGCAGGGGTGATTCGCAAACCGCCCCTGCGACGCTGTCACTCAGAATGACAGGGTGGGCAGAATGCTGGCGTCCCTTTTGTACGCTTCATGCTGGTCACGCCAAGCGTATGCGCCCTAAACTCCGAACTCACGTTATTTAAGCGAGACACGCGCGCGTGCCCAAGGATTGGTCTGCGTCTGGGCATCTAGCAATGCTTGCGTTTGCGCCAGACTCATATAAAACAGTGGGCTATGACCAAGCAGAACAGAGTTGTCATACGGCCAAGGGAGGTTCTGGAAGGTGCACCTATGCAACAAGCCGGCGGGGGCGTGCGCGATCTGAAACTCTTTTATCCCGAAACGGGCTTCGACGCGAAGACCTTATGCCTAGGCGTGGTTGAGATTGACCCTGGTCATCACTCACCGCTGCATCGCCACAACTGCGAAGAGGTGTATTACGTGATTCAGGGCTCCGGCGAGCTTGAAAGCGAGGGAAAGCGTTACAAATTCTCTGCGGGATGTGCCATCTTTAATCGGCCCAACTCCATTCACCGCGTGTGGAACACGGGTGATGAGACAGTGCGGCTAGTCGTTGTAGGTGGCATTATGTTTGTGCCGCTCTGGCCGCAGTGGCCCACTGACTCGCCTTATGAGGTGTTTGAGGGCAGCTCAGCAAATGCGAAGCTGCCAACAAACTACAAATCTGCCAGTCAGCGAAAGCGACAGTAGCTACGGGATGTCAGGTGCGTTTGACGTGAAAGTCAACCGCTTTGAGTCAGAAGGGCAAGGATATAAACCTCCAGCTTGGCACCTATTGGGCACATGCCGAATTGGCAGCGACCCTGAAACGTCGGTGTGTAACCCATGGCATCAAACCTGGAAGGTTCCCAACCTATTCATTATGGACGGGAGCTGTCTGCCGACCAGTGCAGCGGTAAATCCAACCAGCACAATAGGCGCGATGGTCGTGCGAGCAGCGATGCACTTACGAGATAACTTTGCTGATTTGCGCCGTGCCCAGCGCAGCACGCCTGCCTAGCGATGTTGAGTTCGCCTCTTCTACACGTTCGAGGCCTGAGCAAGTCCTTTCGCGGCGTTCAAGCGCTGCAAAACTATCAGATAGACCTTGCGGAGCGCGAGCTTATCGGCGTCATAGGACCAAATGGCGCCGGCAAGACGACGTTGTTCAATTTACTGACTGGTGTGGTTGCGCCTTCACACGGGCGCATTGTGTTTGGCGGCCGCGACATCACACATGCATCACCGGAGGCTATCTGTCGCGCCGGAATCGCACGCACCTTTCAGAACATTCGCTTGTTTCGCCGGCTATCTGTGTTAGACAACGTCAGCCTCGGCCTCCAGATGCGCCGGCAGCCCAGTCTGCACCAAATAGTGCTTCGCTCGCCCGGCTATGCCCTCTACGAGCATCGGCTTCACCAGCGCGCCCTCGAGTTGTTAGATCTGTTTCATTTAGCGGGGTATGCGAGCCAGCAAGCAGATACCCTGCCCTATGGTCTGCAGCGCCGTTTGGAAATTGCCATCGCCCTAGCCACAGAACCCAGGTTGCTTCTGCTGGATGAGCCGGCGGCTGGCATGAATCCCACCGAGGCCGAGGACTTGATGCACCTGATTGCCCGCTTGCATCGAGAGTTAGGCTTGACGATCATCTTGATTGAGCACAATATGCGCGTAGTGATGGGCGTCTGCCAGCGCATTCAGGTGCTGAATTACGGCCAGCTCATCGCTGAAGGCAAGCCAGAGGAGATACAACAGGACAGCCGCGTTCTGGAAGCTTACCTGGGCACTGCCGCTTGAGTAGAGCAATGCTGACTATTCAGGACCTACACGTATATTACGGCCGCATCCATGCGCTCAAGGGGATTTCGCTGGAGGTACAAGCTGGCGAGATTGTGGCGCTTATCGGCAGCAACGGCGCTGGTAAGACAACCACTCTGGCTGCGCTTTCTGGACTGCTTCGCCCGCGGAGCGGGGCGGTTTACTTCGAGGGCAAGAACATCACTCATCTGCCGGTTCATCAGATTGTGCGCCTAGGCGTCGTTCACTGTCCGGAGGGACGGCAGGTTTTTGCTCGATTGAGCGTTGCGGAGAACTTGCAGCTCGCCGGCGCGCATCGCTCCGAGCGTACGGCATACATGCGCGATCTACAGCGCATCTACGATCTGTTCCCTGTGCTGGCCCAGCGACGCAGTCAGTATGCCGGCACGCTAAGCGGCGGCGAACAGCAAATGCTGGCTATCGGTCGAGCCCTCATGAGCCGTCCGCGCCTTCTTCTCCTGGACGAGCCTTCACTCGGCCTGGCGCCGATGGTTGTCGAGAATATCTTCAAAGTGGTTGAGGCGTTGCGTCAAGACGGAATGACCATCCTATTGGTTGAACAGAATGCTTACCGCGCACTGCAACTGGCCGATCGCGCCTATGTGTTAGAGACCGGCTACGTCAAAATACACGGCCCAGCGCGCGAGCTAACGAATAATCCGGCCATCAAGACCGCTTATTTAGGAGGATAAGGCTTGTTTACCCCCTCGTACGTTGCCCAGCAGTTTGTGAATGCGTTAAACATGGGCAGCATCTATGCTCTAGTGGCGATTGGCCTCACGGTAGTGTATGGCATCTTGCGGTTGATCAATTTCGCTCACGGTGACATGATGACTGTTGGCGCTTACGTGGCGCTGGCGGTGTTGACCTCGCTGACGCTGCCGGCCTGGGCTGCGCTACTGATACCCATCTTCGTAGTGGCAGCGATCGGCGTGATCATCGAACGGTTTGCCTATCGTCCGCTGCGCGGCGCGCCGGAGGTGGCAATGCTGATTACCTCGCTGGCTGTTAGCTCGCTGATCGAGAACGGCGCGCTCATGACGCTCACTGCTCAGCCGCGTCCAGTTCGCTTGCCGGCTGAACTCGTCCAGCGCGTGGATGTTCTAGGGGTCAACATTGCCGTCATGGATGCAGTTATTGTCGTGCTTGCGCTGGCTCTCATGGTTGGCCTCAGCCTCTTCGTGCGCTACACCAGCATCGGCATCGCCATGCGCGCTTGCAGCGAAAACGTGCGTGTCACCCAGCTCATGGGTGTAGATGTCAACCGCGTCATCGCCACTGCGTTTGCCATCAGCGCAGGGCTGGCCGCCGTCGCAGGCGTGCTATGGTCAGGCAAATTTGGCTTGGTTGACCCCTTCATGGGCTTCCTGCCAGGGCTTAAGGCGTTTGTCGCTGCGGTGATCGGAGGGATTGGCAACATTGCCGGCGCGATGTTGGGTGGCTATTTGCTGGGCTTTGCTGAGGTGTTCTTTGTCGCCTTCATGCCCTCAGAAATTTCAGGTTATCGGGACGCTTTCGTCTTCGCGCTGCTGCTGGTGGTGCTCCTACTGCGCCCGACCGGCTTGTTAGGTGCGCATGAGGCAAGTCGAGCATGAAACGGTTTGTGCCCTTCCTGTGGATAGCCGCTGTGATGGGGACAGCGGGTCTCGCGCAGGTCCTCTTAAACGACTATTATCAGCGCGTGCTGGCCGTGCTTGCTATCAACATCATCTTGGCGGCCAGCTTGAATCTAACCAACGGCTTCAGTGGCGATTTCTCGTTGGGCCCTGCGGCTTTCATGGCCATCGGGGCCTACACATCGGCTATTTTGACGCTGCCCGTGCAAACCAAAGCCGTGGTCTTGCCCGATCTGCCGCAGTGGTTAGGCCAAATTGCGCTGCCCTTTCCGGTTGCGATTTTGCTCGGCTGCGTGCTGGCTGGACTGGTCGCTTTCTTGGTGGGCTTGCCGGTGCTTCGCTTGCGCGGACATTATCTTGCTGTGGCCACCTTGGGTCTGATGGTGATCGTGCAAGTCGTGGCGCTGAATTGGCAAGCGCTGACCCGAGGTGCGCGCGGCATCAACGGCCTTCCCCTCTTTACGAATCTGCTGTGGGCTTATGGGTTAATGCTGGTTACCGTGCTGTTGATCTGGCGCATCGTGTATTCCCCATTCGGTCGCGCGATGATGGCGGTGCGCGAGGATGAGCTGGCTGCCGCTTGCCGAGGCGTGCGTGTGTTGCGCACGCGCCTCTTTGCGTTTGTCGCCAGCGCAGTCTTCACGAGCGTCGCCGGCGCGCTCTGGGCGCATCTCATCACAGCGATTACGCCTTCATCATTCTCATTTCTGCTCACCTTCAACGTGGTCGCGATGGTAGTCATCGGCGGCATGGGCAGCATCAGCGGCTCGGTGCTCGGCGCAGTGCTCATGACGCTGCTGCCGGAGTTGCTGCGACGGGTTGAAACGGCGCTGGCGATTGGCGGACAACCACTCTACGGCCTCAGCCAGGTCGTTGTTGCTTTGTTGATGCTCACAGTGATGCTCTTTCGCCCTCAAGGGTTGATGGGACAGCGCGAGATTGGCGATGTGCTCGCTATCTCGCTACGCAGAACGCGCGCAACACAACCCGCTGCTGCCGTTGGCGAAGCAAGGCCCACCGCTTGACCATCAGACGTTTGCGCGAAGGGACTTCTTCTGGGATAATTCGAGTGTTCGCTTCGCTCTGTCCGAGACGCCGAGCGCGCGCACGCCCAGATCTTTCAGGAGGATGAAGATGTTTCGATTTCGACGCAATCTCCCGAATTTGCCTGCTCTTGCTTTGGCTTTCGCCTTTGGCCTTTCTGCTTGCGCTGCGCCGCCGCCGGCGCGCCCTGCGGAGCAACCTGCGGCGCCATCGGTTGAGCCAATCAAAATTGGCGCGCTTTATGGCGTTACTGGTGGGATGTCTTCCATTGACGCACCCGGACTCAACGGGATGAAGCTTGCTGCCAAGCAGATCAATGCCGCGGGTGGTCTGCTCGGCAGACCAATTGAGCTGATCGCCATTGATGGCAAGACAGATCAGACTGCGACCACCAACGCTGCCTCTGAAATGATCAATGTCCACAAAGTGGTCGCCATTGGTGGCTTGAACGATTCAACCTTTGCGTTGGCTGCCGGCCCGATTGCTCAGAAAGCCAGCATCCCCTTCGTCACCGCTGGCGCGACCTTGCCTACCTTGCCGGAGCAAATCGGCGACTACTTCTTCATGGCTCCGTTTGGTGATGACGCACAGGCTTATGCGATTGCGGATTACGCCATTGACGACCTTGGCGCCAAGACGGCTTATATGCTCGTGGACCAGGCCTATGACTTCACCACGGCGCTGGCCAAGTTCTTCAAGGAGCGTTTCACAAGTCGCGGCGGCTCTATTGTGCTAGAGGATATTTACAGGTCTGGCGATACCGACTTCTCAGCGCAAATCGCGAAGGTCAAGGCGCTGAATCCGCAACCGGATGTGCTCTTTATCTCGGCGGTGCCGAGCGAGGCTGGCATCACGACCAAGCAATTCCGCGAAGCGGGTTTGACGGCGCCCATCATCTCCGGCGATGGATTTGACACAACGCTCATCGCGGAGGTGGCGGGGGAGAACGCCGACAACGTGTTCTACTCGACGCACGCCGGTTTGGATAACCCCGATCCTAAAGTGCAAGCCTTTGTCAAGGCTTACACTGAAGAGTATGGCCGTCCTCCGGAGAACGCTTTTGCTGCGCTCGGCTATGACACGCTCAACTTGATTGCCGATGCCATCAAGCGTGCCGGCTCTGCTGAGCCAAAGGCAATTCGTGATGCACTGGCAGCGACCAAGGGCTTCAACGCCGTCACCGGCCAGATCACCTATGTGGATGGTCAGCGCAAGCCCGATAAAACGGTCAGCATTATCAAGGTGCAGGACGGCAAATACAGCTTTGTCAAGGAAATCAAGCCCTAGAGCAGCAATGTGCTAACGGGGCAGTGACGTTCGCGGGCGTGCGCGATCATGCCCGCGAACGTTTTTAGTACGGCCATGACATCACCTAGCGAGATCCTCTACATCATCAAACAACGTGGCCTTCGCTTTGTGCGCTTCATCTGGTGTGACAATGCCAACGTGATTCGCGCTAAAGCCGTGCGCACGACGTTTATAGAGAGCTATTTCGGCGATGAAGGGGTGGGCATCGCTGTAGCTCAGCAGGCGCTGCCTGTAATGTATGACGCGCTTTCGCCCGGATCGGGCCTGACGCCGGCAGGCGAGGCCCACATGCGGGCCGACTGGAGCACATTCACGCCGCTGCCTTATGCCGAGGGCCATGCGCGCGTGCTGACCGATCTCTACGACGGCGACCGACCTTGGGGGCATTGCCCGCGCGGCTTCCTGCGCAGGATGATCGCGCGCGCCGAGAGCCACGGCCTGCAGGTCTTCGCTGCCTTTGAGAACGAGTTCTCGCTGTTGCGACCCTCCGAAGCCGGCCCGCAGCCATTCGATACCACCGTCTTCTGTCAAACCTGGGCGCTGGATCAGGCGACGCCTGTGATTAACGCCATCACTGAGGCCCTGGAGGCCCAGGGCCTACAGGTCGAGATGACTTACCCAGAATCCGGTCCGGGACAGTTTGAGTTGCCCATTCGCTACGCCGACGCTTTGCGCGCAGCCGATAATCAAATCGTCTTCCGCGAGACGGTCAAAGCTGTGGCTTATCAGCATGGCCTGTTGGCCTCGTTTGTCCCAAAGATTTATCCGGACAAGGCCGGCAACGGTGCGCACTTGCACTTTAGCCTGCGCCGAAATGGGCAGGACCACGTCGTTGAACCTGGGCAACCCTATCAGCTCACAGCCGAGATGCGTGCGTTCATGGCCGGCGTCTTGCACCATCTGCCGGCTCTGATGGCGCTCACTACCCCTAGCCCCAACAGCTTTAAGCGCATCCGGCCGCGCTTCTGGAGCGGCGCCTATACCTGCTGGGGGATTGGCAACCGCGAGGCAGCCTTGCGCGCGCCACAACCCTCGGCTGGCCGACCGATCACCAACATCGAGCTGAAGACGTCCGATGCAACGGCCAACCCTTATATCGCGCTTGGTGCCCTGATCGCAGCCGGCCTGGATGGCATCGAACGCGGCCTTCGGCTAGGCGACCCCGTCAATGGCGACCCAGCCGATCTCACAGACGAGGAACGCAGCCGGCTCGGCATTCGCCAACTCCCTTCGTCGCTGGGTGAGGCAATCGGTGAACTGGAGCGCGATGAAGTGTTACTCGCTGCGCTCGGCAGCGATCTAGCGCGTTCCTACTTGGCCGTGCGTCGCGCGGAATGGGAGGCCATGCGCGACTTGTCGCATGAAGCGGAAGTCCGCTTGTTGCTGGAGCGCTATTAGCCGCTATGACAGCCATGGATCTCAGTGGAATTCGCATTCTGGACCACCATGCGCATAACCTGCTGACGCCGGCAGCAATGGAGAACTTCACCCTCACTGCTGCCTTCACGGAGGGCTATGCGCAGGAGATCGTCTCGCAACATGTGCATCATACGCTCTTCTTTAGGCGCAGCCTCCGACACCTGGCTGAGGTGCTCGGCTGCGCGCCAACTCTTGATGGCTTGCTTGAGGCGCGTCGCCAGTTGGGCTACGAGGGTATTGCAGAGGTGCTCTTTCGGGCCGGCAACTTCGCTGCCCTTGTCTTGGACGATGGGTTCATGCCAGACCGGATCATGCCCACTGATTGGCATCACTGCTTCGCGCCGACATATCGCCTGATCCGCGTTGAGCATCTGGCTTCCCTTTTGATCGGCACGACCCAAAACTGGGCATCTTTCTGCGATGCCTTCCGCGCAGCGCTAGAGTCTCGTGGGCCGGACGTGGTGGGGTTTAAGAGCATCGTCGCTTATCGCACCGGCCTACAGATCACTGCTCCGGACGAGGATGGCGCTCGGCAAAGCTTCGCTGCGCTGCGCGCTCAGGCCCAGCAGGGTCAGATAGTGCGAATAGCCCACAAGCCGCTGAACGACTGGTTGGTTTGGACGATGCTGGAGATTGCCAGTCGAGAGGGTTTGCCTGTTCAATTTCATACCGGCTTTGGTGACCCTGACTTGGACCTCCGTCTGGCCAATCCGCTGCATTTGCGACCGCTATTCGAGCATGCCGCCTTTCGCCGCGCACCCATTGTGCTTCTCCATGCCTCTTATCCGTTCACCCGCGAAGCAGGTTATCTGGCTGCGGTGTACCCTAATGCCTATCTGGATCTCGGTTTAGCTATCCCCTATCTGAGCCAGGCCGGTATGCGCTTCGCAGTGCGCGCTGCGATGGAGCTGGCGCCGTTGAGCAAAATCATGTTCTCGACAGACGCTCATTTGATCCCAGAGACGTTCTATTTGGGCGCGCGCTGCGGGCGTTCTGTCATCGCAGAGGCGCTCTCGCAAGCGGTGACTGATGGCGACCTGACCGCGCAAGAGGCGGATCAGGCTGCCTGGGACATCCTGCATCGCAACGCTGCGCGGCTTTACTTCGGCAAAGACTCTCTCTAGGCGCTGACTGCTACACCCCGGCTCGAACGCACAGCAAGCATTTGCGCTGCCCTCTGAAACACCGTGACAACAATTGTCAGGGCGGCTGTAATCAAGGAGGCTTGCCGGCTGACGCTGCATGCTGGTCAAAAGCGATCAGCGCTGGAGTCATTCTCCGATCGCATGCGCGCATGGAGCGCACTAGCGAGAAGGCAGGCTGGCAAGCGCGCGGCGGTAACTCTCCAGGGTAAGCGCAGCGGTGCGTGCCCAGGTGAAGCGCGTAGCGCGGGCTAACCCCTTCGCCTGCAGCCCAGCACGCAGGTCAGGGTCACTTAACACGCGCCACAGCGCATTGGCCAAGCCGGTGACGTCGGTCGGCGCGACGAGCAGGCCGGCATCGCCGATGACCTCGGGCAAGGCTGCGGCGTTGGAAGCAACCACCGGCGTCCCGCAAGCCATGGCCTCCAGCGGCGGCAGGCCAAAGCCCTCGTAGAGCGAGGGATAGGCCATCACCGCACAGGCGGCATACCACAGCGGCAATTCCTCGGCGCTCACTCGACCGATCAGGCGGACGCGCTCATCCAAGCCCAGAGCGCGAACCCGCGCCACGATAGGTTCATACTTCCAGGCTGGGCTGCCGCCGATGAACAAGGTAGCCGGCAGGTCGGGGTGGCCAGCGCAGAGTCGAGCGAATGCCTCAATCAGTCGTGGCAGGTTCTTGCGCGGCTCTAGGCTACCCAGATAGAAGATGCTGGCCTCGCCGATGCCGTGTCGAGCACGAAAAGCCGCGACTTGCTCAGCGGGTGGTGGCCGAAAGTGGTCGTGATCTACGCCCAACGGCGTCACGTCAACTCGCTCAGCCGGCAAGCCAAAGTGGCGCACCAGCTCCCGCTTGGTCCACTCGCTGATGGCGATCACGCGCGCGGCGCGCCAGCAGGACCAGCGGGTAAAGCGGGCCAAGTACCAACGGCTGAACCTGCGGTGAGCCTGAGGATGGGTGATGAAGCTCAGATCGAAGACGGTGACCACAGTCGGGCAAGGCGCGCGCAGCGGGACGGCAAAGCCTAGGCCGTGGTAGAGATCGGCGCCTAACTGACGCAAGAGATGGGGAGTGTCAAGCTGCTCAACGATGACGCGCACAAGGGGATGCTCAGTAGAGCAGCGGGCTGGTTGGAGGGCAAGGCGCACAGGCCCCTCGGCAAGTGCTGTTGGGCTAACCAGGGCAGTGAAGCGCCAATCCGGTTGGGACTGGCTATCTGCCAGGCTGTATAGCAGGTGCTTGATGTACTGGTGGATGCCGGCCTGGCGATAGCCGGGCGTCCCACTCAGCAGATAAGCGCCGAGGACGATGTGCACGATGCGCGGGCATCATAGACGAAAATTGAGATATGGCCAGAGTGATCTTTATGGGTACGCCTGAGTTCGCGCTGCCGTCGCTGGCTGCCCTGCTCGAGGCGAACTATGAGGTGGTCGCGGTGGTCACCCAACCCGACGCGCCGGTTGGCCGTGGCCAGCAGGTGCGCCCTTCGCCGGTCAAACAGTTCGCCCAACAGCGCGGGCTGAACGTGCTCCAGCCGGCCTCGCTGAAACCCCCGGAGGTAGTGGCGCAACTGCGCGCGCTGGCGCCAGATGTGATCGTCGTGGCTGCCTTCGGCCAAATCCTGCGCCAAGACGTGCTCGACCTGCCTCGACATGGCTGCGTGAACGTCCATGCCTCGCTGCTGCCCCGTTGGCGCGGGGCAGCGCCGGTGAGCGCGGCGATAGCGGCCGGCGACGCGCATACCGGCGTGACGATCATGCTGATGGAGGCGGGACTGGACGCTGGTCCGATCCTTGCTCAGCGTGAGACGCCGATCGGGCCGGATGAGACCGCCGGCGCGCTGAGCGCACGACTGGCAACGCTGGGGGCGGCGCTGTTGGTCGAAACGCTGCCGCGCTGGCTGGCCGGCGAAATAGTCCCTCAGCGGCAAGATGAGTCGCAGGTGACCTTCGCCCCGCGCTTGAAGAAGGAGGACGGGCGGATAGACTGGTCGCAGCCGGCTCATGTGATAGAGCGACATGTGCGGGCGATGACGCCTTGGCCAGGGGCATATACCTCCTGGCAGGGCCGGCAGTTCAAGGTGCTGCGCGCAGCGCTGGACAACGCCTGCTCAGACGGCGCACAGCAGGCTGGGACGGTGATCGTGCGCGATGGAAGCGTATATGTGCGCTGCGGCGATAGCCTGCTGCGGCTGATCAGTGTGCAGTTGGAGGGCCGGCAGGCGACCGACGCCGGCGCCTTCCTGCGCGGCCATCCGGCCTTCGCTGGCAGCGTGTTGGGGGAATAAAGAAGGCGGAGAGGACAGGATTTGAACCTGCGAGGCCTTGTTCAGGCCCACGCGCTCTCCAGGCGCGCGCATTAGACCGGGCTATGCTACCTCTCCGCGCACCCTTTATTTTAATCAATTCTGTGGCGCGAGCGGGGGAATGAAAGGGGGCGCAGGCGGGGAATGATAAGGCGATCGGCATGACAGTGAGGCGCGGGATCAGTGACTTCGCAGGGATGTGATTGGGCGCGAGTTTAGATGCTTCGCTGCGCGCTCAGCATGACAGATGCGTCCTTTTACTTTCCCACAGGCTGCGCCAACCTGCGGGATAGACCAATGCATCGCCGGAGATGGCTTTGCCCCTGTTGGGGAATGCACCCAGCTAGCGTGTTAAAATCTACTTGTATAGCCCCCATCGTCTAGCGGTTAGGACGCGGCCCTTTCAAGGCCGAAACACGGGTTCGAGTCCCGTTGGGGGCATCTCGCGAGTGAGAGGGGAGACAGGGACTTACCGCGGCTTTCTCGTCAAGACGTGTTTGCCGATCACCTCTAATGCACGGTCATCTTGGGGTGGATGCATCAGGCCGGCGCGCGCATCACGGAAGTAACGCTCCAGCGGCAGGGTAGGCTCTAGCCCGCTGGCACCGGCGGCTCGCAACGCGATGTCGGTCACGGTGATCGCTGCGTTCGTACACAAGTGCTTGGCTGTAGCCAGGTCTGCCTCCATCTCTGCACGGGCTTCAGGGTGTTCGGACCAGCGACGAGCGGTTTCTTCTAGCACTGCACGGGCCGCGCGCAGCGCGATGTCCATCTGCCCAACGCTCCGCTGTAGGTTGGGCAGCTCGGCGATGGGCTTGCCCAGCGCAGTGGGCGTCCGCTGCCAAGCGTAATCCACCAGCGCCATTAAAGCGCCCTCACCCACGCCGAGATAGACAGCGGCGAACGCGCAGGTCGGCCAGCCGGCGGGCAAGCCGCCACGCTTGGGTTGGCCGGCTTCGCGCTGCTCGACGTGCCATTCTGCCGGCACAAAGACATCCTTCAACTGCACGTCGAACGAGCCGCTGGCGCGCAGGCTGAGGCTATGGCCCCAGTTGTCAATCAGCGTCAGCCCCGGCGCATCACTTGCTACGGCGAAGACGCCAATGCCGCCGTCGAGCTGCGCGGTGACCAGGAAGTAGCGCAGGGCCGGCGCGTAAGTTACCCAGCGCTTACAGCCACTGAGCACAAATCCACCCGGCACGCGCACAGCGATCGTGGCCGGCAAGCCGCCGCGCGAGGGGCTGCCCATCTCCGGCTCGCTGGCTGCGCTGTTGACCAACGCGCCATCGCGAACGATCTCCTGGCACAGGCGCGTGAAGGCCGCTTCCGGCCAGGTGCGCGTCTCAGCCAGCGTTCCAACGACATGGAAGTGCATCGCCAGGCCCAGCGCAGTGCTGGCGTCGGCGCGCGCGATGTGCCGCAGTATTTGGACGCATTGAAAGAGGGTGAATCCGTCGCCACCCAGCGCAACGGGCACGGGCAGTCGTGGCAGGCCAGCGGCGCGCAGGTCTTCCACGTTCTCAAAGGCAAATGTCCCCTCGCGGTCGTGGCGCGGCGCGCGCTCGGCAAAGCGCACATTCAGCGCCTGGACATGCGCCATCACGTCTTCAAAATTGCGCGCCGTCATGGCAGCCCAGCTTGGCTGTAGTCCCCCAGCAGCAGGCGATAGCCACTTGGCTTGCTTGCTACGTGCGTGATCACCGACCGGCGGCCGATCAGGCTGTCGTGGATGCGGGCGGGGATGTTGGAGATCTGGCATTGTTCGAGGACAATGCTCCGTTCGATCTCGGCGTTCTCGATCACGCACTCGCGGTCAATGCTGGTGAATGGGCCGATGTAGCTGTTGATGATCCGCGTGTTCTCGCCGATGATCGCCGGCCCGCGCACCACGCTGTTCACGATGCGCGCGCCTTTCTCCAGCGTCACGCGCGAATCTACGGTTGAGCGCTCGTCCACCTCGCCCTCGTTATAGGGGGTCAGCTCCTCCAAAACCAGGGCATTGGCCTCCAGCATGTCCTCACGCTTGCCGGTGTCCACCCACCAACCGGTATGCACGTATGGATATACCTGATAGCCATGCGTGACCAGCCACTGGATGGCGTCGGTGATCTCCAGCTCGTTGCGCCAGGAAGGCTGGATGGCCTCCACAGCCTCGAAGATGTGCTTATCGAACATGTAGATCCCGACCAGGGCCAGGTCGCTGGGCGGGTTGGCCGGCTTCTCGATGAGCTGAGCGATGCTGCCGTCTTCGCGCAGCACAGCCACCCCATACTGGCGCGGGTCGCTCACCCGCGTCAGCACGATCTGGCTGTTGTAGTCCGAAGCCGCATACTGCTCGATCAGGCGATGGATGCCACCCTGGATGCAGTTATCGCCCAGGAACATGACGAAGCGCACATCGCCGATGTAGTCGCGGCTGATCTTGACGGCGTGGGCCAGCCCGCGCGGCTCGTCCTGCACGATGTAGGTGATCCGCGCGCCCCAGCGTGCGCCGTCGCCTACCGCGTTCTTGATCTCTGCACCCGTCTCCGGCGCGATCACAATGCCGATGTCGTCAATCCCCGCATCGCGGATCGCCTGGATTACGCGGAAGAGCACCGGCTTATTGGCCAACGGAATAAGTTGCTTGGCGCTGGTGAAGGTGAGCGGTCGCAAGCGCGTCCCCTTCCCTCCGCTCAAGATTAGACCTTTCATGGCATACCACCTTGGCGACTGTTTTGTTCGGGTATGTTATCAGCTTAGTTCGATGCCAGCAGCAACTGTAAGCCGGCGCCGAGGAGCGATAAACCTATCCACAACAGCGCAGGGATGCCTAAAGACAAGAACAACGCGCTGAACACGTGATAGGGGCGGATGGTGAGGTCAATCAGGGCACGCTGTGGCGCGCGCGGGTCGTAATAGACCGTCACCGCGCTGCCAACCGGATAGCGCGCGACGACAGCCTGCGCCCTATTGGGCAAGCTGGCGGTCGGGACCAGATCAAGCTGGCTTTGCTCATAGGAACGTCCGCCGACGCTGTAGGCATAGCGCACCACTGGCTCATAAAAGGATACGCCCTCGGGATTCTTGGGCGATTCATGGACTTCAGCGGTGATGATCGTGCCGGCAGCGCGCGGCCAGCGGCGCGCCATTAAGCGTGGCAGGAAGGTCTCGGATGCCAGGTTGCGCAGGCCGCGCAAAAAGAGCGCTGCCAGAAGGAGGGAAAAAAGCCCCGCGCCGGTCATCAGCGCGCCTAGTGCGATGCTCCCGGTAGCCATTTGGCACACTTACCCATCCCACTCTTCCACGCTGCAAAATCCGCATCTGTCATGCGTGCAGCGGGTGGATAAAAGCGCAAGTGGCGCGCTTCGGCAGCGCGCCACGATGACGAGCAGACCAGTGCGCCACGGGGTTGCCGTGGCAACGGCGGATCACCCAGCCTTTGCCGGCACGCTGGGATCGACGCGAATCCCTGGCCCCATTGTGGAGGCGAGGGTGATGCGCCTAATGTAGGTGCCTTTGGCCGCAGCCGGCTTGGCCTTGTTCACCGCGTCCAGGAAGGCGGCCAGGTTCTCGGTGAGCGCCTCTGTGCTGAAGCTTGCCTTGCCCATCGGCACGTGCAAGTTGCCGGTTTTATCCAGCCGAAACTCGACGCGGCCAGCGCGGGCTTCTTTGATGACCCGCGGGATGTCCTCAGCGGGGACGACTGTGCCGGCCTTGGGGTTGGGCATCAATCCGCGCGGACCGAGCACCTTACCGAGCCGACCGACCTTGCCCATCATGTCGGGCGTGGCGATGGCCACGTCGAAATCAGTGAAGCCGTCTTGAATCTTCTTGATCCACTCGTCGCTATCGGCCACGAAGTCTGCGCCGGCTTCCTGGGCGATGCGCGCGCCGTCGCCTTGGGCAAACACCAGCACGCGCACCGTCTTGCCCAGGCCGTTGGGCAAGACCACTACGCCACGCACCTGCTGATCGGCCTGGCGTGGGTCTACGCCCAACCGGACGTGACATTCAACGGTTGCGTCAAACTTTGTGAAGCTGGTCTCCTTGACCAACTTCACAGCCTCGACCGGGGGATACACTTTGCTGCGGTCCACTTTCTGTGCCGCAGCCAGATACTTCTTGCCAGTCTTCGCCATCGCTCTACCGTCCTCGCGCGCTACGCAATACGTAATACGCACTACGCACTCACTACCCCTCCACGACCTCCACGCCCATACTGCGCGCGGTGCCGATCACTTGCTTCATCGCCCCTTCTAGATTGACTGCGTTCAGGTCCTTCATCTTCATCTCGGCGATCTCCTTCACCTGGGCCATGGTGATCTTGCCGACCTTGTTGCGGTTCGGCGTGGGTGATCCTTTCTCAATGCCTGCCGCTTTGCGGATCAACTGGGCAGTGGGCGGTGTGCCCAAGGTGAAGGTGAACGAGTTGTCGGTGTATACGGTGATTTTGGCCGGGATGATGTAGCCAGCCATTGAAGCAGTCCGCGCGTTGTATTCCTTACAGAACATCATCAGGTTGATGCCGTGCGGGGCCAGCGATGGGCCAATCGGAGGCGCAGGGCTGGCTTTGCCTGCCTCTATTTGGATGCTAACGACGGATTTGATCTTCTTGGCCATCTTCAAGCTCCTTGTGGTGTGAACGAGCAGGGAATGCTCTCCCACGCTTGACCTACTTACATCCTCTCCACTTGTAAGAAATCCAGTTCAACAGGGGTTTCGCGGCCAAAGAACGAAACCAACACGGTGACTTTGGCTCGCTCGGTATCTATTTTGTCCACGATGCCCATAAAGTCGGCAAATGGACCATCGGTAATGCGCACCTTCTGCCCGGTGCGGAAGTTGACCTTGATCTTGGGCGCTTCGGCTTGCATGCGCCGGAGGATTTGGTCAACCTCTTGTTGGCTCAGTGGCTGGGGACGATTGCCCATGCCGACAAAGCGCGTGACGCCGGGGGTGTTGCGCACCACCTGCCACGTCTCCTCGCTCATCTTCATCCGCACCAGGATGTAGCCTGGAAAGACGCGCCGCTCAACGGTCTGGCGCTTGCCTTCGCGAACCTCGATCTCGTCCTCGGTCGGCACAACCACTTCCAGGATGCGATCGGCCATGCCCATGGACTCGATGAATTGCTCTAGGTTCTGTTTGACTTTGTTCTCGTAACCGGAATAGCAGTGGATGACATACCACAAAGGCTCATCCGGCGAGTCCACGCCTTCGGGCATATAGGGGGCAGCATAGCCGCTGCCGTCGCCGGGATCGGGCAATCGCTCGCGCGCCGGCTTTGCCGCGCCCTTTGTCGCTCGTCCGCGCTTGCGCGGTGGGCGAGCGACTACTTCTTCTTCGTCGTCAGAGATGGCCGAGACATCCGAAGCAGCGACGTTGGAAGGAAGGGTCTCCTCTTCCGCTAAGTTATTCGCCGGCGTCGCAGTCGCGCCAAGCTCTTCAGGCGATGTGCTCGCTTCGAGGTTAGGCTCGGCTGGGGTAGAGGGGACATCCGGATTGACCGATTCCGCCGCAGGGCGCTGTTCAAACTCGTTCACGGTTTCCATCTGGCTTCGGATGGATGTGCTTACCGCTGGCTGCGATTGGCGAAAACGATGAGCACGACGATGGAAGCCACGATCACCACGGCAATAGCGATAGCGATCAGGTTCGAGACCAAGATCTCTTCGATCAAGCGACCGAAGAGAAGGTCAAAGATGCCCAACAACACGGCCATGATCACGGTGACCGCCAAAACGACGGCGGTCAGATTGCGTGCCTGTGCTTGGGTGGGCCAGTGGACCTTGCGCAGCTCGCCGAACGTTTCACGCCCGAACTCGCGCACAGGCTCTAGCACGCTTGGGCCGCTCGACTTCTTCTCGACGACATCTTGGTTTGCCATGGTTTGCTAGGGACGCTTCGGAGGAGCGCCGCACTCGTTTATACAGGGCAGGCAGGACTCGAACCCGCAGCCGCTCGATTTGGAATCGAGTGCTCTACCAGTTGAGCTACTGCCCTTCGTGGTGGCGCGCGGCCAATATAACACACGGCTCGACGCGCGCCACAGGTTTACTCGAACACTTTCGTGATGGTGCCTGCGCCGACGGTCAAGCCGCCCTCGCGGATAGCGAAGCGCGAGCCTTGCTCCAGCGCCACCGGCGCGATCAGCTTCACCCGCATCGTCACGTTGTCCCCGGGCATCACCATCT
>Ga0209750_1000317_pt1 | contig 26091 bp, 25 predicted proteins | sample YNPBryulayer2012_FD_185813 | JGI IMG/M metagenome (GOLD analysis project Ga0209750, IMG submission 185813) | Anoxygenic and chlorotrophic microbial mat microbial communities from Yellowstone National Park, USA - YNP Bryant MS upper layer 2012... ...
GGCTGACCAGCGGATTCCGCGACCTCTCGCTGGATGACGATCCGCTTCCGGGCGGCGAGGCCAGCTTCATCCCCCGACCCGAGGACAAAACGGTCTGGACCATCCGCAGCCCATCGCACAACATCAACTTGCTGAACTACGTCACGCCGGCGCGCAAGGGCATGGTCTATGCCTTTGTATGGATCGCCTCGCCGGAGGATCGCCCCGGCTTGCTGGGCATGAACTCCGACGACGGCCTGGCCGCCTGGCTCAACGGCGAGCGGATTTGGTTCAACAAAGTCAGCCGCTTCATGCCGGATGACCTTCGCGACATTGACCTGCCGCCCATCCGATTGAAGAAAGGCTACAACGCGCTGCTGTTGAAGATAGACACCAACGAGGGGGATTGGCAGTTCAAAGCGCGCGTGCTGAACCCCGATGGGTCAATCATGCGCGACGTGGTGCCGAAGTTGGCGTTGCCATCTCGGTAAGCAGCTACACGACGGAAGATGCGCCGGCCGCGATAAAAGGGTAGGCGAAGGCAAGCCTTCGCCTATCCAGAGTGATGCGCCGGGGGGGCGTCGCCTCTGCCCATCCTGCGCAAGACGTCTTCATACACCTCGAAGTGCTCGCCTTCCGCTTCAGCGGGGTCCACATACTTCATCCACATCGCTTGGTCAGGGTGATCACCGCTGAGCGAGCGGCGCGAGACCTCGAGCACACCCTGGGGGCTGTGCCACTTGACCTCGCCCATCTGGAGCAGGATGTATTCGCCTGCGTAGCGAGCCAACATCGCCTGACGATGGTCGCGGTAATACAGCGCTTGTTCAGCCGTCGTCTCGCGCCATTGCGCAACGCGCGCGGGTGAGTCGGTGAGCTTGGCGAAGAAGGGCTTATCGCCGACGGGTGCGCGCACCTCACTTATGAAGTCCATCTCGGCCAGGTGCACCGTCCCAAAGCCGTTCTCGGCGGCCACCCGCAGCGCGTTGCGGTCGCGGTGAAAGGGCGCTGCCGGCCAGTCATCGCGTTCAGGGTCATGTCCCATTAAATAGGCCCCTACCGCGTCGGTGGCGACGACGTGATCGCCGGCGACGAGCACGTTGGCGATTCGCATTTCCTCTCCCGCACCCCACTCTTCGCCTGCCTGGCCCACCAGCCCATCAATAACGTTGAGCGCTGGATCGTAGAGCTTGCCCAGGTCGGCCAGGACGTATGGTAAGCGCACGAGATGATGGTAATAAGTCCGTGGCCGGCCAGCGGGTTCGGTTGGCATAAGGCCGAACAGGTTCTTCATACACAGCGTCACGCCGGTGAAGGCGTGATTCTTCAGCTTCTGCACGCTCACCCAGGCGTCCATCTCGGCGAACACGCCCGGCACGGGGTAGCGCTCGAACATCAATCCGCCGCCCGGCACACTCGCCCAGGTCACATCGGCATTGCCATTCACGTAATGCACATCAAACTCGGCCAACACGTGGCGCAGTTGGGTGGTGTCTTCATCGCGTGCGCGCGGCAGGTAATGCCGATAAAAGCTGATATCCACGCAGAACAGCTCGGCAGTTGTGTTCTCACGCAGCAGGCGCAGCACCGCGCGCGCCACGCAGTCGCTGACGAGCTGAACGCGGTGGTGGTGAAATTTCACCACCGCGTGCTCCTCCTTGTCTTGGTTGAACTTGATGCCGATCCGGCGCGCACGGCGCAGTCGTTCCCAGGCCCGTGACAGCGGGCGGGTCGCCCGCTCCAGCGCTTGATACACGGTCTCGTCGTCGGCTTGCCAATCGCAGGCGACGGCCCGCACGACCGGTTTGCAGGGTGTGTGCTCGGTCACGCCTTAATCGTCCAGGGTTGTCTCGTAGAGCGCGCTAATGCCCCCGTCTATCAAGATCGCTGCGCCGTTGAGGAAGCCGTTCTCGCCGCTGAGGATGTGCACAATTGTGGCGGCTACTTCTTCGGGCCGACCGGCGCGCTTGAGCGGGTAGATGCCCTCTGCCCGCCGGCGTTCAGCCTGTGGATCGGCTGCTTTGTCGAAATACTCGAAGGCCAGCGAGGTGAGGATCAAGCCAGGTTGAATCGCCACAGCGCGGATGTTGTCCTTGCCCCACTCGATGGCGATTGACTTGGTGAGGGCGACCAGCATGGCCTTGGCCACGTTATAGGGGAACACGCCGGGCATGGTGCGCTCGGCATTGATTGAAGAGAGATTCACGATCACGCCGCCGCCGGCGGCCTTGAGCGCTGGATAGGCCTCTTGGCTCAATGCCCAGGCATGGTAGAAGTTCACTCGAAAACAGTTGTCCAGGTCCTCGAACGTCGCGTTCAACACGCCGTGCCAGGTGTTGGCGCCGGCGTTATTCACCAGCCCATCCAAGCCGCCGAGGAAGGCGATCGCCTCGCGCGCGAAGCGGCGCGTCGCGTCCAGGTCGCGCAGGTCGAGGGCGCGGAAGAACGCCCGCCTGCCGGCCGCCTCAATCGCCTGAATCGTGGCCTCGGCGCCTGCGTCGCTCAGCCCGCAGAACGCCACGTCGGCGCCTTCCTGCGCCGCGCGGATGGCGACAGCCTGGCCAATCCCCATCGTCCCGCCGGTGACGATGATGCGTTTGTTCGCCAGCGTGTTCATCGCATTTGTCCTTTGCGTGAGTGCGCTGCTTATGCGCGCTCGCGCTTACCAGCATCATAAGGCAGCGCTGAGCACAAAACGCTCGATGGCGAGCGCTGCCCCGTCTTCCTCGATCCCCGGCGCGACCCAATCGGCGATCGCGCGGATGTCCGCGTGGCCGTTGGCCATCGCCACGCCGAGGCCGGCCCAGGCGATCATCGTGGCGTCGTTGCCTTGGTCGCCAATCGCCATGACCGCCTCGCGCGCCACCCCCAGGTGTGCCGCCAGCGCCTGTAGCGCTGCGCCTTTGTCGGCCCCCAGCGGGTTCACTTCGACGAAGCGCGCATGCGACTGCACGACCGTGGCGCGATCGCCAACCAGCGCGCGCAAATACGCTATCGCTGACGACGCCTGCGACGGGTCAACGGTGAAGAGGATCTTATCGGCATCCTCATTCGCCAGCACAGCGCACAGATCCGGCACAACCGAGAACCCACGCCCCACCAGGTCGTCGAGCCGGCCAAAAAACACCCCGTCGGTGACGTAGATGCGGTCGCCCTGATACAGCGCTGCGCGCCAGCTCGGATGCGTGCGCTCGACCGCAGCCAACTCGCAGGCCAGATCGCGCGGCAGCGGGATATGACGCAAGTAACGCTCGGTTTGGTAGTCGTAGATCACGCCGCCCTGCAGGCAGATGGCCGGCGCGTTGATCCCCAGCCGCTCGGCGAAGCTGCGCGTGCTGGTCACGTTTCTGCCGGTCGCCACCGTCACCCACAGGCCATGCGCTTTCGCGCGCTGCACCGCCTGCAAGACGCGCGGCGAGATGCTCAGGTCAGGATACACGATCGTGCCATCCAGATCGAGGGCAAGCAACTTAAAAGCAGCCATCACTCTCGCAAATCATGCGAACTTGGCGTCTCATCCGCCAGAAGCGAATCCTACCCGTACCCCAATAAGAAGAGGGTGCGTGGGTGCGTTCATGATTTGGGGCAGCCCATTCCTCGTGAGCCAAGCAGTCCCCATTGAGCAGGTAAGTGAACCCGCATACTCAGCGCGGCCATTGGTGATCGCAGCCCTACCCCGTCACTCCGAGCAACTCTGAACTCATCCAAAAACGGTGAAACATGGCTACTCAGGGCGAATCCACGATTTGGAGTGGGTGTTCCTGACGTGACCAGTGGTCATTGCTGGGGTCACCGAGGCTCTGCCTCACCCTGTCATTCTGAGCGAAGCAGGGGCGGTTTGCGAACCGCCCCTACGCGCGGCCGGCTAAGGCGCTGCGGGGGCTGAGGCGGGGCGTTTGGCGGCCTCGCGGGGCTTGCGTGGACGTGCCTGCGATCAAAGCTTCGCATACAAAAACCAGAACTTATCTACCGGCGCAGCCTCGGCCAGTTCCGGCTCCCAGAGAAACGCGCCGGGGCGAAAGCGCGCCCGCAGCCGGGCGTCCAGCGTCCGCAGACGGTCGAGCTGTGCGCTGAGCTGCGACACGTCGTCCTTGAGCAACTCCAGGCAGAAGCGCATGCGGACGCGCTCGGCATAGCCAGAGCGCGGCGCGTTGTAAGGCTCGCCGTGGGCGGCTGCTTCGCGGCGGTCGTCCAGGAAGATCTCCCAGCTATCCAGCCGGCTCCTGAACTCACGGCGGGCCTTGTGCTGATACTGCTCGGCCAGCCGATGGCGGACTTTGCGAATCTCGGCCTGGGCAGCGCTGAGGACCGGCGCGATGGCTTCCGGATAGCGCGGGCGCAGGGCGCTCAATCGCCACTCGGTCTCCAGCCAGGCCCCGATCGTGAGTTGCGGCATTGGCAGGCCGTCCACATTGCCCACCGGGTAGAAGAGCACCTCGGCATAGAGGTAGTCGCTCATCTGCTCGGCAGCGACGCGGGCGAAGGTCAGGTCGCGGGTCAGGTTCATGCCTTCTGCGCGTCCGTCACTAGTCCAGCGATCACCTGGCGAACGCGCCGGCCAGTGGCGTAGAACTCGGTCCACTCCCCCTGGCGATGAATAACAATGCGCTGGTGTGGGAAGAGCACACCGCCAACCAAACCAACGATGAGCAGCGCACCGCCAAGCCACCATAGCCAATCGCCAGGGCTGTAGCGCGCGCTGATCACCGCGCCGGTCGCTGGCTGAAAGCGCAGCGTTGTCTTCTCGATCGTGATCTCGGCTGCGACCTCGCCGTCATACAGCAACTGGCCGCTGGGGATGGCGTAGGCGCGCAGTCGGCTGTTTCCGCCCCCGGCGCTCAAGGCCAGCGCCAAACGCGCCTTGGGGATGGCCAAGTAGCGCTCTGGTTCATCCGGGCTGAGCGTCAACAGCAGCTCGGCGCTAGGGGAAAGAAAGGTTGATGCCTGGATCGGCAGCGCAGCTCCACTGCTGTCAATTGCGCGCACGCGGTAGCCGGGCAGCTTCTGCTCCAGCGTCAGCGCGACACCGTTCGCCGCCCGCGCGGTCTGCCCTGGGCCGATAACGAGGCGTTGATCGCCAGGCTGGAAGGCGACGACCACGCCGGCGGGGTCGTCACCCTCGCGCAGGGCGAGCGACACGCCGCCGGCCAGGTTGACCGGCCCGTTTGCGGTGACCGTCTGCGAAGGAAGCTCCCAGCCGAGCGTGAGGTTCAACAAAAGGCCGCCTGCGGCCAGGATCAGGCCGCCATGGAAGGCACAGGCAAAAGCAAGCGCGCGCGGCCCGTCTTGGGCCACCAACAGGTCAGCCGCCGGCTGCGCTACTCGATAGCCCTGCGCACGAAGGCGCTCGGCAAACTGCGAAAGCGGCGGCCCGTTCAACATCACGCGCAGGCGCGGCTCGTCTTGGCGCTGGGCCGTGCGCCAGCCCATCAGACGGTCGGCCAGGCGCAAACCGGCCAGCGGAATCAGGGCAGCCAAGGCAAGTCGCCACCAGGGGCTTTGGGCAATGCTGTTCAGCCCCAGGCTATTGAGCGGCGAGAAGAGCGCGCCCTGACGGCTGCGGGCCTCGGCTTCCCAGCGGCTGTAGGCCACCGGCGCGGCGGTGCCGTTGGCCGGCTGCTGCGGTAGGATGAGCTTGGCCAGCAATCCGAACAGCGCCAAGGCGCACAGCGCCCCCAGCAGCGCATCACTGGTCAACGCGCGCCACAGCGTCCACCAGTAGTCGCGCCCTTCGCGTGCGTCGAACGATGTCGTGGCTTGCATGATCTGCACAACCCCTTCACACCTGCCTCAGCCTGAGCTAAACGTCTCAAGAGATGATCAGCATAGAAGTGGCTCAAGACATTATATGAAGAAGCAGTGCTTGCCTCGTTCTGAGGACGCCAATATGGATAGCGGATGTGACCGCTGTGGCTTGCTGGCTTCCTCAGCGCAGGCACATGCAAGTCAACCGGGAGGTTAAGAAGAGATGAGAATGAAGCTTGTTGCGATGATGGCTGCGGCTAGCTTGCTGTTAGCCGGGTGTAGCGAGGCGGTCGCGCTGTTCTCGCTGGCCGAAGAGGCGGCGCAGCGCGCAATTGCGACCATCGAAGCGCGCGAGGCCGACGCGCCACGCGCGGAAGCGCCGGCACAGCAGGAACGAGGAAACCTGGTTCGTCTATCGGTTGAACTCCAGCCCACGCCAACAGCTATCCCACCCGCCGCTCGCGCCAGGTTCGACGAAGAGGAAGCGGTGCTCGTTAACCTATACGAGCGCGTCAACATGGCGGTGGTGGCCATCTCGGTCCAGCGCAGCGGCCGCGGGTTTGGCGTGAGCGGCTCTGGGTCAGGTTTCGTCATTGACAAGCAGGGCCATATCGTCACCAATAATCACGTGGTGGACAGGGCGACACGGATCACCGTGCTGTTCGCCGACGGCACGCGCGCGCGCGCCCAGGTGGTGGGCACCGATGGCTACAGCGACTTGGCTCTGCTAAAGGTAGATCGGCCAGCCGAACGCCTGGTGACGGTGGAGCTGGGTGACTCAGACGAGGTAAAGGTTGGCCAGCGGGTGGTGGCGATCGGCAATCCATTCGGGCTGGCCGGCACGATGACGCTCGGCATCGTCAGCGCCCGCGGGCGCGTGCTGCCCGAATCTTCCTCGCAGGGCGGCGCGACGTTCTCTAACCCCGACATTATCCAAACCGACGCCGCGATCAACCCGGGCAACTCCGGAGGACCATTGCTGGACACGCGCGGGCGCGTGATCGGCGTGAACACCGCCATCCGCACCGATAGCCAGACTGGTTTTGGCCAGCCGGCCAACAGCGGCGTTGGCTTCGCCGTGCCCTCGAACACCGTCAAGCGGGTGGTGGAAGCGCTCTTGACGGAAGGGCGAGTGCGCTATCCATACTTGGGCATCCAGGGTGCGTTTAGCCTGGCCGAGTTGAGCGAGGAGTTTGATGTGCCCCTAGAGCGCGGGGTAGTGGTCGCCGGCGTGGTGGAGGGCGGCCCAGCCGCGCGCGCCGGCCTGCGCGGCGCAACGATCAGCAACCGCACCGGCGCAGTCACTCGCCTGGGTGATGTGATTGTCGCCTTCGATGGCCAACCGATGCGCAGCTACGAAGAGATGATCGCGTTGCTGGTGAAGAAGTACAAGCCAGGCGACCGCGTGACGCTGACCGTGTGGCGCGATGGTCGGCTCGTGGACCTGCGCGTGACGCTGGGCGAGCGCCCACGCTAGCAAATAAAGGCGCGGAGGACCTCAAACCTCCGCGCCTTTATGTTATGCGCGCGGCAGGTGCATCGGCATGATCAGGTGAAAGAACTTGTCGTCGCCGGCAGCGCGCAACACGGCTGGGCTGCGCGGCTGAGTGGTCTCGATGATCGTCTGCGCTGTGTCTATTGCAGAGAGCGCGTCTATTAGGAAGCGCACGTTGAAGCCGATCTCCAACCCATCGCCGCTGATCGCCGCCTCCAGCTCGCTGCGGTTGTCACCGGTCTCGCCGGCTTGGGCGGTGACGGTCAGCTTGCCCGGCTCCAATTCCTCGCCAGGGATGATCTGGAATCGCACAGTATCCTGCGCATCGCGGGCGAAGATGCTGGCCTGACGGCAGGCTTTCAATAGCTCGGCGGTGTTTACCACGGTGCGCGTGTCGTGGCGCTTGGGGATGATCGGCTCGTAGTCGGGAAACTTTTGATCAATGAGCTGCGCGACCACGTCCACGTCCTTGAGGTGAAAGAGCACCTGGCCATGCGAGGGGGTGAGGACGATGGCGACGGGATCCTCTTGGTCGCCCAGGACACGCGCCACCTCGTTCAGCGCCTTAGCCGGCACAATGAACACGCGCGGCTCGTCTAACAGCGATTGGAGTTGATCGCTGCGCACGCTCAACCGAAAGCCGTCGGTAGCGGCCATGGTGATCGTCTCGCCTTCCAGCTTGATCAGCGCGCCGGTGAGCGTGGGCCGGCTCTCGTCGGTCGCCGCAGCAAACGTCACCTGTGCGATCAGCTTCTTCAACACGCCCGCCTCGACGTAGGCTGCGCCGTCGCTCTGGAAGGTTGGCACGATCGGGAACTCCTGCGCGTCAATACCTTTGATGTTGGCGTCGGTGCGCCCGCATTGCACGCGCAACGTCTGTGTGCGGATGTTCAGCTCCAGGTGTACGAGTTCCTCGGAGAGCAGGGCCACCAGGTCGCCAAAGGTGCGGGCTGGCACGGCGATCGCGCCTTCGCTCTCCACTTTCGCCCCGATCCAGCAATTGATGCCCAAGTCTAGGTTGGTGGCGCATATCCGTAGCCGGCCGTTGTCGGTGGCCAGCAAGACGTGCGTGAGCACGGGCAGGGTCGAGGCGCGCGAGGCCACCGCGCGGTTGACGATGCTTAACCCACGTGCGAGGTGTTCTTGCAGACAGGAGAGTTTCATCGGTATCGCTGCGATTCTGGAGATGTCAGGCGCGGATTATAGAACGAGGTCAACAGCAAACGTCTGTGGCATTCCTCGATCAGCGGCCGGGCGCAATTCCCAGCCAGTAGAGCGGATAGAAATACTGCGCCGACTGAGCAGCGTAGGCATAGGGGGTGAGAGCCAGGTTGACCAGCGAGAGCGCGCACAGCAGCAGGACGCTGCGCAGCGCCGGCGGCAGGTCGGGCCAGCCGCGCCGGATGCGCTGGCGATTCCAGGCGTGCTCCAGGACCAGCAACAAGCCCAGGCCCGCCCCCCACGCCGCGCCCAGCAGGCTGACCGAGTGCCACAGCCCGCAAGCGGTCATCGTCAACATGACGTTGCGCACAGGATGGCGGCGGTGTCCGCCCAGCGGCTGATACACGTAATCATTCAGCCAGCGCGTGGTGGTGATGTTCCAGTTGCGCCAAAAGTCGCGCATCCGGTTGATCCGAATCATCTGGCTGACCGGCGCGAAGTTCTCCGGCAGGGCGATCCCGAACAGCTGCGCTGCGCCGATGCCCACGTCCATAAACGCCGAGAAGCCGACGTAGTAGAGCACGGCCGAGGCGATCGCGGCGGCGAATAGCTCACCCGCGCCTCGACCAGCGGGAGCCAGCAGGATCGCGTTCGGGTTGAGCGTGACGAACGCCAGCGCGATCACGACGCCCTTGAATAAGCCCTGACCGATGCGATAGCATCCCGTGCCCAAATCGCGCAAGGTGGGCCGGCGCGGCAGGTCAGCGAACTGTATCTCCCATGCCTGGTATCGAATCAGCGGCAGATGCACAAACGTGGGGAAGAACAGGCACCACGCGCCGAACGTCAGCGGATCGGGGCGCCGCTGCCGCAACTCGTTTGGTCGGGCGTAGTCGGCGCTGAAGTGCACCAGGCGCAGGAAGGTGAAGGCCGTCGTCAGGCCAATCGTGGGCAGCACGTACGCCGGCGTCAGGCCAGACCAGTCCAACCACGGGGTGAAGGTGAGCAAGCCGAACAAGCCGTGCAGGACGACATAGAGCACCACCAAGGCGGTCAAAATAGCGGCGCGAGGACAGCCAGCCCGCACGGCGGCATAGACCAGGCCGCAGACAACCGCCGCGATCACGACCAGCAAGAATGGGCGCTGGTAGCCCAGCAGGACGATTGCAACGCTGATGGCGACCAGCGCCAGCCGGCGGTAACGGTGCGGCGTGATCCAGTAGGCCAGCGCGCCCAGGCCGATCGCCGCCAGCGTCCGAAAGGTCACCAAGACTTGGAGCGCGGCAGCAGCATAGGCCCAGACCTGCTCTAGCGACATGCCCCATGATGATAGCCAGCAAGCGTGATGAGGCTGGGAAGAAAACACACCCAAAGCGCAAGAATGGGTACAATGGCGGCCAGATGGCGCTGGCCAACATCGTAGCGGCTTTTGGTCTGGCAGGGGCGGCGGGATTGAATGCCTATATCCCCCTTCTAATCGTGGCTGTCCTGGCCCGCCTCAACCTGCTACAGCTCAGCCCACCGTTCGATGCGTTGGCGAGCTGGCCGGCGATCGTCGCCCTGGTGGTGTTGGGGCTGATCGAGTTCGTCGCCGATAAGCTGCCAGGGGTTGACCATATCAACGACGCCCTCCAGACCTTTGTGCGACCGGCTGCCGGCGCAATCTTATTTGCCGCGAACACAGGTGTGGTGACTGGGCTGGATACGACCCTGGCGCTGATCTGCGGCCTGGTGCTGGCTTCCGGCGTGCACGCGACGAAGGCTGCTGCCAGACCGGTGATCAACGGCGCGACGATGGGGATCGGCGCGCCGTTCGTTAGTCTGGCCGAGGACGTCGTGGCGCTGGTCGGGTCGTTGTTGGCCATCTTCGTGCCGATCCTCTTCGTGCTGTTCGCAGCCGGGCTGGTTTACCTGGCCTACCGGTTGATCCGCCGCGCTCGTCGGCTGCGCGCTGCGGCCTCTTAAATCCCGCACGCCAGATGAGCGACTGGGGCATCATCGGCCACAGATGGGCGGTGCGCCGGTTGCAAAGCGCAATCGCGCACGCACAGCTTGCGCAGTCCCATCTGTTCGTCGGCCCACCCAACATCGGCAAAGCCACGCTGGCCCTGGCGACGGCGCGCGCGCTGCTGGGGCACGACGCGCGCACCCGCGCGCTAGTTGAGCAGCGCCGCCATCCCGATCTGTTCTGGGTCGCTCCGCCGGCTGAGGGGGAGACAATTAAAGTGGAGCAAGTGCGCGAGTTATTACATGGTCTTGCGCTGGCTCCTGTGGAAGGCGCATATCGTGTGGCGATCGTTGATGATGCCCATCGCATGACCGAGAGCAGCAAGAACGCTCTGCTCAAGACCCTCGAGGAGCCAAATCCCGCCGTGGTCATCATACTGATCGCGCCCAGCAGCGAGGCCATGCTGCCCACCATCGTCTCGCGTTGTCAGGTGTTGAACCTCAGGCCGCTGGCGATCCAGGACGTTGAGCAGGCACTCCTTGCGCGCGGCGGCGCACCTGAACGAGCCACGCTGATCGCACGACTATCACGGGGGCGGATAGGCTGGGCGCTGCGGGCGATAGAAGATGAGGCTGTCTTGGCGTCACGGGCAGCTCACCTGGACGATCTGCGCGCGCTGCTGGCAGCCAACCGCACGGAACGCTTCGCGTTCGCGGAAAGGCTGTCTCAGGCCGAGTATGCGCAGATTACTGAAGTCCTAGAGGACTGGTTGCTGCTGTGGCGCGATGTTGTGCGGGCCGCCGGTGGGATCAATTACTTGGTCAACCTCGATCGGCGCGCCTGGGTCGCTGCCTTGGCCGAAGCGCTCGCGCCGGCGCAAACTGCGCAGGTCGTGCGCGACATCAGCGATACACTCCGCTATCTAGAACGCAACGCCAACACCCGCCTGGCGCTGGATGTATTAATGCTCAAGTTGCCTCGGCTCGCTGCCGCACTCAGCTCAGCACAATCAGGACCTGATTTTGCTCCACAGCCTGCCGCGGCTGCACCTTGACCGCGCTCACGACTCCCTCGCGGGGCGCCTTTAGCTCGTTCTCCATCTTCATGGATTCAAGCACGACCACCACCTGGCCCTTGCTCACTCTCTGGCCCTCGGTCACCGGCACGGCCACGATTAGGCCAGGCATGGGGGACTTAATAACAATCTCGCCGCTGGTGGGCGCGAACGCGCCGGCAGCCTGGGCCAGGCGCCTGGCTCGCTCGTCCGCGACCTGCACGTAGTAGGCGACGCCGTTGATCAGCACGCGATACTCGCCGTCGCCGGCCTCTTCCACCAGGACCTCGAACGAGCGATTGTCCAACAACAAGGAATACAACTCGTCGTCAATTGGGCGCATGTCCAGTGCGCGGCGCTCCCCGTCAATGATGACTTCGTCGTCTTGGTTGATTTCTATGACGTAGGTTTTGTCGCCAATGGTGGTCAGGTAGCGCATATCAAGGGTAGTATATCGGCATGGCAGCAGTCACTGTGTTGCTGGCGTCGAACAACGCGCACAAGCGCCGTGAGCTGAGCGAGATCTTCGCCCTGGCCGGCCTGCGCGAGCTGAGGCTCATCACGCCGGACGAGCTGGGCGTGCGCTGCGAGCCGGAAGAGACCGGCGAGAGCTACCTGGCCAATGCGCTGATCAAAGCGCAGGCTTTGGCCGACGCCTATCGAGACCACAGCAACAGGGAAGCAGTCTGGGTGTTAGCCGATGACTCCGGCCTAGAGGTGGATGCGCTAGGCGGGCGGCCGGGCGTGCATTCGGCCCGCTACTCCCGGAGCGCGCCGGGCGGGGATGGCTGTGCGGCATTGTTGGCCGAGATGGCCGGCCTGCCCGATGCGCAGCGCAGTGCACGCTTTCGATGTGCCATGGTCCTCATCAGCCCCGCAGGCGAAACACACCACTTTGAAGGCACGTGCGAGGGCCGGATCGCGCACGAGCGGCGCGGCGCGGGCGGTTTTGGCTTCGACCCGATATTCGTGGTGGCCGATGGGCGCACGATGGCTGAACTCTCAGCAAGCGAGAAACACGCGATCAGCCATCGTGGGATCGCCGGGCGCCGAGCCGCAGCGCTGCTCAAGCAGGTGATGAGCCGGTGATCTCCAACCTGGTCTCGCGCATTCGCGAGGAGGTGGCCGGCCAACTCGCTGCCCTTCCGTCGCCGCACTTGGTGCTGGCCGTCTCTGGTGGGCCGGATTCGCTATGCCTGGCCGACGCCGTGCTGGCCATCGCGCCGCGCCGGATGCTGCGCCCGATCATCGCGCATCTCGACCATGGCCTGCGCGGCGCTGCCTCGGCAGCCGATGCGGACTTCGTTCGCGCCTTTGCCGAGGCGCGCGGCGTGCCGTGCGTGGTCGAGCGCGCTGACGTGCGCGCCCATGCACAAGCGCACAAATGCTCTATCGAAGTGGCTGCCCGCCAAGTCCGCTATCGCTTCCTGGCAGATGTGGCAGAGGCCCATCAAGCGCCCTGGGTTGCACTGGCGCACCACGCCGACGATCAGGCTGAGACGGTGTTATTGCGATTGATTCGCGGCACGGGACTCCTGGGCCTGCGGGGGATGCGCCCGCATAGCCCACTGCCCACAGCGCCACATCTGACTGTCGTGCGACCGCTGCTGCGCGTGACGCGCGCGGACATTGAGCGATATTGCCATGAGCAGCACCTCTCGCCACGTCATGATGCCACCAACGAGGCGCTGGACTATACCCGTAACCGGATTCGCCACGAGCTGTTGCCGCTGCTCGAACGCTATAACCCAAACATCCGCGCCGTCCTCGTCCGGCTGGCCGATACAATTGCCGCCGATCTAGACATCATCACGCAGGCCACGCAAGAGGCGTTCGCTCGCCTGGCGCGGGCTGTGGACGATGGCTTCGTCGTGGACCGGCGCGCCTGGCAGTCGCTCTCAGCCGGCTTACAACGGGCCACGCTGCGCTGGGCTGCTCAGCGCTTGCGCGGCGAGTTCAGTGAGTTACCCTATGCCGCGGTAGAGGAGGCGCGCGCTGTGTTAAACAGCGAAGCCGCCAGCGGCGAGATCGCACTTGCGCGCAACGTGCGGATCGCCGTGGAGAAAGATATTTTTATCATCCGCAAACCGTTATAACTGCCTTTCTATAATTGCAGCAATGGTCGAACCAGGGGAGCCGCTTACTGAGCGTGAGTTGGAGGTCGTGCGGTTGCTGGCAACCGGCATTAGCAATAAGGAGATCGCTGCCCGACTGCACATCAGCACGAACACCGTTCGGGTGCATCTGCGCAACATCTTTGCCAAGCTAGAGGCCCAATCGCGCACCGAGGTGACCATGATCGCCGTGCGCAATGGGTGGATCAGCATCTCTGCGCCCGAAGGCGCTGAAGCCGCGCTGGTCGAGGCAGAAGATACAGACGCAGCAAATCAACCGGCTGCCGTCATGGTTCAAGTCGCCCCTGATCCGCAAGCGCCGCCGGCGCTGGCGCTCTGGCGACGAGTCGCAGCGATTATCACGTTGGGGCTGCTGATTGCCCTGGCCGTCCTTGCCTGGCCACGGTCGGTAAACGCGCCTGACGCGGCATTGGCGGACTTTGAGCGAGCCGGCGCGCTGCCAAACGAACCAGTCGCGGCGCTGCCGAGCGAGACCTCGCGCTGGCATGTGCGTTCTTCGATCCGCACGGCGCGCACGCGACCTGCCGTGGCAACCGTTCAAGGGCTGGTCTATGTCATCGGCGGCGAGGTGAACCGCGCGCCGACTGCCGAGGTGCTGATCTACGACCCACAACAGGACGCTTGGCGCGATGGACCGCCCAAGCCGACGGCGGTGATGCTTGCTGGCGCTGCGGTGATCAGCGACGTCATCTACGTCGCGGGCGGCCTTGGCACAGACGGCATGCCTACCAATCGGCTAGAGGCGCTGCGCGTGGCAGACGGTACCTGGCAAGTGCTGCCCCCGCTGCCCCAACCGCTCGCCGGCCACAGCGTGGCCGCGCTAGGGGAACAACTCTACGTCATCGGCGGGCGCACCGTCGAAGGACTGAACAGCGCGGTATGGGTTTTCGACACGCGCGCGCAAGCATGGCGCGCTGCCGAGCCACTGCCAACCCCGCGCAGCCAGTTGGCGGCCGCAGCCCTGGATGGACGCCTCTATGCGATAGGGGGCTATGACGGTCAGCGTGAATATTCCACCTGCGAGTACTTTGAGCCGGCCAGCAACCGCTGGTCGGCTTGTGCGCCGATGATCATCCCGCGCGGTGGGCTAAGCCTGGCGCAAATAGGGTCATCGCTTTATGCCGTTGGCGGCGGCTTGACCGGCTTCGTGGGCTTCAACGAGCGCTACGACCCCGCGCGAGACGCTTGGACGCCATTTGAAATGCCTGAGCCGCGCATGGGGGACTGGCGTTATACGGGCATCGCGTCTATGCCGGATCGCTTTTACGTCATCGGCGGTTCGGCGCGCGGCGTCCCGCTTGCCGATAACTACGTTTACGAGGTCTTCACCTTTAGAACCTTTCTGCCAACCTTCCAGGCTGGTGGGGAGCGGTAACAAAATACGCAATACGAAATACGCAATACGTATTTCGTATTGCGTATTCCGTATTGCGTATTTCGTGTTAAGCGCTGTGCGTTGGATGGCGCGTGGCTTATGAGGGCTGCGGTTCGCCGGTTTGCGCAGCTTGCCACCAGGTGCGGATGATCTCGGCGTCCTCGAAGAACCAGCGCCCCCAACCTGGGGAATGCCCGATGCCGTCCAGCTCCACAGTTCTGGCGCCCTCCAGCTCGCTGAGCGAAAGTGGCACCACACCATCGCCCCACTGCGCGCCGTTTTGCGAGATGAAGCGGTAGTTGTAATAGGCTTGGCGCTCGCGGAGCGTGCCGTTGGGCTTGCCCTCTACGTAGCGTCCACGGATATTCACGTAATGCACCTCGGGAGCATAGTAAGCGCCAGGGTAAACCTCATCCACCCACGCTGCTGCCCGCATGCCGCGCTGTGAGGCGTCTCTGGGCATGCGCAGCGGGCTGCCCACCATAAGCAGATGCGAGACGCGCTCATGGCCTCGATGGGCGTGGTGGTAGGGCTTGATCTTGCGGTCGCCGAGATAGGCGCGCCCGACGATCCCGCCGGCGCTGTGGCCAATCAGGATGACTTTTTGCGCGCCGGTTTTGCGCAAGGCGTATCGAACAGCAGCGTGAGCGCGATCCACCAAAAGGCTATAGTCGCTCACACCGGCCAGCAGCCAACTGAAGCGCGTGATGCCGGCAATGAAGACGCGCCGACCAGTGATGTTGCTGAGCAAACGCGCAGCGGCGCGGTAGTCGCTCCAGTGTGAGCCAAAACCACCGATTAACACGATAGGTTCTTTTTCGGTCATACCCCCAACCCAAACGAGAAGAGGTCCGCTCTCGAACTTACAAGGGCAGTGTAGCGGGGGGCGATTAGCCGGCAATTAGCTGTTGCGGATGACTTCTATGCCCACGTATGGGCGCAGGACCTCTGGCACGATCACGCTGCCGTCTGACTGCTGATAATTCTCCAGCACGGCGATCATGGTGCGCGGCAGGGCCAGACCGCTTCCGTTGAGGGTATGCACGAACTCCGGCTTTGCGCCGCGCTCGCGGCGGAACTTGATGTTGGCACGCCGGGCCTGAAAGTCACCAGTGTTGCTCACCGAGCTGACCTCCAGCCATTCGCCAACGCCTGGCGCCCAAACTTCTAGGTCGTAGGTGATGCGCGCAGCGAAGCCCAAATCGCCCGTGCATAGCAATTTCACCCGGTAGGTCAGCGCCAGCGCCTTCAGCGTCTCCTCGGCATCGGCAAGCATCTTCTCCAAGTAGTGGTCGCTCTCTTCCGGCTTGGTGAAGGCGTACATTTCCACCTTATCAAACTGGTGACCACGCTTAAGGCCGCGCACGTCCTTGCCGGCGCTCATCTTCTCCCGGCGAAAGCAGGGGGTATAAGCAGCATAGAGTTTGGGCAGCGCTTCAGCACTCAAGATCTCGCCACCGTGCAAGTTGGTGAGCGGCACCTCAGCCGTCGGCACCATCCAGAAGTCCTCTTCGGCGTCGTGATAGAGGTTATCGCGGAACTTAGGGAGCTGGCCGGCGGCGAAGAGCGTCTGGGACTTCACCATGAAAGGCAAATAACGCTCCTCGTAGCCCTGTTGCATGCGCAGGTCCAGCATCCAGGCGATTAGGCCACGCTGGAGGCGAGCGCCCCAGCCGTTAAGCACGTAAAATCGGCTACCGCTTAGCTTTACGCCCCGCTCGAAGTCAATAATGCCCAATGCTTCGCCGATCTCCCAGTGGGGTTTGGGCGAGAAGTTTGGCTTAGGCAGAGCGCCTTCGTGGACGCGCACCACGACGTTGTGGGTTTCATCGGGGCCGATCGGCACGCGCGGGTCGGGCAAATTAGGCAAACCGGCTGTGAGTTCATCCAATTGCGCCTCGATCTGGCCCAACTCACCCTCCAGCGCGGCGATTTCGTCGCCCACTTGGCGCATCTCGGCCTTTTTTGCCTCTCGCTCAGCCTCGTCCTGCATCTGGCCGATCTGTTTACTGACCATGTTGCGCGTCGCGCGCAGTTGCTCTGTGCGGGTGAGGATCGCGCGTCGTCGCGCGTCGAGGGCAAGGATTTCGTCCACCGCCGTAGGGTTAGCGCTGCGTTCGGTCAGCGCTTGTCGGACGCGGTCGGGGTCTTTGCGGATGAGATTGATGTCGAGCATGGGTGGGTTCAGGCGTGCAAGTGAGAGGTGCGCGTAACGCGATGTTTAGTGGATCGAATTGTAATCCACAGCCATCTAGAGGGATGCGTTCTCCACCGTCGTGCTGAGCGTCTCGCTCCTTTCCCCTGCTCGCGCCCCCTTTCATTCCCCCGCGTGCGGCCCCCTTTCATGCCCCCGTGTCCCGGGAAACAGCGACTGCGCCACTGCGCCGCTGTTTCCCCCAGGCCAAATGATGGCCCCGCCATCAACAGGTATTGCGGGAGAATGAGAAGAGGGTATGTGCAGGCTAGAGCCGCGCCGGCCTTTTGTCGGCTGCGGATTTAGATTCTTCGCTGACACCCAGAATGACAGGGGCGGGGGCCGCCTAGGTGACTCCGCAGCGCTTTTCAGCGTAGCGCGTGAATCCTTGGGGGCCATGTTTTACCGTTTTTGCGATGAGTTAACCTCTGCGTGCTCCGCGCCTCCGCGTGAGAGCACGCTGGCTGTGAACGCGCCCTCTCCGACCACACGCAAGCGTATAATCTCGGATCGCGTCTAAAGACTTTCTGCTCGACCCACCGCAAATGGCGAAGATCACCCCGCGTTCACAAGACTTCTCGGAGTGGTATCTCGATGTGATCCGCGAAGCGGATTTGGCCGACTACGCGCCGGTGCGCGGCTGCATCGTGGTCAAGCCGTATGGTTGGACCATTTACGAGCACATGCGCGATTATCTGGACAGGCGCTTCAAGGAAACCGGCCACGTCAACGCGGCCTTCCCGCTGTTCATCCCGATGAGCTTTATTCAAAAAGAAGCCCATCACGTCCAGGGATTCGCGCCGGAGCTGGCCGTCGTCACCCACGGCGGCGGCGAGCAACTTGAGGAACCGCTGGTCGTCCGCCCCACCAGCGAGACCATCATCGGTTACTCCTACGCGCAATGGATCAAGAGTTACCGCGACCTGCCGGTGCTCATCAACTGCTGGAACAGCGTGGTGCGCTGGGAGAAGCGCACCAAGCCGTTCCTGCGGACGATGGAGTTCTACTGGCAGGAAGGTCACACGGCTCACGCCACCCATGAAGATGCGCTGGCCGAGGTGTTACGCATGTTGGACGTGTACTACGCGCACATGCGCGAGGACTGCGCCCTGCCCGGCTTTCGCGGTCGCAAGAGCATCCACGAGCGCTTCGCCGGCGCGATCAACACCTTCTCGGTGGAGACCATGATGGGCGACAAGCGTTCGTTGCAGAGCTGCACCAGCCACGACCTGGGCCAGAACTTCGCGCGCGCCTTTGAGATCAAATATCTGGACCGCGACAACACTGAGAAGTATTGCTGGACCACCTCTTGGGGGCTGAGCTGGCGGCTGCTGGGCGCAGTGATCATGGTCCACGGCGACGACCAGGGCCTGCGCCTGCCCCCAAAGATCGCGCCGATCCAGACGGTCATTGTGCCGATCTTCAAGAACGACGCGGAGCGCGCTCAGGTCTTTGAGGCTGCCGAACAGGTCGCTCGGCTGCTTAAGGCAGCCGGCTTGCGCATCAAGCTGGACGACCGCGACGAGACGCCCGGTTACAAGTTCAACGACTGGGAGATGCGCGGCGTGCCGGTACGCATCGAGATCGGTCCCAGAGATGTGGCCAACCGCAGCGTAATGGTCGCTCGGCGCGACCTGCCCGGCAAGGCCGGCAAATCCTCAGTAAGCCTAGAAGGGTTGAGCGAGCACATTCATGCCTTGCTCGTCGAAATCCATCATTCCCTGCTCGAGCAAGCCGAGGACTTTCAGAACAGCAACATCCGCGAATGCTTCTCCTGGGAAGAAGTGAGAGAAGCGGTGCAGGACGGCTGGGCTTTAGCGCCATTGGAGGACAATCCGGCCAACGACGAATTCATCCGCGAGCAACTCACGGCCAAAACGCTGAACTTCCCGCTTGACCAGGCCGAAGGCGAATGGCCCTGCGTGGTGAGCGGCAAGCCCGTGCGCGAGCGCGCGCTGATCGGCAAGTCGTACTGACCCACAGCGGACGCCCCCTGCCGGCGTGAGTGAATAAAACACCGCCGGTCCATCGAACAGCGCGCGATTGACATCTGCGCATCCGATGGCGCGGCGGCGATACCTTACAAACGCCAGTTCGGGTTTACACGTGTCCGTTCACGAAAATTGTTCCGCTCGCCATACCAGTCTGTCATGCTGAGCGGAGCGAAGCATCTAAACTCCCGCCCGACCAAAATCCTGCGAAGCCGCCGAATACCTTGTCACTGTCACACTGAGCAGCATCCGCTGGCCTGCCATCTCGGCTACCCCGCGGCAACTGAGTTAGCCGCGAGCTTAGATTCTTCGCTGGCGCTCAGAATGACAGGGTGGAGCAGGATACTGGCCTCCCTTGATGCTGGTCACGCCCAGCGTATGCGCCTCAAACTCCGAACTCACGTTTACAAGGTAAGAGGCAATTAACTTGGTTGTTCGTCGCGTTTCTCGGTGCGATGCTCGGGCAGGTAGCTTTCTTCCACGGCGTTCCTATCGGTGGCCAGGAACAGCACAAACAAGCCAACCGAGCCGAGGACGAGCGTCACCACGCACAACAGCGCTTCAGTGCTTGGAATCAACATCTTTAAGTCCTCCTCTTGTTTACGCGCCCGGCACTTCAGTCAGACCGGCGAAAGCCGACCGACCGCGGGCGCTAACGATAAATGCCTTTCGCGGAATCAACATCAAGAACGCCAAAGCCACGACGATGAGCACCATCTCAGTCGCATACACAACCGTGTAGCCCTGGACAACGTCGCCGGTTAGGCGAGCCACAACGTCGCGCAGATTGCTGCCGGCCAGCGCGGCCAGGCCGGCAGCCGATGTCTGCACCAACCCCCATAGGCCCACGTACATGCCAGCCGTCTTGATGTCGGCGAGATAAGTAATGAGCGATAAGGTGGAGATCAGGAACAATCCATTGGCGATGCCCACCACCATGGCCCCGCTGGCGAACATCACAACCGACCTGGCGGCGCTGGCTGTGGTGATCAAGGCAAAGCCGGCCAGGCCCACCAGGCAGCCCGTCAACGTAACTGGCAGCGGCGAATCCAGGCGCGGGATCGCCTGCCAGGCGATCAGCATGGCGATCAACATGCCGATGCCCCAGAGGGCCGTGAGGCGGGTGGTCGCAGCCACGCTCATGCCCAGCACCTGACCGCCATACGGCTCCAACAGGATATCCTGTGCCGTCAAGCCCAGCGCCCCAAAGAACAGCATGGCGAAGAACAGGCGCATCTTGCGCGCGCTCAGCAACGCCCAGACCTGGCTGGAGAAATCCTCCGCGTCATCCTCTAGCTCCACCGGCCGGTCCTGCTTCCAGATCGCCGCCACGGCCAAGACCAGAAAGACGACCGAGGCGGATTGCATCACCTGGACGAGCTTCATGGGATGGAAATCTTCCAGGAAGAAGCCGATCACGAACGCGCTGATGATCTGGCCGATGATCAGGGCGATCCACAACAAGACCATCGCGCGGCTGCGCTCGTGCTTGGGCGTGAGGTCGGTGACCAGCGCCAGGTAACCCGTCTGCCCTACATGCACCCCCAAGGCATAGAGCAGGAAGATCAGGGTGCAGAAGAAGATAGCTACTGAGAAAGGCACTTCGCTGTTTAACTGCGAGGCCTTGCTGAGCAGCAACAGGGAGAAAGGCGCAGCCGACAGGCCAGAGAACACCAGCATCGTGCCATACCAGGCATACGGCAAGCGGCGATAGCCAAAGGTCTTCTTTTCGCGGTCAGACCGGAAGCCCATGAGCGCGCGAGCCGGCGCGACGAATAACCCCAAGCTAAGCAACCAGCCCACGATGCCGGCGGGGATTTGCTCCTCGGCGATCAGCACGCGGTTCAACGCGCCGTTGAACACCACGACGCTAAAGCCCAGGCCAAGCTGGAACAAACTGAGGCGCAAGAGTCGCTTGTTGATGGCCATGGTTCCTGTTCCTCAGAAGGCGAAGGATGGGAGGGCAACGGGTTGCCCTCTCCATCCTTCCCATCCTGCTTCCTCCTTCTGGCGCTGACGCGCTCGCCTAGTTCTTTGGCAGCTTAGGCTTTGGCAACGGCAGGTCCACCAGCGGTCGGATTTCCGGATCGCTCACCTGGCGAGAGATCTCGTCGGCAGCCGGCAGATAAGCCCCAGGCGGCACCACATGCCCACGGTGGCACATCCAGCAGTTGGGCTGGGCGTAGTCGCCGCGGTTCGGGTCGGTCTTGGGCATCTGCGGGAACCAGTTGATGGCGATGTCCTGGAGCATGCCGACCATGTGGCGGGATTGAGACTTCGGCCACTTGAAGGTGCCTTCAGCCGTCACGTATGACTTGAAGTAACCGCCGTAGTGGCAGAAGTCGCATCCCACGTTCAACGCCACGTTCATGTGGTACATCGCGGCCTGGTTGCGGTAGGTGTCGTTCAAGCCGGGCGGGGTGGTCTTGTCCGCAGTGACCTGGAAGTAGTTGACCTCGCCATTGGCGTCCGGCCGTGCGGCCAGCAGCTTGTCATCCACGATCTCGTAGCTGGCCGGTGGCTTGCCGTTCAGCGTGATGCCGTAGTGCTTCATGTCGTATTGGGTTGGGTTGCCGCCGCCGGCGATGCCGAACTTGGCCAGGTTCTCCAGGGTGGGGTTGTTCTTATCCACCGAGTTCCAGAACTGCGCTTGGCCGTTGTGGCAGGTGGCGCACTGGAGCTGATAAAGCGGCTGCCCTTCGGGCCGCGGGATGCTGTTGATCCACTTGTTCTGAAGCTCGAACTGCATGATCAGCATAGCCTTGGCAACCGTCTTCTGCGGCTTGTCATACGCGGCGAAGTTTTGCAGATTGTGGCAATACTCGCAGCTTTGCCCAACGCCTGGGGTGAAGTATTTGCTCATATAGGCGAAGACTTTGGCCGTGGAGTTGTATTCCTCGCCCAGGTATTTGGTGAGCACCTGTACGTTCACCGTGCGCGGGTTCTGCTGTTGCCAGACGTTGTAAGCCTGGAGCGCCTCGGCGCTGGGCTGGGCCAGCGTCTGGTCTCTGCGGCGCAGGTACTCCACGAAGTCCACCTGCTGGATGCCGGCGTAGTTATAGGTGCTTTCAGCGCGAAAGCCTTCAAACTCGCGCCAGTCGGCCAGCGCCATCGAGATTGCGATCACGCCCCCCAGCGCGAGGATGGTGAAGGCGACCAAGCCGACCAGCTCGCCGATGAGGATGCTGCGCTGACGCTCATCATAGACTGCCACAGCACCGGGTGGGGGCGCAGGGAAGTTCTCTTTCTCAACCATAGCAACCCTCCTCTAGGGTGCACATGCCGCTTGGACAGCCGGGGTGATGCCGGCGCGGCAAGCCCACAGATACCAGTTCGGCTCTACCGGGCCGCTAAAGAGCACGCCAAGCGCGCCGGCCACGGCGGTCAGCGTAGCAAAGCCCAGTGCCCACTGGTGAATGCTGTAAGCCGTCGCGTTGAAACCCATCACCCACCGCCAGAGCAACTGCGAGCGATGCGTGCCCTCGTCACTCTTCTCGATCTCGTCAATCTCGCGGTGCGCGCCGTAGGCCAGCGTCGCCAAGATTGTGCCCCCGTGCATGGCCAGGATCAGCGTGCTGCCCAGCAAGCCATAGATCGAGAGCATGTGGAATGGGTTGTAGTAGAAGTTGCCATACTTGACGCTGAAGTGGTTGGTCCATAGCAAGATGCCGCGCAACCCATGCGGCGGCGCTTCATTCCACGAGTTCACCCAGATCGGGTGGATGATGTAGATCGCAGCGTAGAGGAACAGCGCCGCGCTGAAAGCGATCGGCACCATTGGGCGCAGGCCGTTTGCCACAGCGCGCGTCCAGATGCGGATGGTCCAGAACACCAGCGTCAGCGAAAGGAACAGCGTCGCAAGCTGCCAATACCCGCCTTCCTGTAAAGGCGCCATGCGCAGCCCCTGCGACGGCGGCGGCGGATAGAGGGTGAGCACCGGCAACTCGCGCAAGAAGCGAATCGGGTTGTAGCCCACCTGCTCGCCAAAACCGATCGCCGTGATGAACACGCAGAGCAGGTAGGAGAAGAGCGCCAGCGCGCCCCACATGCCCAGATAGATCGGTCCAACTTGGGTATCCGCCAGCCCCTCTAAAAAGCGGATGTATCGCACCGTCTTGGTGCGCCGCTCAAAGCTTTCACGATAGACTTCCGTAGCCATAACTTCTCCCTTCATACGGGCGATGGCAAAACGCCAACGCCCACCCAACAACTAATTGAACCCGAAGCCCTTCCACCACGGCGCGTAATCCCAGAAGTTCCAGAACCCGCTCCAATCCTGTACCACCGTCCCGGAGAGCACGAAGCAAAGGTTGCTCATCAGCACGGAAAGCACAGCCGCCCAGAAGGCCAGGCGGTGGATGCCGACCTCACCGATGCTATAGCCGAAGAAGTCCCAGTAGAAGCGGTTGACGTTCTCTTCGGTAACGCCTTCGCTCTTCTTACGGGCTGCGCTGAGGATGGTCGCCCCGTGTAGGGAGAGCACGAAGGCGCTGCCGAACAGCAGGGTGATGCCGATGGCGTGGAACGGGTTGTAGAAGAAGTTGTAGTAGCGATAGCCAAACGCTGAGAGCCAGTCCAGGTGCGGGATCACGCCCAGCGGGAAGCCCTCTGACCACTTGCCGAGCAGGATCGGGCGCAGGATCTGGATGGTCACCCATGAAGAGAACACCGCACCGAAGGCGATCGGCACCTGATAGCCGATCTTCAACAGGCGCGAGATGTCAATCTGGCGCATCATCCAGGCGAAGAACGTCACCGTGGCACAGAAGACCACGAAGAGCCACCAGAAGCCCTTGCTCCCGTCGAACGTGATGCTCAGGCCCACCTCAGGCGGCGGGGGATAAATCTGTCCGCGGATGAAGTTGAGCAGCGGGTTGTTGGTTCGGTTGGGGTCCACGAACAGCACCTGCCAGAACCACACGCCCGAACCCAGCACGCCGAAGACCAGGGCCACTACGCCCCAGAAACCGAGATAAAAGCGCCCAATCCAGATTTTGAGCAGGCCAAAAGAGGCGCGTGCGGGAACCTCCATCGCCTCCTGGCGATATTTCGCCTCGAACGACAACATAGACTACCTCCTGAGGCCCAGGCTATGCGTCCGAGGATGCATCTTTCGCAGGCTGACGTAGGTGGAGAAGGAGAATAAATGAATAATGAAAAACCTTTGCGAATCCCTTACGTCAACCACACGAGATGTCACACCTCGTGAACGCCGGGTTTGCCCGACCCTCTATATGAATAAGCCGGTGGGGGGTGCATCGCCGGCTGTCCTTCCGGCTCGCTCGCATGCTGCTCGGCAATGCTGACCCGCCACCGGCTAATGATGACTTACTTCAGCCAGAACGTGTTCCAACTCGAGCTCAAGAGCACGAAGTGGATCAGCAGCGTGGTCAGCACCGCTGCCACGACGTAGATCCCCAGTGCGGTCTTGAAATCTATGAACTTTGGATCTCTCATGTTCGTTCACCTCCTGATGTCGCGCGCGTCCACTACGGGTTCGGCGAGATCCACGGCTTGTATATGGCGATGATGATGTGGATGATGCCGGCCAAGACGAAGAAGATCCACGAACCCAGCACGATGAGCTGGTGTTGTAGCCACTCCTCGTTGGTGAACAGTGGCCGCCAGCGCTCTGGAACCTTGTCGTTCATCTGCTTTGTCACCTCCTTTGCGTCGGATTCTTGAGCGAGCCTTCAGGCCAGCTATTTAAGATTGTATGATCTCCGCGCTGGTTGTCAACTGGTCAGTTGGCCAATCCTGAGCAGCGAAGGCATGTTGAGGGTGACGTTTAGCGCATGAGGCGCGCCAAGCCGATGATGTCGCCCAAGACGCCGCTGGCAGTGACCTCTTGACCGGCGCCACGTCCGCTTACGGCCAACGGGTTGTCGCTGAAATAGCGGGTATAGAAGACGACGATGCTATCGCTGCTGCGAATGCGGCCCAACTTGCTGTCTGGGTCAACGCCCACCAGGCCCACGCGCAAGCGCCCGTGCGCGATCTCAGCAGCGTAGCGCAGCCGGCGGCCGCCGGCAGTCAGCTCATCGGCTCGCCGGCGCATAGGCACATCCAGCGCATCCACGGCGCGCAGGAACGCCTCGACGCTCAGCGCGTCCATCTCAGCCGGATAGAGCGACTCGACGATCACATCGGCCATGGTGAGGCGGTACCCCAACATGCGGGCGAGGATCAGCGCCTTGCGCGCCGCATCTAGACCGCCCAAGTCCTGTCTCGGGTCGGGTTCGGTGTAGCCCCGAGCTTTGGCCTCGCGCACGGCCTCGCTAAATGGTTGTCCAGCTTCGAGTTGGGCACACAGAAACCCTAGCGTGCCGCTGAGCGCGCCTTCGATTCGCGTCACGTCATCACCGCTATCCAGCAGCGTATTCAACGTGCTGATCACCGGTAATGCTGCGCCGCAGGTGGTCTCCCAGCGCGATCGTTCGTCGGCCAGCGCATCCCACCACTCCAACGGGCCAGCGAGGGGCAACTTATTGGCCAGCACAACGCCCATGCCGCGCGCCTTGGCTGCCAGCAAGAAAGGGATGGTGGCCTCGCTGGCAGTTGTATCTACGACGATAGCCTCACCGGGCAGATCGGCAGGCAGCGCGCTCAGCGGCTCGCCGGCCAGACGTTCGCCCCGCGCTTTGCGTTCGACCAAGCCAAGCAGGTGCTCATCGGACAGCCCAGCCAGCTCAACCAGCGACGACGCGCTGTCCGCAACCCCCACAACAGCGAGACGCAGCCGATTGCGCTCGGCATGGCGCGCGCGGGCGGCCACGATCTGGTGTATCAACGCGCGCCCCACGCCCCCCAACCCCAAAAGAAACAGCGGTTGCTGTTGAAGCGCTGTCATGATGCGCCAGCGAGTATAATTCTGATCGCACGTTAGGCCATCCCTCTGCTTCACAATCGTGCTTCCTAAGCAGCTTCAGCGGTTTGAACCAGGCGCGGTGCTCTCTGCGACGATGACCGAGGGCAGCACGAGAACGCCCCATGTGCCGCAGCATCGCGGCAAGC